>ERZ650304.124-NODE-124-length-48615-cov-5.552698_pt1 | contig 48615 bp, 35 predicted proteins | sample MGYA00376240_ERZ650304 | MGnify/ENA primary metagenome ERZ650304 (study PRJEB26733, sample SAMN07839271) | wastewater metagenome | biome: small river; feature: stream; material: water | place: USA: North Carolina | collected 2016-03-01 ...
TACTCATTGCTGTATGTGTAGTTGGTGTTGTTGTTCTGGGAGCACTCTTGTTCAAGAAGAAAAAACTTCATACACGAGATTTCTGTATTGCACTAGGTCTTGTGCTTGTTGTGCCGATCAGTTCGTACCTACTTACTCACTACTATCAAAGTCATGAACGTTTCATCCATGTCCAAGGATTTCTTGTAGACCCTTTGACGAAGCAGCAGTATAGTGGCGTTGATGCAGTCGTTGGCGATACAGCACTTCATATCGGTCAAGGGAGTGCGGTTGCATTTGATGCCGTTGGTACTAAACACGGTATTACACTCACTCACAAGGATTTTTATCGTCGCCTGATCCTTTTGCCACAAGCATTTTCTGGCAAGTCATCAACCATCTACCTTTCAGCATCGTTTTTCAATACACTCGTCAGTGTCATCGATAGTGAGTCTCGCGGCAAGTATGACCGTATCTACGAGCAGCTTCCGGCTGAACTCAAGTCAGAGAAACCGATGGCAGACTATTTCACCGCATACGATCCTATTTTTGATGTTGCTGACTTGTCAGATCAAGAAGTGGTCATTGCTTCGATCATTCCAAAGAGCGAGCTTTTGGTTGATGGATTTTCAAACCGTTTGCATGATGCATATGAGGTCACCGTGTATAAACACTATCGTCAGGCAACCTATATCCTTGTTGCTGATAGTACTGGTGTGTGGCATGTTGTGCGATAGGAAAGTTTTCAACATCTATCCTTATTTTTCATACAAAAAAGTCTCCACGCTGCACATATAAACTGATATACTATAAGAGAACAAAATGACTATAGCTACTGTTGTTCGCGCCATATCAAAGAGGCGATTTTTCTCTACGATGACATTTGTAGTGTTTTCGGCTACCTTGTTCATCGCAATACCGACAGTTGCCGCCATCCCTTCAACCATCAACTACCACTCACGCCTCCGCGATAGCAATGGCGATCCAGTTACGAGTGCAACGAACATTTCATTTGCACTCTACACTGGCGCAACTGGCGGCTCTGCGGTGTGGAGTGAGAGCTACAACCAAACCTCTGGTGCATGTACCAAGATCACGCCAGACTCAGAAGGATACTTCTCACTCGAGCTCGGATCATGTTCTGCCATCACGGGGGTTAACTTCAACAACCCGGTATACCTTGGTGTCACGATCGGTGCTGATCCTGAAGCAATACCACGTGTGAAGTTCAACCCGGCACCATACGCGCTCAACGCAGATGCGGTTGACGGACTCAGTGCAAGTCAGACTGCAACTGCAAACACACTCCTTGCACTTGATGGAAGTTTGAACTTTAATATTAATACGGGAGCGTTTACGGGTGCGAACTTGAACCTCACCGATGCAAACGCTGTTGCAACAATCGCAGGTACTGCATCAATCGGATCAACACAGGCAGCAAGTGTTGCGCTTCTCACACTTCAGAACACTGCGGGTAACTTCCAATTTTTCCAAACAGCAGCATCTCCAGTTGGTGTACTTACTGGTTCAGTTGGTGACATTGCAGTGGACTCAACAAACGGGGGATTGTATTTCAAATCTTCTGGTACATCATCAACATCAGGATGGTCTGTCGTAATGACGAACGACAACATTGCATCAAATATTCTCTCCACCCCACTCACTGGATTTACCGTTGGTGCAAACACCACGCTTGCTGATACTGATACGCTCATCAATGCATTCGGTAAACTACAGGGTCAGCTCAATGCAAAGCAGGCAAGTATTACGATTGGCACCACCGCGCAGTACGTTCGCGGTGACCTCTCCCTTGCAACATTTCCAACGGCGCTTTCATCGTTCACGAACGACAATGGTTTTCTCACTGCAACCACTGGGGATGCTCGCTATCCACTCCAAAACGGTACGGGTGCGACCGGCACCTGGTCAATCAACATTAGTGGCAATGCAGCAACCGTGACCAACGGTGTTTACACCACTCGTAGTGTGACTGCGAGTGGAAGTGGTATCACTGGTGGTGGTGACCTCTCGGCAAACCGCACCTTTTCACTCGACTTTGCATACCTTGATGCTCGCTACCAAGCATCAGGAAGTTTTCAGCCACTCGAAGATCAGCGTCTCTCAACGACTGATGCACCAACATTTGATGCACTTACACTAAACGGTAACCTAGATATTGCAGGTGATATTATTCCTGATGCTGACAACACTCGTTCACTCGGGTCCCCAACTCGTATGTGGAAGGATGTGTACATCGGTCCGGGCTCCCTCTATATCAACGGTCAAAAAGTGCTCCAAGAAGATATGTCAAGTGACATTGTCATCACTGCTGACATCAACCAAAGTTTGAAAGTGAAAGCTTCAGGTACGGGAGACATCGAGCTCAATCCGACTGGCACCGGACAGATCATGCTCAAGGGCAACACGATTGTGTCTGCAGGAAAGTACATTCGTACCTCTGACTCAAGTCCACTCTTGTTCACTGATGGAACACGAAATGGCAACATCACCGTTTCTGGAAATGCAATTGCGGCAGTGAACACGAACGGTGCACTCGAACTTGCGGCAAATGGCACGGGGAATATTTACACTACCAACGGAAACTTTGGTGTAGGGGATACAAGTCCGGTCGCATTGTTCGTCGTTGGCTCAGGTGATCCATTCCAAGTCAACTCATCTGGTGCGATTGCTGCTGCAACAGGCATTGTCTCATCAGGTACGATTAGATTTTCAGCACTCGGTGCAGGGGTGATCCGTGCAAATGCTTCGGGAGTACTCTCATCAAGTGCACTTGTAAGTGGTGATATTCCTGACCTATCAGGACTCTATGCATTGGTCGGTGGATCAAATGCAACAGGTACCTGGTCTATCAGTATCACCGGCAACGCTGCAACAGTGACCAACGGTGTCTACGTGACTGGCTCATATGCGAACCCTTCATGGATCACCTCACTTGCATACTCAAAGATCACCGGTGCACCGACCAATCTTTCTGACTTCACCAACGATGCAGGATATATTTCTGATATCAATAGCTTCACGACTGACGATCTTGCAGAGGGAGGTACGAACAAATATTTCACCACTGCTGCATTTGAAAACGAATTCTACGGTATTTTTCCAAGCTTCTCATCAGGTAACCAAGGGCAGTTCCTCTCAGTTGACGGCACTGGTGCACTCGTGTGGTCAGGCGTCGTAGTACCAACATTCCCAACACAAACAGGAGGCGATGCAGGTAAGGCACTTATCGCAGATGGTATGGGTGGCTATACACTCGGTAGTGAAGCATTTGATGGCAATCGCGCAACGACACGCAGTGGTATCGCAGGTATCACTGCAGGTGGCTCAACGATCAAAGATTTCTTGGAGAATTTTTTCTTCCCCGTCAATATTTACGGTCCAAGCTCAGGTATCTCATGTACGTCGGGTAGCTGTACACAGTCTCGTGAAGCAGGTGACTCAACTACGGTCGGCACTATCTCATGGAGTGTGACGCGTGGTGCACCCACTGGGAATTCGCAAACAGCGATCACCAGTATTAGCTTTGGCGTATCAGGTGGTAGCTGTGCAAGCTGTGGCACGATCAGTCCAACTGGTAACTCACAAAGTGGTAGCTCAACTACCAATAGTGCATCAAGTGCAAACCCGGGCTCGAGTGTTTCATTTAGTATCTATGCACAAGCTGCAAACGGTGCAACTACTTCAAATAGCTTTTCAGTAAACTTCTACAACCGTCGCGCATGGGGAGTGAGTACGACAGATATTACCTCATTTACTGATAGTGATATCAAGGCACTCTCAACTGAGCTCAGTACGGGGCGAACACAGACACGATCATTCTCACCGTCAGGTCAGTATATCTACTTTGCATGGCCGTCATCATTTGACCCAGGTTGCAAAGCAGTCAATACTGGTGGTACACCGGTCGGTACAGTGGATTGCTTTGCAACAAGTCTCGGTAATGTGACGGACTTTGTAGTGCGTGATGTCAGTTATACTAATGGTTCATACACGGGAACGTATAAAGTGTATCGGTCGGGGAACCTGCTAACGGGTGGTGTCACCTTTATTGTGAATTAACCTATGAAAAATTCGATCACATTCAATCGAATAGTCGCGATGCTCGCTGTTGCTTCAACGGTTAGTATCTTTTCATGGCAGGCAGCATCAGCGCCACTACCGGGTCTTGCAGTACCTGCAAAGATGACAGTGGGTGATAGTGTGAACACATTTGCAATCGCGGATGCCAACTATCTCAATGGTGGACACATGCAGGTTGCAAATCGCGCGGCACTCCTTGCGATCACACGCGAGCGTCGTTCAAATGGCATGATGGTGACCGTCATTGATGATGATAATGGTACTGGAGGAGATCAGACGGTGACCTATCGTTTGATCGACAACCCGACCGCTGATGGTTCTGGTGGGACACCGACCAACACACTTATTAGTGACTGGGCGGTCATCATGCCATCATTTAATGGTAATGCTGGCAAGTTCCTTACTACTGACGGTAATGAAGTTTCTTGGGAGACGGTCGTTACGAGTGGTGGCACTATCACCGAAGGTGCAAATCTTGGTACTGGTGCTGAGGTGTACTCAGGTATCAATGGTACTGCGCTTGAGTTCCGTACCTTTGTCGCAGGTGTAGGTCTCTCTATTACCCAGGCAACAAATGATATTACCCTTGCGAACACCGGTGTGCTGTCATTCAACGGAAGTACCGGTGCGATCACGCTTGCAAGTGGTGATGTAACAACTGCGCTCGGATATACGCCATACAATGCAACAAACCCATCTAACTACATTTCCCGAGCAGGACTTTCAGCAACTGCGCCACTTTCATACAACAATACGACGGGCGTGTTCTCGATTGCCCAGGCAACAACGTCAACCAATGGCTATCTCTCAGCAACAGACTGGAATACGTTTAATAACAAACTTGATGCGAGCTCATTTGTCGCTGGTGGCAGTGATACACAAGTACAATTCAACAGCGGTGGAGCATTTGCTGGGTCAAGTAACTTTACGTGGGATGCAAATGAGCTTGCAGTAAACGAATTTCGTTTTTCAAATAATACTGTCTACACTACCGGTGGTACGGATATCAACATCAATCCTGATGGAGTATTTTCAGTAGATACAAACAATAATGGAACTATCAATCTCCAAGGTGATGGAGGTATCTCACTTTCGACTGATGCAAATAACATCAGCATCACTGGTGGGGATGGCGGTCATTTGTATCTTAATACTGACGGTACGACAGAACTTACATCAAATGGAGGTGATTTGAGCATTTTTGCAACAAATAGTAGTGATGCCCACATACTTCTTCAAAGTGATGGCTCTGCATATTTCCGTGGAACCAACGAAGTACTTGTTCAAAACACAACATATGGAAACTTTTTGCAGTTTAATAGTGATGGCTCAACAAATCTCACCGCAGAAAATGGACAAGCACTTTCTATAAGCACCAACAGTGGTGATATCAATCTATTTGGCGGACTGGTTCGTTTGAATACTATATCGTCAAGTGTTGTATTTGCTGATGGTGACGGCTATCTCACCGGGACTGGTGTTGTATCAGTTGCTCAAGGTGGTACTGGTGCTACAACACTCAACAATCTCATCGCGCTTGGTACCCATACGACTGGGAACTATGTTGCGACTGTTGCGGGTAGTGGACCAATTAGCGTGTTAGGATCAGGTTCAGAAAACGCTGGAGTTACGGTTTCAATTAGCAATGATTCTATCGGTGATACGCAGCTTACGTACAATACAGGTCAGCATTTGACGACTGCATCAGCGCCGACATTTGCTGCACTCAATATTAGTGGGCAAACAATCATCACTGACACTGTTGGCTCCAATACAACATCAGTTCCATTTATTATTCGCGCAAGTAATGGAACTGATATAAACAGTTGGGCTATTCGCACTGCAAGTCCAGTGACAAGCGGTGGTAACTCGTCCTATACACTTGATTTCCCATTTGCGTCTGGAATCATTGCGCTCAGAAGTGATATTACAAGTGCGGTGTCAGGTACGACAAACTATATTTCAAAATTTACTGGATCAAACATACTCGGCAATAGCCTGCTCTATGATAATGGATCAAGTGTGGGGATCGGAACCACTTCATTTACGTCAGCAATTGCTGGAACAGATGTTTTACAGATTTCAAACGGCACTTCAACATTCGGATTCAACTTTAATAGTAACAATCCATTCATCTCAGTTAGTAACGGCACGGTCAAAACACTTCTTCATGCGAGTGGCACTGAGGGTGCTGTATTTGGTGCATACAGCAACAACAATGCAGTGATTCGTACAAACAACATAAATAGAGTAGTGGTCACCAACGGAAGTATGAATCCTGCGGTGAACAACTCATACGATTTGGGTACATCGTCATTCCGCTACCAAAATCTCTATGCCAATAGCGGTATCTTTACGACAAGTGTCAGTGTTGGCGGGAATAGCGTTTTAACGACAACCAACGTCTCGGGTAGTACGAACTACATTCCAAAGTTTACGGGTGCAAACTCTATTGGGGATTCGATTATTTCTGATACGGGAAGTGATATTGCGATAAATGGAGGAATCGATGCTAATGGTAATATTCGGGGATCATCAGGTGGAACAGCAAAAGCGCTTCTTGGAAATAATGCATACTTTAGTGGAGATGAAGCGGGTCTCTATGAAACCAATAATGGCTTTGCAATAGCAGCTTTTGATTATAACGATAGCTTGTTCAAGTACGCCAATGGAGCGATTATTTCTGGAGGAGGAGTATTGTATGGTGCATATGATACTGGTAGCGCACTGTATGGCTGGGAGATTGGTGCTACAGGTGACGCACGATTTAGAGGTCTTCAGGCTGGTTCAGCTGGTATGGGTGTTTCAGGAACATTGATGCTTATCGATGGATCTACTGGCTATGGCTCGAGAATTGCTGTTGTTGATAATTCTATTACGAATGATCGAGATCTCTATATTCCTGACGAGACTGGCACAATCGCAACTCGTGAATGGACAGGGGGTCAAGGCTTCCTCACTGGCAACCAAACTATTACGCTCTCTGGTGATATTGCTGGCTCAGGAACAACTGCTATCACTACCACTATCCAGTCAAATGCAGTTGCACTTGCAACTGATACCACCGGCAACTACATCGCTACCATTACTGGTGGTGCACAGATTGGTGTAAGTGGTGGTACCGGAGAAAATATTGCGATTGGACTTTCTATCAATAATGACTCCATTGGAGACACACAACTCGCATTTAATACTGGGCAGCATTTGACGACAGGATCATCGCCATCATTTGCAGGACTTACTGTTGGAGGAAGTAGTGTTATTACAACGGCAAGTATCTCAGGTACCCCTGATTACATCGCAAAGTTTACCGGCAGTAACTCACTTGGTGATAGTCTGCTCTATGATGATACGGGAGGTGTTGGTATTGGAACAACTACACTAGGAGGGTACCGTTTCAGGGTTGAAGGAGGTGATACATGGCTCAGAGGACAAAATCTTAGGGTTGGTACAACAGGTAATGGTCCGGCGAGTATTACGTTGTTTGATGCACCAACCAATCAGTTCAAGATGACCTATGATGATACGAACTTTAATCCAGGACGATTTATCATGGATGGTACCAATCAAAATACAAATGATGTAACAACCAATATCATCTTTAACCCTTATGGAGGTAATGTTGGTGTTGGTATTGTTGACCCTCAAAGTAAATTGGAAATCGGTCGAGTAGATTCAAATTATGGTGATCCAACCACCATGCTCACACTCACGCGTCGGAGTGATGACAACAGTTCAAACAATAATAACTCTGGCGCATCTATTCTCTTTAGAAGTGCTGATGTTGACGGTAATGACATAGAACTAGTGCGTCTCGATGGAACGATTCAAGATCCAAACTATGATGAAGGTGGTCGGTATGGTGACTTTGCGATCAACCTCATGCAGCAGGATATTGGCGGCTTTGTAGATCGTCTCCATATCAAAGGTAATACAGGAAATGTTCTGCTTGGTACCTCAAATGATAACTTTGAAGGTGTATTGCAGGTAGGTGGCACTATTGTTCCAACAAGTGACATGGGAGGGAATCTTGGTAGTGCAAGCTATCGATGGGGTGATGTCTATGCAAACAATGGATTTTTTAATGACACGGTGTATATCGGAGGTAATGTTGCATGGCATGCAAACAATGACGGCTCAGGTTCAGGACTCGATGCTGATCTCCTTGATGGGCATGACACGTCATACTTTGCAACAGCAGGTGCGATTTCTGGTACAACAAACTACATTCCAAAATTCACCAGTGGCTCAACTATTGGAAATTCAATCATTTATCAGAGTGGATCTGGTATCGGTATTGGTACCACTAGTCCTGATGCTGTACTTACCGTGCAACCATACTTGAGTATTAAAAATACAGGTGGCTCAGCAAGAGGGTACCTTGGTACAGGCATCAGCGGTGCCGATACAACAAGCATGACACTTCGGGGCGAGACTCAGATCTTGTTTAGTATTGCTGGCTCTGATAAAGCGGTCATCGATTCATCTGGTAATGTTGGGGTTGGAACGGCAACACTAGGAACTGATAAATTACGAGTGGCCGGAAATGTTACTGCGTATGGAGGCAAGGTAACTGCAGGAAATAGTGGATTTGGACAGGTTGAGCTTGGATATGATGATGGTTCAAACCTATGGCTTAAAACGGTTGACTCAAATAGAAATCTCGTGCTTCAGGCTCATGGTACTGGAAGTGTCATCATCAATGATGATGTCCGTTTTGATGGATCTGCAACATCTGTAGGTACTATCATTGCAAACAGTGCTGGATCAAATATCTATTTGAAATCAAGTGGAACACATGATGGAGGACTTTATATGGGTTCAGATGTTATGTATCTTGCTGACTGGGGTACTGCCAGCGGTCTGCGTATTGCAACGCCGAGTGGTGCAGCGACATTTACCAATACGCTTACCGTAACTGGTGCAACAACAATTAACAATGATGTAGTAGTATCTACTTCAAACAACACACCAGTTATATACGCGACCACAACTGGTTCAGGTAATCTATTACAACTTGCAAAAAGTGGTACTGATAAATTGTATGTTGATAACAATGGAGCAATAGTTTCAAGTGGTTCAATTAGAACAGTTGCTGCAACAAATGGAACTGGTCAGTATATTCTCAACCAATCAGCAGGCAATATTATTTACAATGTGTATGCAAATGCGAGTAATGAGGGGGTCGTCCAGGTTAATAATGCATCTGGAACACAAAAGATAGCACTCTATGGTGGATCAGGAGATGGTGTGTTTAGTGGATCACTCAGTGCAACCTATGCAACATTTACTGATGTCGAGCCTGTTGTGACGATTAATGCTCTTGGTGCATCGAATACTGCACGACTCTATCTCAACCCAACCGTTGGATATTTAGGTATTATAGGAACACAAAATGCAAGCCCACTTTCTCTTGTTACTGGTGGTGTTGCGCGGGTAACGATTGATACCTCAGGTATAACTACCTTTGGATCAAGTGTGAATGTTAATGTTAGCGACTACGGTGGTATTGTCGAAAATGGTGCAAATGTAATCAGACTTTTGAGTACCAATGCATCAAGTGGTGGAACCAATGAGAAGCGATGGGATATCGAGCAAAATGCAACCGGCAAGACATTACAATTCCGTGCTATTAATGATGCATATAGTAATGCAAATAGCTTTATGAACGTCACTCGTTCAGGATTTACGATTACAAACCTTGATTTGTACGGAACATCAGTTACTGCAAACGGTAGCAATATTTGGACACAGGGTAATGATGGGTCAGGAAGTTTGCTTGATGCTGATCTGCTTGATGGTCATGACACGTCATACTTCGCAACCGCTTCATCACTCGGTTCATACTTGCCGCTTAGTGGTGGAGATGTGAATGGTGCTACTCATTTTTACAGTAATAAAGGTGTTGTCAGTCTCAATGCAAGTGATACACCATCGTTGCAAGCATATTCAAATGACACAGGACCAGCGTTTATGTCATTCCATCGAGGGGGCGCATTTGCAATCAATATGGGGCTTGATTATGACAACGTATTTCGTATTGGTGGATGGTCTGCACCGGCAAATCTCCTTGAGCTTGATATGAATGGTAACCTCAGAACCAAGTCATTAATGGCTGATCAGGTGAATAGTAACTATAGTGATCCAACCACAATGCTCACCCTTACACGTCGCAGTGATGACAACAGTTCAAACAGTGACAACTCTGGTGCATCGATTCTCTTTAAGAGTGCTGATATTGATAACAATGATATTGAGGTCGTGCGCCTTGACGGTACGATTCAAGATCCAAACTACGATCAATATGGCCGCTTTGGTGACTTTGCAATCAATGTGATGCAGCCTGATATCGGTGGCTTTGTGGATCGTCTCCATATCAAAGGTAATACAGGAAACGTGCTCCTTAGCAGTACGAGTGATAACTTTGAAGGTGTCTTGCAAGCAAACGGTAACATCGTTCCGACAAATGATTTTGGAGGCAGTCTTGGTACTACAACGTATCGCTGGAATGAAGTTAATGCAAACATTGGATACTTCGGTGATCTGTATGTAGGTGGTAATCCTGTCCTTACTTCAGCAAGTGTTTTAGGTACAACAAATTATATTCCAAAGTTCACAAGTGGTTCAGCGATTGGTAATAGTCTTATATATGACAACGGTTCAGGTATTGGTATTGGTACCACTGGTCCAACACGAACATTTGAGATAGCAGGAAATCTGGTTAATAATACGAGCGGAAGTGCTTCTCAAATGTCGATACGTGGTACAGGTAGTACAAGCCATAAACTCAACATTGGATATAATACGACCAGCAACTTTGGCTTCATTGAAGCAGTAAACCAAAGTGTTGCATGGGAAAATCTCATCCTTCAGCCAACTGCAGGTAAGGTCGGTATTGGTACTATGCCGTCATATACTCTTGATGTTAATGGAGATATACATGCAGTTGGTACATATTATGGTAATGGTGGAGGACTCACTAATATCCAAGACTACGCAATTGCATATTCAGGTTCTAACGACATCTTCATTATCGGCTCTCAACAAACTAATGTAAGTGGTGGATCTGAAGGAAATACAGCACTCGGCTACAATGCACTCATCTCAAATACTGATGGTGCGACAAATACTGCCATTGGTGTGTTTGCGCTTCAATCAAATTTAACCGGATCAGACAACGTTGCGGTGGGTAATGCGGCGCTTTCAACAAGTACTACAGCACAGTGGAACGTTGCAGTTGGTGCTGCTGCATTGCAATCATTAGGTACTGGTACTGGTAACGTTGGTGTGGGTGATGCCGCAGTCCCATCGCTTACTTCTGGTAATTACAACCTTGGTATTGGATACAATACACTCACTTCGCTTTCAACAGGTTCAAACAATGTTGCGATTGGTCCTGCAACATTAAACAATCTCACTTCAGGTTCGGGGAATATCGCTATTGGTCAGGCTGCATATGTTGCTTCAGCAACGGGATCAAATCAGCTTAGTATTGGAAACTTGATTTATGGTACGGGTCTTGACGGTACGGGAACAACCATAAGTTCAGGTAGTATCGGTATTGGTACAAAAGCACCAGGTGCAAAACTTGAAATTGTTGGTGATGCTAATAGTATTATTTTGCGAGCTCCTACATCATCAAGTTATGGAAGCCTCCGGATCTATAATGATCAAAATAGTTCGAGTCGTGCTTTGGAAATTGGATACGGTGGTTCCGCATACGCATCTGCACTTATTTCAGGAGGTATGAATGGGGAAACTGCATATATTACTACAACTGGAAGTAAAGGTCTTCAGTTTGGTACCGGTAATACTTTTCGAATGGGAATTGATACTAATGGAAGGGTTGGTATTGGCACACCAGCGCCTGGCTATAACCTTGATGTGAATGGAAACGTTCATGCAAGTTCGGCCATTTACTCAGACAGTATTATCATGGGTAGTGGTGGTAGTGGTCGTGCATTTATCGGTAATGGATGCGTTGGTACCTGTGATGAGACTGGTCTGTATGAAGACTATAATGGTACTTCTATCGCATCGTATGATTATGGTGATGGACAGTATGTGTTTGCCGGAGGTCAGTTTACAAGCAACGGTGCTGGCTTGAACGTAAATGAGCCAGTATATGTGAGTGGAACTGTTCAAAATACTGTCTATGGCAACCTAGGAGGAACTACTGGAAATTACAAAACACTCAACCGTGTTACTGGTAATGGTCAGACCAATAGCTTCATGATCAATGACTTTCTTGTTCGCGAAAGCACTGGTACTGACTGGCAAAGTACAAGTTATGTTCGTGGTGTTTCGGTTGATGCGTCATTCCTCACACCTTCAACGCTTCGTTCATGGATCAAACAATATCCAAATGCTGGGAAGGTCTCGTTTGGTGATGCTGCTACTGAATATGCTCAATTCACTGGAAATGGTCTTGCACTCAACCCTTCTAATAGCTATTTGAACTTCACTGGCACACTTGGTTCATCTGGATACGGTATCCGCGACAATAGTGGCACCATGCAGTACAAGAACAGTGCTGGCTCATGGACAAACATTGGCAGTGGTGGCGGAACTCCTGCAGGATCAAACACGCAGATTCAATTCAACAACTCCGGTGCATTCGGCGCAAGCTCAAACTTCACCTGGGATAACGGTAGTAATCAGCTCACAATTAGGGGTGGCATGGATGTTATTAATAACAATACTGGAAATACAATGCTTAGCTCGTATGGAGGGGGATCATCTGGTGGTTTCTCAATATATAACTATCTTGGTAGTGATATGTTTAATCTATACGGTAATTCGACCGATAACTACATGTATGTATCGAATCCAGCTGGAAATAATTTTATTAGTGCAAATGCTAGTTCAAATACTGTTTCATTTAACATGTATGAACCATCAACCGGAAACCAGTTTGTAGCGCTATCTACCAATGCGAGTTCGTCAATTTCAAGTTTTGAAATTGATCATCCGGATGCATCATACCTTTTCCGTACCCAAGGTAACTCTTCATCTGGTAATGCTGAAATGGGATTCTATACAAGTATTGGATATGAAGTGTTCCAGGTGCTTGGAAATGGTGGTAGCGCATCTTCTGAATTTACCCTTCGTAATGCCTATAATAATAGTCTAATTATGAATGTTGCGGGTGATACTACAAATACCGGATTGTACATGTACGACGAAAATAATAATCCATACGTACAGTTTGTCTCCAACAATGATAGTTTCATTGGAACACAAAATCAGAGTAACTATAACTTTGGTCTTGGTACTGATTCACCACAGACTAAACTTCATATAATGGGCAGTGCTCCTGATCTGCGTATTGAGTCAAATTCTGGGTCAAATGATATTGAGCGTATTAGCTTCCTCGATAATGCTTCTGGGGAATTGGCATACATCGAAAACCATACTGGACATGCAACATTTACGATTGCAACAAGTCATGAACTCGAGTTGACTACACTGACCAGTCAGGCAATCAACCTCTCAACCAATGGCAATCTCGCGATGCAAATCACAGCCAATCAAGATGTCGGCATTGGAGGTATCTCACCTTCATATCGTCTCGATGTATCAAACACTGGAACTGCCGGGCCAGTACTCCGCATCACCAATGCAAATGCAAGCTGTACGATTGACCCAGACCAGTCACCAATCCCATATAGCTGTAGTTCTGATATGCGCTTGAAGAAAGATATCGAGACTGTTGAAGGAGACGCATTGCCACTTCTTGCACAACTTCGTGCAGTGACCTACCGATGGAATGCGGAACTTGAGAGTGATCCAACACACGTTGGTTTCATTGCGCAGGACATTGAACAAGTTTTCCCAGAATTTGTAAGTACTAACGCTGATGGGTACAAGACTGTCGCATTTGGCGGACTTATGCCATACATGATCAAAGGTATTCAAGAGCTCGATATCAAAGTCCAGTCATTACCGACATTTGAAGATCAGACGTTTGCTGAGAAGGTTGCGACTTTCCTCCAGGGTATTGCCGAGCGTGGTGAAGCACTTGTTGATAGTGTGAAAACCAAGAAAGTCACCACCGAACAACTCTGTGTCGGTACTGATGAAGATCAGGTTTGTGTTAGCAAAGAGCAGCTCGAGCAACTCCTTCAAAATGGTGCAGCAAATGCAGGGGGAGCAAGTGGAGGAAGTAGTAATGATGGATCAGGTGATGAACAGACACCACCACCTGCAGATGACGGAGGGGGTGAGGTGACATCTCCAAGTGAAGAAACACCTCCTGTGGATGAAGGTGGTGAAAGTGCTCCGGCTGATGAAGGAAGCGGCGAAGCATCTGCTCCTGCACCAAGTGAAGGGGAGTAATATTGACATTATTCATATAATATGTACAATATTCATCATATATGAATAGATATATCGCCGTAGTAATGATTTGTATTGGAGTATTTGTACCAGTACAAAACGACAATAGTCGTCTGTTTGGACGCTCACTTGAGAGCCTTTCTGCTCTATCAGAAATAGCTGAAATCGAGACTGTTGTACCTACGAAAGGGGAGACTATTCGTCCTTCTCGCGATATAAAAGATATTGATACCGTTGAAATTCCTACCTTTCAAACAGGTGGTATCAAACCACCACGACAAGTGTTGCCACAACTTGAAGTAGCTCCCGAGATTGTTGCAACACCATTGTGTCGACAAAAGGGGATAAGTAAGATCAAAAAATGTTTGGATGATCCGCTTCCGACCCTGACAACCACTATTTCTATCGATAATCCTCCTGCTCAGACAGTTCCTGCGGGAACTACAAACGTGAAATTGGCGGAATTTGATTTCACTGCTAATAATCCGCTCACGCTCTATGGAATATCTATCACCATACCGCAAAGTCCGGTCGTTTCTTCAACGGTTACCAATCTGCTTCTTCGTGCTGATAATGTACAGATCGGAACAACGATCGTAGATCCACTCATCGGATCTTCGTTTGAAAATAAATTTATCCCACTCATGTTGTCGTTTACTGCAGGTGAGACAAAGAAATTTGCAATCTACGGTGATATACGAACTACTGCATTTGTTGGTGCTCAAATTAATGTACAAATAGACACCTACTATGATTTTCCCGGTCAGTATACGTGGGCTGGTATAGGAAGTGTTGCTCCTGTAGGGAATACCTTTACTATTGGTCCAGCAATTATCCCACCATCTGTTACTTCTAGTACACTAGTATTTCTTGGGGGTGGGAATGACGTAACACCTTATGCATCATTTAATGACATTTTTTCTTCGTCTAATCTTCAGCAGTGGTCATTAATGTCTACAAATACTGCTGCTTCATCAATGTGGTCGGGCCGTCGAAGTTTCGAAGCACTTTCTTTTAATAATAAATACTGGGTATTCGGTGGTGGTACGCCGTTTGTGCCGTCTTACTGATATATGGAACTCATCTAACGGTACGACGTGGAGTCAGGTTGCATCAACAGTACCATTTGCTGATTATTATCGATATAAATCGATCGTGTTTAATAACAAAATCTACGTTATTGGAGGTCGTTCAAATTATATGGGAGGTATCGAATATGCAAAGGCATGGTCAACAACTGATGGTATCAATTGGACGACTGTGCAACTCCCGTTTTTCGCGCGAGAAAATCCGACACTTGGAGTATTTAATGGATCGCTCTATGTGATTGGTGGCGTGCAGGGCGTATTACCTTCAGGGTGCACGGTGCCAATGGGGTATAGTACGACATCAGGTCTGCCATGTAGCTATGCGCAGTCAGATATATGGAAAAGTATCAACGGCATATCATGGTCAAAAGTTGCGGACACATCTATCCTTGGAACCACAAGCGATGCAAAAATCCTCAACTACAACAACAAAATGTATTTCATGGGCGGTGTTGCATGGAGCGGTGTATCAGGAGGATCTTCTCGTTCAATTTATACTTCAACAAACGGAAGTTCATGGACATTACTGAGTACAACATTCCCGTCGTCTATTGGTCTCTTTCAAGAAATGGACGCGGTGGTAGTACAGGGAACCATGGTAGTGGGTGATAGTCGAAATGTCGGATCATTCGGCAATAAGATTTGGACATCAACTGATGGTATTGTCTGGATACAATCACCGACACCTCTTCCATGGTCACCTCGTACAGGGTATCGGTTCATTGCAAATTAATATCTCTGATTTATATACATATATATAGTATGAAATCCTAAACCGTTCATATATAGCGGTGTGGTATGATAGATGGATATGAAAAAATACATTATAGGAATCATTCTTGCAGGAGGCATCGGTCTTCTGATATGGTGGCTAGGTGGAGCACCAAAGGATGTGCAGGTATCAGATACCACGACACCGCCGCCATCGATTACTGAATCTACTGAGTCAAAACCAACATCGATCGAAGGCACGCAGCAACAACAGCAGCCACAATCACCAACTACTACCAATCAATCTAATCCTAAAAAAATGACTATTCAAACCACCAAAGAGGGCACTGGCCCAGCCATTACCAACGGACAGACCGCAGAAGTCCACTATGTCGGCAAGCTTACCGATGGCACAACATTTGATGCGAGCAAGCCTCGCGGCAGTACCTTCTCATTCAAACTTGGCGCAGGTCAGGTGATCAAAGGATGGGACGAAGGTGTGCTCGGTATGAAAGTTGGCGAAGTTCGCATGCTCACTATTCCACCAGAGCTCGGCTATGGAGCAGCTGGTGCGGGCGGGGTGATTCCTCCGAATGCAACACTTGTCTTTGAAGTAGAGCTTGTGGGTATTAAATAATATGCAAAAGGTCAAAGAATTCTGGAACAGATTCAAGGTATGGTGGAGCGCTCGTCGCCTTCGCGTCAAAGTACTCATCATTGCGCTCATTGGTATTGCACTCATCGTGCTCCTCGGTGGTGGCAAGGCTGATGCTGACTTTGTGACTGAGACAGCAAAGCGTCAGGATCTTGATCGCACGGTTGCAGCAAGTGGAGTGGTCGTAAGTTCGACCGACCTCTCACTCTCATTTGAATCAACCAAAATGGTGGATAGTCTTCGTGTTGTGGTTGGCACCAAGGTTAAAAAAGGTGACATCATCGCAACGCAAAAGAATGCGAGTGAGCGTGCAACGTATCAGAGTGCGCGCGGCGGACTTCTTGCGGCACAAGCACGCTATGATAAGGTACTCCAGGGTAATTCAAACGAAGAAGTCGCACTTGCAAAGGTGCAGCTCCAAAATGCGCTTCGCAAACTCTACAGCGATGATCTCATCGCTGATCCGCAGGATGCGAGTGATACAGCGCAGGCTCCGGTGATCACTGGTACGTATACGGGTGATGTTGAAGGGGAATATCGTATTTCATTTGATACGTTTACGAAAACTGATGTCCGCTTTACTGGTCTTGAAAAGGGAACCGCTGATGTGGATGTCTTGCCACAACCGCTTGGTGCCAAAGGACTCCGCATTGCATTTCCATCAAAAACAAATGATGCTGATGCAAGCTGGAAGGTTTTGATCCCAAACAAAAGTGGTCCAAACTACACTGCCAATAAAGCACTCGTCGAAGAAAAGGAAGCAGCGCTCGCACTCACTCGTGCAACGGCACGTCAGCCAGAGATTGATGCAGCGCTTGCAGATATCGTGAGCGCACAGGCACAAGTTGATGCGGCAAATGCGTCGCTTGAGAAGACTATTCTTCGTGCACCTGCAGACGGTACGATCACTCGGGTGGATGTGAAAGTAGGTGAAGTGCCTGATGCACTCAAGCCAGTCATTGTTCTTCAGGATGTATCCAACCTCTATCTCGAAGCAAACATTAATGAAACATCGGTTGCATTGCTTTCACTTGAGCAGCCAGTGGCAGTGACGTTTGATGCATTTGGCAGCAACAAGCCGTACCAGGCGGCGATCTCATCGATCGATCCCTCAGCTACTATTGTGGACAGTATTGTCAACTACAAGATCAAAGCACTCCTTCGTGACAGTGAAAACATCCGTCCTGGCATGACAGCGAATATGACGATCAGTGCGGCGCACCTCACCCAAGTACTGACCATTCCTGGTCGCGCACTCACGCATACACCAGAGGGTGCCTATACCGTGGATGTGCTCGTTGATGCTCGTCACAAGAAAACGGAGACTCGTACGGTGGAAGTTGGTCTTCGTGGAGACGGTGATGTGGTTGAAATCAAAAGCGGTCTCACTGATGGTGACCAGGTAGTCTGGAGTACAAAATAATTAATCCACGTAATGGGAGCACACCGAACATTCTGGCAGACACTCATGATCGACTTCCGGGTCGGGGCATTTCTTGCGAAGCGTGAGCTCAAGCGTGCAAGTCTCTGGACGACATCACTCATTATCTTTGTGATGCTCCTCACGTTCTTGAACCTCGTAGTGGTCTCCGGTATTTTGGTGGGTCTCATCGAAGGATCGGTCAGTGCGGACAAGCAATACTCATCCGGTGATATCCTGATTTCACCATTTCTCAATAAGCCTTACATCGAGCAGACACCAGACGTGGTAGCAACCATTAAAACATTGCCAGGCTTTTCACGACTCGCTGTGCGGTATACAGGGAGTGCTCGTATTGAGAGCAACTACCGTACGACGATCAAGCCAGGTGAGATTCGTGATGGTGCAGGCGGCTCAATCCTCGGTATCAATCCTGATACCGAAGCAGCGTTTTCTGATATTGCAAAGTTCATGGTGGAAGGTTCATTTATCGAACCAGGAGATAGCGACCAGATCGTACTTGGCAAGAACTTAATCTACAAATACACCCCGATCGAAGCGCCAGGATTTCAAACACTCAAAGATGTGACCGTAGGCTCACGCATCAGGCTCACAGTGGGAGATATTACCAAAGAATATTATTTGAAAGGCATCATTTCGAGCAAGGTGGATACCTTTGATCAGTCGGTCATCATGCTCGATAGTGAAGCCCGCAAACTCATCGGACGTAGTGACTACGATGCCAACCAGATTGCTGTCAGATTACTCCCAGGGGTTGATCCTATTGTTGCCAAGGCATCACTTATTGCAAGTGGGGTGGGTGAACATGCACGTGTGCAAACGCATGACGAAGCGATGCCAAAATTTCTCAAAGATATTCAAGCAACGTTTGCAATCCTTGGAAATGGTATTTCATCAATCGGTCTTGTGGTTGCTGCCATCACAATCTTTATTGTGATTTTTGTGAACGCCATCACACGCCGTCGCTTCATCGGTATTTTGAAAGGTATTGGTATTACACCTCGTGCAATCACGGTCTCATACATACTCCAGTCTATTTTTTATGCACTTGCAGGATCAGGGGTCGGTATTGCGGTTGTCTTTCTCTTTTTGAAACCGCTCTTTGTTGCACATCCGATCGACTTTCCATTCTCTGATGGTATCCTTGTTGCGACAGTATCGGGTACGTTGATCCGCACTGCGATCTTGCTCGTCGCGACGATTGTCGCAGGATATATTCCGGCGCGTATCGTTATTAGACAAAATACGCTTAGTGCTATTTTAGGTAGATAATATATTTTTTTGAAGTAATACTTTTATGATTAAAGTTGAACATCTATTTAAAACATTTAAAACAGGAGACGCTGAAATCCATGCAGTGGAGGATGTCTCATTTGATATTCCCGAAGGACAGTTTGTGGCGATCACTGGTCGTAGTGGTTCAGGTAAAAGTACGCTCCTGTACCAGCTTGGACTCCTTGATATGCCGACTGGGGGGAAGGTCTATATCGACGGTATTGAAAGTGTGAACCTCTCTGAGCATGATCGTACGAGACTTCGTCTCAACTCGCTTGGGTATATTTTCCAGGACTATGCAATCCTGCCGACACTTACTGCACTTGAAAATGTTATGGTGCCACTCCTTATGCAGGGTCTTGATGAGAAAAAAGCTTCCGAAAAAGCTGCCTATGCACTCTCACGTGTCGGACTTTCTGATCGCATGCACAACCTTCCGAGTCAGCTCTCTGGGGGACAACAACAACGTGTTTCCATTGCGCGTGCGATCGGTCATGACCCCAAGATTGTCTTTGCTGACGAGCCGACCGCCAACCTTGACTCTGAGACATCACACACGGTACTTGAAGCCTTTCTTGAGCTCAACAAGCATGGACAGACGATTGTGATGGTAACCCACGAGCCTGACTACGCAGCAATGTGTCACCGGATTATTACATTAGCTGATGGGAGACTTATAGGTGACGAACTCAACAAAAAAGCCTAGGTAGTCTGGTATACTAGGCAGATGCACCCATTTATCGAAAAATATCAAACAATCATTATTAGAGTTATCGTTGGTCTTGGCATTTTGCTTGGACTCTTGTTCCTTGGTCTTACACTCAATGCGTTTAAGGAACATCGCTTTATTGGAAGTGGTCTTTCCGCGACGAATACCATCACGGTGACTGGACAGGGTAAGGTAGAAAAAGCTCCTGACACAGCAAAGATCTCATTCTCTATTCGCAACGAACAAAAGGATCTCAAGACTGCACAGAGTACGGTGAGTACTAAAGTCGATGCTATCAAAAAAGCATTGATGGATGCAGGGCTTGAAGAAAAATACATCAAGACTGAATCTTATACATCATACCCACAGTACGACTATCCTCAGATACAGTGCTTCCGTGCACCATGCCCACAGTCAAATCCAAGTCTTCGTGGCTATGAAGTGTCACAAAACATTTCACTTGCAATCAAAGATCTCGACAAGGTTGAGACTGTCCTTGGTATCCTCGGAACAAACGGTGTAACCGACATGAGTGGTCCATCATTTGGATTTGAAGATGATAAGGCTGTTGCTCGTGAAGCTCGTAACGCAGCCATCGATGATGCAAAAGATGAAGCACAGAAGCTCGCAAAAGCGCTCGGTGTGCACCTTGTACGTATCGTGTCATTTAGTGAACAAGGTAGTGGCTATCCAATGCCGTATGCAGCAAAACTTGAAATGTCTCGTGACGCTGTAGCGGGAAGTGCTGCACCAAGTATTCCTGTTGGTGTGCAGAACGTACAAACTACCGTAAGTGTAGTCTACGAAATTCGTTAAGTTCTAAGTTTTCTACTCAAAAATCACCCTTCCGTAGAAGGGTGATTTTTATTTGACTAAAAAGAATACACAGGGTATGATGTGTGTATTCAGCCCTCCGGGGCGGTTTTTAGTAAGAGCGATTTAATCACCATGAAAGCACTACAATTTCTCAAAGAAACAAAAGCGGAAATGAAGCAGGTCACGTGGCCAAGCCGCAACAAAGCCTTGCTGTACGCATTGGTCGTCATTTTATTTTCAGTAGCACTCGGCTATATGCTCGGGGGATTTGATCTCATGTTCCAAGCATTGCTCCGAAGTCTTATTCAATAACAACTATGTCTAAACAAGAACACACAGGTGAACGACACTGGTACGCGATTCACACGTACTCAGGCTATGAAAATGCGGTGCTTCGCAATCTCAAGCAGCGTATCGAAAGTCTTGGCGTCCAAGAAAAAATCTTTAATGTTGTCGTTCCCGTAGAAAAGAAAATCAAGATCAAAGGCGGCAAGCGCGTTGAAGTTGAAGAAAAGGTATATCCTGGATACATTCTCGTGGATATGATCGTGGACGAGGATACATGGTACATCGTTCGTAACACGCCTCGGGTGACCGGATTTGTGGGTGCAGGTGTAACTCCAGTGCCACTGACGCAGAAAGAGATCGACTACCTCCTTGGCAAGATGGAAGATACTGGTGATGCAAAGCACACAATCGACCTTGAAGTAGGGGAAATCATTATTATCAATGATGGTCCGTTCAAGGACTCAGAAGGTCGCGTATCAGAAGTTGATCGCGAGCGCGGCAAGGTCAAAGTCATGGTATCACTCTTTGGTCGCGAGACCCCTGTTGAGCTCGACTTCCTCCAGGTCAAGAAACTCTAAATCACTCACAAAAGCCCGTTCCATATTGTCTTCGAAAGGCCAGTCCCACCCAACCCCTTTCTCAAACAATATGGAACGGGCTTTTTGTTTCGTTTGTGCTCAGGTATCTCGTATAAACGACGAAGCGCAGTAATACTGCTGACGAGGACTGTCTGAGCTGATAGGCGAGTTCCGCAGGCAGGAGTATTACTGCGGCAAGGAATGTCGTATTTACACCTACGTCTTTTATGCTATAGTGTCCCTGTTACGCTATGCTTCTACATTAGCACTAACCCCCAATTTATATGGCAAAAAACATTACCAAACGTATCAAACTTCGCGCAATGGGTGGCATGGCTACTCCTGCGCCTCCACTTGGTCCCGCACTCGGTCAGGCTGGTGTAAACATCAGTGACTTCGTCCAGAAGTTCAACGCAGCGACTGCTGACAAGCGTGGCGAAACCCTCGGTGTCAAGATCGATGTCTACGATGACCGTTCATACGACTTTCGGGTGACCGAACCAACGATGACCTCACTCATCTTCAAAGCAGCAGGTGTTGAGAAAGGTTCAGGTAAAGCTCGTACTTCAAAGGTAGGCAAGCTTACCCGCGATCAGGTTCGCACCATTGCAGAGCGCAAGATGCCCGACCTCAATGCAAACGATATTGAGGCAGCGATGAAGATCGTCGAAGGCTCAGCTCGCTCAGCTGGAATCGAAATCATCGGCTAATGCCAAAAAGAAAAACCGCATCATGATGATGCGGTTTTTTGTGGAGAGGTACTTACTTTGCCCAGACCTGAAATTCTACGGCAGATACTTCATTAGTTCTTTCACGCCATGTATCTTCATAATACTGCCTAAAGCTTGAAAGGAGACCCTTATCAAACGTCATAGGAGATTCAAGATCTTCATCTATTCGAGTTATGAAGATTCGCTTTACTGCACTATCACGGATCAATGATTCAAAAAATTCAGTTCCACCAAGAACAAAAATTTCTGTATTTTTGAGTCCGTAGTAGGGAGATATAGCATGGATAATGTTTTCAAAATGCGAAGCATCTTTAGGAAGTTCTGGTAGAGGAACTTTGCCTTTACCAAAGACAAATACAGGTTTTGCTTCATTAAAGATTTTTTCTTGTTTACTAAATAACTCCCACATTTTGTAGGAAAGAATGACTACATTGCCTTTTGTTTGTCGTATGTAGTGCTTTTCTGATACTGCAAGGTTTGGAATCCAGGGTAGTCCATAAATACGATTTTCTCTCCCAAGAACAACATGTATTGTTATCATAGTTAAGTGTTTTTATGTACACTACAGTAAACTATAGGAAAGTAAAGAGCTTTGACTTTTACCCCACAAAGCGTAGTATCTGGACAAACAAAACCTAGGACTATGATCTACATAACAATTACGTACGGAAAGTACGCTGTATTGATGAGTAGTAAGGCACGTGAGATATTGCGAGCTGCACTTGTAAAACAGTTGTTCGAGATGGCGGTAGCACTCTTTGCTGTTGAACACAAAAGTCCGATCTACCTCGTTTTTCAACAAGGTGACATGCCGCATCCTGATACGTTATCTATGGAGATAAAAATCAGTTCATCTAAAAACGTGTTCCGTGTCGAGCTTGAGCCTTTTATTAAACAATGCCTAACCATTGTACGAACAGAGCTTTCACGGTATAGCAAGTATGATAGCCAGAAAACTCAAATTCCAGTATGGGTTTTCCATAACAAAGAGTTCTTTTTGTATGAAGAAAAAAAGTAAACTAAAACCCCGCGTTATTGTGGGGTTTTTCTTTGACTTTTTTTGGATTAAGGATAGTATGCCTCTAAACTAAAACTATACATTATGACAATTGTAAAACTGTATGTTGGCTGCGGATTAACGTATGCCCCACAAGAATACAAAGATCAAATTGCATCATTTAAAAACAAACTTCGCTCCATTGAGTGGATAGAGGTGCTTGATTTTTGGAATGCAAATTCTGCATCAAACGGAAAGCAGCCTGATTCGCACGAAATATATTGCACAGATATTCATGAATGCGTTGGTAATGCTCATGCCATGATTGGAGAGTTATCGTATCCTTCAACCGGGTTAGGGTGGGAGCTTGCTACGTCAATAGAGAAGCATGGTATCAGGGTGCTGATGTGTGCCCACAAGGATGCACTGGTTTCGCACTTGCCCATAGGTGCATCCTTGTATGATGTAAATAAAAGAAGTACTTCTTTTATTCGATACAAAGAATCTATTGAGGAACTTATCCCGTTTTTTCTTGAAGAACTTAAGATTGTTCAGAAAAATATTGAAGAGTCTGAATTCATTCATGAGTAATAAAAACCCCGCACTAGTGCGGGGTTGTTTTACTGTTTTTCAGTGATGTCTTGTGAGCCTCGTTTGTAGCTCCAGGTGTCTTCTGAATAATCAACATAGAGTTTTGCGTAAGGAACTGTTTCTTCAATCCATCTACCCAAAGCTTGAGCGTGAATACGGAATGTTGGATGAACTGTTGTCGCACTGCGGAGTTCTGCAACATAGATACATTGATCAAATGACCAGGTAAAATCTGCAGGAACTTTATATCCCATTGGAATATAGTACTGTCGTTCAACGTCTGCGCAGGGAAGAGCATTGATAAGTATATCCATTTCAGCGATAAGCTTTTCAGCTTCGATACGAACTTCTTGTGGCAGTCGTTCGAGATACCATGAATGGAATCCATACTTTGTTGTCAAAAGCGGCATCATGCATACACCCTTGCGGTGGCGTTGGGCATCACGAAATGAACCAAAGTCAATCATGAAAGAAACATTTATCTCACCAGCCCTACCTAGTTGATGTGGTGGGATTGTTTTTTCTGGTCTGTTTTCAAGAACTTTCCTAAAATCTTTTTTGATTATCTCAGTATCAAAATTACCGATGATTTCAAAGCCTTTGCTTATATATTCTGGTTCAAGGGCCCATTCTGTATAAGAAAACTCTTCTGCAAGCATTTGATAATACTCTTCAGTTTTGTCATACACTTTTTTGTCAAAGCTTGCTGGATAGACTGCTTTGAGTCCGGCAAGTGCAGTCATTGCAATTCGCGCAACTTCAGTACTTGGGTGGTACTTCAAGATTGCAAGGTTATCACGCAGCTGCCTGATATTGCTATGCCAGCTCACAAGAGTTGTCATACCTGCGGGGATAAATCCTCGCATGATATCAAATGCACGGGCATTTACAGCTTTGTCATACTGAGAATCTGTTTGGTCATCACTTTTTGGATTGAGTTCGGCAACATATTTTTTAACAATCGGCATGCTTTTTTCGTAAAATGCCATCCATGTTTCTTGGATAATTTTTCCTTGTTCGCTTGCGGACTCGTTTGCAAACTTTTTGTACTTTTCTGAAAAAAATGATGGAGCATCAATTAGAGATGCAGCATTCAAATTTTCTTTTGGTATGTACAAATACTTTGCATTTGGTAAGCCCGCGAGGGGATTAACCATCATTCTACCGGCGAAATCCAAGTAACGAGTACTCGCTTCTTGTCCGTTGTAGAGCGGATTGTTTTGGATTGCTTTTGCGGCCAGCATGCTTACATGTTCAAAATAAAGCGTTGTTGAACCACAATCGCCAATACTGTTATGTCCGTACCCTGTGTACCATGTTTCCATAAAACCTTGAGCACCTTTTTTCCATATTTGTTCCAAATGGCTGAGAATGCTCTGTGGTCGTCTGGAGTACAAGGCTTGGGACATTGCCCCTTCTTCTGGTGATAGTCCATCGATAATGATGACATTAGAAGATGTTTCGTTTTGTTGAGTCATATTGAGTTGTTTTTAAATGACGAAATGTTGTTTGAGCTTACATTACCTTAAATAGTAAGGAAGTCAAATAAAAATTCCCGACCAATCTCTGGTCGGGAATTTGTGCTACACCATAGCGTTTGCGCCTTCTGAAATACGAATACAACAAAAAATACAGTAGTTGCAAATGTCAGAGAACACTTCGATGAATTCTTTTTGAAGTTCTTGTCGATTCTCAGGCTTGAATTTTAATCCGGCGTACATCGTAAGCATGCGATTATACTTTACCAGGCATTCCTGTGTCATATAGCTTATTGAGAGCTGTCGCCATGCTTCACCATAATCATGATTTTTCTTTTGAAATAAATTTCTCGTAGATGCTGCTGCTTGGTCATACTCTTGAAAGAGTGCATCGCTGCTATAACATACTCTTATTCCGCTTGCTATTTGGTTTGCGACAGTGATGCCAAACAAACAATAGTTGATAATGCCGGGAAGTTCTTTCTCAATAGGTTCGCCTTCAACTTTATATTCTCCAGCTTCCTGGATTGAGGCAATGCGATACAGCTTGATAAAAACTTTTGAAAGGACACCCATTGCGTCATAGCTATCGAGACTGTTTCCGTATTTTTTGTTTTTTTTAATGAATTCTTTTTTGCAGTCAGCGATGATTGTATCGTACTGCTTATTTGATTTTTCTTGGTTCATAGTTGTAGTTTTTCAGTAGAGTACTCCAAAGTGGGGGAAAGTCAACGCTCGCGATTTAGGCGTTTTCTGCTAGAATCACCATATGGAATCCACCATCCGAACACTCATTGCAGACGTGCTTCAGGCGAAGTTTGGCATAGCTGATGTGGCGTTTAGTCTCGAGCGTCCCAAGGATCTCTCGCATGGTGACTATGCGACTAATGTTGCGCTGATCGCCTCAAAGCAGCTCGGCAAAAATCCGACCGAGATCGCGACTGAGCTCATGCAGGTACTCCAGTCCGCAGATAGTCGCATCGCATCAGTGAGTGTTGCGGCGCCCGGCTTCATCAACTTTGAACTTGATCGCTCGGTGATCCTCGATATTCTTGCGGATGTGAATAAAGACTCATGGGGGCAGACAACCGTGTATGAAGGCAAGAAAATTCTCGTGGAGCATTCATCTCCAAATCTTTTTAAGCCATTTCATATTGGACACCTCATGAACAACACTGTAGGGGAGTCGATCACTCGTCTTGCCAAAGCTTCTGGCGCTGATGTGTCTACGATGTCATTTCCATCTGATGTGTCACTTGGTGTGGCAAAGGCGGTGTTTATACTCCTTGAGAAATACGGTGCAGACTTTGCACCAGAGCAGGTTTCAATACTCGGTGATGCATATGTTGAGGGGACAAAGCGATACGAGGATGATGAATCAGTGCAGACGCGAGTAAAGGAAATTGCTGACAACCTCTATGCACAAACATCATCACCAGAATGGTCACTCTATGAGCGCTGCAAAGAATTCAATATCGCGTACTTTGAAACAATCGTCGCACGACTCGGCTCACACTTTGACTCTTATATCTATGAAAGTGAAGCAGGAGTTGATGGCAAGAAGCTCGTGCTTGCACATACACCAAAAGTCTTTACCGAGAGTGAAGGGGCGATTGTGTACACACCGGACGAGTCCCAAAAGCTTCATACTGCAGTCTTTATCAACAGCAAAGGCAATCCGACGTATGAAGCAAAAGACCTCGGACTACTTGAACTCAAATTTGCAAAACACAATCCTGATCTCTCTATTTTTATTACCGATGCGCAACAGGTGTCGCACTTCAACGTCGTTCTGGATGCAGCGATGCATATCAATCCTCTCTGGAAGCAACATAGTCTCCATCGGTATCACGGTCGCATGAGCTTCAAGGGTCAAAAAATGTCATCACGACTTGGTGGGGTACCGCTTGCAGAGGATGTGCTTGCAACCGTTGTTGAGGAAGTAAAAGAAAAGAATGCTGATATCACTCCGGAGTCAGCAGAGATGATTGGTATTGCTGCGATCAGGCTGGTAATCTTGCGCGCAATGCCAGGCAAGGATATCAACTTTGATCCTGAAACATCATTGTCATTTGAAGGGGATAGTGGTCCCTATCTCCAATACACCGCAGTGCGCGCGATGTCGCTTGTGAAGAAAGGTGAAGAAGCAGGTATTGCTCCAAGTATGCAAAAACCGATCGTGGGTACTGAAATCCTTGAGCGTATGATTGCACGTTTCCCGGATATCGTGATTCGCTGTCAGACTGAATGGACACCGCATTACCTGGTGACCTATCTTATGGAGCTCGCACAGGCATTCAATAGCTACTATGGGCAGCAGAAGATTATTGATGACAATACTGAAGCATCTGCGTATCGACTTGGTATTACGCATGCACTTTATAGGACGATGACAAAAGGTCTCGCACTGCTTGGTAGTACAGTACCTGAAAAGATGTAATTTGCGCTTCATTTCCTGGCGCGGTATAGTCATCTCCATATGAAAAAAATTCACGAAACTGAAGAGCGGTCACTGATCATTATTAAGCCTGACGCAATCCAACGTTCATTGGTAGGGGAAATCATTACTCGTTTTGAACGCAAGGGTCTCAAGGTTGTTGGAATGAAGATGATGCAGCTTGAAGAAGCTGTGCTCAAGGAGCATTATGCACATATTGCTGACAAACCATTCTTTCCTCGCATCCAAAAGTTTATGATGTCAGCACCGGTGGTGGTGATGGCGGTCGCAGGTCTCAAAGCGATCGATAGTATTCGTATCATTGTTGGTCCGACCAAGAGCTTTGAAGCCGCTGCGGGTACTATTCGTGGTGATTATGCACTCTCAATGCAGTCAAATATCGTGCATGCATCAGACTCAGTAGAAAATGGTGTGGCTGAGATCAAGCGATTTTTCAAAGAAGATGAAATTGTGGACTATGATAAGGTTGACACCCACTTCATTTTCTCTGATGATTTGATGGTATAACAGAGAGCACACTCGTTCGACAGTATTTTTTCTCGCTGTCTATCTTGAAAAGATACAACAGGGGACTATACTGCAAGTACGGCTATTTGTTCATAGTGCCTAGAACAAGATTTGTACGGGGAACCGTTGTGTACTATGCGATATCGAATTTTTTATGAGATATCTCCTAGTACCGCGTGCCCCACTTAGCTTTAACGCTAAGGCACTATGATCTAAATAGCCGTAAGAACATACCCCTCCACGAGAGGGGTATGTTCTATTTGGAATTATCTGCGATAATGCAGATATATGCGTCGATCACTTCTCAAAAAAGCGCTCATGCTGGTAGCAGTAATCTTTGTTGTGAATCTTTTGGCATACCAGTTTTATTGGTACTCATCGATATGGTATTTCGATATGATCATGCATGCGGCTGGTGGAATATTTCTGGCGCTTTTCATAGGAGGGTTGGCACACCGAGAGATCAAAAGCCTCGGCTGGTGGAATACGATCGTTATTGTACTGCTCGCAGTGTTTGTTATTGGACTATTGTGGGAATGGTATGAGTATATCGTGCAGTGGCTGACCAAGCCGGTGCCATTTGCAGACATTGATGACTCGATATCTGATCTCATCTGCGATATGGTGGGTGGTATACTCGGCAGTATTTTTGTACTTCGTGCCAAGAAGCGCTACACTGTAAAGTGATGCAATCAAAAAAACTCAAACTCACGTTCGTTGGCGGTACTGGAAGTGTAACCGGTGCCAACTTTTTATTTGAAGGAGATGATAAACATTTTTTGGTGGACTGCGGTATGGAGCAGGGGACTAAAATGGCTGATGAGAACAACTGGCAGCCGTTTCCGTATGATGTGAAGTCGATCGATGCACTCTTTATCACCCATGCACACATCGATCATATCGGGCTCATTCCAAAGCTCGTGTACGAAGGATTTGAAGGCGAGATTTATTCAACCATACCAACCAAGGATATCACCGAGCTCATGCTTGATGACACTGCGAATATCATGTCAAAGTCGGAGAATGAGCTCCTGTCCAAGATCTATGCACCCAGTGTCCTCAAAAAAGTGTTTTCAAATTGGAAAGTCGTTGACTATCATCAGGACTTCAGAATCGGGGATTTTGTATTCCGCTATCGAGACTCAGGGCATATCCTTGGATCTGGTATGCTTGAGGTGATCTACAACAACAAAAAAATTGTGTTTACCGGAGATCTTGGCAACAGTCCATCGCCATTGTTACGTGATACGGAGAAGCTCGCGAACGTCGACTACCTCATTATGGAAAGTGTCTATGGTGATCGCAATCACATTGCGCGTGAAGAACGTCGTGCACGACTCGAAGCAACGATTGAGGATAACTTCAAACGAAAGGGGGCGCTCATTATTCCAACATTTTCACTCGAGCGTGCACAGGAGCTATTGTTTGAGATTGATCAGTTGGTAGAACATGATCGTGTACCTCAGATGCCGATCTTTCTTGACTCACCCCTTGCGATCAAACTCACGTCCGTTTATCACAAGTACTCAAAATACTTTAATGACTTTGCACAGTCACAAATCAAAGAAGGGGATGATATTTTTAGTTTTCCAGGGCTCAAGTCAACCCTTCTCACTGAAGAGTCTAAACAGATCGTTCGTGCACCAAATCCAAAGATTGTGATTGCAGGAAGTGGTATGAGCAACGGTGGGCGTATTTTGCATCATGAAGCGCACTATCTCCCTGACCCTAACAATATTCTGCTCCTCACCGGCTATCAGTCGCAAGGCACACTTGGCCGCTTGATCCAAGATGGTATGAAAGAAGTCCGTATTAATGGCCAGACGGTGCCAGTGCGAGCACGCATCGTGTTTATTGATGGATATTCAGGTCACAAAGACTCCGATCATTTGATTGAATTTGTGGGTGATATTGCGGACAATCTCAAGAAAGCATTTGTCGTGATGGGCGAGCCAAAGTCATCGCTCTATCTCACGCAACGTCTGCGTGACTATCTAGGTGTCAGTGCTGTCGCTCCTGAGAAAGGCGATGTGGTAGAATTGGAGTGTTAATAGTCTCGATAATTTTTTATAGTTCTTATTTATGAACGAACCAGTACAACCAACTGATAAATATGTCTGTTACAACGGGCCGCTCGATAATAATGAGAAGCATGCGCATCTGAAAATCAAAATTGGTGTGAGTGGTGCAGCAGAGACCAGTCACTGCGGACTTCATGCACTTGAGAAAGCGCAGGAGCTCGGTCGTGAGATCGTACGTCAAGGAGGTATCATCATCACCGGTGCGACAACAGGCTTTCCACTCTGGTCAGCGATGGGTGCAAAAGAAGAGCGTGGTGTCTCTATCGGACTTTCGCCAGCAACTGATGAAAAGGATCACGTTGAGAACTGGAGATTACCGATCGACTACATGGATCTCATCATCTATACCGGCTTTGGTTTTCCGGGGCGCGACCTTTTGTTTACTCGTTCATGTGACGCACTCTTGATTGGATGTGGACGTATTGGGACAATCCATGAGTTTACAATTGCATTTGAAGATACCAAGCCAATTGGTATTCTGGATGGGCCATGGGCGACCGCAAATGACTTTCGTACACTGATCAAAAATGGTAATCGTCCTGCACCACATGTGATTTTTGATGAAGATCCAAAACGTCTCGTACAAAAGCTTATTGCGATGGTTGAGGCAAATAAGCAAGCGCTCAAGGAGGCTAATCCTCATATCTAATATGGAGGTGACTGGCGCAGGGTTCACCGGTATCAGTCAATCTCAAGTAGAGGGGCTTCAGGTTCGCTACGGCAAAAACACCCTGGTTGCACGTGAGCAGCAGTCTGCATTTGCGACATTTCTCCAAGAGTTCAAAAGTCCGCTCATGATCATACTCCTGGTCGCAGCAGGTATTGCGCTTGTGACGGGGGCAACTATCAGTGGTGTGTTGATTATTACAATCGTCATCATCAGTGCGGTGCTTGATTTTGCTGTTTCGTACAAATCACAAAAAGCAGCAGAGACATTAGCAAAACGAGTATCACCAAAAGTCCGTGTTATTCGTGATGGTAGAGAGGTACTGATTGAAAGTCAGGATGTGGTACTTGGGGATATTGTTATGCTTGCAGCAGGGAATGTTGTCCCGGCAGATGGGATAATGGTGAGATCATGTCAGCTCTTTGTAAACGAGTCATCTCTTACCGGTGAGTCACTCCCTGTTGAAAAGCCAACTGAAATGACAGTGTACATGGGAAGTGGGGTCGTGAGTGGAGACGGACTGCTCCAAGTGACTGCAACCGGTCGTCATACAAAATTTGCTGATATTGTGTCACTCCTTTCGGTCAAAGAAACAGCAAGTGAGTTTGAGGCCGGTATCAAATCATTCAGTTTGCTCATCACTCGCATTGTACTCGTACTCACCATCTGTATCTTTATTGTAAATGTCGTCTTTAAACATGACATCGTGTCGTCGCTCACGTTTTCGCTTGCGCTTGCAGTGGGTATTACCCCAGAGCTGTTGCCAATGATTATTGCGGTCAATCTTTCATGGGCATCGATTCGTATGTCGAAGAAAGGAGTGATTGTGAAAAAGCTCTCTGCAATCGAGAACTTTGGTTCAATGGATATTTTGTGTACTGACAAAACAGGGACGCTCACCGAAGACAAGATCAGTGTTGTGAAGTATGTGAACATTGATGCACATCGATCCGAAGAAGTGATTGAGTCTGCCTACCTAACGTCAAGTATGCGCGGTGGAGTGCGCACGCCACTTGATGAGGCGATCGTGCAGTTTCAAGCATTTCCGATTACACACTATAAAAAGCGTGATGAAATACCATTTGACTTTGAGCGACGTCGTGACAGTCTGATTGTAAGTTTGCCCAATGGCACTGATATGCTTATCACCAAAGGTGCACCTGAGGGAGTAATGGATGCAAGCACACTCGCACCTGAGCAGCGTGCCAAAGCACTCGCACTCTTTGAGTCACTCTCGTCCGAAGGTTATCGAGTGATTGGGGTAGCACGTCGTATCTTTCAGACACCACAGCAGAGCTACAGTACGCACGATGAGGTAGGTCTCATGTTCTCAGGATTCATTGCATTTATTGATCCACCAAAGCCATCGGTCAAGGCAGTGCTCGATGAGCTGTGTCACAAATCGATCGCAATCAAGATTGTGACAGGGGATCATAAGCTTGTGGCTGAGAAAATCGTCCGTGATGTCGGTATTGTCTCACTCGGTACATTGGATGCAGCTGAAGTCGACGCACTCACTGATACTGAACTCGCAGTTCGTGCAGAAGAGACGACGATATTTGCGCGTGTTACGCCAGTGCAGAAAAATCGCATTATCAAAGCATTGCAGTCCAGAGGACATGTCGTCGGATATATGGGGGATGGTATTAATGATGCACCCGCACTCAAGACTGCCGATGTCGGTATTTCAGTAGAGAATGCGACTGATGTTGCAAAAGAAAGTGCTGATATTGTACTTCTCACAAAAGACCTCGATCAGCTCGTGAGTGGTGTGGCAGAGGGTCGTCGCACATTTGCAAATACGATGAAGTACATCTCAATGGCGATCAGCTCAAACTTTGGCAACATGATATCAATGACGGTTGCATCTCTCGTGCTTCCATTTCTCCCGATGTTGCCTGCACAGATACTGTTGAATAACTTACTCTACGAAACATCACAGCTGGGACTTATGGCAGACAATGTCGATCCTGAAGTTCTTGATCGTCCAACGCCATGGAATATCGGTCATATCAAACGCTTCATGATTGTTTTTGGTCTCATTAGTTCAGTGTTTGATTTCGTAACGTTCTATGTACTGTTTGCTGTATTTCATCTTTCGGCTTCTGGATTTCAAACAGGATGGTTTATCCAGTCATTCCTCTCGCAAGTTTTTGTAATCTTTTTGATCCGATCTGCTCGTAGTATCTGGAAGGCACGCAAGCCACATCTCGCGGTGATACTCTCAGCACTTATTGCGACTACTGTTGCGTGGGGTGTCGCACTCTCATTCCTCGGTACAACATTTGGCTTCATACCAATCCCGCTCACAATCGTACTTTCACTTGTGGGTATTACGCTGTGCTACTTCCTCGTAGTTGAAATTGTGAAGCACTTTTTTTATCGTTCCAAAAAGAACAATGTACTGGAACCAGCACAGGCTTTATGCTAAAGTGTTTTTATAAGCGTTGATGGAGCTATCACTCCTGAGCTTTGGGGAGAAATCTGAACAGAGAGTAAATCCCAACGGGTATGCCCGTTATAGCGGTAATGAGTGCCCACCTTCGTCCATTTGGACTTCGGTGCGGCGAAAAGCAAGGTGGTACCACGCAGTGAAAAAGACACTCGTCCTTGCATGACAATGTTGTCGTGCATGAGCGAGTGTCTTTTTATTTTTTATACCTATGAATGAATCAACAAACCAACAGAAAAGCGAGTCGGCACTTCGTGAAGAGCGAATGCTCGATTTTTGGCGCGATAATGACATATTCAAAAAAACACTTGAGAAGCCTGCGACCAAGGGTGAGTTTGTCTTTTTTGAAGGACCGCCAACAGCAAATGCAAAGCCAGCGCTTCATCACTTGCTCGCACGTGCATTCAAGGACGTGATCCCTCGCTACAAGACCATGCAGGGCTTCCATGTACCGCGCCGTGCCGGATGGGATACTCACGGACTTCCGGTCGAGCTTCAGATCGAAAAGAAATTGGAACTTGCTTCAAAAAAAGACATCGAAGCCTACGGTATCGAAAAATTTAACAAAGAATGTAAGGACAGCGTCTTTACCTATATTAAAGACTGGGAAGATTTCACCGATCGTATTGGCTACTGGGTCGACAAGGACAAGGCGTACTACACGTTCAATCCTCGCTATATGGAGAGTCTCTGGAATATTGTCGGTAAGGTCAACGATCAGGGTCTCCTCTACAAGGACTATCGAGTCTCACCATGGTGTGCGCGATGCGGAACAACACTTGCGACCCATGAGCTTGCGCAAGGATATCAGGATGATAAAGATCTGACAGTATACGCAAAGTTTAAGGCAAAAGTTAAGGATTTTGAGAATGTTTATATTGTTGCTTGGACAACAACACCATGGACATTGCCAGGGAATGTTGCACTGGCGGTAGGTGCTAATATTACATATCTTTGGCTCAAAAAAGAGAATGAAATTTTAATTGTTGCTGAAGATAAAAAAGATTTGGTTGGTGATGGTTATGAAGAAGTGCGAAGAGATTTTGGAGAAGATTTGGCGGATATGCAGTATGAGCCACTCTATCCATACCTTGCCGCACAGATCACTGGTACAGAAAAAGAAAAACTTACCAATGCGTATAAGGTCTATACTGCTGACTTTGTCACAACGACTGATGGTAGTGGTATCGTCCATATTGCACCAATGTATGGTGCAGAGGACTTTGAGCTTGGTACCAAGGTTGGTCTTCCGAAATTCCACACGGTGAATGTCGAAGGAAAGTTTATTGCAGGCACTGATTTTCTTGAAGGAAGATTTGTCAAAGACGAAGAAGTCGCAGTCGACATCATCAAAGACCTCGCACATCGCGGACTCCTCTTCAAGAAAGAAAAGTACGAACACTCATACCCGCACTGCTGGCGCTGTAAAACTGCGCTCATCTACTACGCGCGTGACTCATGGTATATCGCTATGTCGAAACTTCGTGACACACTTGTTGCTGAGAATGAAAGCATCAACTGGGAGCCGTCACATATCAAAGAAGGGCGCTTTGGCGAATGGCTCGACGGTATCAAGGACTGGGCGATCTCACGCGAGCGCTACTGGGGCACACCGCTTCCGATTTGGATTTCAGAAGATACTGACCGCATGGTTGTCGACTCGATCGATATGCTCAAGAAATATGCCAAGCATAATAACAACAAGTACTTTGTCATGCGGCATGGCGAGACAGAGTTTAACGTTGCAGGGAACTGGAATGTGAATACTGCAACCACAAATCCACTCACCACTCGTGGCAAAGAGCAGGCAATTCAAAGTGCGACTGCGCTCGCTGACAAACAGATCGATCTCATCATCGCGTCACCATTTGCTCGTACCCAAGAGACAGCGCGTATTGTCGCTGAGAAGCTTGGATTAGCTGCCGAAGCTATCGTGACCGATGCTCGTCTCGGGGAGTGGAATGTGGGTAGTGCATTTGAAGGAAAGCCGATCGAGTCATACTTTGAAATGCGCAACAAGGCAGCTGATCGCTATGGGTTCAAGACTGTTGATGGTGAATCATATGCCGATGTGATCAAGCGTGCAGGTGAGGCGCTCTACGATATTGAATCTCGCTACCAGGGCAAGAATATTTTGATCGTTGCCCATGGTGCATCAACGCGCGCACTTGAGCTTGTAGCGCGAGGGATTAGCTTTGATCGTCTCTTTGAAGAAACGCGCGACTATGTGAACTTCAGTAATGCCGAAGTCCGTCCGCTTCACTTTGTACCACTTCCACATAATGCGCAGTTTGAGCTTGATCTCCACCGTCCGTTCATCGATGATGTAGTGCTTGTCAAAGATGGCAAGGAATATCGCCGCACCAAAGAGGTGATGGATGTGTGGTTTGACTCAGGAGCGATGCCGTTTGCACAGGATCATTATCCGTTTGATGGAGAGATTGCATATCCAGCTGACTTTATCTCCGAAGCTATCGATCAGACTCGTGGATGGTTCTACACACTCCATGCGATTGGCTTGCTCACTGGGCGTGGCAAGGCATACAAAAACGTCATTTGTCTTGGACATCTTCTTGATGCACAAGGTAAGAAAATGAGTAAGTCTATTGGCAACATCGTGAACCCATGGGAGCAAATGGAGAAGTACGGTGTCGATACACTCCGTCTCTGGATGTACTCAGTCAACCAGCCAGGTGATAGCAAGAACTATGATGAGAAAACAGTCGTCGAGCTTCAACGTCAGGTATTCGGATTGCTCTACAATGTGCTCTCATTCTACGACCTCTATCGAGATCCAAACGTAGAAGAGGTAGATCCAAGTGGTGATAATGTGCTCGACGCATGGATTACAACTCGGCTCGATCAACTCACGAGTCTGATGACTGAAAGTCTCGATACCTACAAGCTACTTGAGCCGGTACGAGCACTTCGTGACTTTATTGATGACCTTTCGACCTGGTATGTGCGTCGGAGTCGCGATCGCATCAAGGATGGTGATGTTGCCGCAAAAGCGACACTCTACCGCGTACTCAAAACAGTCGCACAGCTCATGGCACCATTTGCACCATTTGCAGCAGAAGATATCTGGCAGAAATTGAAGTCCTTATCAAACGAGGAGAGTGTGCACTTGAGTACTTGGCCAGCAGTAATGCCAGTGAGTGATGAGCTATTGAAAGATATGGCTACCGTGCGCGAGGTTTGTACACAAGGAAATGCACTTCGTAAAAAAGAGGGTATCGCAGTCCGTCAGCCACTCCAGGCACTGTATGTCAAAAACTGGAATCTCAGCGACCAATACGCAGCGATTGTGATGCAGGAACTCAATGTGAAGTCAGTGATCGCAGGTGAAGAAACAAAGCTTGATACAACGATCACACTTCAACTTAAACTCGAAGGTGAGTACCGTGAGCTTGTACGTACGGTCCAAGACATGCGCAAAGACAAAGGTCTTGCACCATCTGATATCATCACTCTTACACTTCCATTTCAGTATCAATCAGTCGTTGATAGTTTTGGTGAGGAACTGAAAAAGACCGTGGGTGCCACTAGTGTTGCGATTGGTGGAGAAGCTATTACACTCAGCTAATATGAAAACAGCGATCATTATTCACGGACGTCCCGAAAAAGATGAGTATTATGATACGAGCTTTCCATCACCATCAAACAGTCATTGGTTGCCATGGCTGCAAAAGGAATTGCTCTGTCGAGACACTTTGACGCAGACTCCAGAACTGCCTCGTGCATTTGCACCTGACTATGATGAATGGAAAAACATATTTGAACAGTTTGCAGTTGATGAAAATACTATACTCGTTGGGCATAGCAGGGGAGGAGGATTTCTGTTGCGGTGGTTGAGTGAGACAAAGATTACTGTTGGAAAAGTAGTACTCGTTGCACCATCAATACTTGCGAATCCTGGAGTGGTGACCGGCTTTTCTGAATATAATATTGATCCCACTCTTGAAAGTCGAACCACTGGTATCACGGTCTTTTATTCGACCGATGACGAAGATGGTATTCTAAAAAGTATAGAGAAGATCAGGTCAGTACTTCCTGCTATATCGTTTAGAGAATTTTCCGACAAAGGACATTTTACTTCCGGGGATGGTATGGATAAATTTCCAGAACTTCTTGCAGAAATAGAGAAATAAAAACAGCCGACGTATGTCGGCTGTTTAGTTAGATGATGATATCTATTGGTCTCATCTCTACTCCAATCAGTTGTGTTTTAGTACTCAATGCATGAAGTTCTTTGGTTGCGGCTTCCATGTGGATCATCCCAACTTGTTTCTGTACTGATATTTCAATCAAGACATTGTTTGCTTTTTTGGGTCTACATCCAATAAAGAATGTGTCACAGGTAGTTTTACCAAAGTGTTTGTTGAGGATACTTTTCACTTGTTTCAAAAATGCACCTTGTTCACTAGAGAGTGTAAGTGTTGAGTAGTGATTACGTTCATCATAAAAGATTTTTAACTTTACCTTGCTCATATGTAGTTGTTTTTGTGATTACTATACTTATCAAATCCTATTCGTCAATACTGCTATACTCACAGGTATGCACACGATTCATCACACTCCCGCAGTTATCCTCAAAAGCGTACATTTTGGCGAGGCGAACAAGCGCGTCTGGCTCCTGACCAAAGAATTTGGGTTGATTGTTGCTGCGGTGCAGGGGGTGCGTAAGGTAGGTGCAAAACTTCAGGGACATCTTGTAGATTACGCATTCATCAATGCAGATCTGGTGCGAGGCAAGGAAGTGTGGCGGCTCATTAGTTGTGAGCTCCTGCACAACCCCCTTGAAGGAAATCCCAAGCTTCCACTTGCACGGAGCTACGTCCGCACTCTGACATTGCTTGAACGATTTCTCTTGGGAGAGGGTGATCATGTCGAGCTCTATGCGCATGTGACGGAGATATCGACGCTTATCTCGCGTACGGATATCGATGAGCGACTTTTTGATACACTTTCGCTCTGGCGAGCGATCGCGATTCTTGGCTATATTGCAGTCGAAGAAGGGGACGAAGAGCTTCTACATGCTCCATTTGATGAAGCGATCGGCATGATGGATGACGCACATATCAGATCATTCATCACAGTGGTGAACGCGTCGATCAAAGAAAGTCAGTTGTAGCACGCGATTGAGGTCTTCTCTGGTATAATTGAACTACTATGGCTGATGAAATAGATCATATTGGTGACTTGCAGCAGCGCCTCTATGCGCGCGACCCCGAAAACATTCCCAAGCGGAAGTTTGGTATCTTGCGGCCGATTAAGCAAAATATTTCCTCAACATGGGGTGAAGCTGAGGTGCCACATGAGCGTGCTCGTCACCCAAAACTCTCTGCTGGATACAAACGTTTTTTCATTTTTTCATTCATCTTTTTCATCATTGGACTTGGCATTGCTCTGTACTCTATTTACCATGGCTCGATTACGCTTTCGAGCAAGAATGTTGAAGTAAAGATCCTCGGCAATTCATTCGTAGGTGGGGGAGAGGAGCTTCCTATACAGATTGAGATTACTAACAAGAATGCCGTTGACCTCACCAATACAATCCTATCAATTGACTACCCAAGAGGTGCCACTGATCAGAGTGGTAGCGATGTGATGCATATCGAAAAACAGCTTGGAACGATCGGATCTGGTAAAACAAAAAGTGAAGAAGTTACTGTTGTGCTGTATGGTGAGCAGGGCCTTAGTAGGAGTATTAAAGCGCGTGTTAGTTATCAGCTTGCAGGTTCAAGCTCAACATTTCAGCGTGAACAAGACTTTGCAGTTATCATTAGTTCATCTCCGGTGACACTTACTGCGGATGGTCCCTCAGCTATTGTTTCGAGTCAGCCTTTCACACTTACTATTCGCAACAACTTCACTGGTGACAAGGCACTCAATGATGTAATCACTCGTGTTGAATATCCAAACGGATTTGTCTTTAAGTCTGCAGACCCAGCTCCGGTATCTGGTAACAACGTGTGGTCACTGGGTGATCTCGAAAAAGGAACTGAGCGCATCATTAAAATCCAAGGACGTCTCATGGGTGAAGAAAATGATGAAAAGTCGTTTCGTATTTATACGGGAACACCCGAGAGTGCTACGGATCGGCGACTTGCAGTTACCTTTAACTCAGTACTTCATCCAATAATACTCGCTCAGCCATTTATCAGTGCAGAGATTGCGATTAATGGAGATAAAAATGATGTTGTTCCTATTTCAACAGGTGCTACCGTAACGGGTACTATTCATTGGAAAAACAACTCACCACTTTCGGTCGTGAAGCCACTCTTTACGCTTTTGCTTGGTGGAGAGGGTATCGATGTAAATGCGCTTAAGGTCGACAATGGCTACTACAATGCCCTTGATCACACCATTACTTGGACACCAGAGTCTGACAATGCACTTACTGTTATTGCTCCAGGGCAGGAAGGAGATTTGATGTTTACATTCCCAACCAAGCAAGTTCGACCAGGTGCTCCTGATATGGTTTTCTCACTATCAGTGTCAGGCGTATTTCCTGATCGTGATTATTTCCAACAAACAATCGATATGATCGACCAAAAGACCGTTCGATTTGCTTCGACGTTGCAGTTTGCCGCCCAGTCACTGTACTCAATTGGTCCTATTAAAAATACTGGTCCATATCCACCAAAGGCTGATATTGAAACAACCTATACATTGACCTGGACTGTCCGACCTTCTGAGAACGCACTTACCAATGTTCAAGCAACGGCAGCACTTCCAAATGGAGTTATCTGGTCAGGTGTTGTCGTACCGCAGTCTGAGTTGATTACATACAACACTGAGAGCAAAGTTGTGACTTGGAATATTGGGACATTACCAAAGGCAAACGGTTCAGCACTCCAAAAGAAGACTGTTTCGTTCCAGGTCAAAGCTCGACCGACACGGGCATCTATTGATAGTGACATTATGCTTCTCGGGGAGACGATGGTCACTGCCACTGATACTGCTGCAAATGCGCCACTTACCACGACTCGACCTCCACTCACAACAAGACTTGATAGCGATCCCGTCTATACCCCAGGGGGCGAGCGTGTGCTACCATAGGGGCTATGAATGCATCAATGGAACAACTCATCAGTTTGTGCAAGCGCCGTGGCTTTATTTTTCAAGGGTCTGAGATCTATGGGGGACTTGCGGGTACGTGGGACTATGGCCCACTCGGTATCGAGCTCAAGCGCAACATCCAGAACCTCTGGTGGAAGACCTTTGTGACTGATCGAGAGGATATGTATGGTGTGGATGCTGCTATTTTGATGAACCAGAATGTCTGGAAAGCATCAGGTCACGTTGGTGGATTTTCTGATCCGTTGGTTGAATGCTCAAATTGTAAGTCACGGTTTCGCGCAGATCATCTTGAAGGTGATGCGTGCCCAACCTGCAACAAAACTGGGACACTTGGGGAAGCTCGTCAGTTTAATATGATGTTCAAGACGACAGTGGGTGCACTCGAAGACGCGGACTCTATCGCATATCTTCGACCAGAAACTGCACAAGGCATGTTCGTGAACTTTAAAAACGTTGTTGATAGTATTCATCCCAAGCTTCCGTTTGGTCTCGCGCAGATCGGTAAGGCATTTCGAAATGAGATCGCACCACGAGACTTTATTTTCCGTTCTCGTGAATTCGAACAGATGGAGATTGAATACTTCGTGCATGAAGCACACTGGAAAGATCGGTTTGAAGACTGGCGTGTATCAGTGCATGCATGGATCGCGTCTCTCGGTATTCCTGCTGACAAAGTGCATGAACTCGAAGTTTCCGAAGGAGATCTCGCACACTACTCAAAGCGCACGATTGATTTTGAGTTCGACTTTCCATTCGGTCGCAAGGAGCTCTATGGTCTTGCATACCGTACCAACTTTGACTTGAACACCCATGCTGATGCAAGTACCGTACCGCTCTATGTTGTTGAAGATGAAACAGGTGAGAAGGTGACACCGCACTGTATTGAGCCATCATTTGGTGTGGATCGCACGGTCCTTGCAGTGCTTGCAAGTGCATATCGCGAAGAAGGCGATGGTGCTGATACCCGTATTGTACTCAAGCTTCCGGTAGTACTTGCACCATACAAAGCATGTGTCTCACCACTGTTGAAAAACAAACCAGAGCTCGTTGAGAAAGCACGGATTCTCTATAGTGCACTCAAGAAATCAATGGGGTCTGTGGCATGGGATGACAACGGCAATATCGGCAAGCGCTACCGTCGCCAAGATGAGATTGGTACACCATGTTGTATTGTGGTTGACTTTGATACGCTCGGAGAGAATCCTGATCTCCTCGATACGGTCACCGTGCGTGATCGTGATACTGGCACCCAAGAGCGTGTTGCAATCAGTGCTCTTCCTGCATATCTCAACGAACGAATGAGCTAATTGATGAAGCAGCCTACCGTTGTCACACTTCCTACTGGTCTTCGTATGGTGCTTGCACCACGTGCCGAAGCCACCACTGCAACAGTGCTTGTATTGGTTGGGACGGGGAGTGAGTATGAGACTGCATCAGAAAAAGGGCTTTCACATTTCCTTGAACATATGTATTTCAAAGGGACAGTCCTTCGTCCGACCTCACGGATTATAAGCTCTGAGCTTGATGCGCTCGGTGCAGTATCAAATGCATTTACCTCACAAGAGTACACGGGCTACTATGCAAAAGGTAATCCAAAACATGTGAAAACCTTTATTGATATTCTCGGTGATATCTACCTCAATGCGACTTTTCCTGAAACTGAGCTCGAAAAGGAACGTGGTGTCATTATTGAAGAGATCAACATGTATGAAGACAATCATCGCTACAAAGCAGCGGAGACAGTCATCTCACTTATGTACGGTGACCAGCCAGCAGGGTGGCCGACACTTGGCACTAAAGAAACGGTTGCATCATTTTCTCGCGCTGACTTTATCAGATACAAAGATACTCACTATCATGCAGCAAATACGATTGTGGTTGTTTCAGGATTGATCGATGAGGCAGCAATACAGGCACATGTTGAACATGTATTTTCAACTATCAATCAGCAGCCCTTGCTCACAAAAAAGCCTGTCACTATCGATCAGGATACGTTGCGAGTGAAAGTTGTCAGACGTCCGATTGATCAGGCACATCTTGCGATCACATTTCACTCAGTACCACTTGGTCATCCAGATTATGCAACAGCACAACTCCTCGGGGGAATCCTTGGAAGTGGTATGAGTGCGCGTCTGTTTCAAACTCTTCGTGAGGATCTCGGTGTTGCGTATTCAGTAGAGGCGGGGCAGGAAGGGTTTACTGATCATGGTGTCTTTGGGGTTGCCTGTGGTATCGACAAGACTCGGGTAAATGAAACACTCAAGGTTCTTGCAAAAGAATTCAGTTTACTCAAAGAAGTGTCAGTCTCTACAGAAGAGCTCAATAAAGCCCGTGAGTACATGCTCTCTATGATGCGTATTGGGCTTGAGACGACCGATGAAGTCGCTGGCTTCTATGGGGGACAGCTCATCTTGGGGCAGCCACTTCGAACGCCTGAAATGATCACTGAGCACTATATGGCAGTGACCCCAGAAATGATCCAGCATGTTGCTCGCAGGCTTTTTGTAGCAACGCATGCCACTGTTGTACTTGTTGGCCCGTTTGAATCAACAGATTTGGACACTTCACCACTTAGTTCCTTGTAAGGGATACGTTTGCGGTGTACCATATCACTATGTCTGAAGGTCGCTCCATCCGTATCACCAATGATACAATCATCCGTACCCTCTGTATCATGTTTGGAGCATATCTCCTGTTTAAAATACGTGATATTTTGCTTTTAATTATTGTAGCGGTTGTCATTGCGTCATTTGTTGAGCCAGGTGTCCAGGCGCTCAAGAAGTACAAGATGAACCGGTCACTTTCCGTCCCGATCATTTTTGCGCTCGTAGTAGGATTTCTCACTGCTATCTTCTATGCGTTTGTACCGATTGTGATTCGTGAGCTCTCGGGAATGATTACGCTCCTTCTCGGCTACCTACCAGAGACATCATCAATTTCAACACAGTCAATCGAAGGGGCGACACAGTTTGTCTCAACGATTACCAAGGGGTCATCACTTACTGACTTGCTCGGTAGTGTGAAAAATGCGACAGCACTCCTCTCACAAGGCGCGACCAGTGTGATCGGCTCAACATTTGGCGGCGCAGTGAATGCCATCCTTGTGATTGTGATGGCATTTTATCTCTCGATCCAAGAGGACGGTCTCGCAACATTCCTGCGTATTCTTACGCCAAAAAAACATGAGAAGTATGTGGTAGGACTCTGGCTTCGCACGCAGTACAAGATCGGTCTTTGGTTCAAAGGACAGCTCCTGCTTGCACTCATCATGGGAGCGATCACCTTTGTGGTGTTTGCACTCCTTGGTGTACAGTATGCATTTCTTATTGGTCTTATTACAGCGATTGCTGAGCTTGTGCCGTTTGGTATCATCTTTGCATCAGTACCCGCAATACTCTTTGTGGTGATTGATGGTGGAGTCCTCCTAGGAGTGAAAGTGATGGTATTTTATATCATTGTTCAACAGCTTGAGAGCTACGTACTCTCACCAGTTGTTGCTCGTCGTGTGGTCGGTATTCCACCACTCGTTGTCTTGCTCGCATTCTTGATTGGTATTACACTTGCCGGATTCTGGGGGGCGATCATTGCAATGCCGGTTGCAGTCTTTGTCCTTGAATATATGAGTGATATCGAAAAGCGCAAACTCATCCCTGTTACCCAGAACCTTCCTGAATAATTTTTCTATTATGAACAATCCATTTTATATAACGACCACGCTCCCATACGTGAACAATGATCCGCACGTTGGTTTTGCTATGGAGATTATTCGCGCAGATGCTATTGCTCGCTTCAAAAAAGAGCAGGGCTGTGAAGTCTTTTTTAATACGGGTACTGATGAACATGGACTCAAGCTCTATCAAGCTGCCGCAAAGGAGGGAATTGCGGTACAGGAGTATGTTGATCGGTATGCAACAACATTTCGGGGACTCGTAGCACTCCTTGGTATCTCTCCTGATGCACATTTTATTCGTACAACTGACCCGCATCATATCACTGCGGCGCAGGAGTTCTGGAAGCGATGCGCTGATCGTGGCTATATCTACAAGAAAAACTATGAAGCGAAGTATTGTGTTGGCTGTGAACTCGAAAAGACTGATAGTGAACTCAACGATGCTGGACGATGCCCGATTCATCCTGATCGAGATATTGAAATCATTAATGAAGAAAACTATTTCTTCGCGTATTCAAAAGTCGCTGATAAGCTCCAGGCTTTTTATGATGCAACACCTGACTTTGTAATCCCTGACTACCGCTACAATGAGATGAAAGCGTTTCTCACCCGAGGCCTCCAAGACTTCTCCATCTCTCGCCTCAAGGCGAAAATGCCGTGGGGTATCGAAGTTCCAGGAGACGAAGCACATGTCATGTATGTGTGGTTTGATGCACTCGTCAACTATATCTCAACACTTGGCTGGCCTGAGGATACAGAAACATTTGAGAAATACTGGAAGGATGGCACACCGGTGCAGTATTGTGGTAAGGACAATACTCGTCAGCAGTCGTCGATGTGGCAGGCAATGCTCCTTGCTGCTGATCTCCCAACGTCACGACACATCATCGTAAACGGTTTCATCAACTCAGGTGGGCAAAAGATGTCAAAATCGCTCGGTAATGTCATCAGTCCGTATGATGTTGTGGATGCGTTCAATGATGTGGCAGGAGATTTGTCTCATGATGTGCTCCGATATTATTTACTCCGTCACATGAACTCATTTGAAGATGCGGACATGACCATGGAAAGTATCAAGGATGCGTATCAGTCACATCTTGCCAACGGACTTGGGAACCTTGCATCTCGCATTCTGACACTTTCAGCAACACATTGTGATGTATTTGAGGGGCTACCAAAGACTGAGCTTGGGGAGAAAGTTGCTGCATCAATGGAAGCATTTGATATCCAAAAGGCGATGAATACAATCTGGGAATCAGTTGGAGAGCTCGATACAAAGATCGCACTTGAAAAGCCCTTCTCAGTTATCAAGACTGATGTAGAGGAAGGGAAGCGAATGATCACTTCTCTCGTCCAAGAGCTCTACACAATCGCAGTCGTACTCGCGCCATACATGCCTGAGACATCTACCAAACTTATCGAACTTATTCGCTCAAACAAAAAACCAGAGACACCACTCTTTGCGAGATTAGGATAAATAAAAAACCTTCAGAGTATTACTCTGAAGGTTTTGCTTTACAGAATGCTTGGCATATCCGTTATCTTTGCAATGATACCCAACTCCTTTGCTTCATTTGGATTGAGAGAATAAGAATGATTTTCTCCAAATTGTCTTAATTCCATAATTTTTTCATCTGAAAGTTTAAAGCCGTCAGATTCTTGTTTAATGGCTTTTTCAAACCATTGCCATTGTTTTAGGAGTGCTTGTTGGTTTGCCTCAAGACCTAAGTTGTGTCGAAGGTTTACTCGATAAAAATGGCTATGAAATAAAAAACGAGTGTTTGGTGCACATTCTCTAAATTCATTATCACATGACGATAGGATGGTAAGGCCTGCCGAGCTGCACTCTCCCAAGCAAAAGGATTTGACTTTTTTCCCTTCTACTTTTTTCCATAAATTCATAAGATCAACAATAGACAATGCAACGTTTACATCGCCACCACTTGTATTGAAGAATATTTTTAAGTCATCTTCCTGTTTGATGATGTATTTTTCGAAGCGATCCCTTGTTTCAAAATCTATTTTCTTGAGAATAGGGAACCATCCGTTTTTCTCGAATTTCTTTTCAAGTGACATGATTGTAAGTTTTGTTTGATATTATTATACATATTTAATATATTATGTCAATATTTATGATGTATAGTACAATCATTAGATGAAAGTAATTGACACTCATTCACATTTCAATCTCTCCCAATTTGATGCTGATCGCGAGGATGCAATCGCGCGAATGGTAGAAGCTGGAGTGGGTACAATTTGTATCGGTATTGATGAAGCAACAAGTGCGTTTGCAGTAGATCTCGCACATACTCATGACACTATCTGGGCAATCGTCGGGCAGCATCCGACTGAGTGGGCAACTCCATGGAATGCTGAGGCAATGAAAGAGCTTGCGACTAAATCTCGTGTAGTTGGAGTTGGGGAGTGTGGGCTTGACTATTTCCGACCTGATGAGCGTGCACATATTGATGAGCAGCGAAGACTCTTTGCTGCGCAGATCGCGCTTGCTGTAGAGCTCGATCTACCGCTTATGCTTCATATTAGACCGGAGCAGGGCACGATGACTGCCTACGAAGATGCACTTGATATGCTCGAGTCACACAAGGAGGTATGGCCGACCATGCGTGGCACCGCGCATTTCTTTGTGGGTAGTACGGAGATTGCGAAGCGGTTTCTTGATCTGGGATTCCACATTTCATTTTCTGGTGTGATTACGATATTCCCTGAATATGAAGAGATAGTAAGGTATGTCCCAATCGATCGTATTCTCTCGGAAACCGATGCGCCGTTTGCAGCTCCAATCCCATATCGAGGTCGCCGCAACGAGCCTGCATATGTCGTCGAAGTGGTGAAAAAAGTGTCTGAAATCAAGGGTATTTCACTTGAGGAAACCGAGGTCCAACTTCTCCAAAACGTCCAAAACCTGTTTAATTTACAAAACGCCTAATCTGGGGTAGTATTGCCCGGTAGCCCCCGTTCGTCCTTTGGCACAGTCCCTGGGATGCATGGTCCGAAGCGGGCTCATTTTAACAAGTAAATCAAACCTATTTCTTCTCAAATCTGAATATATGTCCGCTGCGGAAGTCGCCATTCGGCTCAGACAGTCCTCGCGACCATATATTCAATTTGTTCTGAAATAGTTCTTATTCTGATGTCAGAAAAAAACACACGTACGTACGAGCTTGGGTACATCTTTGCTCCGACTGTCGTTGAGACAGAAGTGTCAGAGCAGGTAGTAGCACTCGTAAGTGCAATCACCGCGCTCGAAGGTACCATAGTTAGCGAAGGTACAGCAGAATTCATCGACCTTGCATACACCATGGAAAAGGATGTTGCGAGCAAGAAATTCAAGTACAACCAAGGATACTTTGGTTCACTCAAATTTGAGGCTGAGCCAAGTGCACTTGAATCATTGAAAAAGACCCTCGATGGTATCATCCCACTCGTTCGGTATATACTAGTGAAGACAAGTGCTGAAAACACGATTGTCTTTAAAAAGCCAAAAGTAGAACCAAAGCGAGGTTTTGCAATGGATGTGGAAGAAGAACTCGCGGTCGAAGAAGAGGTCGCAGCAGATGATGCTGATGACATGAAATCAGACCACGAAAAGCTTCCTGATCTTGAAGCAGAAGTAGCAGCGGATAACGCTTCAACCGAAGCATAAATATCAGATATGTATCTCAACAAAGTACTCCTCATCGGCAACCTTACTCGTGATCCTGAACTCAAGGCGATCGCAACCGGCACTAAAGTCGCAAGCATCTCGCTCGCTACCAACCGTGTATGGAAAGACGCCCAAGGCGCTCGCAAAGAAGCGACCGAATATCACAATGTAGTGGCATTCGGACGTCAGGCGGAAACGCTTGCGCAGTACGCTCGCAAGGGAAGCTCACTCATGATCGAAGGACGTCTCCAGAC
>ERZ650304.125-NODE-125-length-48312-cov-14.612968_pt1 | contig 48312 bp, 71 predicted proteins | sample MGYA00376240_ERZ650304 | MGnify/ENA primary metagenome ERZ650304 (study PRJEB26733, sample SAMN07839271) | wastewater metagenome | biome: small river; feature: stream; material: water | place: USA: North Carolina | collected 2016-03-01 ...
TTACAAAGGATGGGTTTGGGGTGTAAAAAACAACTCAGTAGAGTCGATTGACCAGGTCCATCAAGACAGGTTCTTTAGCTAGACCGACGCAGAGTTTCACTCGTTCGCGCGTAGTTTGCGCGTCCCACTGATGTTTCTCTGCGATTTCAAGCATTTTACGACGAACCTTAATGTCCTGAGGCTTGACCATCCCTGACGAATCGCCAAAGATCTGGATCATGCAACGGTCGAACGGAATGCGTGGATAATCCCTGCCATTTTTAAGCTTGGTATTCCACTCAGGAGAGAGTTTGACTCGTCCAGTATGTGACTCCAAAAGAGCCTTAAACTTACCAGCAATCGTCAATAACAGATCTACCGGGAAGTGGGACAGTACAACGGCGTCCTCGCCGATCCCACCGATATGGGTGTCAAAGAAACGAATGTCTAACGATCCGTGCGCATCATTCCTGACATCCTTGTCAAGAATGGACAGACAGTTATTTTCAACCCCGGCGTACCGGAGTTGAATGTCAGTGGACTTGTCCTTGAAAATGGCATGTGGCCAAAATTGAGTAAAGCGCTGATACGACATTGCATAGAAAACGACGCGTAAGTCATCCCCTAGTTTGGTCTTCAAGTGATTGACAATGATCTGCATTTCTGAGATCAAGCAATTGTAGTAATCGGCATCTTTGGGGTAAATCTTGGTCTCTTTGGGTAGAGCGCCGTCGATATTCCTCACCAAGGTTCTGACGTTAATCCAGATCTCCTTGAAGTCCTTGGAATAATCCTTCTCCCCAATGAGATCAGGATGTATTCCAAAGAAACCCTCCAGTGCCAGACTACTTGCGATTGAGATCGGGAACTGCCCCAGTTCTCTCATCACCAGTGCCCTAGACATTCATGCAATCCTCCAATATGGATAAGACGATAGGATCTCCATTCGCAGACGCCGACACCAGGTCTTTTAGATTGTCGGGTGTGATAGGAGGGAGTGTCGATAACCCTAGTCGTTGGCTAAGGGTTTCGCTAGGCTGAATGGGTTTCTCCAAATCAACCTTTTTGTAGCTCCAGACAAATAGTGAGTGTTTGTCTTTTAATTCTTTCAAAGTCTCGGCGTAGGGATGTCCTGCCGGTCCTTCTAGTCGAATGAAACTGCCTGGTTCGAGGCGCTGTAACAGCGATGTCATCCGAAGATGGTGCGTATTCATGCATTCGTTGGTTAGCTTGAATGTCACGTACGACATAGCCTGCTTGTTTTCCACGAACTCGTAAACGTCCTTTTTCGGATTCTTACGATTAAGCGTCAAGTACAAATGACCCTTAGGCTCCTCCTGCCCGTGAGACAGGCGTTCTATAGAACCTGGAGTCAGGATGTTCTTGTACTGACCGTACGTGTGGACGTGACCAATGATGACGCAGTGCTTGGTGATCCTAGAGTAGAACTCTGGGTCGTGGCTGTCGATTCTTGAATGAAGAAACTTAGGAAACTGATGCGGGAAACATCCATGCATCACGGAAAGATCGACTCGTTCGAGTCCCCTGACGTTAAGGAGTTCAGCGACCTCGATCTTGGTTTCCTCACAACGATTCCTCCATTCATCTGGAATGTAGAGAACGTCAAGACCGAGTTCGTCGATATGTTCGATCTCCAGCGTATTGATGTATCGGATATTGACGGGTATCCGATGACTAAAGGCGATGTCAGTGAACCATTTCGGTTGACCGTAGTCATGCGATGGCGTACCTTCTAGTACACGGACAATGACATTGAACTTTTCTGCACGAGTGAGAAAGTTCAAGATCCAGAAATAGATGTCGTTCGCCGCTTGCGCCGACATGGACAAGTCGTGGTCAAAGAAGTCCCCGCTTAGTATCGCGAGGTCGATGTCCTTTAGAACCTCATCAGAATAGGCATTCGACAATGCTGTTAGTACGCGCCTAGTCGGCGTATTAGGGTGACCCGTGTGCTGATCGGAGGTAGTGCAGATCCTAATCGTATTAGAAATCTGGGATAGACTCGTAGGTGACCTCTGAGTTGCCACTTGGTTGTTCTCCGTTAGGAGTGACCTTATTCCCATCCTGTCCGCCATAGTTAATTGTCGGGTAGCCGTAACGTTTTGCGATCTCGTTCATCTGTGCCACAAAGGTTTCTTGAGCTTCCTTGCGCACGAAAAGAGGTTCGATCATGTGCTGCATGTACCGTTCGCCTTCGGCAGGGTGCTGTCGATCTCGATCCTTCAGTTCCATGATGAGTTCAAAGAAACCGCTTGCAGGTACTTTGACGTCAATAGCGTCAGAATTGAGCAGTGGTGGAACGGTGAATAAAACCTCGCCACCTCTCACCAGTATGCGCTGCCCGTCTCGATAACGAACGCCACCTCGAACCACATCGACCTGTTGATAGGCCGATCCACTCACCTCGTGTACCCATTTCAGAATAGGAATGGTCTCGCCTTCGACGGGTACGCCAAAGAACATGTTCAGCCAATTCTTTTCAAAGTCCTCGACCCTGATTCTCGGATTGGGTACATCCAAGACTTGTTGAAGAATACTACGAATCTTTTTGGACTCGGCCTCTCTTCGCCTCTGGATTTCCTTTTCAATCATGATAGTCACTCACTGGCTGAACATTCAATAGGAAATGATCCAATGGAAGATCCTTTGGAAAACGATTGATGATCGCTCGAGAAAGATAGGTCAGCGTCACATCACTCAATAACGAACTTTCTGAGCCGACTCGCATGGTACCGTCAGACATTTCTTGAACGAATACGCGATCGCTATATGCGTTAGGACGCGGTCGATCGGCATGGTTCTTGTCACAGGTCAGTAGCTGTAGGTTCAGTGTACCTACCTGAAATTCCCACTTCTCATACACTTCGGTCATGTCGTTTCTCCATTGAGTACACGTTTGATTAACGGGTCGCCTTGACCGTATGCGTCGGTAATGACCTGCGATAACTGATAGGTTTCGCCATCGTTCTTAGTGGTCACGTAGACATGCAGGTCGTAACGCGTCAAGCTGTCTGGGGCGTCCGTGAGATCCTTGACCTCAATCTGGACATATGCCTCATCAAAATGAGGACGATATAGATTTTCTAACGAGACTGTCGCGAGTTGATTTAAGCTACCGGGTGAACCCTCAGAAATCCTGATGATTTCACCGAGTGTACTGACCGCGAAGATGTTAGATTGCGTCGGATCGGTTGCGATCCAGCTTTTAAACAATGCCAGCATAATGGCTTCTGGGCTATTGATGATGCCTCTTTGCGATAATGAAGCGTATGGTACGATCGCCATGACAATAGTCTCTTAAAAAGAATTCAAAAAATAAAAAGAAAAGAGGGATTGCTCCCTCTTCTTCTTACAGCCTCGAGTTGTAGAGACTCGTAGGATCGTCTAGACCCTCGTCGATCATTCGCTCCAATGCTTCCCACGAGCGACGTACGTGATTGGTATCGCGCAGACTCAGAGTAAACGTGGGTTCTTCGATCGCGGTGTCGTAGACAGTACAGGCATAGCCGTCCTCGTCATCATCGTGCCAGACGCCGGACATCACGCGCTGATAGTCCGCGTGCTGGTGCTTAATACGATTACCGTGTAGGTTCTCGTAATGTTCACCGTAACCTTCGCAGCGTCCACGCAGATACAGACGACGAATACCGGGATTAGCCATGATCGATGGGATCATGCTCGGAGGGGCATTCTGGAACTCCTCGACTGTGCTCAGCGTACTGATCACTCGATTTGTCCAGTGACTGACTTCATTGCCCAGTGCAGCCTTAGCGCGTCGAGCCAACTCGTCACGATCGACTCGTCTAAATTGCTGACGCGAACGCTCAAAGAACTCGGTAGCCGAACGGTCTACGCTACTTCTAAATCGCTCAGAAGTGGAGGCCATAAACTCATAGCCGCGATCAGACGGGGCGGAGAAGCTTGACAGTGCGTTGAACACATGTCGATCGCCTCGAATAATACTAGCCATGACTACCTTCCATTAGATCAGAGTACATTTGCTCTTCTTCGCGCATCCACGCTCCAATGCAGGAGACCGTAGGTGACGGGATGTTCAGTGATGCAGAATACTGCATGGGCATGTTAAGGTCCATCGCACTGTACTTGGGCGATAGCCGCTCTAGCAGGTTGTGCATGAACAGGTCTGGGATGAGATAGACGTTAAGCATGTCTCCGTCGACAAAACAGTACAAAGTGGGTGCAGGGTTTAGACAATCCATTCGCGTGGATCGTCCAGGTATTTGAATACCAGTCCGTCGATGACTTTCTGGTTACCGTTGCTGAGTGAATTGAAAGCGCGCTTTCTTGAGAGCCCAGTAGCCCTGCAAAATTCAGATGCAGATGTATACGTGGTTTCAGTAGACGTCTCTATTGACTTGGCGACAACTTGCCTAGGCCTACTGGAAAACTTGATGCTCTCCAAGTGACCGTCGACCAGCTCTCCTCCATTGTCTCCTTCGTACCAAATCAAGAATTCCCGTTTGTAGACAGGAAAACGATTTGCACTATTGAGGTGATGAAAGATCGAGGAAGGGCGTACGTCAAATCTTCTGGCTACGGCTGCTATACTCTCGTGAATTTCTACAGTGTCATCAGCGATGTTTCTCACGAACACTCTTCGACGAGTGGGTCGATTGTATTCGTGAAGTTTAGCTCTCCGGTTGTTCTCGGCCTGACTAACCCATTCTAAGTTATCTAGTTCGTTATTCAGGCGATTGCCGTCGATGTGGTCGACGTGCATTCCTTCATGAACGTTCCAGTTACCCTTGAAGGTCGTGGCCAGTAATACGTGTACCGACACTACTTGAGACGTGTCCTTATCGTCAGTCACTCTAATCGACGAGTAGCCTACCGATGATACATGGCACTTTAGAAACTTTCCGGTTTGCGTACTGAATATTCTGCAGTCTCTTGAAATGAGATATCTGGTAAATCGCGGAATGTGATAAAAACCTGGCATTGTATCAGACTCTATTCCGTGCATTGGGAATTTCCAATACTTTAGAGTTTCGTCTCCGACCAACTCAAGTTCCGACAATTTATCCAGTGGTATAAAAACCGGCATAAATGCCAGTGCGCATATCGTTTCTGTGGCAAATCTTTTACCGTAGATACTTGGACGCAGGTCCGCTAATCCGTCTAAAATAGGAACTCGACATTGTTCAAAATTGTCAAAGAGTCCTAGATCGCGAACTATCGAAAATCGCCCCCATGTACCGGGTATAGGAACTGCTAACCCTGGGACTTTTGAGTACGCATACATTTTGCCTCCTTAGAGAGTAGCGCACCCACTTGTACTACCTTAGACTATATCATCACCTTTTAACCATTTTGTAAATGGTCAGTCAGGTGCTTCCTGTTTCGGATTTCTCCTACTCTACTCGATTCTCCACGAGAAATTACTCTCCCGCTTCGTCTTTCGATAGTCGTTGAACCCTTCCGTTGTCTAGGATCGCTAGACGAGCGGACTCGGCTGCTGATTACAACTATTCGCGATTTTTCAAGCATTCACGTTCGCCTTTTCAGGCCGCGTTGTAGCATCGCGCGTACGTTGACTTCCAGCAATTAAGGAAGTTATTCGATGGCCATTTCTGACCAAAGGACCTCGACGATATTTTCGTTAAGTCTGCATTGAATTGAGTGAGGATCAGTACCGATAGCCTGATGGTGTTACAGGCAACCTCGGTCATTACTTTCGTCACGTAAAGTAACTGGGCCGACCCGCGCATGAGCGATGGGTTACGCTGGAGCGTAATCGCAATGCCTTGATGTGGAGATTCTCGAATGAGCTCTTGGAATAACTCATCGATCAATGGGACGTAATTGGATACCGCGTGCGTCAATAGGCGATGCGCCTGATTGTACGACATCTGTCTGCGAGTAGGGCTACCGTTTAGCAGCTTGCCCAGCAGATGTGCGCGAAACAACTGCACTGACATCGACCAAGGGAGATGGCACTCTTGGTAGTGATGAGGCTCGGAGATCGAAGTGATCACGCCACGCGCAGTGAAGTGCATCATGGTACCGAAGATCTGCTGACGCCAGACCCCTTCTTTTTCCCCACAGATTTCTGCTACGAAATAGCGGTAGTAGGACGTCAAGTCGTTGAGTGCTCGAGCCGTGACTTGCTCTTTACGACTCAGGCTATGTTTCTTGGCAACCAATCCATCTCCGCGACGATCTTCTACGGAGACGACGTCTAAGATGGCGTTTAGTGCCTCGGTCATCCCGTCAATGTCTGCGAATCGACCATAGTCGTTCTTCTCTACGATGAACGCGACTTGATTGGGGATCGGCAGGTAGTCACAGAAGATACGTTCGCGACTGTATTTGACGAACTGCATCATCTCAGTCCGCTGTGCGCGTGTTCGATTGGGGACGATACGAATGGCAAAGTCGATCATCTCATCGAAGTTTTCATAGAACGCATTCATGCCGCGCGGTAGCCCGCTGGCAGTATACTTCTCGACCCATGCGATGTGTTCAGGTACCTTGAGCAACGGATCGCACATGTAGTGCAAGATACTCACGTTCTTGACATTTAGCCATCGACTGAGGATTCGCCACACGGCAGGGTGAACGAATTTCTTTACGCCAGTCGGTGGTCTGAGCCACATCGTAGATTCTATTTCCCGCTCAACATCATCTAGGCACTTTGTACCACAGCGTTCGCAGGTTAAGCCATAGTCTTTGCCGCTCTTGAGATAGTTACATCGACAACGTGGTACGAGGGAGGTGAAGTCCCCTTCGTATTCTGTCATCAACATGGATTGAAAACGCTCTTTCCCTTCTTTCGAACGGATGTCAAAGTCATTGGCGATCAAAGGTGGCGTCTTCAGGGACGCAAACATCTCGTCGAAATCGACTAATTCCTGATGCATGGTGATTCCTTTGAAAGGGTAAAAAAATAGGGAAGGGGTGTTACCCCCTTCCCTAGTGTGGCTGATTAGAATCCGCCAGTAACACCGCGCATGCTACGACCGAAACCACCGCCGAAGCCACCGCCACCGCCTTGACGGAAGTTGGTGCCGCCACGGATCGACTGGTCATTGTAGATATCCGTGCTACGGGATACATGGCCGATCGAGGTGGTGCTGGTATTGGTTGGCCGTGGAGACAGACCTGCCGCGTTGCAAGCTTCGCCAAACTCTTGCAAGAACTGACGTGCGACGATGTAACGGCGAACCGCTGTCACGTAACGCGCAGTCTTGCCGGTGATACGATTGACGATTTCTTGAGTCACTGTCAAGCGCACTTGCTCTGGAGCACCGCTAACGTGTTCTGGACGAGACATGACGTCCCAGTCGCGAAGCATTTCGATGTCTACTTCACGAGTGCGGGCCAATGCGGTCAGCAGGTACAGGTAGTCGTTCTTGATGCGAGGGTCGAACATCGCACCAGATGGGTCTTGATCGAACCCAGTCAGAATACGACGACCGGTGTCAATCAAGATCGGACCACTGTAGTTCGCTGGGAAGTGGCCATTGGTGAATTGCGAGAGCGCTTCGCAGACCATCGAACGCTTGTGGTTCTTGCCAGACGCGGAGGCCTCGATCATCAGATCGCCCACCCAGCTCATATCGCCCGACTCTGGGAAGTCGATCGAGATGGTCATCTCTGGACGATACATGGCCGAGATGTAGTCACGCTTGACACGTTCGTCAAACTCTGGGGACTGGGTATTGATGGGCACGTTGCAGTCTTTGGAGTCGTCAACGAGATGGCCGACCTCGATCATCAAGTTACCGATATCGCGTCGGTTCTCAGCCCCGTACTTCGGCTCACAGAGTTCAGTCCACGAGTCGTTGATCGACAAGCCCATGGCAGCGAAGAGACCTTCGCCGATCGACTGTACATCCATGATGCCTTCCGGCTTCTGGATGGATGTGATTACCAAGTTTGGTACACATGGTGGCTCATTGCTACGGTCACGGCGAGTGAGACCGAACGTGCGACTGCCGCCGTCGGTGACGTTCACAATGGTTTCGAGGAAACCGAAAACGTTCACCATCTGGCTACCACCGTGGTTGATCACGGACAGGTTGCGCTTTTGCCCGGTTGGTACGGTGTCGACGACCACGCGGAAGTCGGCGTGTACTGGCAAGCCGTTTCGGCTATAGATGTTGTGCGTGCCGATGAAGCGCTGAAGGCGGGTTTCGTTACCCTTGGTGATTTCGTCGAGCAGGCGGGTTGCGCGTTTGACAACGCCACTGACACCGTCACCTACTGTACCGATAGCCTCGGCCGCAGTTGCCAGTGTACTGATCATCATTTCGGCATTGCCGTCGCCGCCCTTGGTGAAACGGTCGTAGACTTCCCGAGGGATGAATCCTGAGCCGGCACTGATCACACTGTGTGCCGCAGTCAGGCCGTGGCGAATGGCCGTTTTGCTACGCGCAGCTTCCCAGTACTGGGCATCAAATGCATCAGTCAGTACCAACGGTACATCGTAACGCTTGTTGTTGTACTGGTAGTCGTGCGTGGCGACTGGCGCTTGCTCGGTCGATTCGACCAAGATAGTGTACACTACCGCGATACGCTCACCCTTGGTCGTGGTGCGCTCTTCGGATACCAAGATTGCGCCACAGTGCAATGTAACATTAGATGCGTTCGTGTTGAGCACATCAATGGTCAACTTGGGGTTGTTGGGGTCGTTGCCCAACAGATCACGGTAATAGGCCGCGATCGAGGTCAAGGCGCCATTGCCGCCTGCTGACATGTACGCACCGGTACGACCGAACAAACTGCCCTTGGGCTGTTCGGCTTGCTGTGTGTTGCCGCCTTGGTCTTGTGCAGCATTGGTGTTGTTTCCGTTCATCCCGGTGTTATCGCGAATAGCCATGTTAAGCTCCGTGTTAAGAGAATGTGACCAAAGGGATATTGGTCAACTAAATAGTGTGTTAGTCAAAAAAGTTTGATTTTAACTAAACGCCACTGTAACTCCTCGACAACCACCCAGTTAAGGGCAGCTTTCGGTCTATATCATATCCTTTGAGATATTTTTTAACGAGGATTGCAATCGTGCATGACATCTTTACGTTATTGCCGCCTGGCACGCTTGCTACTCAAGGCAATGCCAACGCGAGCAATGTTGCAAAGGGTATTCGAGACAACTTGACGCGAGCAATCGCCTATCAGTCCAAGCCCGAGTTCTACTTGAGGAACGAACATATCTTGGTTCGTTTATTGAAGACCATGCCCGCGCCTTCCACGAATATTCCTTCAGAGATCTACTTTGCAGGGATTGACCTGATCAGTACGGTCGATGGTGCAATGGGTATTCTCTCGGAAGGGAATTCTCTAGCGGGGAATAACAAAGGTAACTTCTATAGCGACAATGTCATCGAGTACATTTTTGACTTTAGGTCTACCGTACCGATCGCAAACTTTGCAAAAGACTTATTCAAGTATTCGGCGGTCAAGGTTTTCTACCATCCTTATACATCCCTCGACTATAAACCCGTCGACGGCGCATTGGCCTATGCAAGTCCCAATGCCCCTTACTGCGTGATCGGCATCGACATCGCATTGCTTTATACTCAGTACCATGTCTGGATGGACAATCTAGGAAAGTCCACCAACGGAAAGCCTGCTTTTGCGACGGCGAATAACTTTGCATATGGTCAAGTGATTGCCAAGATGCTAGAGTCGCATGTCTTGCAGGCGATTACCAATCGGTTCATTGCTCTTTATGCCAACGAACCGAATCGACTATCTACAGTGACTACTCGAACACCTTATTCGATTGTAGATCACCACAAGGCCGTTGATGATCTCCTGACAGCACAGATCGATACGGTTCGTCGAGCAAAGATGGACTTCTACACGGTCATGGGTTCTATCCCGATCGCGGAGTACAGTCTCTTAGACTCCAGCCGTCTACCTAAACTCCCGCGCGTGTCTCAGCTACGATTCATCCAGCTTATGGCTCGACTGGAACTGTCCATTTCTTTAGGTCTCAACGATGAGTTCGGTCCGACAGGAATGAATGCTTCTGCACTTCAATATTGGAACGTGCTCTACGGTACACTAGAGAACAACTCTAGCCTAGAGGTGAAATACCCTGCCGAAGCCAATAAACGATTGACTGAACTCGAAGAAATATTGCGGAAAAGAAAGCGGTTGTGAAAAAAAAAAAGAATGGGGCTTTCGCCCCGTTTCTTCAGATACTTTCACCATCACTGGCAGGTGGTTCACTAACGCAGAACCACCAACACTCGCGATTATTTTCACCGATCATCGGCGGAATGTTCACTAACCCAGAACATTCAACAGCGGGTTCGTCAGTCAGGCAATTAATTGCCTGACTGACTAAGCTCATTATACGCCACTGCCGCATCGAATGCGGCGTGGTAGGTCGCTGTTTGATGGTAACCGAGTTTCTCGGCCACTACCTTGCGCACCCCCTCTGGGAGTGACTTCCCATGTGCTCTGATCGCCCGTGCGATCAGAGCAATGTCGATTTGCTCCGCCGCACAGCGACGGAGCAAAGTGTGGGCTTTCATGCGGCACCTCGCATGATGTAGCCCCAACGGCGCGCCGCTTCTGGGGAGACATCAGATACCGTTCCGAAGTCTTCGCAGTACTGTGCCGCGCCTGCCGCGTCTTCGAAGACGTGATAGCCCAGAGCCAACGTGCTTGGCTCAGTGCGAATCTCGCACCAAGTATTGTTCACACCCAGGCCTGAGGTGTTGCCCAGTTCCACGGCCACACGGCCTTGACCAAACTCGGTGCTGATGTTCGACAGATCGGCAGTAAAGTTCAAGCTGTACAATGGCTGTGCTTTCATGATGTTTCTCCTTTAGAGATCTTCCTTAAAGTCCTCATGAATGTCTAACGGAAGTGAATTAGACGGACTGGTTCAATAAAGTAATATATAACTGAAATAAAATAGGATCGAAGATTTCCCAGATACCGGTTTTGCCGGTATCTGGGAAATTATGCTTAAATCACACCATCAAAACCTTCAATGATGTCATCAGACAACATATACCTTGCTTTGTCTCCTAGCAATGGTAGTCCAAAGGCTGAGAGTACAATGTAGAAAGGTGCCATGATTGCTCGGACAACTTCTCTAAACTCGGACTGACCCAAGAGTTCCTCAGGGATACCAGTTTCAGAAACGTTGGCGATTGGCAGACGAATCGTAGGCAGGCCGTTCGGGAAGTTCGTCTCACAATACCGTTTCAACTTGTCAGCAAAGGCTCGATCCTCAATCGTATCGACCCATTTGTTAAACTTGTTTTTAGAGTCACATTTGAGCGTGACGGTTACGGACTTGTAAGGCAACTCTGGAGCCTCACCGTATTTACTGGCAAAGACTTTCTCCCAAAGCAAATGCTGCTTGACCGCAGGCGCGTCTTCCTTCTGAGTATACGAGTCCTCGTCTTTGACTTGGATGCTCCGCAGAAACACGGGACTGCCTGAACGAATGTCGTCGTAGATCAGTTTCTCAAGATCAGCGATGGTGCGAAGCAGTGAGTCAAACTCAACCTTCTCGCCCATGTAGATCTTGACCATGTTTTGGTCAGCGAGTTGATGGAGACGATGAACGATCTCTGGACTTGCTGCGGAGTTCCGTAGGTTAACTCCTTTCCGCTCATACTTGAGCTTAGGCAACAGGTTACCTTCTTGAGCAGTCATGATGGCCAAGTAGTGCTTGGCCAAGAGAGACAAGATGAATACAGGGAAGGCGTATTCATTTTTCATTTTAAGGTCATGGATGTGCTTGGCCGAGATACCAAGGTTAGCTGACAACATCGCCAGATTATGAATGACCGTCTGAGTGATGAAGAAAGTGATTAGGTAGCTCACTTTCGTCGAGGCGACGTCACATGAGAACTTACCGGTCATAAACTTACCCCACCACATCGTCGTAAATACTGACGAGTCGGTATCGGACACGGGGACGGCTTTTCGATACATGTCTGGCATGTCCGCTACAGACTGGGGCAAAAGATTGGGACGATAGAATGCAATGAACAAGTCTTTGTACTCTTCGAGCAAGGCATGTACTTGGATACAGTTCCCTGTTAGGATTCTGTTCTTTTCCTCGTGCTTCCAATTGCCCTGTTCATCCTTGCCACGGATGTCGGAAATCTGCACGCCCTTGGTCAACTCCCCAGCCAACAAAGCCGCTAAGATGACCACGTCTTCGTTAATGAGCTGATAGATGGATTCCAAGTCGTCCGCTAGGATTTCTGGCATCTCGATGAAGCCAGTGATCAGCTTACGAACCAACTCCTCGTTATGCTTGGCGAGGTGGTAGAAGTCCATTCCGTAAACGAAGAATGCTCTTTCTTCGTCACCGAGTTTCTCGACAAAAGCCTGTAGCTTCTTGGAGTGATTCCAGTTCACCCAATAGTTACTGGTCGAATAATGGATGCAGTCCATGACGTCTTTTACAGACGGTACGTGTAAGCCGAACTTGTCAATGGCTTCTCGTATCGGATGGTTCTTGGCATCGTTACAAAGCGCAATCAGGTTATTCAGCGTAATCTGCGGCGACCAATAGTGTCGGTTGCCTCGAATGAACTTCTCGTTGTTTGCATTGGCAACGGAAGTGACCACGCGACATCCCGATGTCAGCGTCGAGTGTGCTGATTTGTTGAACAGTACGTTTGACTTAACGGCCTGTGTTCCGGAGAGCGCGTTGTTCTTGATCTTCGTTGAATTCTGAAGCATGTCGTAGAATGCCGCGAGTACATGGCTTTGGGCCATGTCGTGCTTGAACTTCAGCTTCTTGAACCCTTTACGCAAGTTCATGTTCTGGATGATGTAATCCGAGAGCAATGAACGCTTGACTTCCGGTGGAAGATACGTCGTCAGTGTCGGGGCAACGAGGAGACCTTCGTCACAAATCTCCTTGATGTACTCGTATAAGGAGACGACCTCTTTATGTCGATCTCCATTTTTGTCACGATAAAGCCTTGGAGCGGTAACCTGATGTAGATTAATCCTCCCTTCTTTAAACTCATCAATGATAAATTGACGAGCCACTTCGATCGCGTAGCCGGTTTGCTTGGCGATGTAATACGCATTTTGCTCGATGTAATGTTCGAGCGGATCGATCGTACGTTTGTACTCTTCTGGTGCGAATGAGAAAAATCCTGCTGCGCCCATGACATGTCCTCTGTTTACAAACCATACGTCCAGTAAATAAAAAATAAAAAAAAGTCTACAAGGTCTTTGACCTTGTAGACCGAACCGCATAACCGTCATGCTGAACGGATCGAAGGGGACAGACGACCTCGTGACGTGCGTGTCGGGCGGATTACCCCGACATATATTAGTCAAGCTTGATCGTGAACTGTGTACGGTTATTGCTGACTAAGTATGCGCGTAACCGATCGACATCGGCCTGACTGGCATCATTGAGCACCAGTGTTAACGACTGGCCTCCGCGAATATTGACGCTGTCGTCAACAATCCAAGGTAGGCCAATTGCTCTGGCCAATCCGTTATCCAATTGTACCTTCAGATAAAGGTACTTCTCGGCATTGTTAGGCGTCCCTTGTGGCAAGGACGGGAACAACAGGGTATGTTCCTGATAGATGTTCGAGATGGTCAGTGCCGTGCTGTAGTCCAATACAGCCAAGGGTCGTACGCCACTGAAGTTCTGTGTACCAAGTCCGGTACCAGTTAACGAAAAGTCCACTGACTTACCGATCAAGGATGCTGCGTATTGAACGTCCATTAGAATGCCTCTATGACAATTGCGTCTAACTGGTAAGTGAAGCCAATCTCACCTGCGCACTGATATTCTTCATGACTGGCTAGGTCATTGTTTACTCGAGTAGCGATACGATCTAGTACCGATCGTAATCGCCGACGGGTGTTGAAGTCCATGAAGTCAAAGGCGTGATCTTGGCGAATGCAGTTGATCTTACCGTGCAGGTAATTCAATAGATGCTCGCCCATGACTCCGGTCACATCGAAAAACTCCGGTCGAGTATTGACGACGGGACAATAAAGACTTTCATCGTCCCCGCCGGTACACAGTATACGAACCAGAGTTTGTAAGTCAGAAACCAGGTCTCGATCCCCCAAGACCACGAGGTGAGGCAATTCCGGTTTCAGTGTCTCCAGACCAGTCCATCTGGGTCTGTGAAATCCGCGGTGCATAGTCTTGCTCCTTAAGCCCAAGGACGATCGTCCCTCTGCCAATGACCGATTCGAACACCCAGCGATGCTCGCCTTGTTGACCGTGCCAAAGACCGAAGTTTTCGATTTCAATAACGATGTTGACGGTTAGGTTTTCAAGCGCGATCCTTAGTCGAGAGATCGCATAGTCGCTATTGACGACACGACCCTGCGAGTCTTTAATGCGCTCGGTACTCAGTACCAAAGCGTCGATGCGTGATCGAACGCCTCTGCCGCTAGTGGACTCTACGGCAGCCTTAATGTAGTCCTCCGTAGACCAGTGCGACGCCGCTAGCATGCTAGTCGCGTTATCTAGGTCGCTGACACAGTGTTCTAGATTCAACGTGACCATGTCATAACGATTGTCAGTATTCATGTCCAATTGCCTCATAAGGCGCTACGCTAAGTAGCAAGTCTAAATGTCCGTCCCACGCGATGACGCGATAGACCCCTTCTTTAAAACCAGTGAGCTGTCGAAGAAGCTTGATGATCGTGCAGGCCTCTTCGAACTCTCCGTCATCGGTGAGAAAACCATCGTCGTCCACCTGCAAGACTTCGTAATCAAAACCCGTCCTCGATACTCTTTCGAGTTGGCCAAGTGTCCACTCGACGATGTAGGGTGTGTGGCAATGGAAAGCTCTCCGGTCGATTACAAACTCGATAGAGCATTTGTTCGCCGTCCATGAAGAAGATGGCGATGGTGCTGTGGGACGTCCAAAACACGCCATAGATTTCTGCCTCGGTTTTTGCCAGTTCTGAAAAGGGGACGATGTTGTAGCCTAGCCACCGCCTGACGTGATCGTAAAGCTCGGTGGTTAACGATCGATCGATTCCCAGAGCGTCACTCCGTTCATCTAAACGATACCACCCGTCATCGTCCCCAGTTGTCAAATCATTAACTGCCTCGGTAATAATTTCCTCGGCACTGACTTTGTCTTGCAATTGTGAGATTAGACCGGCATAGCGCTGATTCTCGAACGGGTCTTGAATTAGTACGCAGGTTGCTCGACCTGAATCATACTCATCTTGCAAGAATTCGTCCGGAGACGGAGTCATTTCGACTCCGTCTCCGTAATAGGACTTGCTAAAAATATCGAACATGCTGAGTACCCTCACGGATGACAAAGTCCACTCGAACCAGACCACCTAGGTCGGCCAATTGAACATTCTCTACATTGAAGACCATCGTATCCGAATCGAATACGGCCACTTGACGCATCGCTTCTTGCAGAACGAGTTGAAACGTCCAATAGTAACGCGTAGCTATCTTGAGGATGATGCGCGTGAATGCATTCCTCACTTCGCTTAACATGAAAGTGTCTGCCTCCGGCACTGCCCTTAGGGTAGCCTCGTCGATCTCATCCATGTTGAGCCAAGAAAAATCTTCGACCTCCTCTTGCGCAATTGAACCGTAGGCCGTCCCAACACAGAGGTAGAACGTGTAGCGCAGATAGTCTTCGAGGAAGTGTCCGTGTGACTCCATGAGCACGAAGTGATCCTGCGGCGTGTCTTGGAACATTGGACCGATGTCGAAATCGAACGTTACATTGGCAAGCGTCATCCCACTATCCTCATGCAGGCCTGTTTGTCGAAAAATTCTAGGGAGAGATATTGGTTCAGGCAGTATTGGATCGTAGCTGATTACGACGTCTCCTAGCGTACTGCATTTTACGCTGCGGATTCTCTGCTGTATCTCTCCATCGAATAGTTTGTAATTGAACGCTCCTCGAATCTCCGTTTCAACGTCGTCGATGTCGTCAGGCCAGTCGTGATCGCCAAAGCGATTCAGACTGACAAAGGTGTCGGTTCGAGGATCACGATAACCCGTTAATGCCGACATGACCACATCACAAAACGTTTGTACGGTAAATGCCTGACGTCCTGTCTCAAACCCCAACCTCGCGTAAAGCATTTGCAGCTTTCGATAAGCAGAAGGCAGATAGGCGCTTATCTGACCACTCGCATTTGATTGGCCATCGCATAGATGTCGTCGCTTGGCGTTTGTAAATGCTCTGGGTTCCATTCTGGGTACTCGAGTTCAAACATTACAACGCGAAAATCGCCAATGCACTCCGCGACCATGTCACCACCTAATCGACTAACATGCCAAATGTTCCATGATTTAAAACTCATGTGCTTTCTGACAATGTAGTAAAGTTCGGTGTGTAGCCAACATGCGATGTCGTGCAGAATGTCGAGGTGCTCGTGGCCGCGTCCGAAGATGCCGTCCACGTAATCAAAGATGTCGACGCGGGCAATCTCCCATCGCGAGTATTCACGGATTCTTTCAAAAACCGCGTATTCGGTCAGTCGATAGAAGTTCTCCGAAATCGTCGCTCTCTCGTTGGCGCTCTCCGGCTTTGACGAAAGACCAGTCTCCCGAATGTAGCGTCCGATCGCGGCTTGCGTCACGAACCTGGTTGCAAAGATGATCGTTTCCGACATTTCCTATTCCTTCTCCGAGCTGGAGTATGATGTTGTTTCCGTGAATAAAGAGTCTACCTTCTTCATCCACAGGAGATGACACGGTTACTGACAGAAGGTCTCGTCTATAGAAGTCGAAGATTTGCTTATCGTAGTCATCGTAATCCAGAATGCGTCTGGGTAACGACGGGACACGAGGCACGAATGGTACGTTTCCGACGATCCAAATCCTATGTTCCAAGTACTCTTCGATTTCATCTTCCCCTTCCAAGAAAGACGAAGATCGGAGCAGCTTTAATATTGCGCGTCCTTCAGCGACAATATACATAATCCTCTCCTTTACAAAGGATGAGTCAGTGGTAGAATTTTTAACAACGAGGTCACGTCATGGATAATCCTGTAGCGTACGCGCTCTCTTATGCGCGTAGATACATTCCGATCCAAATCCTAGAGGCCACCTACATGACTGGCTTCGATCAACGATACAGAGGTCCTTTATCGCTAGACGACCAGCTTCGATCACAGGTGATTTTTCCAGTCGTTGTTACCGACTCCAATCTGATTGGCGGAACTGAAGTCACGGTCGAGGTTGATGAAACGAGTCGCGAGTTCGTGGACTCGTATTCGGCGGTCTATACCATTCCTAAGCGTCAGACTAACAATCGGGCGATTGTTTCTGTACTCTCTGTCAGCTATGGGCTTCACACGCCAAACATGAACTTTGCTGCTAACCCAAACGGTGACTTCATGGCGAAGACAGCAGCGGGCATGTGGTGGTCTAACGTTGCTATTCCATTGATCTCGACAGCGCGTACAACGATTGTCGGTGAGAACAAGATTCTGGTCAAGGATAACATCGCATTACCTCCTAGACTGTTTTTGAGGTGCTGGTTGGAAAACCCCGAAGACTACAGTCACATTCCGTCAACCATGTATCGAGAGTTTGCCAAGCTCTGTTTGTACGCGTTCCAAGCCGACATCTACAACCGTAACATCGTCTCGATGGATCAAGGCGTATTACAGTCCGGTCAAGAGTTGGGTGCGTATCGCAGCATTGTGGAAAGCTATTCCGATGCCGCAGAGAACTACCATACCTACTTCGAAGAAACTTGGCAGGGCGTCTTGCGCTCTGGAGACTTCGAGGCCAATATGAAGTACCTCAAGCTGGCATTGGGTGGACGTTATTAAAACCTGAGAGGATTGGTCGTTCGACCAATCCTCTCATTGAGCTGTTTGTCAAAAAGCTGAGGACGATCCATTTCTGAATATTCTCCGGGTTTTTCCCCGTTGCTACCTAGGGACTTGATAAAGTAAGTGACGGTGTCGCCATCTACTTGGTATTCGGCGCTAAAGACGCTGAAATCTAACGGCAGGTGTATTCCTGAAAAGAAACGTCTGAAGATCGGCAGATGGTTTTCAATGTAGGTCAGCAAAGGCAGCCCGCCACCATTGGTCATCTCGCAAATCTCCATGTACAGGTCACGGTAAACCGTATCTCGGATATCCGTTCCGCCGTCGGCGACCTCCTCTTCCATATCCTCCAAGACAGCAGTCATCGTTTCTAGTACAGTGTCAAACAGGATTTTACTGAACAGGAACTCGTCTTCGTCGGTATAACCACTAAAGCATTGTAGATACAGCAGAATGACGTAGTAGATCTCGACGCAATATCGTTCCAGAAATTCAGCAAAATTACCAAGTCCGATACCGTAAACGTTTCCAGGGTTTCCGACAGGAGCATAGACTACGACGGTTAAATCACAGTCCCCGCCTAGGCCGTTTGTCTCGACTACGGGGTAGTTGCTATACATGTTGACCTCCTCAAAATCTCGGGGTGGTGTTTTTGACGTGACAGGTGCGGTGAAACTCGTGGTCGTATACATCCTCGTCGATAAATGACCCTACCGTGTATTCGATCAGATGCACATAGAGCGTCAGTAGCCCGCCTTCTCGACTAACATCCGATTCCCAAGGATTGAAATTTGCTGGGACAGCAATGCCTTGGTAGAGCGTAAAGCAGAGTTCGGCAATCCGATACGCCAGTTCGCTAATGAGAGAACTGTCATCCACGTACCGCTGGCAGTTGCTGATATATCGAGACTCTTCCAAAGTCGGCTGATCCCAGTGAGTCGGGTCAAATACGTCGTAAAAGAATTCGAAAAGATCATTGCTAATCTCGTAGCGAAAATCTTCGAGGGGGCGACATGAAAACGTTTGTAGGTATCGCGCAACGTAATGGAAGTAATCTAGACTCAGGCACTCTAAATCGTCGATGGTTTCCCAGTAAACCCTGCTAAGGTTAGAATTTCCGTACGGAGAAGGTTCGTTCAGAATGACCGCCAAATCCCCTAGGCTGCAAGACTGGTCCGGCGATTTCGTGCAATTGCCCCTGCTTAAAGGGTATCGTGATAACGAGTTTGCCATGTTCAACACCTTTTAGCGTGGCAGCGTGAGCCGCTGTAGCAAGATTAAGATCGATGTCGAATGAATACATTCGCCATATGACGTCTATAAAACCTCTAAGCAGGTTTTCTGGACAGTTGTTCTCGATCGCCATAATTTCGGCCACGCGCCTAGCAATGATGAAGCGATGATCTTCTATCTTGCCGCTCCGATATTCGTCGTTTATGATGTCCATGTACAGGACTACGTCGGCAACGAAATCGTCGACCAGATCTTCTACAAAGACCTCGTATCGTTTTGCATGCATGATTCGAATCAGTGCGGCGGCAGGATTGTAGCCGATGGAGTCTAAAAACCCCCAGCCGAATCTGAAATCTGGATGGGGTATGAGCGGTAAAACGATGTCTATTTCGTCAGTCATGTTGATTACTCGCGTGCGTTCTATTAGATAGTGAGTAAGCATAAAAAAATACCCTCTAGGAGCCTAGGCTCCTAGAGGGCGATTTGTAATGGACATCGTTTCTTCTTATACGGCGACCGGAGCCGAGATCTTCCCTTGATGCAAATAGCCATCGAGCTTGATGTGCTCGAATTTGAAGTCGAATAGACTTCGGATGCTAGGATCAAGCCTGAGCTGCGGTCGCACACCTGGAGTTCGCTGGAGTTGATGGTTCACTGCAGCAAGATGGTTACTGTACAAATGCACATCGCCACCTGTCCAAACCAATTCCCCTACGCCTAGATCGCAAACGTGTGCGATCAGATGCGTTAGCAAAGCATAGCTTGCGATGTTGAAGGGAACGCCTAAGAAGTAATCGGCACTACGCTGGTACAGGTGACACGATAACATCTTGCGGTTGAGCGAATCTCGACTCACATAAAATTGAGCGAGTGTATGGCAGGGTGGTAAACACACCATACCCGCTTCTTTAGGATTCCAGCCGGAAAGGATCAGTCGGCGCGACTCCGGATTGGTCTTGATCTCATTGACCAACCACTGAAGTTGATCAAATCCATCGTTCAAATAAACCAACGGATTACCTTTATCGTCGGAATGACTATAAGTCAGTGGAAAGTCGCCTTCTTTTGCCATTTCGATAAGCGCCTTTGAAGCATTGGCACTTGCAACGGTGGCGCCGAAGTTTCGCCACTGATGTCCATAGATTGGACCTAGTTGACCGACGGGTCGTCCGAACTTAGCACATTGTTCTTCGGTAGCCCATTCGTTCCAGATGCGAACCTTTCGTTCCTGCAGCCACTGGACATCAGTTCGTCCAGAGATGAACCACAGCAGTTCATTAACTACGGATGGCCAATGAACTTCCTTGGTGGTTAGGATGGGGAATTCTGGTGTAAGATTGAATCGGAGCTGTTCAGCGAAGACTCCGTAGGTACCGACGCCCGTTCGATCGCCTCGTCGTTTACCAATATTCAAAATCCGCTTCATGGTTTTCAAGTAAGCTTGCATCGTCATCTCCTTAGATGCATTAAAAAAACGAAGCCGTATTAAACGGCTTCGTAGGTCATGTGAAAAATATCTGGCTTGCAAGGATAGAGTTCGCCTTTAACGCCGCGAATGATGTAGTCGCCAACTTCTGCGCACATCTTACCCTCAAGCGTGTCAATGTGCATGACTGACTTACCATCGGGTCGCTTTTCAGTTGCAATGCAAGCCTTGCCGGACTCGATCGCCTCCGCCATCCATCCCGAGGGCACCGCGCCTTCGAACCAGTGGAAGACCTCGACAGCGACGGGCTTTTTGCGAAAGGACATAATCCCGCCGTTTTCAAAGGACTCGGAACTAACCTTTCCACCGCTAACCTTGGTGGTACCGCCGGTAAGTCCACCTTCGTCTTCGGGGAATTTGTTGACGTTCTCTTCGGCGTACTCAGCCATGGCCTCTGGCGTGTTGAAGACCTGAAATCCGTTGTCGCGAAGAACCTTCTCCAGATCTTCACGCTCGGCACGTTGCATCGTGGTCTCGTCATCCGGCTTAAGGACGATCAAGTCATGTGCCTGATTGGGATCGTCAGCGGTTGCCATCAGTCGAGCGAGATCGGACTGACGAATGGTTCGCAGGTCGACCACGGCGACGTCACTGGTGGGCATCATGCCGACCGCTTGGAGCTGCTGCGATTCGAGGGAGACGTCGCGGACCGGCTCGGCGCGCGCCCAATTTTTAATCATCACAGCCAGCTTGCTCAAGGCCGCATGGCCATTGCCGTAGGTTTTCACCCGGATACGTTTCATGGGTTTCTCCGTGTTCTCCGGAGGGAGATATTTAAATCTCGTGATTCCGGAGGTAATCTTGATTTTTCCATAGGATATCCGACTTCGTCGTATTTTTTGATTTTTTCATGACTCTAGTTTATAACGTGTACGGACACGTACACGTACGCACACGCATGCGCGCTCGTGCGCGTTAATTTATTTATTTATATATTCTTACGAAGTAAGAATATAATCTAGTAATAATAATAAATAAATATTCTTACGAAGTAAGAATTTATATATTAAAAATAAATATATTCTTACGAAGTAAGAATATCACAAGTAATAAATATAACGCGCGTATGTGCGTACACCCGTGTATGTTATAACTAAAGAAGCGAAGTTGGTTAATTTCCAAACCATCTAGCAACGCTGTTATTTTTTACAGCATAGGGGTATGATTTGTGAAAGTGATCGGCGCCGTGTCAAGCATCCCGAGCAGTCCGTTGGTGTGGTGATTACCGGACTATTCTCCGCATGGGATGAACGGCGTGGCATCAGAAAGGTGAGGGGAAAAGCGCTTGGCGCACTCCGATGGCAGAGTTGTTGGGATGCCAGGTCACTTTCACAAGAATTTACTGAATAAAGCGAGACATCGTCGCGTCGACAGGTAACCTCTCGGTTCGTCTGCCATGATAATCTCCAAACAACGTCCTCCAAGGGAAGAACGTCTCGCTTTATCGAGTTGGCTAAGACATTCGGTGACTGGTGAATCACTGGCTAAATGTCTCGACTCGTATCTAGTCCGTTGCGCAGATCAACCGTGCCAGAATAGCTTTTGGATGATCGTACGGACTTCACCCCTGATTAAAAAAAAAACAAACATTCCTAGGAGGCAAGTGCCTCCTAGGAACTATGTCCGTTAGTCGTCGACCAGCGAGTTCTCAGATGGGATAGTCGCCGCTAATGCGATGTTTACCATTGATTCCCCCGCCTTGAACTCCGCGAGGTATCCGCTGGTGTTTCGCACCATCAGTTGGATAGGGCCGACATATCCTTCATGGATTAGTTTGGATCCCACGCTAAGCCCCTTTGCAAAGGCTGTCTTGGTTTCCATGATGACACCATGGAAACCTTTGGGGATGCTGACCATGAGATCAACATCAATCGTACCTCCTTGGAGGCTCTCCAAGGCAAGATTGTGCGGAAAGGACACCGTGGCGACGCCAGGGGTATCGAATTCCACCAGTTTATGCGGTTCAATGAAGCTCATTTTCGCTCCTCGCGAATTGAAGGATTAGCTCGCTTTCCCCTTTAATGAAAGCATAAGCGAGGCTGGAAATCTCATTGAGGAAGATAACAATCTCCTCCTCTTTGAGCTGCGGACATTCAAAGCCGTTGCCACTGTCGGTGAGTAGCCTACGACATCGAATGATGGGTGCGGGGTAGTCTTCATTTCTGATGCGATCGACGATGTAGTCACCGTCTTGCGCATGTTGAATGAAGCACTCGTTACCGCCCTCGCTAACTGCCTTTGCTATAGGCACGAGCGATCGGTCTGGCCTAAAAGCCAGTGTCCGTCGGTAGCGATCCCCTGCATCTATGTCTGGATGCAAAAGGAAGATCATTGGTATCTCCTAGAAGATAGTGGTTTGGTGTAGCACTTGCACCGTCTTAGACTTTGCAATGCAAGTGCTCCAGATGTGGTTCGCATCAGGCTCTAGTGACAGAAGGACGTAACGCTCCGTCCCTTTGTACAGTATTGTCGTGACATTCACCACTCGGTTATCATTGCCAGCTACCTCCGTTAAGAGGTAGCTGGCAAATTTCTGTACAACGCTTTCTACCCAGCTTGGATGGGCCTCGGCCCATTGGTACGAGGAGAATAGCGGAAGCACCACACAGGGTACTTTAAGTGGAGACTTTTGGCAGCGTGCTCGGCGCTTTACGGACTGCTCAATGTAGTTCTTGACGCTTTCAGGCGTCACCTTACCTTGCCAGAGTCCAGGCATAGCGTGGTGACGCACATAGGTCATGATCATTGACAGGAAGTCGAAGCGTGTCGTTTGAGCAGCACAAAGCAGAATGGCATGTTGCATGATGGTTTCCTTTAAATAACGCGGATTGCGTTGATCGAAAAAGGGATTATTCCCCGGTGATTGACGAGTAGTCACCATTGACTATCGCATTGGTTTGCTGGTCTACAGCACGAACGACGTCTTCCATAGACCAGCTTGGCCGAATGAAGGCCAGTGAGACGATACGTGCTTGACGCTCGCGCTCTTCCGTGGCCCACGCTTTGAAGTATTCTTCCCCGTGAGCCAATGTGTAACTTGGAACGCCTTGATCGACTTGATAATGATGGACGAGTTCATGTACCAAGTCGTAGTCGCCAGATCCTTTAGCGAGTACAATGACGCCGTCTTCATACGAGGCCTTCCTATCCTTACCGACCCTGACGATCGGGACGGGGGCGAGTCTAGCGGCAAATCCATATTGCCGCATCAACTCGACAGTTTTTTGGATCAGATGTGGATTGGCTCGCATCCTACCTCCTCCAACAGAATGTTGATCCGGAATAGCGTATGCGGCATTTGCTCCGCCACATACTGCCCGAGTCTTCGGGCATTCTTGCGATATCGCGCAACCGCATCGTCCATACCCGGCCAGTTGTCCAATGGGCGTAGTCTGGCATTGTCAATCGAATCGGCGAACTTTACAATCGCCGTTTCGATGTACTTAAATGACCGCGCTACCTTCATCTCGCTGGACAGCCCTTCCTCGGCAGTAAGTTGCCCCACCCACAATGCCACCTCAATTCCGTGCATCTCGCGGATTTGGTCTAGCTCGACACCGCAGTCCTCCACGACGTCATGCAATAGAGCCGCTTTCCATACACGCGGATCTGGACTGATTGATCTGACGATTTCCTCCACTCGCAGCGGATGCTCAATATAGTCCTCCCACCCACGGCGCACCTGATGACGATGTGCCATTGTTGCAAATGCACGAGTCTGATACACGCTTACATAGACCATCTTTTTTCTCCAGAAATGGACATAGGTTTTGAATACCCTCTACGCAAGAAACGTAGAGGGCGTTGTTAGTTCAATTGAATATTGAATAACTCAATTGTTTTGCGATCAGGGCTGTTGGGTACCCTGGACACCGCGACCTTGTCGATCTTTCTGACGCTCTTCAGCCGCACGAATGGATTGACCCAGGTGCTCAATTGCACTCAGGTTGTACTCACTAGGACATTCGTCGTTCACGGTCCGCAGTCGATCAATCGAGGCTAAGACCAACTGTTCCCAGAAGAGAGCCTGGGGTCCAGTGCGCAGTACAATGAAGTGTCCACGGCTGCTCAAGAAGTGATAAGAATGAGAGGCATGTGGCAACGTAAAGAGCTTGCGTCCAGCAGGCAGATAGGTTATACCTGGCATGACCAACGCATGTACGAACTCACCAGCATTCACGTCGGTGCCGTCTTTGGTCACTCGGAAATCGTCTGGCGTAAACGCGACCGCGTAAGGAGAGAGCGATGTCCGAATGGAAACTTCGTGACCATCGATAACTGCAAATGGCTCGAATGCCGGCTCTACCACAATCTCGATAAGGACTTCGTTACCATTGCCGTCGGTAACGAAATTGGCGATAACTTTCGGAGCGTCGCTGTTCGCATGATGATCATGTACCGCCTTGGCAAGCTGTTGAATGGCGTCGTCAGAGTCCCCTGTGGTCATGAACTCGATACTTTTCATTTTGGCAAAGTCTTGGCCACTGGACTGACTGGTCAGCAGTTCCATGACCAGCGAACTAATCGAAGGCCCGTTATCAGCATCTTCGCCTCGGATCTGCTCGTCATGCTCCCTTAGCATATGTGATTAATGAACAGGTGACGTGTGATTCAGCAGAAAGCTCAATCGACTCGTCGGTGCGATCCAATAAATGGACGTCTACCGACCGGCAGAGAGCTACGATTGCATTGGCGATACTGTTACGAATGTTTGACATGTTAGACCCCTTAGTCAATGTCAGGTGAGAAAAATGTTTCAGGAACGCTTCTTGCTGGCAAGGTGTTTGACGGCTTCTACCTTGGCCAGCTTCTCCCAGCGACCTATGCAATTGCCCAAGACCAAGGTGCCTTTGTCATCTCTGACCAGTTCATTTTGGTCCATATTGGCCTTATTGACAATCGCTAAACTTCTTGCGGCTCGCCGAGCCTTTTTTGCTGCTTTACCGTTCATAGGTTCTCCTTTAGAAGGTTGGTCACATCGACCATGGTTTCATCATATGTTGAGCAGCTACGTTTCTTTTTACTGAGGGAAAAACGATGAACGATCCTTCATTCGATGGGAGCGATACTGGCGGCAAACTCTTAACCGGAGACGAGGTACTTCGTATCCATGAAAGTAGTCGTTCGGTTTCGCTCGAACAGTTAAAAGCCTATGTGCTTAAGAATCCCCAGGAGGCATTGTCTCCCGAGGTGATTCGGGAAGTAGTCAATGACTACCTAACAGAAAACCCACAGTTGGTCGCCGATGGGTGGCTAGGAGATGGCTGGAATGAATAACCCCAAAGTAAACTTTCGTCGATATACCTCGTTACCCGCAGGTCAGCTACCTCCGGATAGCCTGGTCTTTGTCAAGGCTCCCGGAATCGGTGTAGTCGAGCACTATATTACCGACTCGTCAGGTAATACGTTTCCGCTGGGCAATACGCAGATGATTAACGACATCTTCGATGAACGTCTGATGGATCAGAACTTCGTCGAGTTTGCCGATAACATTGCTGCGATGTATGCTTTCGCCACGCCATTGACGCGGAACATGCTGTTCCTAGTACTTGATGCCACTGGGGATCCGGACGGCCTAGTCGCGGCTGGGAGCGCGTTCTATGCTTACAAGTACGACACGAATGTACCGTTTGCGGATCGCTTTACCTTCATCTCCGATTTTGAAAGCCAGAACCTCAATCTTGCATGGGAAAACATTAGCGGCAGGCCAAACAGTAGTCCAGCACAAATCGACCAAGCTGTCGCCAACAGTCACACGCACGCCAATAAGGCTGTGTTGGATAAGTTGAGCGTCGATGCCGATGGCGACCTGACGTATGACGGACAGGCCTATCCCTACTTTGCGGTGTCAGAATGGTAATGGTCAAGGCAAAGATCCGAAAGTATCTATCGGCACTTCCAGCCACGTTGACCAATAGTACATTGTACTTGGTCAAAAGACTTTCCGGCTTTGACCTTTATGCCACCAATGACCTCGGCGTTCCGGTGGCTTATCGCGTCAATGGTACGCCAGCGGGGAATGATCGTAGCGTCCAGTTCAATAACGGCGGGGACATGGCAGGCGCTAGCGCCTTGGCAGTAGATGTCAATGGCAATCTAGTGATTACCGAAAGCTCAGATACCGCAACGCCTGGTTCCGGCAAGGTCGCTCTGTTTGCAAGAGACTGGGCAATGCTGAGTCAAATCGCTTATAAGGACGAATTAGGCATCCAGCGATCTTTACAGGACTCATTGCTTTTCAACGGGTTCTTTCTATTTAACGCGTCGTCGAGCGGGAACAACGGAACGGTCATCAACGGAACGGTTGCTCAGTCAGGTCAGGTGGGCCTAGTCGCAGGCTTCGTCGGCACCGCTGACGACCATGCTATTTCTAAGACTAGGGTCGGGTACCGAACTACAGTGCTATCCTCTTCACTAGCATATGGTTTCAGCCAAGCCTTTTGCTACATGATCGGAGCCGTGTACAATCCAGTAACTCCTAGTCTAGGCGGCGTCTTTGGTGGCTTTGGTATTTTTCGATTTCATCGCGAAGATCCGGGTATCATCGTTACCGCAGCAAGGATTTTTGTAGGATTCTCTCAGTCGGTCACTACGCCAACCAATGTAGAACCATCTACGTTGACCAATGCGATTGGCATTATCAAAGATGGCGCGGATACCAACTACTCCCTCTACAGTGCCGGCAGTGGAGCTGGAGTTAAGATTCCTCTTGGTAACGACTTCCCCGCAAACGTCAACTATGCCGTGATTGAACTGATCATCTATCAGCCGGTTAACAAAGGAACCATTTACTACATGGTGCGAAGGGTCAATGATTCATCCGTCGCGACGGTATCTGGACAGTTCGCCAACGCAAACCTTCCGCAGATATTGAACCCGACCGGAGTGAGATGGTGGATTGGTAGTCAGGGCTCCGTCATCCAGGCCGGTCTCTCCATTCAGTATTGTGCCGCCACATACGCGAGGTAGTCATGCCAGTTTATACGATTGATCAGTGGAACGTACTGCGTGAAGATGACGTGGTTATTCCGGAGCTTGAGAATGAACCGGCTAGGATTCGGTTTTTGGCTTGGACGGCACATGGAAATTCAGCCACCTTCCAGATCAGGACGAGGTTCATTGACCCCAGCATTACGCTTGCTGAAAAAAAGAACCAGGCCTATTTGGAACTGGCAGCCCTTGCCGATGAGATAGTCAATCCACTGACAGCCAAATATCCAGATTGCGAACTCGGCATTTTTACCCTCAAGGTCTTGATGGCGAAGGACTATCTGACTAACGGAGAAAATGACTTTAATGCACCGCTGGTCGCAGAGTCTCAAGCTCTCGATCAGACCGCGCAAACTACCTGCAACATCATCATCACGCATGACAATAACATGCGCTATGTGACCACGAATGTCTCTGTCGTTCGACAAAGAGCAGTCAAGCTCATTAAAGGCTCAACGACACACGAGCAGGTCAATGCAGTAGTTGACAACTTTGTCCCCTCTCTAAAAGCATTGGGGATCGGTTAGCAAGGAGCGAACCATGAGTGGTTTTACTTCCCCCGTGACGTTTTCTATCGGCAGTTCGCCTGACCGCAGAAAACTCAATATGGACGTCACCTTCTATGTCGATGACAATCGCTTAGGCGAATTTGCAACGCTCAGAAAAGGTGACGAAACCAACGGCATCACCGTTCATCCGAGCGGACTAAAGCAATTGATGATGCGGCTAGGGTTCAATCCATTAGCCGAGGAAACATTGCTGGAAAGTTTACTTCATGATCGTCTAGTAGGCGAGTCAGGAAGTTCTGTATTGAGGGTTGGACCAGACAATCGAACGTTGTCTTGGAAAGAAGCCGCTTATTGGTTTAAGAAAGCACTGTTGGTTCGGGATAAAGCGGGTTATCACAGGATTCCTCGCTGGAAAATCGAACTCTATTACAGTGCAATTCTGGCCTATGGCGTTTTGGTTGGAAAAAAATAAACGTTACACGGGAGGGCCTAGGCCCTCCCGTGTATGCCTTTACAGTGGCAGATAGAGATCGTAAGAACCGGACCAGTCTCGACTAACGGTCAGTGCGTACCGATCGCCAGCTCGAAACTGCGAAAAAGAGGCAGGCAATCCATAAGCCTCTCGATTGTCATCCATCACGCCTTTCCATCCATGAAATCCATGCTGCAACAGGCTATCGCTCGAGAAACCATGGTTGTACTGATGACAGGGAATACCGACGAATGCTAGACATCGAGGCTTAAAATACGTCTGTAGGCTACGTCCATTCGAGTCGGTCAAAGATTCGACTTCTTGTACAAAAGATCGAATCTTTAAGAGATCCTTAATGGTGGCCTCGTCAAAGACTCCGATCTCACCAAGAACGGTCTCCACCAGCGACTCCTTGGCTAGCGACAACCAGACACCCACCACTCCTCCCGAAGACCGATCCTTACCGTCACCAGATATCAGGTAGCCACTGTTAATGATATCAAAGAACCCGCTGGCGACAATCATTGATTTCCGATCTTCACATGGAATCAGTGCAATCCGATGCGAAACTAAATCAAAGCTGACAACCCCAGTATCACCGGATAGAAAGTCCCGCAGCTCTTCGGTCGTGGTCTTAACACCGGCCATGTGATGAATCGAAAACCACGCCACCTCTACATTTTGATCGCCATGGAGTTCGGTGCCGGACGAGGACTGTAGTTCCATATGGCGGCAGAAAGTGCCGTGGTTCCACGAGTCGCCAGAAAAACTGTGAGTCCGACCACTCACAGTTTTGAGGCAATCCATAACCATTCGTTCGATGCCCTCCCAAAGCGTGAAGTATCCGGCGGCCGACTGCATTCGTCCGTAGTCGATCTGGTTGGAAAGATAGGCATTGATAACGGGTATCGCCAAAGGGTCTTCAGCGAGGTTAAACAATGCTAATTTGCTCGCGACATCATCCTTAAAGATGCGACGAAACATCCATTCCGAAAGTTCAAAGAACTCTTTAGTTGCGACTTGAGTTTCCATGGTCTACTCCGTTGAGGTTGGACATGAGTTCGGCCGATGCCTGAATCATGGCTAAGGTTTCAGGGGTGTGTTGATTTTCTGGCAAAGCCTTGAATTCTTCAAAGGCCTTGTTAAATACCAAGAACGCTTGACGTTTCTTGGCGTTTTCATAGAACATTACTCGCCCGACGTACGCGGCAATGCCTAAAAGAGCGCCAGTCAAAGTGCTATAGAACAGCCACGGCATTTTGTCACTGCCAGTCACGATCAATCCAGTGCCGATCACAGTAGCCACCAGACCATTGACCGTGATACAAATGGCGCCCATGTAGGTCAGCATGCTATATAAGCGATTAGTGTCCATAATGTCCCCTTAGTTTCAGTAATGCGCCATTGCGCAGTTTCACGATCGCAAAAAGTCCGAGCATGCCAACGAGCACGCTTTCCATACTCGATAGCCCCGCCGTGACGCCGATATAGGCCAATGAGTTGATCATAAAGGCGCAGAAGACTATTGTGGCGATCGGTCCCCACGGGACGATTTCACGTGCCCAGAACCCAGAATACGCGTTTAGAAAACCCACCAATACGCCTAGGACAAGGGATCTCTCGAAAGAGGAAGGCTTCCCTAATGCGTCTTCGAATAATACGAAAAGCCCTGATAGAATCAGTGCACCTACCAAACAGTCAATGAAAATGACCAACCACTTCAGTTTTTTCACCATACTCTCCTCGCGGATCTCTTAATTTGCCCAGACTCATCAAAGATCATTGAGTCTGGAATACCAAGCACTTCAGTATCGACCAGCAATACCGTGTCGGATTGCGCTTTCGCAACGATGGTATCCTCGATAGACATATCCCCGCCATCGTCATCGAATGTCGTCGAGGTCTGCCAATAGTACTCGCGAACGCTACTGTCATGCAATGTGTTCAATGGCGTCACCTGCCCTGCTTTCAAGATCTCTATTTCTAGAACATTGCTAGCAGTCGTCAGCGGACACGGGTATAACTTCGGCCTTTTTGAAACGACAGTCTTCTGCTTTTCGGCATCCAACTGATCAAATGTAGCATTGAGCACCAGTAAGGGATTGGTTGACAATGCCTTGTCACCAAAGGCCAAGCGCGTATCGTTGACTAGACGATAAATCGTCTCATACTTCTCAGGGAGCAGATTGATGTGACCCAAGATCAATAAGCAGTCAAAGAACGCATGGTAAGTCGTGTCGAGGGCAATGCGTTGTCTAGACGTCTGGTGTCGGAGACCCTGGAGGTCTGGACTCGGGAGTGACAGAGCAACCATATCGCATTCTTCTCGCGAAAGCGTAATCTTTCCAGACAACTTGAAGGTGTCCTTAGTCATCAATAGAACCCTGCCGAGGAACATTTTTGAATAATTTGCCCTCGAGATGACAACGGCAGTTCGATCTTCTTCCTTGAGTCCATAGGCCTCAAAGAAAGAGTCACGAAGAGCTTTGTCGAATTCAGCCACCGCAAAAAGACCTTCTATCACTCTGGGCTGAACTGGGAATCTAAGATAGTACCCTTTGTTCTCGAGAAGACCTTCAATGACACCCGACCGCGACTTCTTATACAGTTCAGTGAACAAGTCGGTGACCAGTTCTAGGTATAGTAAATCGAGCTGGTCTTTTAGCGACGGGAAGCGGTCTATCACCTTCTGCGTTAGCAGGCCGTCTTGGCCTACGCTAATTGAAATGGGGCTGTTAGAATGGGCGCCTGTACCGGTTGTCCGCGCAAGCGGGAAGAAGCGTGAGTCAGCGACGATGTTTAGTTTGTGATAAAGCTGGTCGACCAGTGCACAGAAAACTGGCTTGAGAAGAACTACGGCCATGGAATAATCCTCTTGGATTGGATACATGAAATGGGTCATTTGGATAATTTATAACCGTAAATAAATGAAAAAAAAAAGCCCTCTATCGGTGGTTAGCCGATAGAGGGTCGTGGGCAAGCAAAGATCTGTTTCTAATGGAATCCGGTGGCCTCTCCGATCGGATTCGAACCGATGACCTTCCACTTAGGAGGCGGACGCTCTATCCACTGAGCTACGAAGAGAAACGCCCCTAGAGAGACCGGATGCAAGCGTGATAAACGCACGATCCCCTAGGGGTGCCGATACTCGATTGCTCGAGCATCTTCTAATGGCGCAATAGTCAAACCTATAAACCCCAATGGGCTAAGGGAATGGTCAGCTCTACTATCGCTTCGGAAGGGCGGGGTTGGTCAGACCCCCACTTGAGGTTTTTTTTTACTCTGAGGCCCACTCACCTATTGACCAGACAGGTGGATTCAAACCGTTAGGCAGGTTTCGCATCTCGCCATTCCTTTCGGAATCTCGCACCAAGGCTAAACTATAGACTACGTCATGCTACGGCTTTCATGATCGTTCCCCTGTTCAGGTGAAAGAAAGGTCTCGGATAGTACTGCCTTGGTACAATAGAATAAAGACCCTAGTTTTTATTAACAACAGATCTTCGTCTCAAGACACAGGACCGGGCTCTGTAGATGGATTTTTCATCGCGTCCACGTAGTTTTAGGTTAGTCTTGAACGATGTACCACTTGGTACCAAAGATGTCCGCAATGGACGGCGTCCACCCCATCTGGATTTTACCAGACGCGGTCTTCATGAGGATACTCGGTAACACCGTGGCAGTGCCTCCGTTCTCTTTGGCAAACTGCGCAGAGTGAGGCGACCAAAAGTCTTCAGCGCGGATTTCTTTGCCATGATCGCAACTCATGGCGATCCACATGTCCTTGCCATTCCAATCAGCGTTGCTGATCTTGAACCCTTGAGTCAACGCTGTAATCGCTAAACCAAAAGTCAGTTCGTCGACGTTTTTGTAAGCCTTGACGAACTCGTCGTGCGGGGACCAAGACTTATAGCCACCTTCGTAAACCACGAGATACCCGGGAGTCTTGTCCGTACGTTCGACCCCGCTAGGGTCTGGGCCGACGCGGACTCCGTGGTTTGCTACGGCTTTGCCATAGGTCATTTCAGTAGCAACAATGGCCTTAATGCCCATGAACTGGCGCAGTTGGATTGCAGACATTTTATTTCTCCAATGTCAGCGGGTTAATGAAAGTTTTGACCATCGACTTCATGAAGTCCTCGATAGGTCGGTAGTAGACGTTTCCATTCTTGGCATCGGCGTAGGTAACGATAACGCCAAGTTTCTTCGCATCATCCCCTGCCGGGGTGACGACGTCTCTGACAACGTAGTCGCCGCCTTTGGCACGGTGACTAATCAGTAAGCCATTGACGATTTCTTTGCGTTCGATATCAGTTGTAGTATCGACCGATGCGGCTTTCTCGGAACCAATGATGTCCTGCATCGGATAGACAGCAGACTTCATTTTTTTGCCCTCCTGTTCGGTTAATTTTCATTCCATTTCACGATAGAGTTCAATCATTCGCAGAATCACCGCTTCAGTTTCCGGAGCGACCGGGGTAGAGTCGTCATCCGTATAACATCGACCATGAATGTACCAAATCTGTCGACCAAGCAAATTGCCTTGGCTACTGTACCAAAAGTGATCCTCGGTATGCTCATCTACCTGTTGGCTAAACATGAACTCCCGCACAAGGTCGTGCAGCCACGAGACCTGTACCAATACAACATTTCCCATGTCAGGCCCCTCGAACAAACACGACTTCATCCCCGCGATCTTCTCGCGCTTGAGTCCCGGTAGCCTTAAAGCCATTTGCATTGATCACGCCGCTTAACGTCAGTAGTGAAGATCTTGGGACGGTCAGTCGGATGGACGGGAAGCCCGAACAGAACTTCACCGTCAGCTCGAGCAGTGTGGACATTAGATTGGAAGTAGGCTTTTGCGGATCCAAGTAGAGTGTACAGATCTTCACGCTACGATCGCTACAGAGCTTTAAAATCACAAAACCCAATTCTTCAAATTCTAACCCGTTAGGGGTCTGTAATTGACTGAAGAACTTAAGAATGGGGCGCTTCTCCCCAATGACCTTGTCCTGAAACCATTTCTCAAACTCAGGATAGACTTTGGATTTCTCCTCAATCAAGCTTGGCAGCATAGAAGGGTTATCTTCGTATGACAACATGGCAAGACCATAACTCGTACTGACTGGAAGACACATACCTTACTCCTTATCAAAAATCACCCATCGAATTATGGGTCACCTGAATATTTAATAACTGATAAAAAAATGAACATTACTAGAACGCGCCTAGGTGCGTTCTAGTAACAAGGACTAATCTTGTCGCGTCGCGAGGCGCAGGGTCGCTGCTCGTCGACAGCCATACATGACGGTAAAGCCATTGCTATCGATAACGGGCGTTTCCAAGTGTTTCAGGATAACGATCTTTTCGCGTTCATGGCCGATGATATTGCTTAACGACGTGCAAACGATCGCCGTTGTGCGACTATAGTGTTCGTTCATGATGCGCAGTCTTTCATCTGTCAAGCTCATCTTTTCACGAGTCGCGGACTCTCGAGAGTTCTGTCGGAACTGGTTGATGATTAACGCAATGGGCAGGACAGTGTACAATGTCAGTACCGGTGCTGCTAGGTCCATGTTTTTCCCCTTTGGTATTAAATGCGAAAACAAAAAAGAACAGCAACGCCCAGAAAAACGAAGCCATAAGAAGCTTCGCTCTCGTATTGGACAATGCTGCGGTAACAATCATTGCACTGATCAAAACGATCAGTGCAATGACGAATATAACCTTTTCGGTCAACAATACTGACGCCCCATGTTATAATTGTAAGCCGAAATGAACTTCTCCATTTCCTTGGTAAAGTTTTTACGATTCACTCGTCCAATGGAAGAAAGTCCACGTAACACGTCGTCACGACACTCGCGCTTAGGAGAATGCGGTGAAAGTTCCAGTAGAATTGCCAGTAGACGAAGCTGACCTAAGTTTGAATGTACATAGGCGCCAGACATCGAACGCTTCACCCACGCAGCCAAGGTATCTTCCGGCAGCCACTGAAGATCTTCCAGTAGATCTGCTACGGTACCGTTAAACAGTTGCATGACGGCAGTATTGTAAAGTTCGTGATGCTTAGCGACAGCATTCAGATATGCCAGTACGCCGGTTTCACACGGACATTCCCATTCGAACAATTGCTTTACAATCATTTCGATCGCGACAAAGTCACAATCGTTCAACTGGGTCTTTGCATACCAGCGGGCAATCTTCAAGTGATTTTCGTTGATCATAGCAGTTTCACCTTACGTGTGATGTTGATTACAGACGCGCCACCGAATGGATCGCGTCGAACAGGGTTGACTGGAGGTTCCGCTGGAATGTCCTCGACGATACTACATTCCTGAACCACTTTCGAGGACATTTGCCATTCGATCAGTTCCTCGAGAGGATGTTCGCTTTGATCCTGTACCCGCTTAGCCAGTTCTACCAACTGACTAGGCAGACTTTCGATGGGAACAGGACGAATTGAAATCCCGAACTCTTGATCTTCGATAGGGACTGTATCGGTTACCATCGGTAATGGCTCGATATCTCCTTCGAAGATCACGGGCAGGTCAGGGAATTCATGACCTTCCGCCAGCGCCGCGTTAATGGCAGTTTTACATTCATTGAAGGCACGCTCTCTGACGTCGTCGTCGCCACTGAGTTCGATACGAAGTCTTTCTACTCGACATTCTACTTCATTCTCATCGACATCGGTGTACCCCATGGCCTGTTTATAGGCACCAAGAAGTAGATTGGTCTCTGAAACCACATCATCTTCGATCTGCTCCGGAAGAACTTCTTCGGCAGCGGTATTCGCAGATACCTCTGAGAATAGCCAGTGGTCGAACATGATAAAGATGCCTTTGGCCAAGGCCGTGAACGAGATCTGACTTTCGTTAGGGTCGAGGAAACCCAGTTCGTAAAGCCGATCGATCTGTTTCTTTTTACCACGAAGACCATTTCGGTCCTTGAGGTCAATGCTACGAATAAACAGTAGCAATGGAATGAGGGACTTAGCATCGTCCGCGTTAACGATGGCGTTGTTACTACCTTCGTTCGTAACGAGCACCGATCCGTTCGGGCTGACCGTCAGGAACTGTAAAGCCGCAAGATGCTCGTCCGCTTCATCGACAGTGATAAAAACAACGGATGGGTAGTCGACGTCGTCTAGTCCAACAACGGTATATTGGGACATGGTCTTCTCCTAGACATGGAGTTGAGGAAGGGTTCAGTTTGATAATGAATAACTCAAAAAATCTACATGGGGTGTAATAATCGACGACTCCTAGGTGCCCTGAGCACCTAGGAGTCTAATGCTATCGTCTACAGCTTTTAAATAGAAGTCCGAAAATGACTACGACAGAAACAAAGCCTGCAAAAACCATCAGTACTTTTACCACTGTAACCCCCCTCCTACTTGGTAATCAGTTACTCGTGTCTCAAAACGGGAGACCGTCCTACCTTTCAATAGAACCCAGACTATATCTTCACCCTCGGACTTCCCATTGGGAACGTAGGGGCCGCGCGCTTCGGATTTCTCCTACTCTACTCGATTCTCCACCAGTGATTGCTCACGGCTTCGTCTTTCGATAGTCGTTGAACCTTTCGTCTCATAGAGACGACTTGGCTGCTGGTTCTCCATTGCATACTTAGGAAGACTTTACATCTTCTAAGAATCCTGTTTCTTTTTTCTGGTTTCCCGGCATTCACGCTTATCCTCGCGGATTACGTTGTAGCGAAACAGGCTTTAGGACTAACACTTGATTCCAGCAATTCACAGCGGTTTCGCATTACACCTTACGGTATAAGCACTCCTCAGCGAAGTTCTTCTCTTTGCGAAGATCCATCATCTCGCTCATCCATGGATACGGATGCTCGAAGTCGATGACGAATTGTTCAGGGATGCCGATCTGCTGACAACGACGATTACCAATGATCATCAAATATTGTTCGTGCAGACGAGCGTTTACACCGATCACGCCGCGAGGTAAGGTATCGCGAATGTATTCCATTTCTAGACAGTGTGCTTCGATTAAGCGATCGTTTAATCGAGCGGTGAATTCTGGCGTCCAAATCGATGGATTCTCCGCCTTGATCTGATTGATGACATCGATCCCGAAGTTCGCATGCATGCTTTCATCGCGAAGGATGTATTCGATCTGTTCTTTCACGCCAGACAATTTATTAGAACGCCCTAGCGCCAGTAACTGAATGAAGCCACAGTAGAAGAAGATTCCTTCGACCGCGCAGTAGTAGACCATGAGACCTTCTACAAAATCCTGTACTAAGTGGTCTGGACTATTTTCGTCCAATTGAATCGCACAGAGCTTTTCAGTATAATGAAGCGCCCATGCCATTTTCTTGGCGATGGATGCGACTTCCCGATACATGTTGAAGGTCTCACCTTCGTCCATGCGTAATGATTGGATGCAGTACTGATATGAATGGGCATGAACTGCTTCTTCAAACGCCTGTCGTAGCAGATACTGCCTGGCCTCTGGTGCAGTGATGTTGTTAAAGATGGCCATAACTAGGTTATTCGCCACCATGGTATCTGCCACGGAGAAGAAGCCTAGTGTGCGATTCACCATCAGACGTTCGTCTTCAGACAGCGCATCCTTAGATTGCCATTGACCCAGATCAGCCGTCATGTTGATCTCTTGCGGCATCCAGTGGTTGGCGCAACCGTCTAGGTACTTTTGCCACGCCCATTCGTATTTGAAGGGGATAAGCTGATTAACGTCACTTGAGCCTTTGATGATACGCTTATCATCAGCGCGAATACGCTCAGCACCCATGAATGGATTGTCCTTGGTGCCTAGTAATCGCATTTCGTGCAAACGCGTCAGTGCACGCTTGGTAATTTCGCGCACATCGTTGCTATATGGTAGTGCCTGAACTGGCGGTGAGAAGCTACGAGACTGCTCGGGTGCGACTGCGGGTTTTACTGGCGCTGGTGGTGGCGGAGCGACTGGAGCGCTCTTCTCTGGTTCATCAAAATCATCCCAGCTTAAAATCGAAGACATGTTGCTTTTTCCTCGGTTGAATCAAAAAATAAGGTGCGTCAAAACGGGGGTAGAAAGAGTGCCCAGCCTAGGCTGGGCACTCTCGATGTTTAAGGCGCTTCAGGTTTCCCATTCGCAATGATTTCTTTGAGCAACGGAATGGCAAACTGCGGATCGAAAAACGGAACGTCGTCAGCGTCGACAATCCCATTCGTGTACATGAGGCGAGAAAATACCCCATCAATGAATAGGTGAGTGATCACCGTGTACTCGCCATTGACTTCACAGTAGCAAAGGTACGGAGTGCCTTTGGTATTAAGCTCTTGATTTACTTGGAATAGAAGTGACCTCATGCTATCGCTAACGACTGCGTGAGTAGCTACGCATCGCTCAATTAAGATAGCATTGGCCCATTCCTGTCCGGCATCTGTCGCTGGAAAGTCTAGCATGAAACCGCTTTGAATGACGAATGTGCGCCATTCCTTCTCTTCGGGAGGCTGATCGACCCATGTTTCCGCCTGGGACATCGCTACCGTAAAGGTTCTCACGGCGGTCGAAGTTCTCGTATAAGGATGCGATCTTCGGTCTAGTGACCAGCAGTAGGTATTGGTCGAGTCGGCTATCGGGGTTGCAAACTCAGTCAATACGACATCCCAAATATTTCTGGTCAAGAAATTTCGAATCTCATCGACGTCAGCTAAGAACTTTTCCGCGTCAATGGGTTTACGAAAGGGCACGATATTACTAATGTTATCGTCCTGCATGATAGACATCCTTTAAACAATGCCTGAAACATTCAAGGAATGCCAGATGCGATTGCAATACTCGCGCGGGATCGCCAACGTAACGGTAACCTCACCTTCCTCATCCTTCAATTGTTCGATAGCATGAGTGGTGGATTCGGCGTGCCAAAACGACGACCATGTGATGCCGTCTGCATCAATGTACATCAGCATAAATTCCACCAGCCGTTCGTCTGTTGCCGATGGTGTCAGGCTAGGTAGGGTTGACCCTAGGGTCATGATGCTTTGGTTGATCAGTGTAGCCATGTCAATTCTCCTAGACATGTGGAGGGTTAAAATGGAAAGGGTGGATCAGGGTTCATCGAAGTATTCGTCGATGGCCTTTTCGATCCGTTCGCGAAAGCTGAGTTCTGGGTGAAGATATGTCGGCGGAAGGATACGCGCGTGATTTCGTATACTGTCGGTAAGACAAACTGCACAGATCGCGTTTTCCGTAATTGCCCCAACCATGCCAGCGCGAGAGTCTGGATCCATTTCGGCAAAGATATCGACCGCCTTGGGACATGCGCGCTCGATGGTCTCTAGTACCACGTTGCCAATATACTCGGCAGAATCAGTAACATTTTCACGAGATAGCGCGCCGGTTAATACGTCGCGTTTTTGCGAATCATTCATGGGGGTGTCGCTCCACTGGGTTTGTTCACTTAGATAGTGAATGGCTGTAAAAAAATAGACTAGGTACAGGTTCCTAGGAACCTGTACCTATGTCACTAGGGAGTAGGGTAACGATACTTGAACACGGGTGATAAGCGATAGCGATTATCACTGATGGTCATTTGCAAGAACTGGTAGACCGCATTGAAGACATTGGGCTCCAAAGGCTCTGTGCTCATGGAGATAAACCCAGAGTTCGGCACAAAGATACTCCAGCCAGCGAAAACAAACTCGCTGCCACCGGCCATTACCCCTTGACTGACAATCAACTGACGCAGCTCGTCATCCAAGTCAATAAGTCGAGAACCTGGAGGAGGCGTAGCGCCTACGAACCGAATGTTTCGGTCTTGGTCCATGGTGAAATTACCATTCGCCGAATCAGCAATATCAGCCATGCTTTAATGCCCCCGAAATACCCAGATCCCCAAGACATGACTCTTCGTAGTCTTCGATGGCAGCCAAAACCCGATCCGCAAAAGAAGAGGTCTCGTCCATGGACATGACTTCGCTGGCAATTTGCGTGGCAACTGCCACATCGAGCGTTAGTCGGTTGTGCAAATCATTAACCTGTTCATCGGTCAAACGATCATACGCATCCGCTAGTGGAGGGAATACCTCCGACATCGTATTCACGATGGCGATACCGTAAACATCCGCTGCGCTCGAAAACTCTTCTGGGCAGTTTTTTGCGGTATCTCGTAGGCCGTTAATGGTTTTGCCTAAACCGGCGAAATCAACGGTCATGGTTATTCTCCTTCAGGTTGTTGGTGCGTTAAAAACGAGTGCAGTCGCGGCCAGCGACTCGAACAAGTTCATATTTATCGTCGCGAAAGACTTCATCTTCGAAATAACTTTCAATAGAGACGCACATTAGTTGCAGCGTAGCTTTATCAGGTTTATCGAAAATTTCCACCACTTCGCCAAGTGCAACATCGCATGCTGCTACATCGGCCAAGACTTGCTGATAAAATTCATCGCGCTGTTGTTCCGGCAGGTTGCCGAAAAAAACCCGAACCATCGGATTCATTTCGCTAACTGTGTTTTCGATCATCTTGCCGTAAACATCGGACGGTCGCTTAAGCGAGTCGCCTTCTTTGGATAGGATCTCTTTGAGTCGCTCGCCGGACGCAAGCATGTTTTGCTTAAAGCTTTCAGCCATTTTCAGTTCACCTCAACCAAACATTTCATCGATTTTATCTTCGATGTCTCGAAGAAACTGTGCAGGGGACGCATCATCATTATCGCCAATACCTTCCGAAACTTCAAGTGCTGAACTAACCACTTCAAGAAGTTCAGCCATCATGGCGTGTTGATCGGTTTCCTGCATATTGCGCAATAACAGGCCGGCAGAGGGATGGTGCGTGTTGATCGTGGCTACAATCGCCCATCCTACGAACCCAGCGCGGTCATGTGCGTTTTCGCACTCAAGAACGGTACTGAGCCGCTGATAGAGACTTGGTTTTTCCATGAACGTTTCTCCTCGTCATGAACAAAATAAAAAGATAGAGCGGAATTCCGCTCTATCTTGTCGCGATGTTACTGGTCGAAATACGCGTCGATTTTACCTTTGAGGTATTCGCCGTAATTTTGATGAGCGCCCAGCGTACCATCGGCGAGCATGGCATCTTCGGTCTCATCGTAGACCGCAGCGCACGTCATGGTGGTGCGACGCATGTCTTCGTACAGTGATGTGCGCTGATCGTCTGGCAGCGACAGGATGGACTGCGCGGCCTCAGGGGAGTAATCACCGATGGTACTGACGATGGCTTCGCCGGTGAATTCCTCGTGCGTACCCACTGGGTTTTCGGTACGAGTAACGATTTGGGTCAAGCGATCGCGAACTTGCTGGTTCATGGTAGTCTCCTAGACTGTGGTTGAAAGCATTAAAGGTTGAAGTACTCGTCGATGGCTTCGAGTACGTATTGTGCAAACGGTTTTTCGATACCGTCGTGAAGACGATTCTCTTCGATGATCTGCGTCGCACCGGTAATGGTATCGACTGTCCAACAGATATCACTGACTAGAGCACTGCGCTGTTCAGACGGCATGGAATCGAGACGACTCGCCAGGTCAGGAATATGGTGTCCCAGTGCATCGACCACTGCCAGTTCCGCGAGCTCGAAGCCATTGGCGGGCTGATGATCAATGGCGATAGACCGTAGACGAGATCGAACGACCTCCTTTGTCGTGGGTTGTTCGCGAGGCGTCTCATTCACAACATGGTCGGCGTCGTCTTTTTTAACAGTAGGGTAGTCTTGGCGTAATTGATGCAAAACTTTTTCCCCAAAAAACCGATTGCTGAGATCGTGCTTGACGGCATCGCTTACACGTATGCCTTCCCGAACGACATCTGCGATTTGGTTCTTGGTGATCTTAAACGCCGTCTTACTAGGGTCGTAACCCCCGTTCGCCATGACGCAATGGTCAATCGACATCTTCTCGATATCCATTCCCATGTTGTGACGTTCGTCATCTAGCAATCTGTCCATGATAGCCAAGGCAATGAGGTCGCCGACATTTTCCGGTCGCTCATTAGCAACTTCTTCGTCCCATTCGCCAATCAGGTCTTCACCGTTTAGACAGGCAGCCTTGATCGAAGCAACCGCGGTTTGTTGCCGGACATAAGCCGAATGTTCGTCGTCCAGATCATGACAACGGGTTGCGACGTTATCCGAATGCGGCGCTTTCGCCACATCGGATTTTCCTAGACGATCGTTGATGATTTTCATGACATGGTCAGAAATCGTGACCGATTCTGCAGCATTCGCGAGATGTGAGAACGTGAGATCTAGCGATTTATTGATCTGCTCAATAGTCATGGTTCACCCCTTGCAAAGGTTTGTACTCGATACGAAGAATGCTGTTACGGCGAGCAACTTCAATGAGTTCGCGATTTATTCGGTCGCGATTCTGCAGAATCACATGCAGTTGGCTTCTTAGGCGAAAAGCCAGTACTGGATCATAACGAATCGGATGCATTGTAATACTCCTCTATTGCGCGGACGGCGTGTTCGTATGCGGTTTCAGAATCATTAGCCTTAATGGCCAATGTGGCTTCGTGGATGGCAAGGCCGTTTCTAACGTTGCTAACAATCCCATTGTAAATACGTTCCAATGGCGGTTCGTAGTCATCGTTAGGTGATTTCTCACGATGGTAAAAAGCTGCCATGTGGTCCAGTGCAACACTTACGGTATCGTCGTAGAAGATACCGTCCATGACGTTAGTGGCAATCATTTCCGCAAGATCGGTTGGCTTTGGAATCGGTGCGTGATCAACGTCCTCTTGAGTAGCGAACGCGATCGTAGGTCCGTCCAAGATCTCTACGCTAAGGTGCGGCTTTTGACGAATCATTGATTTCTCCCGTACGGATCTCTTCCCGTATTTGCATGATAAAAAGACCCAGTTTATTGAGGCCAAGTCCTTTACAGACTCCCCAATAATGGTCGCCGTGATAATTGCCCTCTATCAAGAGAGCATCACCGGTATCCAATAGCTTCTGACGAAGTTTTGCGTTCTTGAACTTGAGCCTCAGTGCAAACAACATCACATCGTCTTTGATGTCATCCCAGTCATCACGCAACTCAACCTTCTTCCCTTCCCGCTTAGCATCGTAACCATTCATTTCGCTGATCCGTTTTCGATCACTGAAATTCGTAGTTTTCATTGCTTGGTAGAAAGATTCGGTCGATGTGAAATGGAGAGTTCCGTAAACGAACCCTTCAAATTCATGCATGTTAGACAGCCACGAGTACTGATCTTTGAATCGCTCAACACTCGTAGGAGTCGCCGTCATAGGACTTGAACTCCGGCAAGAAGTCATCGTAGGACTTGATCGGACTGGCAATGTCGTGCTCAGACAGTAGCGCGGCCGCTTGAAGGAAATGGTCTTTGTCAAACAGACAATGGCGAATAACGGGCGTGATGCGAGCCACCCCTCTAGTCCCCGTACCCTTGGCTATTTGCATCCATCCTTCCACACACATGTAAATAAACTGCGTGGGCACGGTGATCCCTCGCAGTGAAAGCCAGTAGAGTAGCTCGTTAAACGTGGGTAGTCTATTGGGATCGTACTGATCGTAGAAGCGCTTAATGCCAAGGTATAACGCACCGACAGGGAGAAAACGCTTGCCTTGGCACAGGGGTAAAAGGAATCGATTTCCGTCGTGCGAGAACTCGACATGGTCGTAGTTCCAGACCATGTGATCGCTACTATAACAATCCATCGCACGCTGAATTGACCGATCATAATAGCGATGATAGGTGGCGCTGGCGTATTCGATAGGGCGAATGTCGGTGAGCGTGACCTGTCCCTTGGTCAGAACCACTTTTAACATGTCTGCTCGAACGTACAGGTTCAGGCTCGATGTATTGGTCGGCGACTTGCTTTTTAAGTAAAGAACCACCTTCCCGTGAATATCAATCAGTATTTCAGCGATGTACGCACGACACGTCCCTTTGCGAAAGGACGGCGTGAATGGAAGCGTCAGCGTCTGCTTCAGTTTGAAAATCATGACTTTCCCCTTTAGGGTAGGAATGGGATGGACGAAGACTACAGATCGTAGTCTTCGATAGCGGCCTTGACGCGAGCCTCTAAATCATCGGATGAACTTAGCACGTCGTCGTCTTGCAGTCGCACGCAAACGTTCACGATGTCACTAAGCGCACAGTGAATTTCTTGTAACGTGTCCTCTTCTACCATGTCGAACGCGTTACCTATGCCAGACCGACCACGCAACTCGCTGATGATGGAGGATGCAGCAAGTCCGCCTGCATCAACGGGAACGGTTTCATACATCTCTTGGTGTGATCTCAATCCGTGCAAGATTTGCATTTCAATACTCATGAACTTTCTCCGGTGGGTTGTTCACTTAGATAGTGAATATCTGTAAAAAAATAAGAAGCTACTCCTAGGGCGCTAGCGCCCTAGGAGCAAAGTTACTTGCGAATACAAAGACGCTCGGGTAGAACCCAAGCAAATCCGTCGCTATCTTGCTTTACCAGATAGATTCCCTGACGACCTTCCCACTCTGACTGAACGGTCACGATCGGAACGGGTGGTCGAAATCCTTGGACGCTTCGACAGTAGAATTCCACTGGCCGATGTCCTCGGCCGAGCGATGTGCGTATGGCCTTTCCGTCGGATATCGGAAATTGGTACGGGCTTGGATACCAGTCCGGATGTGACTTTGGGAGAGGCTTGGTCTCCTTGACGATTCCCGGAGTAGCCAATGTCTTTCGAGCCCGCTTGCGATCGTCCTTATCCTCGATCACCGTACATAGAGAACGTGGTAAGAACCAGCGCTCGCCATGTTCGTCTTCAGTGACCACGATCAGCGTAGGATAAATTTGGACGTTACTGCCACTCGCCTCGATCTCTACGGGGACTTGGAAGTCCTTGTAAGAGCGACACATGATGTCGATTTCGTGCTTGATGCGATGCTTAACGGGCTGATCGTAAAGTGCCACGCGATACGGCATGGGGATTAGATACCCGTCGATGTTGACAAACTTCAGAGGTTTTGTCAGGGGATTGACGATGGCGATCGCCTCATCGTTGTCGTCTTCTTGCGCTGCACTACGAGAACTGTTGATCGCAGTAGTCGTTGCCACCCATGCCGCCGTAGCTGATGGAGATGCAAATGACGTGTCGTCAAATAGACACGCCAGCAAAGCGATTAATAAAATCAATATTTTCATTCGGGTTGTTTCCATTGAATCTCAGGATTAGTTGGCGAAGCTACGATGCAGATGGCAGCGGGAGCTGACGTGGTCTGGCCGGTGTAAGCGTCGATGAATCTGACACGGTCGTCGACGATCAAGGGTTCTTCGACCGAGAATAAGGACACGTCCCTTCTGATACAGTCTATACGCCAGAGCGAAGACCGTTCGTGGACGGGAACACTGGATTCGTTTGTCGCCTCGATATCCTGAGTTTGATGGATAAACGAATATCCGATTGCTATCAAGATACCTAAGATGCAAATACCCGTCAAGAATCTCAAGAACTCGTCCTGCTTCTGAGATTTTTCTTTACTGGTCATGACCGACTCCTACTTGCGATGACGCCGACGCGCCGCTTTCTGTGACTTTGACTTGCGAGGCTTGAACGTCTTAGACTTACCGCCTTTGACGTGACCGCCCATGACGTCTTCTCTGACCTGCCTGAAAAGATCCTTGAGGTCACGAGAGACATCGAAGCTAGGGGAGTTCCCCTCAGACCCGTCGTGCACCGACATCATTGGATTCCGACTTAGCTTCTTCAGTGCCAACTCGATGTTCTCTTCGGTTGGCACTGAAGAATACATCTCGATCGGAAGTTGACTAAAGGCTTCGATTTCCGACATGTCGTCGATGAATTCCTGAGTGTACGATACGGTCATCCCGATCTCCCCCTGGAACATAATCGCCGCGGTATTGTCAAGAGTAGCGGAGGGGTTGCCAGTCGAATAGATACATCCAGATAACATCATGCCAAACCGTGGGTCAAATTCGGTCACCGTGAAGCTTTCTGGAAATTCTGATGGCAACGAGAAGTCACGACATGTCAGTTCAAATGTCAGCAGTCGAGATTCCAGTCGCAAAGTAATTGGTCCTTCAGCAGTGCTTTTCCCGAACGACTGCGGTAAAACAATCGAGGCTTTTCGAATGACACGCCCCTCGATGTTCCCTTTACAGATCCGACCGCTTAGGATAAGACTTCGAGCGTCTGGAACACAATCTAGGCCAGGGAGTACATCGATGTGAACGTAGTCCGTCATTACCGCCGCCTGAATATTGGTACGGACTCCAATGCGTCGATACGAATGCGTTAAAAACTCGTCACCCGTCGCATTAAAACAAAGTGCCGCGGCAGTGCCGTTCTTACCGTGAAGTACCGCACTTTTTTCAGGATCCTTAGCCATGACCTTTGGAACCTTCCATGCGCGTCTAGGTCCCCAGTGACGGTCGTCATAAATGAAAAAGTCTTTGTCGTCGCTCCCTTCTTCGATCAAGATAGTCTTTGAAGGGACAGCGCTACAAATGGCGATTGGATCGGCCTTTGGCTGAGGCATGACACCAAATAGTCGATTGGTATCGTTGATCTGCGCGAGCTGGAGTAAGTCAAACTCGACATCTCGGCGCTGATCTGCCTCTTCTGATTTGCTGTGGCGACGAACCCGAAGATTCTTTTCAATCATTGGGGCGACGTCATGATACGCGTCCATCGAATCATCGAGGGCATGCGAATCGTGGTCGTTTGGATATTCGTTCATGTCATTCTCCATGACGAGTTGGTGATGGTGTTGGTGAAAAAAGAAGCGATTGCCTCACATGGGTAATGTGCAGGCAATCTATTTTTGATTAGCAGAAGAAACGCTGGCGATCCCGGTGGAAGATTACTTTACGAGCATTGTCAAAAAGGTCTCGCTTTTTAATCATTCGGATTTTATCGTAAATCGTCCGCGGCAGAGGGCTAGATCGACGCTTGGTTTGTCGTCTAAAGGCACGAAACCCTATGTCGTAGCGAAACTCTTTCGTGTGGTAGTCCAGATAGAAATGACCTCGAGGGATGAAGCCCGTCGGATCCCACATGACGATTGGGACGGTTAACCCTCGACCAATGTCATCGACAACAACCTTATCGCTTTCCACGTTTCTTACCTCTCATTTTTTGCAATCGACGTTTCTCACTGGATTCCACCGCGGCACGCTTGAGCTGGATCGCTTGGTGTTTGGCACGGCGAATCGCGCGCTCTTCCTCGGTATAGACTCGACCAAACGGATGCTCAGTCGCGTTCTTTGCAACCTTTCTTGACTGCGCTAAAAGGCCGCGGATACCACCTTCTAATTCGGCAGGAACTGGTATGACCTGATCAGCCAACACCAGATCCATTGCCTTGAATAAGGACATGACTAACGGACTACCTTGTGTTCCGCGCTCATGCTCTTCATGAACACTGACTTCTACAGACATTTCTGCTATCTCCGATTGTTACGGCGAGCCTTCTTGGCAAGTTGACGCTTGGTCTTTCGTCGCGCAGACGCGTCTTGCGCGGGCGCTTTGGATTGAATGCGCCATTTATCTGGAGCCGGCCACGCGTCATGGTCTGTCGGCAATGACCGACGATCGATCTCTTTACAAGCTTCGTCGCTATCGTCGACGAAGCGAGCCACTTAGTGATCCAAGAAATCTTCCGGGTAAAAATTACGGTCATGCATGATCTTGCTCCTGCTTTGCCTTGAGGGCATTGATGAAAGCACGATGGTCGTGCGGGTACATGGTAAAGAGTTTGGCGAGCTTAGAGCCTTCGATAGGGTCAAAGCTTACCGAATGGCTGTGGCGATCGTAATCGGGGTAACGTCGCTCGATGAACCGATGAATCGATTCCTCGCTGAGAAGTCCGATGTGGTAGCGTCGGTCTACGCGCATGTCTCTGAGTAAAACATCAGGTAGCTTAGAAACATCATTAACCGTTAGGACGATCACGGTATTGGTAGGGGCGTACGGCCCATCGAGAATATTGATCAAAGTGGCTCGGTCAGCATTCCCTCCATTGATACCACGCACGTACGCTCTTTGCGGACTCGATTCGCGATCTTCATCAAAAACAATCCGATCAAGATCTTCAAAAACCACAATGTCTGGCGTGTCGGTATGCCCTAGCGTAGACATTAGTGTAGGGGACCAGCCGTGTCGAGGAAACAAGTGCATGTCTTTATTCAGGACAGTCGCTAAGTAGCGACTAATACTGGTCTTCCCCGTCCCCGGAGGACCTTCAAGCAGGATCACCAGTTTGTGTGGAATACCGTGCCGGAGATACCAATCTCGATTCTTGGAGAATTCGTGAACTTCACTTGCGATCTGCAAATGGACGTCGTTCTCTGCAGTGATCGTTTCAGCATAGCGCGGCTCGAGCAAACCCACGATCATCCAAGACCCGTCAGCTTCGAGCTGTAAAACATTTCGACTGCGAGCGGGTTCGTGTAAGCGCAGGCGAATAGAGTCTCGAAATTCTCGACTCCAGGACAGGACGCATACGCGAAGTGCCATTTTCTGTACTTCGCTGCCGCTACTGTCCATCTCAATACAGCGAAAGAAACAAAAACGACCCTTGTAGAAACCGTAGTGTAAGCCAGGCCCTAATTGCGCAACGCTGTCGGTATCGTCAAATAGACCACTGTGAAAGGTCAGGCGAATTTTCTTGGCCCGACCATTAAGTACCTCCATGGCAAATGACATTGCACGGTCGTAGATTTTGGACTCGTACATATTGGCATTGCGATAAGTCATAACCTCAAAGACCGAATGGTAGTAAATCCAGTCCCAAATCGCACCTGGTGTCTTACGCAGTGCCACCGTTAGCGTGGTCAAAAACCACAGTGCTAATGCGGCACCCAGTCCAGCGTTCCCCTTGGTCAATTCCGTGTACCAAGAAATGAGTT
>ERZ650304.126-NODE-126-length-47817-cov-19.517985_pt1 | contig 47817 bp, 69 predicted proteins | sample MGYA00376240_ERZ650304 | MGnify/ENA primary metagenome ERZ650304 (study PRJEB26733, sample SAMN07839271) | wastewater metagenome | biome: small river; feature: stream; material: water | place: USA: North Carolina | collected 2016-03-01 ...
TTGTATTCAACGGTACTGAATACGTCATTTATGAAGAAGGCGACGAGTTACCAGTAATTGAATAGCTACGCAATTGCTGAACGCATTAACTCACAAGTCAATGCGTCAGTCACTTACAAAACAGATTTAGAGCAATACTCTATACCTGAACATTGGGTTGAAGCAAATACGTTTGGGGATTGCGAGGATTATGCTTTGCTCAAACGTCAAGTATTGCTCAAGAGTTCCTTTGATAAAAAGGACTTAATGCTTGCTTGTTGTTGGTGTGAGGATGGTTCGTACCATTGTGTTCTACTTGTTAACACCGATAATGGATGGTTTTCATTAGACAATAGATTTGCAACTCCGCAGGTTCCTTCTCAGTGCGGGTATTCTTGGGATAAAGGTTTCAATGAAGGTGATGGAAAATGGTACGTCTTATCGTTCTAACACTGTGGTTATCAGCTTGTACTGTGGTTTCTAAAGATACACCTAAACTTGGTGAGCAAGTTGAAGCTCCTTACGGGTATCAAATTTATATCAAGAATTGCAAACGGTCTCATTGTCCTGTAAAAGAATAATTGTGCAAGTTAACGTAAGTATGCTAATATAACTTACGTTAACTTAACCACAAGGCTCTTATAATGAAAGAACGAAAACACCCTCACTATTTTAAAGATGTTTCTAACTTGAAGGAAGTTGACATCTACCGTGTTCTTAAACTTTTCAATGTTACTGACCCTTGCATCCAACATTCCGTCAAGAAACTTCTTGTAGCTGGTGGTCGTGGTAGTAAAGACATTTCTAAAGACATTCAAGAAGCTATTGACACTTTGGAACGCTGGAAAGAAATGCAAGCTGAAGATGCACCTGTGGTTACTGATTTAGGAAAACCTAAACCTCCTAAGACTAATCTCAATGCTGCATTAGATATTCATCTAAACCTTTAATTGATTTCGAGGTACGAGTATGAGTTTTAAATACACTCTAGAAAGACTTCGTGATGCTGCACTTACAATTCCAACTGCTGATAGACATCGAGGCTTGAAAGACAATCGTTTAGTCCTATTAAAAGACTTGCGTGAACTTCTTCGTGCATTTGATTCAGTTGACAGTATGGCTCGTGGACTTGAAGCTGAAAACCGAAGACTTCGCAAACTAAATGAAACTTTAGAAGGAATGAAACGTGAGCATTAATATTAGAACTAAAGGCGCTACTGCTGAACGTGATGTTGCTAATCAGTTGAATGCAATCCTTTTACCTTTACTTATGAAGCATGGGCACTCTACCGAGATACCTGTTATTCAACGTAACCAAAATCAATCCGCTGTCGGCGGTTGTGACTTGTCGAATACGTTTGATTTAGCTATTGAAGTCAAGCGTCATGAGAACTTGTCTATTCCTGCATGGTGGAAACAGTGTTTAGACCAAGCAAACCGCAACAATCACAAGCCTATTCTGATATTCAGACAGAATAACTGCAAATGGCGTGTAATCATGAATGGTTGCTTGCTGTTACCCTCGTTGAGTGGTAGTGGGCAGGCTACTATACCCACTCGTGTAGAAATCACGTGGGACGATTTCAAGATTTGGTTTCATCACTATGCCGACCGTCAACTACAACTAGGTGAGGTTAAACGGTAATGGAAGAAATTGATTTATTGGGTGTGAACGCTAATCGCCTAGCTAGAGAAGCTTCTGATAATATTGACGCTTTTTGCAAAGCTGTTCAGAATGGTGATACAGCACATCAAGAAAATTTACGGTTGAAATCTCACGTTTTATTGGATTTATTATTAGATGACTTGCATCGTTCACAGGTTATTTTAAAACAAGAACTGGAAGGTTGATATGAGTTGTCCTGATCACAATGATTGTCCTATTTGCCGTAAAGGTATTTGTGTTAACCAAGCCAATCCTTTGAGAGCTGCATTTGTTTTGATTCTTTTTGTTTCGTTTATTGTTATTGGAGTATTATTATGCCTAAAACCATGACTCGTGGGATTCGTAATTGCAATCCCGGAAATATCCGTTGGAAAGACGCTTGGATCGGATTAGTTCCAGTTGCTCAACGAACAGATAAATCTTTCTGTCAATTCACCGACCCTAAATGGGGTATTCGTGCTTTAGGTATTGTTCTATTGAATTATCGTAAGGCTAAGGGTATTCCTGGCGTTGGTAATGATAAGATTGACACCATTAAAGAAGTTATCCATCGTTGGGCGCCACCCGTTGAGAACGATACTGAAGCTTATGTGAATGCTGTTGCTAAATCTTGTGGTGTTGCTCCTAACGCAACAGTTGACTTAAATAACCGCGATCTTTTTGTTAAACTGATTACTGCTATCATTAAACATGAAAATGCTGGTTATGAATATCCCCCGAGTTTAATTATTCAAGCTGTTAAAGACGCTTACTTTGCAGCTAAATAATTGATTTCCGCATAATCTTGTAGTACACTCCTTACATCCTAAGGAGTGTACTATGACTTCTCAATCCTTAACCTTATTCAGAACAGGTTGGCGACCTCTAGCTGGATGGGTTTGCTCTATAGCTTTAGCTGTCCACTTTATAGCTTCACCTTTCTTAACTTGGATAGCTTTACTTTGTGGTTATCAGATCCCATTCCCTTCTTTAGATTCCGCAACACTAATGTCTTTAACGTCTGCACTCCTCGGGCTTGGAACTTTAAGAACTGTTGAAAAGAATAAGGGGACTAAAGATGTCGGGTAATGGTCAGAGTTGTGAAACTCGTATAAGTGTCTTGGAAAACGAACACAAACATTTCCAAACAAACCAAGACCAAATATTGCAGACTTTGAAGACTTTGTCTGAAACTTGTCAGCAGATAAGTATTAATATTGGACGAATGGCTGATTACGAACGCGACCAAGAAGTTTTAAAAGAAGACCACAGGGAAATTCGAAAAGATATTCAAAATATTGTTTCTCAAATTCCCAACGAACTTCCATTACGCTTAGTTGAAATTGAAACGGCAATGCCTGGATTAAAAGAAGTCCGTGCTTGGATTTTTTTAGGTCTTGGAGCTGGTTTTCTTGGAATATGTAGTTTTATTTTTCAATACTTTACAAAAATAATTTAATGGGTTACACTCGGAAATGAGGTGATACCATGACTTATGCAACCGCAACGGAAGACACACAAGAGCTTACTTACTCACCACGAGAAAAGGCTTTGCGTGACTTATTTATTAAAGAATACTTGATTGATTATAATGGCTTCGCTGCTGCCTTACGCTGTGGCTTCCAATCGGTAATGGCTGGTCAATATTCTCAAATATTTATGGACGAGCCTTATGTACGTCAACGCATTTCCAAAATTGAGTTGGAAGGTGAGCAAGGTGAAAACGAAACTGAACAACGTAATGCTTTGAAGAAAAAGATTATGGCTGGTTTAGTTCGTGAAGCTTACTATCATGGGCCAGGAAGTTCTCATGCTGCTCGTGTTGCTGCTTTGGGTCGCTTATCTCAGATTACTGGTTTAGATGTTGATAAAACTGGTAACGGTATCACTGGCGGTGTCATGGTTGTTCCGGGCATTGCAGAAGTAGATGAGTGGGAAAATTCCGCAAGTGCTCAACAAGAACGGTTGCAGTCAGATGCTCAACTCCATTGACAATTCAGTAAAGAAAGTTTGGAGCCCTTTGCCCGGCTCACAGACTTTAGTCATGAGCTGTCCAGCTAATGTAATCCTTTATCATGGATCACGGGGGCCGGGCAAACGAATATCTAATAATACTCCAGTATTAACTGACTCAGGTTGGAAAGATGCTGGTGATATCACCTATTCTGATAAATTGGTAGCACTTGACGGCTCCTTTGTAGCAGTTAAGGGGATTTATCCTTGTAAAGGTCGTGATTTATTTAATGTTGAATTCCAAGACGGCGCGATTGTTGAAGCGGATGCTGAACATCGCTGGTTGACATTGAACTCCAAGACGGGTTACAGAGAGGGTTGGAAGGTCAGGACTACTGAAAAATTAATGAATATGTCTGTTCCGTGTTCCGTGCCCTATATTAGTTCACCAATACACGGTAAAAAATGGGAAGGGTTAGACCCTTATGCAATCGGTTATATTATTGCTAACGGAACAACTGGTTCTAAAAATACTACAATTTACTCAATTGACGAAGAAATTTTAGAATACTTTAGAACCGCTCATGGTTGGAACCGTCACAAATATGAAGGACAAACTGCTCACCGCGCCGTCTGCCCTCAAGCAACTGATAACCTTTGGAGAGATTTTTTAGGACACCATATCGGTGATGAAAAATTTGTTCCAAAAGAATTACTGGTTGCTGATCCTGAAACAAGACTTGCCCTTCTGCAAGGTTTGATGGACGGAGACGGTAACTTTGAGAAAGGCGCTACAAGTCGATACTCAACAGTGTCTGAACAATTGGCAAATGACGTAGCCTATTTGGTAAAGTCTCTTGGTGGTTGGGCTTCAGTTTGTAAAAGGGATAGAATTGGTGATCATTACACTTATGGAAACCGTGGCTATATTTTCCATGTTAACTTGAGTCACCATAATAAATTCAACCCTTTTCGTTTGAAAAGAAAAGCGGAAAGAGTTAAGGAACAAAAAGCATTCCTAACTAGAGGGATTAAATCCATTACATTCTCTAGAGTAGGTGATGGTGTTTGTTTTGAAGTTGACCACAAAGACCATTGTTTTGTTTGCGGTGACTTTGTGGTTACTCATAATACTGACGCTCAATTAATGCGCTTTAGACAGAACGTAGGTAAAGGCTATGGACGTTTCTGGCGCGGAGTTATCTTTGACCGCGAATACAAAAACTTAGATGACTTAGTCTCAAAATCCATGCGCTGGTTTCCAGCATTCAAAGACGGTGCAAGATTCCTTAGCGGTAAATCAGACTATCGGTGGGTGTGGCCAACTGGTGAGGAGTTGTTGTTCCGTGTACTAAAACGGGACGCAGACTATTGGGGTTATCACGGACAGGAATTTGCGTTTATTGGTTGGAACGAATTAACTAAGTTTGGAACTGGTAACTTATTTGAAGCAATGATGTCTTGTAATAGAACATCCTTCCGTCCTGAAGACTACCCTATTGTTGATAAGAAAACTGGTCGAACTTCTTTGTTACCTAAAATCCCATTAGAAGTTATGGCAACTTGTAACCCACACGGAATAGGTCATAATTGGGTTAAGAAGAAATTTATTAATGCGGCTCGTCCGGGCGTTATGTTCCGTACATCTGTACGGATTTTTAACCCACAGACACAGAAAGAAGAAGATGTAGTCAAGACACAGGTTCACTTGTTTGGGTCTTATCGTGAAAATAAATATCTAAGTCCTGAGTATGTTGCAGAACTAAACTTAATCACTGACCCTAACAAAAAGAAAGCATGGTTGGGCGGAAGCTGGGACATTATTGCTGGCGGTATGTTCGATGATGTGTGGGATACACAGACCCACGTTATCAAACCTTTTCCTATTCCAATTTCTTGGAAAATTGACCGTTCGTTTGATTGGGGTTCTAGCAAACCATTCAGCGTGGGCTGGTGGGCTGAAAGTGATGGGTCTGATTATATTGATAGTAAAGGTGTAACCCGATCAACTGTTCGAGGCGACTTATTTAGGATTGGTGAATGGTACGGTACAAGCGGAAAAACAAATGAAGGTTTGAGAATGCTTGCCACGGATGTTGCTACTGGTATAATAGAGCGAGAGTTGGCGATGCGGATTCACAACCGTGTTGTTCCAGGCCCTGCGGATAATTCCATATTCGATACTGAAAATGGAAACTCTATTGCTAAGGATATGGAAAAGCGGACAAAGGCTAACGGTCAGCTTTTTGCTGGAGTTAAGTGGACACGTTGTGATAAATCAGCTGGAAGTCGGAAAGCTGGTTGGGAAAAGCTAAGACTTTATATGTCGCGTTCTAAGAAGAAGGATGGTGAAATTCGTGAACGTCCAGGCTTATTTGTCTTTGACAATTGTAAATATTTTATCGACCTAGTCCCAGTTTTACCAAGAGACGAAGTTGATAGTGATGATGTTGATACAGATGCTGAAGACCACATTGGTGATGAAGCTCGTTACAAAATTTTATCCACGTCTGTCGGTGTAAGCTCCGGCAAGACTAAAGGAACATAGTATGGCTATTTCAACGACACATCCTTTATATGATTACTATGCTCCTTATTGGAAACTAACAAATGATTCCTATAGAGGTGATGAAGTTGTTAAAGAAGAAGGGGTTACTTACCTTCCAGCTACGCCTGGACAAGTCTTAGACGGAATGGAAACTGGTAAGACTGGTCGCGTAGCGTATGAAGCATATAAAGCTCGTGCGTTATTCCCTGACTATTATCAAGAAGCTGTTGAAAAGTTTACTGGTTTATTGCATCAGCGTGACGCTACGTTTGAATTACCTGAAGATATGGAATACTTACGTGAAAAGGCATCTGCTGAAGGTGAAAGTTTACTTGCATTATTAAGACGGATTAATGAGTCCCAATTGGTTAGCGGTCGCTTGGGGTTGCTTACCGATTTTGCAAACATAGCTACAGCCAGCATCCCTGAGTTCTACATCGCATTATACTCAGACCTTTCTATCCGTAATTGGGACGAATCTGCTGATAATAACGGTGTAGACAAGTTGAACTTAGTTGTTCTTGATGAAACTTGTCCTGTTCGCGGTGATGATTACACTTGGACGATACAAGAACAATACAGATACCTAGAATTAATTGATAACAAGTACAAAGTTACTACAAAAGTAGAGAACTTTGAAGATAAAATTATCGACCCGACTGTATTGGGTAAAGCTTTTGAAGAGATTCCATTCACTTTTGTAAATTCTAAAGACTTATTACCAAGACCTGACCTTCCGCCATTAATTAACTTGGCTCGTATTTGCATGGCTATTTATAGAGCTGACGCTGATTACCGTCAAGCTTTGTTTATGCAAAGTCAGGATACCCTTGTGGTTATCGGAGGTTCGGCAAGTGACGAAGCTCTTAGAGTTGGGGCAGGGGCGAAAATTGATTGTGATATCAATGGTGACGCTAAATATATTGGCGTGAATTCAAATGGTTTACCTGAACAAAGACAAGCGTTAGAAAACGATAAACGTAGAGCAGAAATCTTATCGGGTAAATTGGTGACCACACAGAAAGGAAACCAAGAAAGCGGAGAAGCATTAAAGACTCGTCTTGCTGCTCAAACTGCTACATTAGACCTAATTGCTAAAACGGGTGCTAGAGCACTTGAAGTAAGTTTAAAAAGAATCGCTCGTTGGATTGGTTCCGACGAGCGTAAAGTGAAAGTGATTCCAAATCTTGAATTCGCTGACGCTAACTTAATGGGAGATGATCTTGTTAAGTTAATGACTGCGAAAGGTTTGGGAGCGCCTATTTCCATTGAGTCTATTCACGCGCTACTGGTAGAACGTGGATTAACAACTTTGGATTACAAAACCGAGAAATCGAAGTTAGAGCTTGAGCCGAAACCCGATCCTCAAAACCCAAAAGGCGATAAGCCTGATAACCAAGTCAAGGGTGTCCTTGATAATGGAGCTACAAAATGACTATCGAAGTAACCTACGCCACTCAAGAAGAAATTCCAGCGGGCTTTGAATCCCTTTATACTGAAAAAGGTGGTAAATGGGAATTAACTGAAGTTAAAGGTATTAAAACCGAAGCTGATGTGACCCGTGTCCAAACTGCTTTGTCAAAAGAACGAGCTGACCACAAGAAAGCTAAAGAAGCTCTTTCTTCTTTTGGTGATTTAAAACCTGACGAAGTTCTTGCTAAACTTGACCGTATTAACGAACTTGAAGAACTTGTTAAAGGTAAGCCTGACGATACAAAAATCAACGAGATGGTTGAAACTCGTATTAAAGCTCGTATTGCTCCGTTAGAACGTGAAAAAGCTAATCTTGCAAAACAAGTTACTGAGTTAACTGGTGAAATTGAACTATTTAAAGTTGAAGGCACTAAACGCACAATCAGCGAAACTGTTCGAGCTGCTGCATCCAAAGCTAAGTTACTTCCCGAAGCAATTGACGATGCTCTAATGTTTGCGGAACGTGTCTTTACAGTTGACGAATCAGGTTCTATTGTTGTTAAAGAAGGTTCAGGCTTCACTGTGGGCATCAACCCTGAAGTGTGGTTAACTGAGCTCCAGCCTAAGCGTCCTCACTGGTGGGGAACTTCTATTGGTGGTGGTGGAAAGCCTGGCGGTGGTGGTGGTGGTGTGAATCCTTTCACACATGAAAATTGGAATATGACTGAACAAGGTCGTATGATTAAGGAAAATCGTGCTAAGGCCGAACAAATGGCGAAATCCGCTGGAACAACTATTGGCGGTGGGCGACCTAAACCGAAGGCAAAATAATTATTGACTTCGCGATTAAAAAGGGTTAATGTTTAGCTTTAGGGGCATGGGCTCCCTTACACATGATTCTTCCATGCGGATTGAGTCCATTTAATTTTAGAGGATAACCAAAATGGCTGTCACATTAGTATCGGATATTATTGTCCCTGAAGTCTTTAACCCTTATATGTTGCAAATGACTGAAGAAAAATCACGTCTTATTGCTTCGGGTGCTGTTGTCCGTGATTCCAAAATCGACCAAGAATTGTCTGGCGGTGGTATCACTTTTAATTCCCCATCTTTCCGTGATTTGGAAAACGATGCTGATAACGTATCTTCGGATTCGGGTTCTGCCTCTACTCCAAATAACATCACCACACAACAAGAAATTGCTGTTCGTTTGAGCCGTAACAATTCTTGGGGTTCTGCTGACTTAGCGGCTGCCTTAGCTGGTGTTGACCCAATGAACGCAATCGCTTCGCGTGTTGCTGCTTATTGGACTCGTCGTTATCAACAAATTTTCGTTGCTACTGTTAAAGGTATCTTCGCTGATAACGCTGCTGCTCCAACTGGAACAGATACTCACACACAAAACGATATGACCCATGATATTTCGGGTTCTAGCTTCGTTAACGGTGTGACTAACTTTAGCGGTGAAGCCTTCATTGATACTGCTGTTACTATGGGTGATTCCATGGATAGCTTGAGCATGGTAATGGTTCACTCCATTGTTTATGCTCGTATGCAGAAAAACAACTTGATTGACTTCATCCCTGACGCTCGCGGTGAAACCAATATTCCAATGTACTTGGGTCGTATGGTTATCATCGACGATGGTTTACCTGCTACTGGTGGTGTCTTTGAATCATGGGTGTTCGGTGCTGGTGCATTACGTTTAGGTATTTCTTCACCTAAAGTTCCAGTTGAAGTTGAACGTGATGCTGCTGCTGGTAATGGTGGCGGTACTGAAACTCTCTACAGCCGTACTGAGCTTTGCTTGCATCCTGCTGGCCATGCTTACATCGGTACTCCTGCAATCGGTGGCCCAAGCAATGCTGCAACTTCCAATAACTTGGCAGCTGCTGGTTCTTGGAGTCGTGTATTTGCAGAACGTAAGCAAATTAAAATTGCTCGTTTAATCTCACGCGAATACTAACCACTAGAAGGATAAAGCCCGACAAGTTCGGGCTTTATTTGGAGAACTAAAATGAGTGTTCCTCGTAATGCCTTCCCTCATGCTCTAGACCCGTTATACGACTATTTAGATAATTCTAATGGTTCCGACGGTGCTAAGAATGGTTCAACTGTTGTTGCCACAGAACTTGGTGCTGGCGGTATTCATAAAACAGTTATCACCATGACAGCTACTCCAATCACTTTAACCGATGACGCTGGTGTTGGTCAATATGGTGGTGTGAAGTTATACGACTTCCCTGCTGGTAGCATTAAGACTCTTGGTGCAACTATTGATGCAGACTTGACGTTGACTAATGCTGCTTGGTTAGATACAGCTGAAGGTGATGTTGCTCTTGGTACTGCTGCCCCTGCAAGTGCAATTGCTCTAGATACAACTAAGGCAAATATTCTTGCTTCAACAGCTATTGCTGCCATGACTGCTCAAGTAGGTGCTATCAATGCAAGCACTATCACGGATGGCGGTGTGGCTGCTGCTGGTACTACGGACGCTGATTTGTACCTTAATATTCGTATTGATGATAACGCTGCTCATATTACTGATGGCGGAACGATCACTGGTACGGTAACAATCTTTTGGATTAACACAGGCGACTTCTAATGAAACTTTCTCTCGAGCAAGCCCTGAAAAGCTTAGACCCACAGAACGCTGAACATTGGACTGCTGAAGGCTTGCCTCGAGTTGAAACAGTTCAATTGTTGACTGGTGATGCTGACCACACTCGGGCAGCTATTACATCATTCGCTCCCATGTTTACTCAAGGTAATCCTTTCCTTGGTGAACCTGAAGAAGAAGTTAAAGACCCTGACGAAATCGAAGGTCTTACTTCTATTGTAACTGCTGAAATTCAACCTATTGAAGTAGAAGTTGAAATTACCGACGAAGCTAAACTTGACGGTTACTCAAATGCTTTATCAGCTCTTTATGAACAACGAGACAGCCTTAATAAAGTTATCCGTGAAATTGAAAACGAACGCGATAAGCTTGTGGTTATCATGGATTCGAAGATCACTGGTAGTGTAGCTGCTGCAACTGTTCAGGGTTACTTGGCTTCACAGCGAGCGATCCTTGAAAAACGTGGTGCGACACAAAGAGCGATTGTTTCGAGTGGTGTAGATTTGAGCGAATTAGCTAAAGCTATTGCACCTGCTCCAATTGATGCTTCTCGCAAACGCCGTTAATATTGGAGTGGGTCACAGGGACGTTTTAATTGGATAGAATACCATGGCATTTATAGTAGAAGACGGGACAAAGGTAGCAGGTGCAAACTCTTATGCGAGTGTAGCGTATGCTGATTCCTATTTTACTGATCGTGGTATTGTGACTTGGACTGGTTCTAATTCATTAAAACAAGCTGCTTTAATTTTAGCGACCGACTATGTTGAAGCATTTAAAGGGAAGTTCAAAGATACCAGCTTAGGCGGTACTTTGTTCTTCCCTTCCTCTAATGTCACTGGAATGGGTGCAATGCCTTCCCAGCTTTTAAACGCTACTTGTGAATATGCTTTAAGAGCTTTGGTCTCGAGAACTTTAGATAGCGACCCTACAATCGACGCTACTGGTTATCCATTATCGGAATTAGAAAAAACTGTTGGACCTCTAACAACTAAAAAGAAATTCTTTAATACATCAACATCCCGCGTTTCACGCTTCCCTTCTGCTGATAAATACTTAAAACAATTACTTATATCATCTAATATTGTTATTCGAGGTTAATATGCACGAAGAATTCGTGATCTTAGCTAAAGAATTAATTGACGAGAACGGTAGAAGCACAACCTTCTCGAAGACTGATATTGTAGCGGACGTGAACAAGCCTTGGCAGGGTAATAGTACGCCACTTGTGGTTATTAGCACTCAAAAGGCGGTGTATGTTCCAATTTCCGATAAAAAGAAACTTGGTTTAGATTTCATACCTGAATCATTGCTATTAAGGGCTTCTGAAGTCCTTTTAGTTGCTCATGAAGCTGCTGATTTAACAGAAACTAAGGTTATTACAGATTCAGTTGAGTTCCGTGTTGAGTGGTGTTATGCTTTAAAGCCAGGCGAGACAACAATTCTCTATGCTTTTGGTATTAAAAGATGAACAAACTTGAAGCTCATGATTTAATGTTTGCCTTAGTTAAGACCACACTAGAAGCTAACAGTCTTGAAGATATTTCATGGCCAAATGTTGAATTCACTATACCTAGTGATAATTGGGCAAGAGTTTCTACTGTTAGTGGTGGCGGTGATCAAAACTCGTTAAGCGATAGAATTGGCCAACGAATTTGGAACAACACTGGGACGTTATATGTAGAATGCTTTTCTCCAATTGGAAGTTCTGCAATAGCTCCTGAAGAATTTTGTGAATACTTAGTGGGTGCGTTTAGATCTGCTAATCATGGAAGTTTATTTTATCGTCGTCCTAAGTCGGTTGAGTCAAAACCCGATGGTGGATTTTTAAAGCAAGTATTCATGGTAGACTATGAATACGATAGTATAGCGTGAGGTTGGTATGACTATTAACAAGATTGACTCAAATGTGACTGGCCTCCGTTATTCGGAAGAAACTTCATTAGAAGTTCTTGCAGGAAGTCCAGTGTGGTATCCTTTAGAGCCCAATGGCTATAAAGATTTCGGTTCGGATATTAAAACCGTTTCCCGTAGTCCTATTAGCACAAGTCGTCAACGTAAAAAAGGCGTAGTGACTGATTTGGATGCTTCAGGTGGTTTTACTCAAGACATGACACAGACAAACTTGACACGTTTGATGCAAGGTTTCTTCTTTGCAAATATTCGTGAAAAGACAACTACTTTGCCAATGAACGGTGCTGCTGTTCCATTGACGGGTATTGTTGCATCCACTAAAACTTATTCAGCTGCTTCGGGTTTAGGTTCGTTCTTAGCAGGTTCGCTTGTTAAAGCTTCAGGCTTCACCAATGCTGCAAATAATGGTCTCAAGAAAGTAGCTTCGAAAACTTCAACTACTGTGGTTGTCGTTGAAACTTGTGTTGATGAAACACCTGCTTCTACCGCTACCTTAGAAACTGTAGGCTTCCAATTTGCTTCAGGTGATGCGACTTTTACCCTTAACGGTAATTATGTTCGCTTGAATTCTGCTGCAATTACGATGACCACACTTGGCCTTATTGCTGGTGAATGGGTCTACGTTGGTGGCGATACTTCTGTTATGACTCCTGCGTTAAATAGTGGCTTTGCTCGTATTAGTTCAATTGCCGCAGGTTACATTGAATTTGATAAAACTTCTTGGGAAGGTGCTGCTGATACTGCTTCAGCTAAAACTGTTCAAATTTTCTTTGGTAGTGTTCTTCGTAACGAAAGCAATCCCGCTTTAATTGTTCGTCGTTCTTATAACATTGAACGGACATTAGGCTCAGACGCTAACGGTACTATGTCTGAATACCTTGTTGGTGCTGTCGCTAACGAAATGACAATTAATATCCCACAAGCTGACAAAGTGACTGTTGACTTGTCGTTCATTGCTGTTGATAATGAGCAACGTAATGGTACTACTGGAGTGAAAGCTGGTTCACGTCCTTCGTTGGTAGAATCAGATGCGTTTAACACAACTTCTGATTTTAGTCGGATTAAACTTGCTGCTGTTTCAGCAACTGACTCTTCACCAGTTCCGTTATTCGCGTTTGCTACAGAACTTAGCATTACTGTGAAGAATAATGTCACTCCCGATAAAGCAATTGCTGTTCTTGGTGCATTTGATATCACCGCGGGCACTTTTGAAATTGACGGGAAGTTAACTGCTTACTTTGCAGATGTTGATGCGGTTGCCGCTGTTCGCGACAATACAGATATTACAATTGATCTTGTAATGGTTAAAGATAATGCTGGTATTCTTTTGGATATCCCGTTATTAGCTTTAGGTGACGGTCGTTTGAATGTTGAAAAAGATAAGCCTATTATGTTGCCATTGAACTTAATGGGTGCAGAATCTTCTTTCGGGCATTCGATGTTGTATCAAAACTTTCCTTACTTGCCAACAGCCGCAGCTTAATCTATACTATGGGAGTGCAAGATGCACTCCCATTTCCATAGAGTAAACTGTTATGAGCTTATATTCCATCTTTAAAACAAACAAAGACCTTGAAGTCAAAGGTATCGATTTACAATATGGTGATAATATTCTTATCACCATTGCCCGAGCAGGTGGAGCTAATCCTATCTACGCTCGTGTGGTCGAAGCTAAGACTAAGCCTTATCGTCGACAAATTCAATCTGAAACTATTTCCCGTGAATTATCTGAACAACTTACGCGTGAAATTTATGCGGAAGCGATTGTACTTGGTTGGTCGGGTGTAACTGACGAAAAAGGTGAAGTTATGGAATTCACCAAAGAAAACGCAGTTAAGTTATTCAAAGACTTACCTGATTTGTTCGAAGATATTAAAGAACAAGCTGGTAAAGCCGCCTTGTTCCGTAATGATATATTAACGGCCGACTCAAAAAACTAACGGAAGTCCTCCTGTATAGTTTAGAGATGGGTTCCGTTGAAAAGAATATTTTAGAACAATGCTACAGGTCAAGAATGCCTGTTCCACCTAGAATACTCAACGCTCCGGAACTCCACTTAGGATTAGAACTCTACTACGCAGGTTTCCTTGATTTAAACTCTTGTCGGAGTTTTGGTTTTGCGGAAGGGCCAATTTCATGGATTACAATAGTTAATTATTGTAATTATAAAGGCTTAACTGAGGAACAAACTGAAGATTTTATATTTCATATTAGTCAGATGGATACAGCTTATCTGAAATATAAAGCTTCCAAAGTTGAATCGGGGAAATGATGGGCACTTTCGCGGACTTATCAAAAAGCCTAAGACAGCAAGCAAAGAACATTGAATCGAATGCTTCTTTGCTTGTGCGTCGATGTGCCACTGTGGTTATCGAAGAACTTGCAGTTAGAACTCCTATTGATTCGGGTCGTGCTAAATCTAACTGGATTGTAACTCTAAATTCCCCAACGGTTGCTAGAATCGAACCGCATCATTTTGGTGTTCTTGGAAGCACAGCTCCGCAAACTATTAAAACTGTTCAAGCTAGAGCTGCAATTGTAATAAATAGATTCAAGATTGGTGATACTATAATAATTCAAAACAATTTAGATTATATCGATGATTTGGAAAAAGGTACTGGAAGCAAGCAAGCTCCAGCGGGCTTTGTTCATCAGTCTTTAGCAAGAATACCGCTTGTTGTTCAGGGTACGCAGATTCTACGTTATAACGGAGTTTCAAAATGAGTAATGATGTAGATATCCGTATCCGTGAAGACGGTTCCGTTGTTGTAATTCGTAACTTTGATGCCCTTATTACAGCTTCAGATAAAGCTGGGACTGCTATTAATGGTCTTAAAACCACATTAGAATCACTTAAACTTATTTCACTTAAAGTATTAATAGATGAAGTGAAATTACTTGCAACAGAATTAAAAACATTAAATTCGGGTTCAACTGAACTTACAGCTCTTAAAAATGCAATAACCACTTTAAGTGGTTCTGGTTCAAGCTTAAAAACTTTACAAGGCATTCTTACAGGTTTTTCTAACTCGGTAACGGGTCTTGGGCAATTACATAATGCTCTCCAGCAATTGAGTACAAGTGGAAATAACTTTGACCGTTTAAATACACATTTAGCGGCTTTGCCACCACTAATAGCACACGTGACAGCGTTACATACAGCTTTGTCAGCACTTGTAGCACTTAACCCTCAGATAGCTATACTCGCGGCAGAAGTGCGTAATTTAGCAGGTTCTACAACCGCCATACGACAATTCCAACAATCGATTGTTGCTTTAAATGCTTCAATGGCTAACCTTGTTCGTCAATCCCAACAAATAGCGAATGCTCTTAATGGTCTAGGTGGAGCTGCTAGAAATTCATCATCTGCGTTCTTTGGATTATCCAATACTTTAGCAGGGTTATCGTTATACATTGTCGCTCAGAAAGTTCGTGACTGGATTGACGCTTGGGCTTCTGTAAGCGGTCTTATTCGTATTGCCACAGAATCTTTTGCAGAATTCACTTTAGTACAAGAAAAGTTATTTGCAGTTACTCAAAATATTCGTTCACCTTTGGAAGAAACCGCTCAACTTTATGCGCGTATTAATCGTGTATCGGATTCATTGGGTGCTAGTCAAAACCAGTCTATCAAATTCACTGAAGGTGTTGGTAAGGCCCTTGCAATTCAACATAGTCGGGTCGGTGAAGTGACAGGTGGTCTGATCCAGTTAGCTCAAGCATTGGGTTCGGGTATTGTGCGTTCGCAAGAATTCCGCTCGATTAACGACTCACTCCCTGTGGTTATGCGAACTGTAGCTAAGAACATGGAAGGCGGGGCGGTTTCTGTATCGCAACTTCGTCGAAGAATGTTGGAAGGTAACTTGACTTCAGAACAATTCTTCCAAGCCTTCTTAAGAGGCTCAAATGCTTTAGATAAAGACTTTAAAGAGTCGGGTTATACCATTAGTCAAGCGTTTAGCATCTTAAACAATGACATGATTAAATTCATCGGTCAGCTTAATAAAGCTTCCGGATTTTCAGATGCGTTTGCAGCATCATTAAGATTTCTCGGTTCCAATATTGAAATTCTTGGCGGAATTGCTATATTCGCTTTAATCACTTGGCTCGGTGGATTAACAATCGCTTTAATGGCGTCAACAACCGCTATGGGGCTCATGTCTTCTGCAGTAGCATTATTCACTAGAGTTGTTTTATTAAACCCAACTGTATTCTTAATAGCTAGTTTAACCACACTAGCCTTCGCCATGTACGCTGTTAAAGATTCCATGGAATTGGGAACATCTAGCTTAGTTACTTTTGGAAAGAAAACTATTGAAGTTCGTGCTACTTTTGGGGATTTCTTAAAGTTAGTCGTTCAAGATACTAAAGATTATCTTGGTGCAGCATTGTATGTGTTTAGTGATTTCTTCAGTGGGGTTAACGAAGTTACTAAGAATGCAACCAAAGGTGGTGAAGACAAAGGTTTATTTGATTTTGAGGCAACTGGGATAATTGCAAAAATATTGACAATTGCCAGAATTTTTGATTTAGCTGCTTCTACAATCAGAGGAGTTAGTGCAATGCTTGCCAATACTCTTGAATTCTTATTCGGAAATATTGGAATTGCTATTGATACTGTGGCCGATAAGTTTAATCAGTTTATGAATAAATTTAAAAAGGAACAGACAGCTCCGCTTGTAATCCCAATGGCAATGACCAAAGAGCAACTTGCTCAGAATATTCGCACTGACAAAGACCAGATTATGAAGGATATGGTTGACCCACAGGGAAATTCATTAACTGCTGGTATTAACCGCCAAGCTGAACTAGCACAGAAAGATGCTGTTGCTCGTGAATTAGCTTTACAGAAAGCTTTAGCAGATATGGATAAACGTGGGACACCTGACCCTGTTAGCAAGAAAGCGGACGAAAAGAAAACTCTTCAAAGTGCTTACGAAGCTTTATTGGGTTCTATTAATAAAGTTGAAGCTGCTTATTATGAAGAAGCTAAAGCTCAGAAGACTTTAAATGACGCTGCTGCGGCTGGTTTATTGAATTCCCGAGCAAAGCAATTGGGCGTTAGCGTGGATACTTTGAAGTTGCGTCTTCTGGCCGATATTACAGCTAAATATAAAGATCAGAAATTCCCGTTAGCTGCTGTTAATCGAGAACTTGATAAAGAACTTGAAGTTTTAAAAATGCTTCCGGAACAACGTGCTATTTCAGTTGAACTTGACAAATTACAACTTAGCTTAAAAGAAAAAGGTAAAACTTTAGACGCAGCTGAATTAGAAGCCTTACGCCAGAAGATTCTACTAAAAACACAAGAGTCTAAAGTAGGTGCAATTCGTGACCAAGTTTACGGTGATTATAGAAGTAAACAAACCGACCCATTAAACACAGAACAAGCTTATACAGATTTGCTTAAAGACCCTAATGCAAAAGACCCGAAGAAAGCTATTCTTGATAACGAGATGACAAAGAATCCTGATCTGTTTGCAGGTACTCAAGAAGCTATAGATGCTCAAATTACTGCAATAGAAATGATGTACTCACGTATTGATTTTTTACGGAAGAATGACGTTATTAGTGAGGAAACTGCTAAGTTCCAACGTACTAAGATTAAGCAACAAGAGCAACAAATCTTAAACAAGACAACTGAAGATACTTTCAATAACTTAGCTGTTTTATCTAAGAGTGGTAATAGAAAACTTGCAGTAATCGGGAAAGCTGCTGCAATTACAATGGCAACAATTAAAGGTTTTGAAGCCATACAATTAGCTCTAGCAACTCCGCCCGGCTGGCCGTATAATGCACCTAATGTCGCGTCTGTCACCATTGCCCAAGCTGCAAACTTGGCAAGTATCGCTGGCGTAGGTTTCATGACTGGTGGTAGTTTTGATGTTGCTGGTTCAGGTGGACACGACTCGCAAACAGTTGCTTTCCGTGCAAGTCCAGGCGAAAGAGTTTCCATTCAAACACCTCAACAATACAGAAAAGGTGATCCAAATGGAAACAGTAGTCAAGGACAACAAAAACCAGCGGATAACAATATCCGAATTGTGAATGTTCTAGACCCTGCTTTAGTTGGAAATTATTTATCCACTAGGGAAGGTGAACGGTTAGTTTTAAACGTAATTGAAAAGAACTCTTCTTCAGTTCGTAATTTTGTGAGAGAATCATGACGGTTTATACTGGAACAGTGACAAGCGGCTCAGGTAACTACGCTAATCAAAACCTTCTAGAACTAATTAGAGATAAGTTGGTTCTTGAAGGTTGGACTGTACTTCGTTACAATACTGGAATTGAGCCTCGTGAACTTATTGTTCAGGGGGATGGTTACTCGGGTACTGAAGAAATTTATATTGGTTTTCGTTCTTACCAAAGTGTTGGAAGCGATTATTATAATCTTTCTATTTCAACCTTTATAGGTTATGTTTCCGGAAATACTTATGCAACTCAGCCAGGCTATGTTGAAAACTCACTGTGTGGTCACAATACAACAATTAACTACTGGTTAAATATATCCCCTCAAAGAGTTTTAATGGCTTTGAAAGTGGGGACTCCAGTTTATGAAACCGCTTATGTTGGGAAATTCTTCCCTTATGCTTCTCCTAGCCAATACCCTTATCCAGTTTGTTGCATCGGGACTTTAACTGGCCAACCTGCAACTAGATTTAGTGATACTGCTCATACTATGGGTTTTAGAGGTTCTAGAACTAACTGTTTAATGAGGGACGTAGCAGGTGCTTCAATCCAACCAGCTACTTGGCCTTATAATTCAACAGTCATTGCGAACGCAACAAACTCTAGCTATGCTGGTCAACAACGCGAAACTGGAACTTATTACTTTTTGAACCCGATTCAGTTAATGAAATTAAATAGTGATATTTACGGCGAACTTGAAGGTGTTTATCACATAAGTGGGTTCAACAACATCGTTGAAAATACAATATCGGTGAGCGGCAGAAACTTTGTGGTTATCCAAGATGTTTCCCGAAACGGGTTTAATGATTATATTGCGGTAGAGGTCTAAAATGGCTTATTATTCAGGTGTTGCTAACAATCTTGCAGATTTACTGACTGCTCTAACCACAAACTTAGTCACCGAAGGATGGTCTAATCCTGCTACAGGCATTTATTCAAAAAGTGGGGTTTTTGTCAAACTTGTTATCGCTAGTGCCCATATTGAAATATTATGTGGAACTGGAAATTCCGGAACATCTTTGACAGGTGGGCCAAGTTACAACGGAGGTTATGATGGGACGGTTTCATTTGCACCCGTAAATTCCGTATTTACTTATCCTTTAAATTATCATTTACATATTAATACTAGCCCTGACGAAGTTTACTTCTTTGCTAATGATGGTTCTCGTTGGACTTGGATGTGCTTTGGAAAATCACAAGTTTCGGGATTATTGGGTTCAGGGAATTGGTATGGAGCAACTTGTGCATGGAAAAGAGACTATAGCAGTATTTATTCATTTCCGCAAGCTGTTGAAGACCCAAACGCATCAGAAAACCCAATGTTCTTTGGGGATTTTGCGAGTTCCGGATCACTTACAAACACCAATCAACCCTATAATGTTTCTTTAGATCATGGATTTGATGGAAATGGTTGGAGTAAAGCTGGTCATGATACAACTGCTGGAACGGATAGCACTTCTTCTTGGACGTCTTCCCCTGCGTCTTTATTGACAATTGCTCCAGTTTACAAGTTAATGCAAGCTCAACCAAATTTGTGGAATGGGGAAGCTGTTTTAATTAGAATCCAATCTTTTGTTTGTAGGGGTTCGGGGAAGTTTAGCCTTGTTAATAACCTTGAACATTGTAGATATATTCGGAATACAAATTATAATGACGGGGATACAATTACATTGGGTTCTGATGTGTGGCACGTTTACCCAATGATTCGTAAGAATTCAGCAACTCCAACGCCTGGCGGAACTTCTCCAAACCAGCACAGTGGGACTTGGGCTATCGCTGTTCGTGAATAAATAGGTGAATTATGCCAGCATTATCCGCAGTTATCTTAACAGGCTCAGAATATGGGGCGGTTAATGGTGCGATAACCACAGATTTGGATACCTACGATGTATCCGCGATGTGGCCTTTTGGCGCCAGTTTAATGAGCGGAACACTTGGGGGTCTGTTGGTAGCAGGGTCGCAAGTACAGCCCGCGATTGCTTTAAATGGTAGCATACAGCCTTCTTATTTTCAGGATTATTACAATAGAATACATATTGTTCCAAAAGAGATTAACTTTGGAAATATTAATGAAAGAAAATCAACAACTATTAATATTTTCAATGCTTTCTTCGGAACGTCAACACCTTCCAGTGTGGTTATTGCAGACAACTTCCTCCAATTAGAAACATTCGGGGCTCTTGCTGCTTTAGAAGAAGTCACCGTCACATTAACTGCTTTGCCCGGAGCGGTTAGCAACCTTGATTTAATAATTTATATTAATTGGATTGAAAGGATACAATCGTTTTTCTCTGTAATTGGACAAAGAGTTTTAGCATTCCCTTATCAACCTAGTAGCTGGCGTGAAGAAATAACTTGGTTGACCAACGTTATTAAGTCTTATGACGGTAGCGAAAAACGAGTCAAGTTATTAAAAAATCCCAAGATGATGTTGAGTGCGGAATACCCAATTCCCACTATTGAAAACCAAAGAGCTAATAACCTAATCTACGGATGGGCTAAATTACTATGGCTTGTCCCAATATGGTCTCAACCAATTATATTAGACTCACTTGTGGTTAGCGGACTTGTGTTATCAATTCCCACAACTGGAACAATCTGCAATAATTTGACTGAATTAATTATATGGGAATCACCAACTAAATTTGAAACAGTTCAAGTTGAAAGCGATTCCGGAACAGATGTTACAATCCTAACAGCTTTAGAGAACACATATACTTCCAAAGTTTATGTCATGGCTACTGGAAAAGGGATTGCTAAAAGTGGTATTGAGCGTTCAACAGATGGTTACAGGAACATTATAAAATTCATTTATACAATGAAGGATTCACCTGTAATTGAGCAAATTGTACCAGACCAATATTTAGGGAACGACATTTATACAGATATTCAGTTGACCCCTAATTCAGGTTTAATACCTGAAGAAATGTTAACAAGGTTCGATGAAGTTACGAACGGAATAGCCGATTCTGTGTTCTATACTCCGTGGCTAAATATACAACCTAGTCGAATTTATACGGTTCAAAACGATACAATTGAAAAAACTTTTAACTTTAAAAAATGGTTAGAACGACGCAATGGTAAATTCCGCTCATTTTGGACACCTAGTTTTGAAAATGATTTTACTGTTGTTCAAACAACAACAATCACAACTTCTATTCTGTGTCGAAGTAATAGTTTTGAAACTTACGGGACTGCTCGTGATCATATTGCAATATGGTTAACCACAGGCTCTTGGATTTTCACAAATATACTAAGCCAGTCCGATAATGGTAATGGTACAATGTCTATCACACTTTCAAGTTCTTTAGGCATTCAACCAAGTACAATTAAAATGATTTGTCACTTGGGTTTAAAAAGGTTAGACACAGATAGAGTTGAAATGTATTATACTAACGGGGGAAGATCTTCAACAAGTCTTCGTATTGTTGAAATTGAACCATAGGTGCTAAAATGTCCTACCAAGCATTAGAAGAAAGTCTAAGTCACGTGTATGAGTTATATAAAATTTCTCGCGAAGGTAACTCTTGGTATTATACAAGTTCAGATGAAAATATTACTTATGATGGACACGAATATATTAGTGTTCCTATTAAGCGGACAAATATTGACCAAAGCCCTGAACTAAAGCGGACAAACTTAACGCTCACTGTTCCAATGGACATAGGTTTTATACAAGAGTTTATTCGAACTCCCCCAACTAGCGTAACTACGGTAACAATATTCAGGGGACATTTTGGCGATGCTGAAGTCCTTACAGTGTGGTTAGGTAGACTTTCTAATGTTTCTTTTGATGCTCAAAAAGCATCCCTGACTATTGAGTCTATTGTTTCATCCTTAAAACGCCCAACTTTAAGAATGAAATATAACAGAAATTGTCCATATGATTTATATGGGCGCGGTTGCTTAGTGGATAAGGAAGATTTTGTTACAAATACCGTAGTTATTCAAGTGAATAGTGTTACAATTAGTGCAGCAATTATCGGGACAAAACCAGCAAATTATTTTACAGGTGGAATGATTGTTTGGGATAACGGGACTTTTGAATTAGCACGATTTATTATTAGTCATAGTGGTGATACACTGGAATTGGATTTAGCATTGACGGATTTCCCTGTTGGGACAAGTATTTCAATTTATCCAGGCTGCAATAGAACATTGAGCGACTGTAATACAAAGTTTTCCAATGTTGCTAACTATGGGGGGCAGCCCTTTTACCCTACGAAAGATCCGTTCAGCGGTGACAACATATTCTTTTAATAAGAGGTCGTTATGTGGTATTTAATTGTATTCATAGCATCTATTCTAGTTAGTGCTGCTGTCACACCTAAACCTGAAAAGCCTAAACCTTCGGGTTTAAACGATATCCAAGTCCCTACAGCGGAGCCAGGAAGAGCTATCCCTATAATATTTGGAACAGTATTGATTAAAGACCCGAATACTGTTTGGTATGGTGATTTGAGCACTAGACCAATTAGAAGTAGTGGTAAATGAAAATAAAAATTAGTGATGCTCGTAAACTTGGGTATTGCTCTATAGGAATGCGTCGATTTGCAGAGCATCACAATCTAAATTGGTCAGAGTTCTTAAAAGAAGGAATTGATGAAAAAATTCTACTGGAAACAAACGACCTTCTTGCGTTAAACTTGGTTAATAATTTCCACAAAAATCTTGGTGAAGAAAATGAGTCTAGGTAAACAACCCATTATTGGATATTTCTATTATATGGGTACTCACCAAGTGATTTGTCGCGGCCCTGTTGACGAAATAAAAGAAATTAAGTTTGCTGATAAACTCGCTTGGAGTGGTTCTGTAACCACAAGTCAGGAAATTCTAATTAACGAACCTGAACTGTTTGGTGGTAAAGAACGTGAAGGTGGAGTTTATGGGAACGTAGATATTTTAATGGGCGATTCTGCACAGGTTAAGAACTCGTACTTAGCTTCTAAATTAGGTGCAGTTATTCCAGCATTCCGCGGTGTTGTAAGTGTAGTTTTCAAAAGCTTCTATTTTGCAGCAATGAGCCCTTATTTCAAAGCTCCTTCGTTCTTAGTTAAGCGTATTCCTTCAAAAGATTGGTTGCCTTTAATTGCAGATATCGATGGTTCTTGTAATCCTATTCACGCATTATTAGAACTGTTAACTCACCTTGATTGGGGTATGGGTTATTCACAATCTAATTGTAATATGGTTTCGTTTGAGGATGCTGCTCAAGTTCTTTATAATGAAGGTTTCGGTTTATCGTTTTCTTTAAATTCAGTAGATGATTACGAAAAAACTATTGAAATGATAATGAACCATATTAATGGAATGTTCTTTGTCGATCCGTACACTGGTAAGTTTACAGTCAAACTTTTAAGAAACGATTATTCATCTGATTTAGAAAGTTTACTTCTATTGGACGAATCTAATTCTGAAGTTTTAAGTTTTCAAAGACCTAATTACTCTGAAATTATAAATGAAGTGACTTTGAATTACAGACCTTTGGGAAGTTCGAAAGACGAAAACGTAACTGTTCAAAACATTGCAGCAATCCAAAATCAAGGGTCTGTGGTTAGCCAATCAGTTAACTTTCCAGCTATCCCTAATTCAGTTCTTGCTGCTAAAGTCGCAAATAGAGAGCTTCGTCAACGGTCAACGCCTCTAGCAAAATTAAAAATTAAAGTGAACCGTGATGCTTGGAATAGTACAATTGGTGACGTTGTTAGACTTAACTGGAATGCTTTTGGAATTGAGTTGTTAGTATTTAGAATTATAGCTATTGATTACGGTAATCTCGAAGATGGTGCAATTAATATTGAAGCAATTGAGGATATTTTTGGATTATCCATTAGTTCGTATTATGAAAACCAACCTTCGGGATGGGTTGACGAAGCTAGTGACCCTCAACCTTTAGCTAATTACAGAGTTGTTGAAGCCCCTTATTGGGATATTGTTCAAACACTTGGCGAAGCAGATACTAATTCATTAGATTTAGATATTGCATTCTTAATGGCTTGGAGTTCACAACAAACTTACTACGCTACACTCTTTGAATTGTGGACACCAACAGGAACAAGTTCTAACGTCACACCTGTGACAAAAAGATATCCTCTTTACGATGTTTATTCCCAAAGTTCTTTAACTACAACAGGAACAACAATTACTGTTTCCTTAAATACTTTTGATTTTTATTGGGTGAGTGCTGGAACTCCAATTCGAATTATTAATGGAACAACCGTCAATACATTAACTGTTGTTTCAATGACAAACTCATTAATCACTGTTGCTTCAAGAACAGGCGATGCGTTTGCTTCAGGGAGCTATCTAGACTTAGGATATGATGTTTTTTCAAACCCTTTGCAACTTAATGATCAATTGACTTCGGGTGCAACATCAATTCTTTCATGGACAGATCCTGCTGGCGGTTCAGTGGGTTATGTTGTTGTCAACGGTTACTATGTTATTGAACAAGAAATTGTCAAAGTGACCGCTTTTGTGCCAACAGTTTCAATCACACTTGCTCGAGCTCAACAAGGTTCTGTGGCTGCTAACCATCCCGAAGGTTCGTTCATGCGGATCGTTAGCATTGCTCCAGTTATAGTCACAAACCAATACGAAGGTCGTTCTAGTTCACCTTTATGCACAACTGCAATTTTGAACTCAAGTTACGGGAAGGGGGCGATAAATATTATCCCTTCCAACTGGAAAGGGCAACTAGAAAGTATTATTCTAGGTTCTTACGCTAATTGGGATGATGAAATTGTTCGTGTTGACGCGGTCAGCTATAACTTAATTGTACTTGGACGAGGTTGCTTGGACACAATACCACAAGAACATTCAGCTGGTTCTTTAATTCAGTTTACTGAAGATTATAAAGCTTTTAGCGATTATCAATACCTTAGCGGTGAAGATGTTGATTGTAAATTATTGACTCGTTCAAGTACAAAGCTGTTAAGTTTAGACGATGCACCTGTGATAACCACAAGTATGATAGGTCGAAAAGATTTACCTTACCCTCCAGCTAAGTTCAGAATGAATACTGATAAATACCCTGAAAAGATTGTTGCAGGATTAACATTATCATGGGCTAGTCGTAATCGTTTATTACAAACAAGCAGAACTATTATTGACGAATCTGAAGCTTCTGTGTCACCCGAAACAGGTACTACATACAACTTGAAGATTTATGGTGAAACAGATGCTTTATTGAAAGATGTGACTCAATCAGGATTGACCTATAACTTTAGTGACGAAGTTGCAATTAGTAACTTGTGGTCAGTTGACCCTACTGTAGTTGAAAAATTTAATGTAGATGCTGAGACAGCTTTAAGCGGATGGGTGAGTTCCTCTTTATTAGAAGACTACCATATCCACGGTCGAATATTCTTGCATGACGGGGCACAGTATATTGGGCAAAAACAGTTGATTTCAGATGGGCCAGGAATTACTGTTGACCATGAATGTTTAATTGTTTCTACTATTCCAGGCACTTGGACTGAAATAACCACAAGCGGAATCTCTAGCGAAATACATGGTATTTATTTCAATAATGGGTACTATATTGCACAAACGGATACAAATTGGGTCACTAGCACAGACTTAATCACTTGGACAGCTTGTACAACTCCTCCGCCAGATCCGACTAAGGTTATTTCAGATGGTACAATATTCCTTTGTGCTGTCAAAGATAGCAGTTACGTCATTAAAGTCTATACTTCAACAGATGGTGATGTTTGGTCTGTTTCTCAAACAATTACATTCGCCACAAGCAATGATTATATTATTGCTAATGTGGAAGCTATTGGATATGTTAATAGCAAATTTTATATTCGTTCAAATGGTTCTGCTCATGGTATAACTTTGTTATCATCGCCCGATGGAACAACTTGGACAGAATATTTTAATAGCGGTTCAACTGTTGAGTTCGGATTAGGTTCAATGACGTATAAGTCAGGTGTTTGGCTTTCTGCAATGAGCGGTCTTAATATGTTACGCTCAACAGACGGGACTACTTGGTCTGTGGTTACTGGAAGCACAACAAGTCTTCAAGCTCATGAAACATTTGCCGACGGGACTTATTTCTATACAATTAGCCGCGATAATGGTGATGTTTATTTAACACGTTCATCTAATGGAACAACTTGGACGGATGTTGGTGTAGCTTGTGAAGATCCGGGATACGGTGGTGGTTACAGTTTGACTGTTCACTACGCATCTATGGTTTCAGGTCAATTGTTATATAGCGGCCATTTGGAATTTGTGGACAAACGGTTAGTTAACTACTCTACTGATAATGGAACTACTTGGCAAAAATCGTTCCCCAATGCTTTGAAAATTACTAGAACTACAAGTTCACCATTGAGTGGTTCTTATAGTTTACTGACCGAAAATCAATCTTATTTATTGGGTCAAGTTGCAAAAGAATTCACAGATGGTATTGATTTTAACACTCAAAAAGTTATGTTTGAATTCTTACTTAAATTGACAAGTTCAGAGACTTTAAGTTTCCACTTATTAGACAAGCAAGCAGACTACAACAAAGGATATATTCTTTCGTTTAACGAAGGTACTGGTGAAATCGTTTTACAGTCTGAACAGTTCCATATATCCGACCCATTGACAAGCACAATAACCACAATTGCCACCGTGAGCTATGCTCTAAGCCTTGGTGTAAAATATAGAGTTTATTTGGAATTGTTGCATGGTAACAATTATATTCTAGAACTTTACGATGCAACCAATACCCTTGTGGTCACCGACTCAGATTCGTTTACTAGACCTTTTATTAACTATTCTAGATTTGATACAGGAATAGTTGCTATTGAAGGTGAATGTGTTAGCGACAATATTACTGTAAATGTTGAGCAACACCTTGCAAGATATAACGCTTCTTTGCGTGTTGAATTGGATACCTTGCGTGATGGTTTGCACAGTATGCAAAAAATAAACCATACAGTGACTAGGGATAGTACGGTTGTTTAACTGCTATTTTAACCGCTGGCAAGGTGCGTTAAATGCGCAAACTAAAAAGGGTAATACGTTAGCATTACCCTTTATTTTTAACCCTGTTAAACGCTTATTTCACCCAACTTTTATTTTCCAAAAATTGCAAATTTGCAAGACTCGTTCACACTGTTCTTCGTTAAACATCCCAATATGACAATCTTTAAATGGAATTTCCATATCTCTGGCTAAATTTTCATAAGCCTTGCTTCTTGACATTTTACCCTCTTTCCAATATGGGTCAAACGCATTGTGCGCCATGCTTTTCAATAAACGTAGTTTCCTATTTGCTAATCTTCCCAATGGTTTGGTTGAATGTGGATGACAACCCACATAAGCATCACAAGAATGACAAATGTAGAATGATTTATAGTACAAATCAGAGCGATGGGGGTAAACTACATCACCTTTAACAAGTTCAGATGGATTATTGCAATACGGGCAGACGGGGTTTGTCATTATCCAATTACTCCATCAAGAGCTGCAAAATCACTTTCGTTAATTTCTTTAACAAAAGTGATAACCCATTCTTCAGGTTGACTAGCAGTCATTATAACTAATTGAATAAAAGAACCTTTGAACACTTCCATAGCTTCGCGCCATGGACTATTTGCGTCTTCACGCCACTTGTAACAGAAGAACCAATGTTGCATTTTTTACACCCTTTTAACCTAAAAATAAACCCTATTTAAACAGCTGACAAAGCACTTTAAACAGGGTTAAAACTAAAAAACAATATAAAGGTACTACCCTGCTTTTTAGTAGGTAAGCCCACTAAAATCAACACCAACGTCAATAATATCGTCGGCTAACTCAGCAATGAAAACTTCATGTCCCATGAATGTTTGTTTAGCAACAGTAAAGTCAGCATGATAAGAAATCTGCGTGAGTTTAGTTGCAGTCTCATTGTTCATGTAGATACGACGAATTTCAATACCACGTTGGTGAAGAATTCGTTGTTTAGTTTGATACTGGTTTAGAATACAATTCAAGTATTGTTGGTCAGTCATTTTCATTTTACACCTGCTTTTATCAATAAAGATTTAAACAAAGCAATAAACGACTCAGAAGAGTCGTCAATATGCTTACCATTAGACAAACGGATTGTTCCGTAGAACTTACCGTTGTAAGGGAATATGTACATTATACCTCCCACAAACAATCTTGAGCTAACCAAAAATCAGACCAGTTTAAAGAAGCAACCGCATCTTTATTCCAAGAACCTTTGTAATTCTTTTCAAAATTCAAAGCACCACCAAGGGCAAAGAACATCAGATAATGGTAAGTTTCCATCAAATCACCTCTTGGTCTTCAAGGCTAGTTACAAGACCGTCGAAATCTTCGCTTGGGCCAAGTAAATCCGCCATCATTTGAACAGTAAATAAACTATGTCCCGTATCTTCAGCGAGGCATTCAAGGTAATGCTTACGATTGCGATAACCTTGTTCTTGCCAAACTGTTTTCTTGCTTGTTGGTTCTGTATTGCTCATAATGCACCTGCTTAACGGTTGTTGTGGTAACTAAACATAACATAACAAGCTAATAATGCAACTGTTCATTTGTTCTTGTTAAACCAACGTCTCACAACATAATTCCTTAAAACTGAAGTAATTGTGAATATCGCAACTATCTGAGCGTTCTGACTTGTGGTTACAGTTAACCCATAGAGCGGATACACAATCATTCCAACTATAAAAGAAATCATGTATCCGAAAAATGTATTATACATTGCCTCAATGAAGCTTTGAAATTTACTTTGTTTCATTTAAACCTCTAGAATGGTAAATCATCGTCATCTATGTAACTAGCAGACTTAGGATTCACACCATTAATTTGAATTGGTGGAATATCTAACTCGCAAGCCTCCACAGTACCGAAAGCAGAACCATCGAAACAGTGTGCTTTAATTTCAGGAAACTGTTTGTTAACCCACACACGAATATGACTTGCAGCTTTCAAAGATTCTAATTTTTCAAGAGAATTCTTTGTACTTGCTTCGAATGGTAATGTTGTTCTGTTACCCCACCATTCACGTGCTTTCCGTTGAGCATAACCTTCGTGTTCGAAACAAACGTATTCGTCGAACTTGCGTAAACCGCAGAAATAAGAAACCTTCAGCATTGGAGGTTTTCCAGCTTTCGAGTGTAGCGAATAATTAATGCTCTGAACTTTAAACACTTCGATAACAGGCATTTCTTGTTTAATGAGCTCACTCGTGGATGCTTGTGCTTCTATTTTAACCTTGAAGATAAACTCTGTTCCGCAGTTAATACAATATCGAACCGAACAATGGTTATAAGTGCCGCAGACATCGCAAGTCTTAACTGGAGCTTCGCCGCCTTTTTCACCCTTCTTGCGAGGAATGACAGGGTCGTTAATTGGGCCAAGAGTTCGAGTATTTCCAGCAAAGTCAAGGACTAAACAGTTATGTTTCTGACTGTTAGTAATTGCATGACGACGACCTTCAATAGTTTGCAAGTCGTAGCCTGGCGCGTAAACTGGTCTAGTTCCACGACCTAGCATTTGTATCCAAAGAACTACAGATTTAGTAGGTCGTAACATCACAATTAAGTCGATTTCGGGATGGTCGAAGCCTGTGGTTAGTACGGAGTTATTAACCACACATCTTAACTTACCCGACTTGAAATCGCGAATAACTTGGTCACGGTCTTTGTCATCCATCTTAGAATGGACTGCCGCAGCACTAATCCCCATATCCATGAGCATATCTGCAATATGGATAGCATGGTCAACACCTGACGCGAATATCAGCCAAGCGTGTCGGTCTTTCCCTAATTGCAAAGTCTCTTCTAATGCTGCATAGGTAATTTCAGTCTTGTCAACTGCAGATTGTAATTCGCCTTGCGCGTAATCACCTTGCCGTGTAGATACACCTTCTAAGTCAATGACAAGTTTGGTAGATTTCGGGATAGGTGGCAACAAATAACCTTCGTCAATCAAACGATTAAACGAAGTCATGTCTGTTAAGTCATAACAAATGTCTGTAAAGATTCCACCTTCGTTTGTTAAACTGCCGAAACCTAGACGCCATGGAGTAGCAGTAAATCCAATAATCTTTAAATGAGGGTTAACAAGTTTCAAAGCGGTAATGAAAGCTCGGTACATAGTCTCGTCGTTAGGTGAAACTAAGTGACATTCGTCGATTATAATTAAATCAACTTTGCCCAAGAGGTGAGCCTGTTTCGCGATAGATGCAATGCCTGCACAAGTTATTCGACAGTTGAGCTCTTTTCGCCCAAGACCAGCTGAGTAAACACCTACAGGAGCGGCTGGCCACAAGGTGATTAGCTTTTCATAGTTTTGTTGAATAAGTTCTTTGACGTGCGTAAGCATCAAGAGCTTTTGGTTAGGCCAATGTTTATAGACGTTCTGTATAAACCTTCCAATTACAACTGATTTTCCAGTGCCTGTCGGCATCGCAACTAGAGGATTCCCAGTACCCCCAGCTTTAAAGTATTCAAAAATTGACCAGACTGCGGCAGTTTGGTATTCTCTGTCTGTAATAGGTTTGCTCATAAGCTAGGTTTCCTTTCCCAAGTTGAACAACCAGTTAATTGTACTTCTTTTGGAATAGCTCGACCATAAGCCTTGCACAACCAAGAACCGTCACCACAAGGTTCTGAAGCATCACAGGTTCTACAGTTCTTTTCTACGTCACCACTTAGGTGACAGACGTTCCTGTGGTCACAAAACTTACAATCAAACCAGCCCGGAGAAGTATTAATTTTAGCAGGGGCTTCATCTAAAAAGACTAAGGTTATCCCCCTGTTAATAAACCTGTCAGCAATTATATTATCAAGGTAAACAAGCTCACCATAAACTTCGTCGTCGTTCTTGTTAACTGCTAGGTACAATGCAACAGTTAAGCCTAATTTTTTCATGTAAATCTGCATTTGAACATAATGCTCAAACTTTGTAGCTTGGACACCTTCTTTTTTTAACTTTTTAAACGAAGAATCGTTGTGTGTCTTAAATTCAGTTAAACAAGGCATAGTAGGATCTAAATCAGGAATACCTAATGCGACACCATCAGTAGAACCACCAAAGTGTCCACCTGCATCACTTACACGAAACTGATTTCCATTAGTATCTTGTTGCCAAAACTGGACGTTAATAGTCAACAGCATTGCAATGAAGCGACCTTCTTCTAAATGTCCACGATTAAACAAGCGAAGTATCCGACCATCGAAGTTCGGTTTGCTTGCCCATCGAAACCCGTACCATAACTTTCTGTCGCAGACTCCACCAATTAAGGAAGCTCCTAAATGGGAACGGAAACCTTCATCTTTGCCGCGATAAGCGTCAGTGATGTGTGGTAATATTTTACCTAAGTGAACTCTAAATTGAGCTCCTTGGTCAGCTGCAATAGCTTCATTAATAGCTGCAACTGTTTTTGTCGCAAGATGTATCATTAGTTATCACCTTAGTAATTGTAGACATTCTTGTAAGAAAAGAAATTTCCGCCTGATGGGTCGCCGACGTTGTGACGGTCTAACCATCCATTCTTATGCAACCTGTGCAGAAAAGCTCCAGCATTTGGAATACTAATTTTAAATTTATCAGCTATGTCCGTACTTGTAGCTTCACCTTTAGACCGAATAAAGTCTAAAATTTTCATTTGTTTTTCAGAAGGAACAATTTTACGAATCAAACGTGTATTCTTTAATATCTCACACATTAGTTCTTGCTTAGTCATTATAGTCCCCAATTAAATAAGGGGCTCAACGCCCCTTATTTATCTAGCTAAAAGTTATTGTTGAACCCATGGCGGAACATCAGCAGCTACAGTTTCAGTCACTGGAGTTGCTACAACTGGTGGAGCTACTTCAGCAACTGGAGTGATGGGTTGGAGCGGTGCCAACGCTTCAGCAGGCTTTGGAGCTTGCCAAGGCTGTTGGCCAGCAGGAGCGCCCCAAGCTGGAGGAGCTGCAACTGGAGCGGCTGCAACAGGCGGAGGTGTAATTGGTTTGGCGGTAACTGGAGGAGTCGCGCCTGGAGCAGAACCACCACTTACACCAACGTTAGTCGATGACTTTTCCCAACCAGTAACTTCGTTCTTGTCATCGTACTTTTCGCCAGTATGTTGGTCTTTAATACCGCCCGGAGTGATTTTTAATTTCACTTTAAACGGAATGTTATGCAACTGCTGGCTGTCATTACACTGAATAACATTCACAGCATGACAAATTGCCGACAGTTGTTTCTGTGCAATTTCTTGAGCCATTGGTGAAGGGTTGACAATGTTAAGTTGTCCAAAGATTTTACGACCTTTAAACTCACCATCAACAATGGAATAACGCAATTTAAGAATTGTTCCAGTTCCAGCAGCAGTTGGCACAACTTCGGAATGCTCAATAATTACATTGTACCAGCCAGCTGGAACAACAATATTCGCACTCGCTGGAGCAACTGTTGCAGCGTTAAAGTTCAGATTAGCCATTTTATAGTTCCTAGGGCGTTCAAGACGGTGCCCGATTTACCGTGTAAAAATATCAATACCGCATGAAGTATGGAGAGCTTGTGCAAAAGCATTCCAACCAATGTCGGGGGGAGCAGGGATAGAAATTTCACCAACAATACCGAAACGGTTGCCCGCAGTATAGCCTGGAGTTCGACTTAAACCCATTACACGGCCTTTGTTCTGCGAAATACCACGGCTAATTTTACCTTCAGCATTCACAAAAATTGGTTCGTATAAGAAGCCAATTACATCCGCCCATTGTGTGAGCATTTCACGCTTGCCGTATGTTTTCATGTTTTTAGGGGAATGTAATAACAAGTCCCACGAATCGTATTCGCCACTGTTAGGGTCAACAATTTTACTAGAAAACACATGGGATGTCAAGACAATATTAATTTTACCCTGTACAGCCAAGACATCAAACTTTTTCAGTATTAAGTCGAACTGTTCATTAGCAAGGTTGTAAGCCTTACCATAGCCACCGTGAGCAGAATCCATCGTGATGGTCTGCTTACCGCCACGACCAGCTAAAGGGTCTAAGGCAATAATGTAATCATGGATAAATCGTTCAAGTGCTGTTGTGCTGTCGATGATTAGACTTTGGTACGGGAACTGTCCAACCATTGCATATTGTGTGATTTCATCAATCAGTGTATTAAACTGGTCGAGTGTTGTTAACATTGGAACTTTATCAACCGAAACACCTGCATAACCAACTTCTAACGGAATTAACAATGCTTTTGGAGCACCTGAACAAAATGTAGTTTTACCCATCTTTTCAAGAGCACCGATAACAATACGGAGTCCAGTGGGGCTTACACCCGACTGAATTTGGTGAAGTAGTGACATAATTTGTACCTTTATAAAAAGCAAGTTTACCAGTTAACCGCTAACAATGCCAGCAAGCGGTTAACTAATTGCAATAACAGTATAATTCACTTACTCAGCGTTTTTAACCGCAACTGGCAAGCTTCATGTTGAGCATGTTTAACTTTATCAAACTTCCCACCGTGTATTGTGTAATATCTACGAGCTTCACGTAAAGTTGGGAAATTAATAATCTTTTTCTTGCTGACAACAAAATACTGCCCATGCTGAAGAATTAGCTCAATATGCCCTTCTTTGAGATCGGTACTTTCAAGATAACCACAAGCTAAGGCATACTTTGTCAGCTGGCTTCTTGTTGTATAGAACTTAGGCATATCACACCATATCACTAAGTGAACGAATTGCTACAAAAGTCGGAAAACGCGGTTTATCCTTAATGCCTTTTGGAAAGAACTTAAACTTAATTACTTTTCCAACGATAAAATGTTGGTTATGGAAGAAATGTTCACGATCTTCGTGATCCATATTGCCCGGACTTACCGTGATAATCTGATCTTTGTGCAGAATAACCTGCTTGGTTTGTGGATCAAGAATGTCTTTTAATAACTTACATTCTAAAGAACCAACCATACCATTCGCAACTTTATTCTCTTGGTGCGAACTACGAGCTGTTCGACCCAGCTCATTGACGGTTGCTTCATTGTGGTTAGCTTCGCCTTCGGTAATACTAACCACAAGGGCTTCTTCTTCAATAAAGCGTTTAATTCGAAGCAGGATGCCTTGTCGCGCAGTTGAACGACCTTCTTTAGCAATACCATGTGGATCACGAATAATTGTACCTTCGTAACCTTGCTCTAAAAAGCGTTCATCAAGCTGAAGCAAATGGTGCATATTATGACAAAGAATACTTGGCACAATGCGAATATGTTCAAAACCTTTAACGTCTTTCCAAACATCAAAGAATTTAGTAAGCTCTTCCATACGACGGTAGTATGGTAAGTTATATGTCAGCGGATTAACGAAGTCGAAGATATGCCACAAGACAAATGGTTCGCCTGTGATTGTACTCATTACACTTGTGGTCATACGACACAAATCAGGGTGGGTGTCGCGTTCGCAAGCAAATTCACCATCAAAACCTAAATACTGGTTCTTGCTGAATTGGTTTGTTACAAAGACGTTCGCATGAGGTTTTAAAGAACGACCTGTTAACTTGCCATGGAAGTTACATCCACGAACACCGTCAATCTTTGGCTGGACAATCACAGGGAAGCGGATTTTCGTTAAGTCGGCATCACAAGCTAGAGTGGGTTTACGATGTTCCATTATTTCACCTTTGGTAAAGTTGGAAGTTGACGCAAACCTAAGACTTGACAGATAGCTTGAACCAAAGGTTTAGGATGGTTAAATGGTGACTCAAATTGTACTGGAAGCATTATGCTACTCCAAAATAAGAACATCCTTGTTCAGTTGTTAGTTAAAGTTCGACGTTCGCAATTGCAGCAACTTCTTTAAGAATGCTTTCGCCAAGTTCAGTTTTGTAAAGAGCAACCATTTCATCACGTTCTTTGCGAGCAATTGCGCGTGATAAGACTTGGCGCATTTCATATTCAGCTTTGTTAGTAGCATCATATTGAACACGATTAACTTTCTGAACAATCCATTTATAGCCAAATGGAACGCTAAGGTCAATATGGTCGGAACTTTGTACATCAAGGACTTTTACACAAGCAAAACCGTCAGTTGGACTTTCTACAACAACAGTGTCACCTTCTTGGACGCCTTCAACTAAAGGAGCTTTGTAAGTGTAAGAACGTGTGCTATTTGGGAATACGCACTTGACAAGTACGAAACCGATTTTTTCTGCAACCGATAAGATTAACAGATCTTGTTTATTCATGATATTTCTCCGCCCTTGGTTAAAGTATCGATAGCTTGGGCAGGTCTACCGATTAGTGTTTTTCGTTGTTGGCGCATACATCTTCTAGAAGCTCTATCGCACTTTACATGAACATGAGCCTCATACGTTAGGCAAAGTCTGCTATGGCCAACAATATGCTGAAACTGAACTTCAAGTTTGTACTTTGCAATAGTTTGATTAAAATTCCGTATTGCATCGTTTACAATACTTGAAGATTCTAGATATTTAGAACTTGTCAAGTACCTTATGACTTGGTCACAATCGGTACGGATTTTTAACACATTATTCAATTTAATTAAGTTATTCCTAATTCCGTAATTAAAAGCATTAATAACTGCGAACAGTTCAGCTTCCGTGGATGTTTTGCAGAGCTTAGGGAAGCTCTTTGCAACAAATTTACATTCAGCGTGTCCGTGAATTTGGAAGGCATAACCCCCTGCTCTAGTTTCAGAGCAGAAGGAAGCGTCCGCTATTAGCGTGATCACTTTTTTTCCTTTGGTGCAACTAAGTCCAAAGAAGGTGAGCCTGGCTTAATTTCTAAACACTGGTCAACTAAGTGGATTTGGTCAGCTGTTAAGTTACGATAAACAGTCACAGCGAGTTCAGGTTTCCAACGAATAACGTCGTCCACATTAATACCTGCTTCACGAAGAACTGGTGTCATTGTGGTTAGCAAACCTTTATCAACTGTTCGTGTAATTGGGTACTTGGCAACAATTTTCCAACTTGCACCAAGCGGAACAGTATTAGTTCCTTCAGTCGGTGTTGGGAAAAAGTGTGCAAACAACTTCTTGCGAAGTGCCATTTCCTGTTCTTTAACAGTAGCTAGTTCTGCTTGTAAAGCATACCAGCGTTGAAGGTCTTTATCAATTTCAGCCATTGCAGTTTCTCCAAGTAAGCCTTCCGTGGCTTGTGGTTATTAGTGGGTTGTTTCAGAGTCAGCGGCTAAATTTGCATTAGCTTGTGCTTCTAACTGTGTATCTAAAGTTTCTTGCGCCCGCATCATTGCCGCAGTAGTACGACCAGTATAAGGTTCAAGTTTATCAGCACGAGCGATTGCATCTTGGTCACGGTAAACGCCAGTCGGGTAACGCTTCTGCAATTTATCCATGTTCATTGCACAAACATCTTCGTCGGTTAAACCAAACATATTCAGCATTGCTTGGTAGTAAAAACGCAAATCGCCAAGTTCTTCAATAACATTGACAACATCAAGTTCTTTATTGTATGCCCAATGCCTTTTAACTGCATCAGTAAGTTCACCAGCTTCACCAGTAATACCCATCACCGCGTGAGCTAAGGCGGATTTATCGGAGTCAAGTTTGTTAAACAAGCGTTCGACGAAAATATTGTAAGCTGGTAAAGCACCTTCATTTTGCTGCACTTCAATTGAGGTAACTTTTTCAGACAGTGTTGCTAAAATTGCCGCGGATAACATAATAATTTGCGTTTTCATTTGTTGTGATACCTTTGTGAGTGGGTTTAACTGTTAGACAGTGTGTTTAACAGTGTTTATTATAACTTAACAGGGTAGCAGGTGCAAACCTTACTATTTACTCAGTTTGGGCGGTTGTATACCCAATGTCCACCAAAATAGACTCCGCTTCAGCTATGTACCAAGCATGGTTCACATCCGTTGGAAATTCATTTGGTAATTGCATCAAAGGTTTAGCACCTTCGGTTCTAGGTACTTTATTTCCGTTTAAAGCATAAACAATTTCGCTAGATTCATTTTCAGCATAATACCAACGAATAGCTTTCCCTAAGTATTCACCGTCTTTAACCGCTCCACCTTTAACAGTACGAACAGAAATAAACTTAGTTATATCCGCAGAGTTTCGAATGGTTACATCTAAAGGTGTACCATTAATTAAGAACTGTTCAACAGCTTCACAGCAAATTCGGTTCGTTGGATTTTTCTTTAAATCTTCCTCACCATAAGCGCCTTTAGCCTTAACAGAATTATCCAGTTTAATAGCAATATAGTTATTAATATCACGACTATATACTGCTTTGTATTGTGTTTCTTCTGTTTCAAAGTTGGTACGGAATTCCCAATCTTTAATAATGTCATTAAGCTCACCATAACGGGACTTAGGACATTGGATAACCACACCATCCGTATTCGCAGAAAGGACATGGATACCAGTTAGTTCCAGCATTTCAATTAACATTAAGAGAGCAAGCTGTCCAGTGATTGTGGTTTGCATTGTTAAGTCGGGAGAATAGATAATCGAATACTTATTCCCTGTCTTCCCGAATGTACCGTTAACCACAATCTTTAATGCGTCTGCGTCAACTTTTTGTTTAGCTTTTTTCGCCGCTAGTCGACGTTCTACTAAAGTGTTATACACTTTTAGAAAGTTAGTTCCCAAGTGCTTAGGATAAAGTTTTTGGTTTAGTATAATCCGCGGATAATACGAAGCCACGTCACGGTCAATTAGCAGTATATCTTCAGACGCGAAATGGCAAATACTTTTCTCAGAACTATGTAGACCACCAATACCCATTCGATAAACACCATTACCAATGGTAATATTCAGTTCTTCAATGTCTTTTGGTAGGCCAATAGAACCGCTTTCACCAACGATAAAGTTTTCATTCCGTATGACATCAAGAACCCAATTTAGCAAAGGTGTCTTGTATTTAATGAAATAAGGGACTTGGTATTTATAAACGGAGCCTATTGGTATTGTAGCTCGTGGAGCACGATAACCATTAATTCGTTGCATCTCTTCACTAATAATAGCTTCAGCGATTTGTGCATCGGATTTAGAACGCAAGTCTACATGGTAGTCTTCGCTTAATCGAACCCGTAACAGAATATCTTGGTACAATTCTTTATACAAAGATTCTGTATTGTCTAGGTCGTTTATACAGTACCATTTTACAATCGCTTGTTTTTCAGGTGTTAACAGACTGACAGGCTTAAAAGGTAAGTCTTGCATCTTTTGGCAATGCAACCGCCCACCATAAATCTTCAAGGAAGCTTTTAAAGGTGCGACTTCAATAAGGTCAATGTGGTCAATTTGCAGCTTTTTCGCCCCATAACTACGCAGAATGTCTTGTGGACGCTGGTTCTGAACAATAATAGCATTAGTTGCTTCTTGTAGTGAAAAAGTGTCGACACCTGTTAAAGCCACAGCTACCATAGGACAGTCATAGTTAATACTGTTAAAGCCTATGGTACAAAAGTTCTGCATTACCCAAGCTAATTTGTTTAAATCTAAGAATTCTTCTTCGTTCATTTCAAATATTAAGAAACGTCCGCTAGAAAGCGACTTAAATGCAATCAAGAAATAATTAGGGTAGCATTCAATATCGAAGACAAAAGAATCTTTACCCACTAGCGAAACAAGTTCACTATCAGGTATTAATTCGTATTTTGCTTGCAAAGCCTCATCTAATCCGGGCAGATAATCGTCAGCTTCCCAAGTTCGTTCAGGAGCCATACGTTTAACTTTTGGATTTGCTAAGGATTTTTTAACCACAGGGAGGTCTTCCCAAAAGAAGCCGATTGCGTCAATGCGTTTACTCATTCTTATCTCACTTTAAGAGTCCTATTCTGGGACATAGCAGATGCAGACGGTTTGTGGTCTGCAAGCACAATTATCTATCGTTGTTCAATACAAGCGTTCATAAATTCAAGTTTAATAGACTCCAATCCACCAACAATTACAAACGGATGACTCCCATTTGCCCAACAATCAATAACAGAACCATCACGCTTTACAGCAACAATAACAATATTTTCAATATCATTAGATTTAAGCATTTCAGTTAATTCTGCAATGCGCTGTTCAACATTGTCACCGTTAAACTGTTCATCTTTTTGTTTAGCTGGGAAAGATACCACTTTTAACTCGCTCATGTTCGTATTCCTACAATTGCACCGCGAAGTCTGTCGCCAAAGAATAACGCTGGTGACGGATATAGTGTGTGGTCAATAGTTTTAGCTAGACCTTTAAGAAGTTGTAACATTGGGATGGAATAACAGCCTTGGAAATCCATACCTTCAACATTAAATACCGCACCATCTGAAGGGTCGTGACAGGTGGACATAGACCCTAGAGTAAAATAAACAGTATTTCGTTTATCACAGAAAGGTTTAATGGTTTCTAAACCTTCAAAGATACGATTATCAAAATTAACAGGATTAGAATCAGCATTTAATATTCTACCAATATCAGGCCATTTATTATCAAGCAACTGTGTACGAAGCCAAGAACCATTCTCATAATGCAAAGTCAAACAGGTTTCTGTATATTGCACTTTAACAGGTGGAACACCTATACGCAATATTTCATCAATTGCAGCTTGTGGGATATTCATTTCTACAGGGAATACGCTACCCAACCAATATTCACAGATAATAATATTGTTCGTAGCGTAAGCACTTTTCCCGCGAAATAAAATGCCATTACTCCATGGTCTAGAAGCATCGTTACCAATTAACGGATTCAATGTAGAAACTGCATCAAATAAAGCCTTACAATCTAACGAAAGTATTTCGCCTTCAGGTTCAGCGTGTGGTGTTACTTCATGTATGCAATTAATAAATACACGAAACGAACCTGACTTAACTGCTAACCTTCCAGCATCAGTCATATAAAGTGTAATAGCTTCTTTACAGTTTTGGATTGCTTTAATCAAAGGTATTGCTTCAGGTGTACAATCAATATCACAATTAATTGGACTGCTTAAAGCAATCATACCATTAAAACCTCTAACAGTACCTTTTTCAATACGGAAGTGTGTCAACGCAGGTAGGAAGTCTTTTTTAGCTATACTACCTTGACAGAATTTAAGTGAGGTTAGCATTTATTTTAGCCCTTAGTTCGTTAATATCCTGAATGTCAATTACGTTCAACTTACCATTAGGACGCAAGGAAGCTACATACAGAATATTGGAAGTTTCCATTAGTAGCTTTTCAAGCAAGGTAATATAATCAGCAGCTAACTGCATTTGGTCGTAAGGTTCACCATCACAATTTTCTTGTGCTGCCAAATCTTTTAAGACCGATTGGATTGGGTATAGCCGTTCTTGGTTAACAGCAAGAGGGTTTTTAATTTTCACTTCACAGACTCCAAGTAAATTAGTGCAGCAACTTTCACACTAGCGTAACATCGAGCTTTGAAGATATCCATGCGTTGTGTACCTTCAACAACGGGTGCATGGTCAGCAGCCCATTCTGTTATAGACGAATGAGGTTCACCAGTTTTACAAACTCTTACAAAGCTATCATCATTGGAAATTTTAATACTCAAGCGTAACTGTGTTTCCAACCAAAAACATTGCGAATAGTTTTTTAAAGGATCCCATTCACGTTTAAACATAGTTCTATCGAAAGGAGCTTTAGCTGGATCTAAATGCCATTTACTACCTTGCTCAATAGAGTCTGTTGGGTAATCTATCCAACCCATAGCACGAGCAGAGTATTCCAATAACTGGTCTTCACCGAGTAATTCAATCATTAAAATAACTCCTGAATTTGTAAGCGGAATGTTTCCGATTTGTTTGCGTTCATTAAAGTGTTAATAACACCGAATGACCACAGGTTATAAGCTGCCCGAGATTCATAGACAGTGGACAAGCGTTCGTAAGTAAAACCTTGTTCTTCTAACATACGGAACAAGTAGTCACACTCAACAGGTGTCATTGTGGTTATATGACGTCCTTTATCGTGTCTAGCTGGAGACTTAGAAGATACTTGCAAAGCTCCATGCTTTGCTGTGACTATACCACCGAACGCAGCACTCTGAATCCAAGACGAAGAATCCACCGAGAACCACGGATATCTTTCCATAATTGGAATAGCGGTAATACCGAACGCATGGACTTTTAACTTAGCTCTACCCGAACCGTCGATTAAATGGTTTTCCCATATACGGTCTAACCACTGTGCTAGAGCTACAGAACTTCTACCAACCATGCCACCGATAGTGATATAGTCATAATTTTGCACATACCAATCGAGATATCTTGTATCTTCACCAAAGTGAAAACAAGGCAAAGGTTTCGCGCCTAGACGCTCCATAGCTAACTGGTTCTGATAAGTCTTTAGTGGGTCACCGATTCCGTCAAGAACAGATGCCATAACCGCACCGTCTTCAATACGCAAGATATCCATATTGCGTTTAATATAGTCGCAATATGTTGGAAGGTCAATTGTCACACCTAATGTATGAGCAGAGAACGCCCCCGAGTCAAGGAATACTTTAGCTTCGTTAAGTCTCATGTTGTCGACGTACTGTTGTTTCCCAACGTAGTGATATGACTCAAGTATGTTTGGAATAGCACGAACTAAGTTCTGCTCATGCTCCGTCAACTTTAGGTAACGATTCTGTCCAGGCATATAATTGTTACTGTAAACAGCAGCTAAGAATATGTTCAAAAGTGCTCATCCATATTTTGGTCGGTTGTTTTATCCACAAGAGTATTATGGATATCAATCAACTCATTGTGGATAATGTTAATACAAATTTCAATACCGCTACGAAATAAAGTGGTATTTGATTGTTCTTTAGCAACTTTAAATTCTTTCATTAGTTTAGAAAGAATTTCTTGTTGCGCTTTAAGTTGCTTCTTTTTCATAACGGTGTTCCGCATCTGCAATAAGACCATCCACCAACACCAACCGCAGCTTCACAGTCGTCAGACTGTCTATCATTACCGTACATTATACAGCCTCCAATTCAGTTTCTAAGAAACGGTCAAGAACAATACGTTTATCATGTTTAACACAATAACACGCAATCTTACCATTAAGAGAATATCTTTTGGCAATAACGCATTCAAGACCTTTACTATGAGCTAAACAGTTTACACCTGAAGCTCTTAATAATTTAACTTTTTGACCAAGACTAAACTTGTAGAAGTTTGCCTTTTCAGCATTGCTATCTTTGAATAAAGCTACCATAAATACCTCACAGCAAATAAATAAGGGTATAAGTTACCCTATACCCTATTTTAACAAGTGTTAACGCGCATTACAAGCGGTTATAGCTTATGTTTTAGCGTTAACTTGCTACACGCAAAAATTCAGCTTTGGTGTCTGCTTTTTCTTTGAAGATACCTAGCAACTTTTGTGTCTGTGTTTCAGAACCTTGTTGACAAACGCCACGAGATTCCATACACATATGACGAGCATTGATAACCACACCAACACCACGAGCGTTCAAACCTTCCATTAAACATTCAGCGATTTGTGTGGTTAGTCGTTCTTGTACTTGAAGGCGTTTAGAAAATACACCAACAATTCGAGAGAACTTACTTAAACCCAATACTCGACCATTGGGAATATAACCGATAGTTACAGTGCCAAAGAACGGAGCCATATGGTGTTCGCAGTGGCTATAAAATGGAATATTTTTAATAATCACCATTTCATCGCAACCTTCGGAACCATCCTCAAATGTTTTGAAGTGTTGTTTAACATCTTCTTTATAACCTGAACACCATTCGCCCCAAGCCTTAGCGACACGTTTTGGAGTATCTAGCAAGCCACCACGTTTAACATCTTCACCAATATATTGCAGAATACGGGTTACGTTATCTTCAATTGTTTCAGTAGGTGCGTCAGCATCTTCCGCACGTTCCCAAGGAAATATAACCCATTCACCTAAGTATTCACAGAATTCATCTGTTTTATCAATTAACGCTAGAAAAAGTTTATCAGGATTCGTCTCGGCGTAACGCTTTTTGGTAGCACCTGAGTCAATTATATCATCAATAATATAATCAGCTTCATCAACATTTAAAGTTACAGAACATCCAATAAACGAAGCATTTTTGACTAAGTAAGCCGCGGAAACGCCACCTCGAGGAACGCCATAAATTTTCGGTTGTTGGTATGGGTAGTCCTTAGACCGTTTACCCCAATTGTCCTCAATAATCAGCCAGACCTTTCTTGCCAAATCTTCAGCAGTTGATTGTTCTAAATAGTGTTTTGTTTTCAAGTCATTCTCCAGTGTAAATAGCAGAGTTAGCACCATGTTCACGGACTTCTGCTGAGATTAATTTAACGCGAGGCGTATAACCATTCGAAAGCAACCAAGTTTCAGTCGCACCATAAATCATTTCAGCAAACTTTTCACAACCGCTTGCAGGAACAACAATTACATCAGCGAGACCTAAAGCTGCTAAACCACAGAGCTCGTCTTTATACGGGTCGTCTTCTGCTACTAGAAGTTTGTGGTCAAATGTATCTTCAAGCATACCTTTGAGGGACTTCATGCTTCCAAAATCAACAACCCACCCCCTATGGTCTAAGTCATTCGTTTCGAACTCAAAACGAATAGAAAGAGCGTAGCCATGCAACAATCTACAATGACTTTCAGCCCGCCACTGTCTAAAGCAGCAAGACAAACCAAGTTCATGCCCATACGTTTTTGTGGATTTATATGTCATTTAGTAGCACTCCTGAAATTGCCCTTCGTTGAATTGCTTAAACATACTTTCCGGAACAGTTTCTTTCCAAATAGCGTGTTCATTATCTTGTGCTAGAACATAGCGACCAAACGTCCAACCCATCCGCATTCGGGCAGACTGATAAGTACCTTCAGGCCAATATTCTCGACGGCCAGGAAAAGGCCCGTTACACATCACTACGTTCGGAGTGGGTTTAATCACTTTAGGTTTCGCTACGCGAGGTGTCTTAGTCATTGGATTCACCTGTTGCAAAATAAGGGTCTTTCAGTTTATCTTCACATGGAATAAACTTACCAGCAGATTCTTGAATTTGTTGTGCGTAAAATTCAACTTCTTTAGTTTGGCGAAGGGTAAACATATCAAAATAGTTACCCTGAAGCGGCAAATCCATTAAACCTTCAGTCCATGCACGAACAACTAATGGGTCGGGAATACCAGCATCTTCAAAACCTTTAGCACGGAGCACGTTCGCATGGTTCATGTCTGTTGGAGGATATTTACCGTCGTAGCTAGTGTGGCTATAAGCTAATGCCTTCATACAATCTTTCAGAGTAGTTGCAAGTTGACAAGTTTCAGCTTTAGACTTTCGCATTAAAGGTGTTTGAATTACAATCCATTCTGTACTCAAGTTGGTGAATCCTAAAGAAGCATTAATTGCACATTCCATTTCACGGATAAAGCTGGCAGTACAATCCGGATAATTTGCATTATCTTCTTGACAAACACCTGTAATAATTGCTCTACAACCAAGAGCTACAGCACGATTCGCCGCAATGGTTAAAAATAAAGTGTTACGCATCGGAACAAATGTTTTTTCAACACGACTACCAATAACTTGTTCCATTTGTTCAGCATTTTCATACTGTTCAAGTTCGTTGTTGCTTGTTAGCGGGGATGTACTCTTTAAGATATCTGCACCGATAACCACAACTTCATGTGAATCAACCATTGCAATAGCCGCAACATGACGCGCTGACTGAATTTCAATTGCATGACGTTGACCGTAGTCAAAGGTAATTGCATGAACTTCCTCATACTTTTCTTTAGCCCAGAACAAACAAGTTGTTGAATCTTGACCACCTGACAACACAACTAAGCATTTTGACATTTTCGACTCCAAACCCTAACGGGTGTTTCTATTGACCGTTTTAAATTACCTTCCCACTTAATCAGTCGTTTAGACAAAGTGGAACGATGAATACCGTTTTCCTTAGCAATGGTTGCAATACTCAACCGAGAGCTATTTGCTAAGTTCTTTTCTTTCCAAATCTCGATAGCTTGTTCGTGTGTTAAACCAACATCTTTGTTCTTACAAACATACTGAATAACGACACCATAGTTTGCTCCAAGACGTTTACAATGAGCTTTCACAGAAGCTCTAATACCGTCAATTACAATTGACATTACTCTAAACCTAAAATCTTGTGAATTTGTAATTGCATACAATATCCATGGCGCATTGCAATTCTTGCAACATCGTCACGAATAATAGTATTTGCAAAATCATTACCAACGTCAGCAGGTTGGACATAAATCAAACGAGGGGTGTTCGGTCTTGCAACCATACCATCATTCTTGTGACCCAAGACAACACGAGGTAAACCATCTGAAGCGATATTACCATGTTCGCGAGGATCTAAGACGTATTTGTAGCAAGTTGCTAAAGCATGGATATCTTTATGCACAGAACCTGTTTTAGGACTGACCACAATAACAACGTTTTCTGTGGGCATCTGTGGACTAGGTGGGAGTGTCCCGTTTGTCTCAATTTGAACACGAAAGCCGCGTACTAACAAATGGTGAAGTAAAGGTGTCAAATTCTGACGGAAAGGTTCGCCGCCAGTGATAACAACCAACGAACATTGAAAATCAGTTGTTAGTTTACGAAAGACTTCATCTACAATTTCACTAGGTTGGAAGTCTAAACGCTTAGATGTGTAGTCTGTATCACATCCCGGACATTGAAGATTGCAACCAGCTAAACGAATGAAGATAGCAGGGTGGCCTGCAAAAGGGCCTTCACCTTGAATAGTTGCGAAGATACTGTGAACTTCTAAAATACCATCACTACTATAAATCTTTTTCTCGGGTGGTTGCTTGTTATCAATTTGCATCACTTGCTCCAGTGTGGTTATTAAAGGGTATTACGCATTATATAGCAAGCGTTAAACGCTGGCAACACCTTCATTGCTGTTCTCAACAAGTGTTAATTCTACGAATTTTAGTCAAAATAAAAGGCGCATTACACGCCTTTTATTATCAGTAAGTAACTTTACGCTACTACTTCATCACCAGCAGTTTCAACAATAACTGTTTCATCAACAATTACAGCATCAGCAGCTTCGGCAGTAGGGGCAGCAACTTTTTCAGCTTTAACGGCAACAACGCCATTGAACTTGCGCCATTTAGCGAACTGGCAACGAACAGTTGTTGGATGTAATGGGGACAAGACACCATTGCTATCAACGTTTTCTTTGGCAACTTCCATTACCGCAGCAATTGGAGCAGGAGCTTGCATTTGGCGACTTACTGCATCGCAGATTGCCCAAATTTTACCGCAGGCAGAACCATCACGAGGACGGGTTACACCATTTTTGGTAATCGTAGCAGCTTTTTCAGCTTTAGCAACTTTTTCAGCTTCTTTAGCGGCCTTAGCATCTTCTTTTGCCTTTTTAGCAGCAGCTTTTTCAGCTTCTTTCTGAGCTTTTAACTCAGCTTTCACTTTAGCAGCTTCGGCAACTTTTTTAGTCGCTGCATCAATAATGTCAGCGATCGGGGCAGTAGTTGCAACAGAAGTTTCAGCAACAACACCAGTTTCAACGGTTTCAGTAACAACAACTTCGTCAGCAACAGCAGATTTAATTTTAGTCATGGTCATATACTCTTAGCAAGTGGGTTTAAAATAACGTGTTTACGTTTGGAGAGATTGCATTTTATTTGTTTTAATACCCTTTGGCAACAAATAATTTAATTCATTTGCTCGTAACAGACTATTGTTTTAAGGTATAACCCTATAGCTATATAAAGCAAGCTAACCGCACCAAAACAGCTGACAAGCTTGCTTTGTTTGTGGTTTATAGCGTTATACCTGTGGCAACAATAACCCGTTAAACGCGCTGCCCTTAGCATCGTGTTCTACTCTTGCAGCCATCTAGCGTAAAATATAGCTAGTCCAACCAATAACAACGCAAATAAGTTCAAAATAACAGAAATTCCATTTTATAACTCTCATTACCATACAATAACGCGATTGTTGGATCGAACTATAAATCTTATTGATAGTAAACTCCAATAATGTCATTTACTTCAATCTTGTGCTTTTCGATAATAAATTCCTCTGCTAATTTATGAGAGTTTTACCTTCTGCTTCCACAATTTCACTTTTTTGCTCGATAAATCCGGCATTGTTTTTCAGCCAGAATTTAACTAAGTACGTTTCCATAATTACCTCTAACATTCATCGTTAATCCACTAGAACCCAAACTCTCATTGCAGCGCGAAAACAACCCAGTCATTCATTGCTGTTTTCTGCACCGTTATTTATTCGTTCAAACTAAATCTTTAGGTTGTTTCGCCTAAACTTTTTAGTTAGGCACTAGCTTTTTTAACCAATTCTAGGTCGTCTTGCTTACAACAAATCCAATCATTAAAAAGCGGTAAGTCGTAAGGGTCGCCATCCCTTGTATCTTCATTAAAAACAACTTTAATAGGCCATCGTGGAGGCCATCGTGGGTTATCGCTAATACTTTCAATAATCCCCTCACAACCACAATTGTCTATTCTTGCAGTTACAACAACCGTATCACCAACATTAAAATTACTCATCATTCACCTCTGTTATTCATCGTAAAAATTGCCTAACTCTGCATCAAACCGACAAATACCCAGCCGATTATTTCGTAATTTAGA
>ERZ650304.127-NODE-127-length-47524-cov-6.419010_pt1 | contig 47524 bp, 62 predicted proteins | sample MGYA00376240_ERZ650304 | MGnify/ENA primary metagenome ERZ650304 (study PRJEB26733, sample SAMN07839271) | wastewater metagenome | biome: small river; feature: stream; material: water | place: USA: North Carolina | collected 2016-03-01 ...
TATTGGGCTTCAACCACTGCTCAACAACCAACTCTTAAAACTTTTTTCAAAATTCTTCCGCTTTTTTGACGGCGTTTTTCAGTAAGTAACTTATAAAGAGTAGAAGAATCCATGCTCATATAAGCACCTTTTTTATTAAGATAGACGATCTGTTGATTTGTCCACATCAGCACTGGCCAGACCCCTGCTACGGAGTTGGCCTGCCTTTGTGGTTACTAGGTTAGAACAAACGGAGCGGGAATTAGCGAGTCGCTATTACTTAGAAATCAGTTCTTGATCTTCCGATTCTGATTCTTCTGGTGAGTTGAGTAGTCTCTCAACCTTTTCAGCGTCTGAGTCGATTAAGACAGGCATCCAAATATTGCCCTTTGATTTCACAATAGATTGCTGCCTCTTATACCAAGAAGGGCGACAATAAAATTCTTTTTCGCATCCTGGATAAGCACAGCGACATAGTAAAGAATCTTCAGGTTTTGGCAGCCTGCTAGTAGGAGTGATATCGTAGTGATCCTCTTTGCATACATTGCAATTATTTGGAGGGAGATAGATGACTACAGGCCTGTCTTTATCATAAGTTATGGTTGCGCTTTCGATAGCGGCATGGCATCTCTCACAATGTTCGAGTCTCTGACGGTTCATCTCTTCTTCCTCTTTGATGAGGTTTTGCAACTTTTCGGCTGATTGTTGCAGCATCAATCGACTCCTACTTTATCAATCTTCTACGTTACTAGCAAGTAACTTAATTCCCGAAAACACGGACAAGAAGCATCGCTTTTCGTCCCGAACTTCCAACCTAGTAATTGTAATATACTAGCTTGGAACTAATAATTCAAATGTTTTTCGAGTAAAATGCGGGTTTATGGAAAATATTTGTTACTAGCTTGGAAGTTTAATATTGACAGTTAGAATCCAAGGTAGTAAATTAAAACTACTGAAAACAAGGCAGACTAAACAAACGCTGCTTCAACTAAAGCACTTAGCTACCTTGTCAAGTTCTTTTAATACTTTCGGCTAAATGAGGGTTTCATTCGCCAGTTTTTCTTAGTCGGATTATTACTCAAGTTTAATGGGTAAATCAATCTACAAGTCGCTGATTAATAAAAAGATTTGCGGCAATTACTGAGAAGAACAGTAAGCGGATTCCCCGAAAGGTAACCGAAAGATAAAGATAGGTCGATACACCCGCCCTGCTTCGGCAGGTAGCTCTCAGAGAGCAAGCTGGTTGTCTACGGACAGAAGCGAAAGCAACAGAATCGATCTATTAGTTTACTGGGAAGTAATCGTAATAACGGACGATCTTTTAAGTTTAATAGCATTGCTGGCCTTTGCCACACCATTACCCATAGGGGATGGTTAATTACTGCAACGCCTTAGTTACTCTGGTTTACGAATGTAGGTAGGTGATCGCTGGCAATGCTCGAATATCGGTATCGCTACTCTGATCGCTGGGGGGCAGAAGATTAGAGTAGTGACTGGTAGCCGTCGAACATCAGCTACTCTCGGCGGCTACTGAAATTCTGGAAGATGCTGGACGGCAGCGCCCCTGGCAGTGAAAAACCATAAGCCCAGGATCAGCGATTGGGTTCGATTCCCTTCTCTTCCATCGCGATTGTTAATTCTCCTCGCAGAGTTTGTTAGGACTGCGACTCAAAGGGCGGGACACTAACCGCCCAATTTTTCAAAAGGTGTAAAGAGATGGCGGCAATAGCAAAAAATAAATCTGATGCCTTCAGCCAAAAGATTAAACCTTTAATGCAGAAGGTTAAACGGTTATGCGACCAGAATAAGATTAGTTATTACGCGCTGTTTCTTTTGGATAAAGATGAGATTGGCGTTAATGCTTCCAGGTTATGCGGCCACGATGATGAGCTTAACCCTAAAAAGCTTGCTGATCTTGCCCAGAAGTTTGAAGAGATTGAAGGAAGAAAATAAACAATGAGCGCATTACAAGTTGATCAACCATTCTCAATTAATGTGGGCACTAGCTACCAAGGTGAGATAGCAGCTATTAAGGCGCTCTTAAATCAAGATCCTGCTCTAACCCAATGGGCCATTTATTACGAGGCCCTGGCGAGTTGCTCACAGCGACACGGCATGCCTGCTGGATTGGTTGAGCGATATCAACAAGAAGCTGCCAAGTATTGGCAATTGTCCAGATTCTCTAAGGAGATCAAGTGAAGATCGATTGCGCTGAAAAGGAATACTGAGAGAGCAGGAATAATAAAAATGTCACCCGCTAAAGTAGCAAAAAAGACCACTCGGATTGACGGAGACTCAAGATATTACAGTAATACCGGGGCACTTTCTATTACCGCCAAAGGCCGGAGATGGTTAAAAGAAAATAAAGTTGATATCACAAAGCCGATTAAATTATCGCACGATACTAAAACCGGCCAACTTATTATTAAATTTGATGATAGTGGCGATTTGAAATTTACTATTGGCAATGGTGGATTTGTTCTTTTTATCAAAATGCGCATTAAAAATATGACCACTTTTAATATTTCTTTCCAGGGTAAAAATAAATTATCCCTTACTCCTGTAGTGGAGAGCGTGAGTTAAAACGGGGGAAGTCCGGGGCATTAAGCCCCGGTTGGTAAGCAAAAAATAGGTTATCAAACACTTGGACTAAACACTGTCCTAAGAGGCAAAGAGATGACAATAGCCAGCCAGTTATGCGATACTGCCGAGATGCCGAAAGCGGAAACAATGGAACCAATGCCAGATATAGATCTGGGTAAGCTCTGTCGTGATCTGCGCGCCCAACTTGGACTCTCCAAAAATGAAATGGCTACGATACTAGGCGTTTCGTATGGTGCTTATGACCATTACGAACACGATAGACGCGAGCCAACCGCACAAGCTGTAGCAAAAATGAACGAGTTGATTAAAAGACTTGCTCTGCCTCCAGTTGAAGCAGTAAATAAAAAATAACCCATTTCATAGTTCAATAGTATTTTACTTTTTGTAGAATGAGTCAAGCTTTTTATATCTAAAAATCGCTTATTTTATACTTGTACTTTTACATTTTGTAGAATATACTATCTTTAGCTTAGATTGAATCGGATAGGCAATGGAGGGTAGGGAGATGGCAACAACAAAAATATTCAGTGTGAGTAATGCGATAGATAGTCTCAAGCAGACAGCGCGTAGTGGCAAGTTCACCCGTAGTGATATCGCTTTTTGTGGACTGGCTACCGAGCAGGAATTGACCGTTGCCATCAATGCTGGTGCCGTAGAGTTCAACGCGGCTGGCATCCTGGTACTTGTTCAGCCAGTAGAAGCAGTTCAAGTTGCACCCTCTATTACTGAACCAGAACCGCGCCCAGCGCGGAAATCAACTATCACTGACCAAATGCTCTGCCATATAGACCCTTCAGATCCCTTTGGATTCGATGAGGAAGTGGTTGTACGCCCCGGAGAGCAATGGGAATACATCGCCAAAGGGTTTCCTTTGCTCAAGCTCAGGAACGCCGACAGAGCGCACAAAGACGGCTATCTGCTGCTGACTGGAGAGCGAGAGGCTGTCAGATTGGCGGCTGAGGAATTGGGTCAGACTGGCGTAGCAGTGGTCAGTAAACAGAATGGGTACGACCCCAATAAATTTAAGTTGATCATCCCCCTCTATGGTGAGGGTGGATTGATGATGAGTGAGGCCGCATAGATCGGCCAGTAAGGAGATTCTTTCGATGAGTAACAACTATCAGCTACCAGAACAGCAGCCATTACAGATCGGCCAAATCAATATAGAGGTCGCAGAGACTGAGCAGATCACGGGCGTCTCTAGTGCGGTTCTATCGGTCTGGCAGCACTGGGATAAGGAAAGAAAGCCCTCTAAAAAGGCTTTAGAGATTAGAGAGCGCATAGCAAATAACTGGGCATAGAACCAGAAGAACGGGAGAAAAAAAATATGTCAGAAAATGGAGCTTTAATCTTTGAAAGAATCTGTACCGTAATGGGTGAGATCGAGGCAGTCGGCAAGAATAAAAAGAACGACGCCCAACATTATCAATTTCGATCTATTGATGATGTCGCAGATATGCTCTCACCCTTACTGGCAAAGCATCAAGTTTTCATCATGCCTAAAATTCTGGATATCAAGAGAGATATCGTTGTAAACAGTAAAGGCACATCTCTTAACTACACTGTCCTTACCGTTCAATACACTTTCTATACAACAGACGGATCTTGTGTCACTGCTACAACAGTCGGAGAGGGCATGGATAGCGGGGATAAATCATGCAATAAAGCTATGAGCGCTGCTTTTAAATACGCCATGATCCAAGCGTTTTGTATCCCCACCTCAGAGAAAAAAGATTCTGACTATGATAACCATGAAGCAGCAGCAACAACAAAACCCGCTACCAACAATGCAGCACAGAAACCTCCCGCTAATAAATCTGCTGCTAATAAAACCGCTACCGACAATAACAGCCAAAAACCGACTGGCAATGTCTCCCAACTTTCTTCCAAGTTTGATCGGATGGTCGCTCGTTGCAATGAGCTATGGGCAGAGATCTACAGCTTAAGCGGCGACTATGGAGAGAGTGAAAACTTTCGTAAAGAGGTTGGCCTGCTGAACGCCGAAGAGGTCGAAGAGTTAGGCAAGACTCTCCATAGAAGACTAGAAAATATCAAAGCCAAAAAGCAGGCTAAATAGTTTTTCTCCTGCGTGTAAATCGATTCTAAAGGGGTCTAACCGGCCCCTACTTTTTCACAGTGAGGTAATTATGAGCAAAGCAGCAATACAGAAACAGGATCATTTAACAGCACAGGGAAATGATTTGACCCTTATAACACCACGCCAAAGAGAGATTTTGATTCATCTCTGCAATGGCAGAACTAACGCAGAGATAGCGCGATTTTTAGATCTATCCACTAAAACGGTAGACGCGCATAGAGCGGCGATAATGACCAGACTGAGAATTAATTCACTCGCTTTACTAGTCAGGTTTGCGATCAGAAATAAATTGATTGAGGCATAGATGTTTATTTGTCACTTGCTCCCAATTGGAAAACCCAGACAAACACGATCTGATAAGTGGAAGCAAAGACCGTGCGTGATCAGATACCGATCGTTTGCCGATCAATTGAGAGCAGAAGCAGCTAAACAAAATTTCACCATAGTCAACGGGCTTCATTATTTATTTTTAATTCCAATGCCTATTAGTTGGAGTGATCGAGAGAAGGCTATTAAAAATAAAACTTGGTGTGATCAGAAGCCGGATATCGACAACATAATTAAAGCTATCTTCGATTCGCTTTGCAAAGAAGATAAAGCAATAGCCTGGATAGGTAGTGCAAAGAAAGTTTGGTCACAAAGACCAGGAATTTTAATCAGTAATTCACCAATTAATTATTAAAAAGGAGCAATTAAATTGAGCAGTCAAAATAACAATCAACATCAAGAGTCCTTCGACCAATGGTGTGTCTTGGAACTTTTTGGCCATCAGAGATTGGCAGGTAAAGTCACTCAAGCACCATTCGGAAATTTCCTTCGTGTCGATGTACCAGATTCCACTGGCGAGAAAACTATTTGCACGAAGTTCTATAACCCTCAAGCAATCTATTCGATCAGTCCAGTTGATAAAGAGATTGCTGTAGCAGTGGCCACTCGATTAGCGCCTGAACCAGTGAGCAAATATGAGTTAAAGAATTTACTGCCAGAGCGAAATTATCCTTCTGATGATGCCCATATTGAGCGCGATTATATACAAGATGACGAGGATGATTTAGGGGAAGATGAAGATCTTTAATCGCCAATAGTTTATTAATTTCATTAACAGTTGAAGTAAAAGAAAGGTGGAAAATATGTCGGCAAAGAAAGCAGAGCAGAGCAGCTTTATCGCACCAACGGATCTGAGAATTGTTTCAGATCTTATTGATGATCTAAAGCAGAAGCGCGAAGAACGCGACCAACTAACCAAAGATTTAGTAACTGCCAAAAAAGCAGTAAAAAAAATAGAAGGGGATTTAGAGGTAGCTATACAAGCGATTGAATCTATAGATGCCCGTCTTGCCTGTCAAGAAACGCTAAGCCTGTTCGGTACGCCAGCGGTTACGGGCGTACCTAAAGAGGCATTTAATCAAGATGCTCAAGCCGCCCCTGAAGCAATGGCAGCACAGCAAGCTAACAATAAAAATAATCAACCTATTACGTTCTCTTTTGCTCCTGTAGAGACCGAGATACTTGATGGTGAGCCATTATTGTATAAAGAATTAATTATCTTCGTGCGTGGCTCAGAAGAGAGACATATCACTACAGAAGAAGCAGAGAAGCGATTGCTTGGCAAAGGGCCTGATGGGTATGCCACTATGGAGCTTCTCTTTGATAGCACCCTGGAAGCTATTGGCAAGCTATCAGAAGAACAACGCGAAGAATTTTATTTATCACTGGAGGTCTTCTATCAGATCGAAGTGAGGGTTTTAGGAGATGCTGAAGAAGATCAGAGTATACCTGCTGACGTGGCCGCTATCTTCACTAGAGGACCAGAGTCGCGATATTTGACCAATGAGATTTTATTAAAAGTCTCAACGGAAAGTCTCTCCGATGAGGAAAAAGAAAATTTCGATAGAGTTGATATTCAAGAAGGCTATCTTGATAGCTTGCCTGATGCTCCCCAAAATGTATTAGAGGCTGTCTGGCAGCAACTTCCAGCGCCGGAGGTATCAGAAGCCGTTGCAAGCTTCTTCACCCCCGTAGAAGGGCAAGCCAGCGCTGCTGCTACCCCATCGCAAGTTGAAGGCTCAAGCTATCTACAGAATAAATTCAAGCTCACCCGATTAGAAGATGGTCGCATCGTTCTACAGCACAAAAATAAATCAAAAGTGGTAGCCGCTCAAAAGGTTCTCGATATTGAGAAATCTTATGATTGCAAGTTTGAAGAGATACCTGAGAGCGCAATGGAAGACGTTTGGGCGAAGATGTCTAAGGCATATAAGCCTCAACCAGATAAAAAAGAAAATCCAGTTACAGAAGAAGCCGGCCACGATCTTGATGAAATTAAATTCATGCACAAGTCCGATGGCTCAATTATTTTAACCTCTTCACTGAGAAGCAAAGTAGTAGATGCTGACACCATTGAGAAGATACGCACCATCGGATTATTTATCGAAGAAGGCAATGCTTCAGTCTCTATTAGCGGAGAAATAGAAGGACTTTCACTCGCGCAGACACGGGCTTTATTTCTATCTAGCTATGCCAAGCCATATCAGAAAACAGAGAGCAATGTAGTCGGCATGGCAAGTGCAAAGAGTCGCAAGAAGAAAGAGCCTCAAGCCACTATTTAAGCGGTCATTTAATGATTGTCAGCTTGTCAACTACAGGTTGACGTTGCCGGTGTGTGGTGAATGGTCAATCAAACTAGTTAATAGTTTACGCAGGTTCGATTCCTGCCACCGGCCTCAAAGATTTTATTAACACAATAATTTTCTTGTGTTGTATCGAGGTGAATTTATGGCGACCAATAATAAAAAGAAAAAGACGGTCAAGCTAGTTGAATACTACTGCCATATTAAGTGCAGTATTTGTGGAGAGGGCTACGATCATTCTCTTCTTGAAGGCAAATTGACTGGGCATGATCACGTTGATTTCTTCGCAGTTGGTGAGAATAGAAAAAAGAATATCGGCCTGGTTTTATGCGCCTTTTGCTTAGAGGATGTGATGAAGCATGCTGGTGCTGCATTAACTAAAGCTGGATTCTAATTTCAATAATTAACCAATTACCAAAATAAGCACCGAGTAATTAATTTTTATTTTGGTGTATCGAATAAGGAATAGAGATGAGCGTCAAAGAGCAAATCGAAACCATCGCGGCTTATTACCCAGAATATTTCTGGCCTGGTGTTAAAGAAACGGCGCAACCAGAAAAAGATTGGGATAACCCTCCCCATAAGAGCCATCAGTGCTGGGCCTGCGATTGGGTATGGAGGCCATCGGACGTGTGCACCAATGGCGTGGCAGAGATTAAAACCGTTGGCAAGGTGGACAACTGGGGCAAGCCATCAATGCTCGCTTTAGCTGCGGAGAGAAGGCAGAAGGAAGGGTTATGATTAAAGAACCAATTCCCGATATTGTCTATAGGGATATGCTTGAAATCATTCCTGATCATCTTGTACTGGAACGAGCTATTGCTATCAATCCCGCTCAACCCAAGCACAAGATAGGCGATCTGGTCTGCTATATACACTCCAACTCTTATGGCTTTGGCACCGTGACACAGCGTCGCATAACCTCAAAGAGCGAAGAGAAGCACCATATTGAATACAAAGTCAAATGGGAAGATGGCAAATGGGATAAGTGGCTTGAGGAGTGGATGCTTCTAACGCCTGAAGAAAAAGGCAGGCCCCGACCATCATCAGAGAAAGGGGTGAGCGAATGAAGAAAAAGCCGTCCGCACGATCAGTGCCGGTCCAGCAAAGCTTGGAAGATAAAATGTTAGGTGCCGTTGTCGATTTCGTAAATGAGGTCTGTTGGTATCCGGACTGCCTGGATAAGGTCGATGATCGCACCTGGTTGACCCTGCTCTCTATCGTCCCTGATCGCCTCGTTTTACAGAGAGCTAAAATAGTATCCGACCCAGACAATCAGAGAGTGGCCAACAAATGAAGATTAAGATCGGTGACATCCTCTTATTTAAAGTTATCCCTAGAGCCGGGCTTGCTAGTTTTGCTGGGGTCTGCAAGATCGTGGATTTAAAACAACATCACTATGGCGTAGACGCGCCCCTAAATTCAAGGCGCTCTCCAAGATCTTATTCACAATGGACGGTCTACATCGACTGGCAGCGCCAAGACGGGAGCTTCTCAGGCAAGGCGCTCTCTCGATATCGACCCGGTGAGATTGCCTTTGCTCCTATGAGCGCCACCAGCTTGAGCGAGTTTGAATCATTCACCAACTTCATGGTGGAGAGGGCGGAGACGGAGATGCAGACGGAGAAGAAATAAGTACTAAGCATTGTGCTTATCAGATGCAGGGAATTATTTTATGTTTAATATTAAAAATCAGCCAGAATGGAACTCGACTTGGTCTAACGCCAATGGCGTGATCTTGTTAGAGTGGATTGATCCTGAAAGCGACCCGAAAACCCTTGAGTGCCTTGCCTCTGAAGGTAACCCCAGGGCCTATCGTGTAGTGCGAATAGATTTAGCGAGTGGCGTTCTGATCTACGGCTATTATGACGGCCCATATAGAAAGAAGGGCTGGATACCTAATCCTTTTGTATGTCGCACGCTCGTAGCTGTGCTAATGCGCTGGATTATTGAGAGCGACAGCTACAGACATGGAGTCAAAGACGCCGCTGAACTCTGCTCACGCCGGGCTGAGTATTATGGCTATGAGTGCGATACCCCACACGATGAGAGCAAGAAGATTGCCCAACATTGCTTGGAAGTATTTAATGGATTAGAGAAAGAAATATTGGGGTTGATAGAATAATGGGCAAAGCTATTAAGCTCGACACATACAATTATTGTAAAGCTTGCTACTACATAGGCGATGGCTTTCATCAAGTTCGAGATGGCTACTGTGGTTTAGGCGAGTGCTTTACTTGTGCCAATATTGAGCCAGATCCATCTTTTCAAGACGTGGCTATAGTATGCCCCAAATGTCACGAGTACGAGGCTTTCTATCTGTCTGATTGGCACCCATTATTGATAGCGGTTGATTAGAGCCAAACCCCCCGATTTTGTTCCGTTGCTAATCTACTTCCCTTCCTTTTTATTTAAATGGTATAGTTTTTAGTACCATAAAGTATTAATACAGCCCGCGAATAAAGGCAAACCACATGACAGAGAACCCGTTTTCCATCTCTCCCAATCCTCGATATTGCTATTTAACCGCACTACATCACTCCGCTGTAGCCAAAATAAACTATGTGATCGACGATAGGCAGGGGCTTTGCACTCTGATAGCCGATATCGGCCACGGCAAAACAACAGTACTTCGCTACATCTATGATCAGTTACAAGACAGGCCGGAGATCACTGTCAGATTAATGACTCACCCTCAATACGCTACCGATATGGCCTTTCTAAAAGCCATCTGTTTAGAGTTTGGGCTTGAGCCTAAAAGATCAAAGCTCCAGCAAATAGGCGAGTTACAAACTTTTTTAGTTGAGGAATATAAAGCAGGTCGCAATGTAGTGCTCTTAATTGATGAGTCTCAATTATTGGCTGGCCTACAGTTTGAATTAATTAGGCAATTGCTCAACTTTGAAACCAATACCGCCAAGTTAATTACTATCGTTATGGCTGGCCAGCGCTGAAGAATGGGAAAAAATTCAGGAAATTAAAAAACTACTTCCTGATGCAGACGTTAGCCTTAGATACCATTTCTGCGAGAGCAGTAAGTGCGACGAGCAGGTATCGCGACAAGGTATCCAGGTGAAAGTTAAAGTTGGGCCATTCACCTTCAACCGTGAATACGCTGCTTAGTTCTCTCAGAGTTTCCGGTCTCTTCAAAACCGGATTAATTCATCAGCGAGAGGGGATCAATGGATACCAGCATACCAAGACCATTGGCATATTTAAGAGAGGTTAAAAAGAAATACCCGCTAGCTATTGAGCAGATCGATAAATTTAGAGCATCTAGAAAAGAGCTAGGAGACTGGCCTCAATGGTGCTTTTGTCCGTTAGCGGGTAGCTATGCGGTAGTCTCAAATACTGAAAATTTTCTAAACTTGGATTCGCTGCATGACATTGGCACCGTCGGTGCCGTGATTGCCTGGAGAGCTACACAGGGCATTTATAGATTTGATCAGACCGTCTATGAGGCAGTTATACAAACCGATCTTAAAGGTGACATACCCGTGCAGGTATTACACCAGCTCCCAGAATGGTGTGTGTATATCGAGACACCAGGAGCAAAGGCATACGGCGGACGGATTCATGGCTTCTTTGCTCATCTGGAGTATGACGTAAACGACTCTCGATCAGAGCTTAGATTAATGCTCGATAGTGATGATGGGCTATTGACCGTGCCTCTACACCTGGGCAGTGACATACACAGCGCCATCGAGCGAGCTACTAGAGAAGCCAGCAAACAATTTATCAAAGAATTTACCCAAAAACCCAACTTTGGCGCAATTGCGAAAGCAGAAGAGATCGCTCCGTTTGTTTCCTTGCTGCTTTATCTTTGCAGTCAGGCAGTAGAGATCCGGGATCAGAAAGGGAGCAGTCGCCAGCCAAAGTTCCCAAAAGCCACAAAGTTAAAAAGCGGTTTTAAGATACTGCCCGCTAATCAAGTTACTACCTGGGAGGTGGCTTATAGACTAGGATCTGCGCTGAGACTGGCCGAAACACAGCAGAGTGAATCCGAGGCCAGTGGAACCCATAACAGCCCCAAGCCGCATGTTAGACGCGCTCACTGGCACACATTTTTAACAGGTCCTCGTGATGGCGAGCGCAAGCCAATCTTAAAATGGCTACCGCCAATCTCCGTAAATGTCGAGGCAGGCGAGATTATTCCAACGATCAAAAGGGTCAACTAATGCGATTTATTACTCTGGTTGAATACTGCAAGCAGTATAACATAAATCTGAAAACAGCGCAGAGAGCTGCTAAAGAAGGGCGGATAGGAGGGGCGGTTAAGCCGGGCCGCGACTGGGAAGTGCCAGCGAGTTGCACGTGGAGGCCAGGCCCAGGCGGAAGGCCAATCACTACCAGGGCTGGCATAAATCGAAAAGATCGACAAAAGGCAGACGATCAGAAATAAAAAAAGGCCACTCTCTCAGGAGTGGCCACAATCATTTAAGTTGATTTAAGGTAAATTACATCTAACAAATAGAGTAGATGTAGTTTCGATCAAAGCCCCGTCAAAAAGATGGAAAATTATTCCAGGCTCGCCAGCTCTGCCCGTGCCTCAGCAATATTCTTTGTGAGCTTATCGATGCGAGATTGTTTGTCTGGAGCATTGCTAGCTTCAAACTCGGCCTTTCTTCGCTCCATATTAGCAATATGCTTTTTGAGAGCCTCGATATCAACACTGGGTTGTGCCGGTTCAGGAGCTGGTGGCAGAGCAGGGATGGCAGGCTCGCTCTTTTTGAAGACGCCAGCCAGATTATTTATTTCAACTACTGCGCTGGTTATAGCCTGGACCGTGTCTGTAAACTGTTCGACATGAATCTTGTCCTTTACCTCAGCAGGTAGAGTATTGAGAGTGCCAGTCGCAGCAGTGAGAACAGCGGCGGTTTTAGTAACTCCGTTGCCGGGCTTTTCAACAGCTGTAATTATTTTTGGCACAGAGGCGAAAATTGACATTACCACCTCAGCGACGGTAGCTAGATTATTGCTATCCATATTATTTCTCCTATTTAGTTAAATTGGGATTGGGTTGAATTAAGTCGAAAGGGAAATTGTTAGTTCTTGCGAAATGATGGTGACGAGAGGCCGAAATAACAGCCCCAGGCCGTGATCATTAAGGTGCTTATCACAGCATCCTTGCTGTAGAGATAGGCGATAGTAAGAAAGACAGCGCCACCAAGACAGGAGAGGCTGTCTATCTTTGAGCCTACTTTTACAGAGCTAAGATCGGTAACTTGCACTTGTAATTTCTCTTCAGATGCCATCCGTGGATGCTCTTCTTCTCGGCTGAACCGTTCGGCTAATTGTTTTTTATCTTCCTCGTAACTCATTTTTGCACCTCCAGACCGAACGCCTTGAGCGCCCTATTATAAAAAACGCATCGTGATGTGTAGCCGTTCATGCCGCCATTAACCCTCTGAGTGATCTTCTCGAAGGCATAATTATCAGCCAGATCGTTTAATTTTCTCGATACCCAGAAATGACCGGCCACTCTCCAGCAGACATCTAGATCATCTGCTCTGTCGGGGTGATTCTCCAAATCTATACCAAGCGCCTGGCCGACTGCTCGATAGTTGCCACGACCAGTCAATTGAATAGGGCCACGACCCTTGTAGCGCACGCCATCACCGGGTTGAGTGTTGCCAAGATCGCGACGGCCTTCATAATTACGACCGCTGGCGATCTCTTCAAAGTATTTCAACTCTACACTCTCGTGAGCGATCTGGGCTAAGAAGGCTGCTTTGCGTTCAGGCGTGTTAATCTTGAACTCTGCCATCGCCGCGTTCATATAGGGCAGAGAATCGTTTATTCGTTTCAATGGGGCATTAGGCATAATTGCGCGCACCTGGTCCACCGAGACCAGGGCTAAAGGTTCGTTACTCATAAATATTAAATCCTTTATATCGAGTATTGAGAAAGTATCGTGAAATATGAGGGCTATTTAGGGGCTTTCATGCTGAGCAATATGCCCGTAATCTGAGCGTGATTGCGGTCTATCTTGTCGTCAAGCCGTTTGAAATCCTTGCGCAACTCATCGTTATTTTTGTTGATAGTTTCACTAAGTGTTTCCTGGCCTTGTTCTAATGCTTCGATCTTTGTTTCATTTGCTGATACCCTTTCTCGTAACTTTTGCATAGGGACCTCCCATTTATTATTTGGCTTAAAAGCCATTACTAGGCCAACCACCGATCCGAAACCGATCGTAGCCAAACCTAGATAGGTGACACAGTCGGGCCATGTCATAAGACCTCCTTGATCGAAACTTAGATTTAAAATTTGATTGAATAGTTGGAGTTGGGAAATTGCAGGATTCCCCAACTATGAGATTAGCTGAAATCTTTTAACAAAATTACTCTTGCCTAATAGCGGAAATATTCTCTGCTGACCAGGATCTTCTATCGCTATCTGGCGGCTAATAATCCTCGGCAATACCCCAGCAGCAACTTTTAATGACTCCGCATCTTTGGCTACTACCACACGGGTATAGTTTGTAGCTTCCAGGTTTAGCTCAGGATCGCTCCACTTGTCCTTATCCTCACAACTTCCACTCCCATCTAATCGCACAGTAAATAATTTTCTTTGTGGATAATCGTGGCGTCTGAAGATAACTCGCGCCATCGCTCTCACCGGCTGAAGGAAATTTAAGTCTTTGTATGGCTCAAAGCCCAGTCTCCAGCTATATCCAAATTTAGCGGCTAATAGATCGCATGCCTGGGCGAGATTTAAATTCTGGAATGAGACTGGCTGATACTCACCATCGGCCAATAATTTATTTAGTGCCGCATCGACCAGACTCGGAGAGGGCGGCTTGAGGATCGTGTAAGCCAGTCTATCGCGGGGCCATGCTCCCGCTGGGGCGTCGGGATCGATTGGCTCTGGTCGAGTACCACCCCCCGCTAATAGGATCGCCGGGAGATGTACTTCAATGGGATTTGGATGCAGATTTTCATAGTTAAAAGATTTGCCAGTAAGGAACGAGCCATGATCCTCACAAGATACCGAGTAAGATCTATAGGGCAGGTAACTTGGTTTAACAGATTTAACCAAACCGCCAAATAATTTTAGATCAAATGGTGGACGTAGATACCTGATAATTATTTGAGCGCCACGCCTGGGAGGTTTCCCATTGCCTGGCAAAGCTACTCTAAAATCAGCAGTAGATTGGCCCAGGCCAAGTCCCAGTTTAATCCTGGGTGGCTCTATTAATTGATAGTCTGTATCGTGGATCTGGCAGTAAATAAATTCAGTACACATATAATTATTAGGGGTATAGCTCAGGAAATCCGCCTCGGCTTGGGCCAAAATTGGGATCAAAAAAGCCTGCCGTACTGAGTACAGCGGACAGTCGATAGTATGGGGTGATATAATTCAACCCATTATTAGCCCAGTTAAAATCACCCCAAATTCGACAGCTAACAATCACCTCACCAGATAGATTTAAATTAGAAATATCGAGAAATTGATTAGCATCCAAACCGTTACCGGCCACATCTCCAGGCCCATAGGTCTGTGCAAAGATCACGTTATCATTTAATTTTAACTCCAGATTGGTTGTGCCCATCTGGAACTCAGGGTGATCAGGCAAGAAGGAGTTATAGTCTGGCCTAAAATATTGATACCTAATAGCAATCGTTAATGGCAATGCTGAAATATTGCCGAATACATCCATGTTTATTTTGCCGCGTATGGTTTCATCTACCGTGAAATTAAAAAACTGTAGTTCATCCGTAATGTCCACATCAAAATATTCATCGTGGAACATCGTAGTATCCAGTCTGCGTGCAATCAGATAAGCCGAAAATCTAATCAGTTCATTAGGATTGGGCGGAAAATAAACGTAGGCTGGCAGCGCAATGATATCTCCGTATGTGGATTTTAATATCAGTTCTGTGCCATCAAGATGATGGAAATCGTGCGTAGATGGACTAGAAGGAGCCTCACCCTGCAATCTAAAGCTAATCAATTTATTGGTTTTATCTTTGAGTGGGAATTGTTGAGTATCTACACCAAAAAGAGGAATAACTGATTTAATAACTCGATTAACAATATTGCCCTGATATTTTAATGACTCAGCATCTTTGGCAGCAATCACGCGGGAGATATTCGATTCATCATAATTAAAATCTATATCCACTATTTGCCAGTCAGCGCCACATCCATTCTGAATAGTTGCCAGGTTGAGGGCAGGGCGTTTGATTAGTTGCTCTTTATTGTAGATCACTAGATCTCTTGTGCCGGGGTGGAAATACCACCGAGCCAGATCGCCCAAGATCAGCATGATAGCCTCATCAAAAAACTTCCCATAAATAGGAATATTTTTTCTTTTAATCTCTTTTATTGGCACAAAGTCTAGTAACTGCTGATCATAGATCTCTCCAGTCCTAAACACTATTGATCGAATAAAATCAGCCGCCCCACTTTCCTCTGCCAGTAGATCTAAAATTCCCGCTATTGTGCCATCAGCGATTACATTAATTGGATTGCGATGGAGATGATCATAATAGCCATTGGCTGAGTAGCTAAATAATGGGCCGCCTGGTGAGCCATATTCTTTTGATGATCTCGCTACCACGTTGCCATTAAACCAATCATTGCCATTAATCTTGGCTGTGACTTTAGCGCGATCAGTCTTTGCCCAAGGGAGAAGATGGCCACGATGATCAAAAGATAATTTTGCGCCACCATCACCAGTGATAGATATTTTTGGCGTGCCGTCGTACTCAATAGGATCATCACGATGGGCAATAAATAATTTTAGTGGGGCATTGGGAGATGAGTCAGGCATTATGGTTCCTCTTCTTCCATCTCTTCAGGAGTCAACTCTACTTCTATTTGAGAGGCATCGATAGCATTGCGACGATCAGGAGATTTGGAGTATCTGAAGGCCAAGGCCTGTTTCTTTCTCACACTATCGGTATTGTTGGGCGCAATCGATAATTTATATTTAATTCCAAGTTGATTAAATTCAACGATCTCTATGCCAACCACTTGCCATTCCACATTGATACCATCAACTGGATCGATAATCGGGATGATATCTCCCAGTTCCGCCATAGTGTAAGTCGTGATGGAGAAAGATCCTTTTTCATCCTCTTCTACAGCCAGTCTAATCCCTGCTTGCTGATCGGCTTCATTATCGTCAACCAGTTCTGAATTAATTTCCTGAAGGGTTCGCAGACCATCCCCGCACTGCTCGTTCTCTATCACTCTGGCCGCTCGCTTAGTGTCTACCGCAGAACCATAGGCAGTATTGCGCCCCTCTCTGATGATCGCTCGCTTTACGTCAGGATCGTAAAAACTGGGGGCCTGCTTTAATTCAATAAACCCTTCATCCTCATGAAGATAAGCGGTAGGAAAATCGCCGGGTACGTCGGGCTGTTCTTCGAGGGGTTTGGTTTTATCGTACAGAAGTATCTTGAAAAATGTATTGGTCATAGAACTTATTCGTAGGCTTTAAATTCGCGGTCTTGTGCGTCAATTAATTCTTTCGCAATTCGACGGGCGGCGCGTTCAACATCTTGAATCGTGATATTCGTGCCATTGAGATTGGTGGTGTATTTAAACTCGTTATTGATATTGAATGTGTTGCCGCTGCCACCTGGTCTATTGCCAGTATTACCACTATCATTACCTTTATTTTTATTTCTGCCACCTGATAGATCGGGAGGGGGAGGGAATGGCTCATTTCTATCCTCAATGATCGGCGTATCCTGGCCTGTGATATTGGGAGGTTGATTATTAGTGCTGAGAGGATTGCCGTTTCTCTCCCCTTTAATTTTCCCTTGCTCGATCCCGCGCTGTTCAGCAGTTTTTCTTTTAACAAGCTTTTTGCCGTCCTTATCAGCGCCGTCTGCCTGGGTGTCTGTACTGGTAACATCATTTTGCTGGTCACTATCGTTGCTGCCTGGCGTGTCAGCCTGAGATACGCCGCCTTTGCTTGATCGCTCAACTTCGCCTGCTTGTTTAACAGTACCCTTATTTTTATTTTTGTTTGGGCTAGAATCGCCTGTAGAACTGCTATCACTCCCGCTTGTATCGTCGGAGCTAAGAGGGGAATTAGTGAGGTTGCTGGTCGACGGGAAACCGTTGCCCAATTTGTTCGTTATATTATTGGTCGAAGATGCCGAGTTATTAGAACTGGCAGAGGTAACATTATTGCCAAAAGGCGAACCGCCTACATTATTACTACCCGCTAATTTCTGAGTCAATCCGATCGCTTGCTGGGCTTTTGCTATTAACTGATCGATAGCTGAAGTCAAGCCGTTGATAGCACTAGAACCGGCACTACCAAAACTTTTAATCCTGCCAACCGCTGCATCTAAAGCTGTTGTAAGCTTATCCTGAATCTTATCTAAGCTCGATTCAAGGGTTTCACGAATCCTTTTTTCACTATCACGATATTCATTCTCAATGGCGTCTCTCTGATTCTTCCTACGTCTTTTTTCATCGTCCAAAGCTTCCTGTAATTTCTGATTTTTTTCACTCTCTCTCTGGATGATCGCGGCCACTTCAGCGTCATGGCGGGTCTGCTCATCAGCCAATTTCTTTTGATAGGCCGTTTCTTCTGCTATCCTTTGGGCTTCGGCTAACTCTTGTTGATGCTTATAATTAGCAGCGATATTATCAAGCTGCTTTTGTAAAAATGTATCAAGCTCGCTTTTCTGTCTTTCGTAGTCGGCTTTTAGCTCATCAGCCCGTTTCTGATTACCCGATTCAACAAGTTTATTATATTCTTCCTGGAAGCTCTCTTCTAAATCAAATTTATCTTCAGTGGACTTTTTGCGGGCTTCATACTCTGCCTGTAATTTTTTAAGCTCTTCAGGATCGGTAACACCTTTTGATTTTGCTGCAAATTCATCATCTAAAGCACTTAATGCCGCTTTCTTGCGGGCTTCACGATCAAGGCGTTGCTGCTCTTCAGCATTGGCAGCATCGATTCTTTTCTGGATCGCGTCCTTCTCTTTTTGGGTAGACGCGTCTCGTTGTTCGTTTTCTAATTGAGCAATTTTATCTAAGAAAGAGGATTTAGCTTCAAAGGCTTTTCTACCCGCTTGCTCCTGCTGATCAGTCAGTTTCTCGTTAACGGACTGGATTATATTAAATATTTCATTAGCATTCCGGGTCTCTATTTCTTTCCGACGATCAGACTCTTCTTTTACAATGGCGGTTCTATTCTGCTCGTTACGGCTAGTTTCTTCAGCGATTAAAATCAATCCCTCAAAGATATTGGCAGCGATCTGTTTCTCGGTATCTTTATGAAACTTAACAAAATCTTCTCGTAGTTTACGAATCTTTTCGTCATAGGTCTTTTGGGCATCAAGTAACTGCTCATTGGCTGTTTCATTGGCATCAACACGAGATTGCTCTGCTTCGCGATAGGCAGCCTGGATCGCATTGTAGGCTTGCTGTAGATAGGCTCTCTGTTGGGCTACCGCTTGAGCCTCTGCCTGCGCTAACGCGGCAATGCCAGCTTTGCCCTGTTCGACGACATCGGAGACAAGGGATGCGCCAGTATCATGGAATTGACCCTGTAAAACACCGACGCCTTTATAGAGATCATTGACTGATCGAGAGGTTTGATTCGCGGCTGCATTAGTCTGCTCGGTTGCATTGGTTAACTCATTCTGTCGATCAACCGCTTGACCAATATTATCAATAAGTTGACGGGTAGAATCGTTAAGCTTTTCATATCTGCCATTTAGAGCAAAGGTTAGCTGATCCTCTTGATCTCTTAATCCATTAAGCTTGGTCTGTAGCGCAATTCTCTCCGACGCTGGTTTATTGAGAGAGATGGCAAGATCTAATTCTCGCTGAGCGGCTGATATCTCAGTAGCTAGAAGCTCCTGACGTAACTGGATAACCTTTCTGATCGCTGTTTCACGATCAGAAGAGAACCGTCTAATAACCTCCTGTTCGTTTTTTATCTCCTTTTCTTGAGAATCGACTGTTAAGGCATTACGCTTGGCTATCTCCCTGGCTGCATCGTCAGTTTTGGCCTTCTCTAAATTAGCAAAATCAGTAACCGCTTGGCGTTGACGGGCCTGTTCTAAGGCAAATAACTGATCTTTTATCTCCTGTTCTTTTGTAGCATTACCCTTCGCTAAAGCAAATTCCTGCTCTAAGACAGCCTTTCTCAGTGTAAAAGATTGAGCTATTAGTTTCTGCTTATCTTGCTCTCCCTTAACAAAAGATTCATGTTCTTGCTGGACTTCTCGATCAATCGCGGCAAACTGTTGAGCCAAAGCAGTGGTAACACGCTCAAGGGTTTGGTTAATAATGCGAGTTCTGGCGACAAGTTCAGCTTCTTGGATCTTAATTCTATCTTCTGATTTAATCTTTTCTAAGTTGTTGAAAGCATTAAGATAATTAGTTTTTGCTACGGTTTCATCTTGCCCGGCTTTGATAGTCGCTTGTAATATTTTTTTAGCATTATCAACAGCGGTTTGTGCGGCTTGTTGTCTGTACTCGGACTCTATCTCAGCCTCTTCTTTGGCAGATAAGATGCCAGCATTTCGAGCGGCTTTTAACTCGTTAGTGCGAAGATCGAGCAATGCCTTTTCGAGGTCCGCCGCCGCTTTTTGGGCAGTAGAGAGACTTTTAATTGCACCGATTAAAGCATTGGTCTGCTGTTCTTGTTTTTTGGCAGCATCGGCACCGGCGATCTGGGACTTGCTCAGCTCTTCTTGAGACTGTTTGCTATCTTGCGCGCTCTTGTTAAACCCTCCGAAAGCACCGATCAATTCATCGAATTTTTGCTTTACAACGCCAGCGGTAATAGCCACTTTCCCAAAAAAGATCGCAATATCTTTTATAGCATTAACAAAGATCGGCCCTACTCCGGTAATAAATTCTTTTGACAAATCTAATATTACCTGTAGGCCATCTCTAAAATCTTGATTGGCAAATAACTCAGTGAAAGCTTGCTTTGCTCCAGCGGCTAGCTCAGTAAATGCTGGCAATAGCTCTTCACCTAATTGATTGCCGAAACCTTGAAGCAGTGTTTCGATCTGGCCGATAGAAGCATTGAAAGAAGCGGCCAGCTTTTTAGACTGCTCATCAACTACAAGACCGCTATTTCTAGCCTCTTCTTGCAGTGTTGAGAAAGTGCCAACTAATGGCAAAAGCTGTTTTGCGGCTTGGTCCCCAAGGATACCCGCCAGCGTATTTAGATCTTGAGTTGATAGACCGGCTCCTTGAGCCGCTTTATCGATATCTTTTAGGACTTGCTCGGCGGATTTTGCTTTGCCGCTAGAATCCAGAAGGGAGATTCCTAAAGCGTCAAACTTCTTTGCTGCTTCCCCTGCTGGATCTGCAACCGCGCCATCTATGGTCTGGCCAAGCTGTAAATAAGCGTCAGTGATGTCAGAGGCAGTTCCGCCGTTTCTCTCAAGCCCAATGGTCAGAGCAGCGATAAATTCTGATGATGCTTTAGTGCTTGCCTGGACATCGCTTTGCTGCTTAATATACTCCGCTGTTCCTCCTGCAAGTTTGGCCAAAGATCCGAAATAGGCCAAAACCGCGCCAGCGATAACAGCAAAGCCCGCTCCTACGGGACCTAGTGACTCGGCTAAAGCGCCAAAGCTCGAACTAGCTCCTTGACTAGCCTCAGACGCGCCCTCAATAGACGATCCGGCCTTATCAGTAGAGTTGCTCGTTTTCTCTGCGCTCTTCTGAACCCCATCCAATTCATCGGAAACACTCTTGAATGCACCGGGGTTTTTAACTATTTGCTCTAAAATTAATGCTATGGTTTGTGAAAAATCGGCCATAATATCCCTGATTAATTCCTAAATAGTACTTGTAATTTGTTGTCAAGATCCTATAAAGTTCGTTCCCATTGCTAGGAACTGATTCCATAGGAGATCTCTGATGGTTGATAACAATAGATCGGGTGGGCCTAGTCCATTGGTTATAATTGGAATTGGCGCCATTTCTCTGTTACCGAGATCGGGTCAAAGATAAATCTCTCTGCTGTAAAGTTAAATAAACTGCTTTGTGATCAAGGTTTTCAGGTTGCCGAACGAGACACCAAGAAGAATATTTATTACCTACCAACAGAGAAGGGAAAACCGTTTGCCGTACTGACTGATACCGGGAAACAGCACTCTAACGGAACGCCAGTGCAGCAACTAAGGTGGCTATCCAGTCTAATTGACCATATAGAGATCGATAACAGTAAGGCGGGGTAAGATGATAAAGATCTTTATTGTGGCTAATCTGGTTTGGTTGGTTGCAGTGTTTATGGTCTTGATCATGCGCTACAACTTAGAAAATAAAAGCGAGTAACACCCAGGGGATCTTGACGATCCCCTTTTTATTTTATAATTCGCCCCGATGTCTTTCTTGCCCCACTGTTTAATCGTTTATCAGTCTCGGCTTCTCTTTTTCTATAGCCCACTAGATCATGGCTGATATTTTTATAATGCTTATTAAGCAGATTAAATATTGATTTTATAAAAGCTATCATATCTATCAATCTCCTTATTTCGACCTTATTCTATCACTTTCTCTTCAGCCTCTTCGCCAGTTCGTTGCTCGCCAGATCATTCAGCAACCCGCCCAGATCATCAGCCAGCTTCTGATCAGCCTCGATCACATGCCGCTCTGGTACTCGCCCCAAACCACCCTGATGACTCAATGCCACCACATCAGTCAACTTCACAAAAAACTTTTTACCGCTATCACCTGGCTCAACTGCAAATGATTTGCCGCTGGCCAATTTGCTCAACATAGAATCGCCATTAACACGGCGAATAAGAATTTTCTTATCGCCATATTTGCGCTCTTTGGCCTCACGGTATCTCTTCACGAGCGGGACATATTTTTGGGCGGCAATGGTTCTTTGAGCGCATCGACCTAGAATGATCGGCACTTTGGGACTACTGGCCAATGGCGATAGATTGCGATAGACAGACGAGACCGCGCCTATCACATCCTTTGCCTCTTTCAATCCCTTTTGGAAATCAACTTTGATGAGCATAAATAATAGATGTGGCCCTGCGTCAGATTCGAACTGACAACAACACGCATAGAATTATCCGGATGTTTACACGCTGCTTTTCCATTTGCATACCAGGGCCAAAATAAGCCGGACTAAACTTGATGGATATGCGAATCAAAAGATTTCTGCATTGCGACACTCGTTTCTAATTGCTTCGCTTCTAAGTGCTTCAGAAAGATTTCCCTGAACTCATTCAAGGAAGCCTCTACTCTACAAATTTTTTGGCCTTGACCCATATCAACAACTTCAATAACCGTTGCTTTTAGTCCACATGGATAGGTTACGACATGGCCTAAATCATGCTCTTCTGGGTCAATGAGGGTCATCGTGCCATACGGAATACTTTTAGGATCTTTATACCAAAGACGAGCCAAGGCGATCTGACTACATCTATGTAATTCATTGATATCTGTTTCTGCTACTGTTTTGAAATCCATAATTAACCTCTAATTAGTTGGAAGCATAATCAATCCCAATGGCTCAATGGGGATTGGTACAGTCTGCCTATACACCACTGGGCTACCATCCTCATTCTGTTGAATGGAGGGATCAAAGCGATTAACCAGCCATCTCACGCCAAGATCATTATCCTCTCTAAAGCAGGTACGCGAGCCATATTCATACCCTTTTAATATAGGGATTTGAACTTCTACAGCCTCATGAAACTGAGTGATATTGATAATCGCGGGCAGTTTAACAGAGCGGAAAAAATAATAGACGGCCAACTCGTTAGGCTTAAATGGATTGTAATGGATACCCAAAACACTTGTTTCTGTTAGCACGCCCTTTGAAGAGAAATATTTTCGATTATTTATTTTCTGACCTGGGAGCGCGAATTTATCGACTACCCCATAATCACCATTAAAGACTAGCCGTGTTTTAATCACGGCCTTAACGTCTTTTAGTAGTGCATTGGTAGGAGTGGTTGATAGTTGACGATTCTCAAAAGAGATATCCGCCCCCGGATCAATGCTCACTCCGCCCTGAGTAAGCCCCCAAAATTGACCATAGCTCACGCCTACAGGTTGAGCGTAACCATATAGCGGAGAGTCAAGGACACGGTTGATCTCAATCTCAACCGTGTCTGTTGGCCCCCCGTCTATATCGTCAAAGAAGAGGACATATCCTTGTGATAGGTATTGATCAAAGCCGTTATTCATAATCGTGATTATGCGGGAGTGATGGAGGGATAGTAGCGCTCAATGTAAAACTTGTCTGGGCCACCTGGCACAGAGTTGACAGAGATCTCAAGAGGAGATGCGCCGGGGCTACGGAGCTTGAAGTCATATTTCAAGCCACCTGGTTGACCATCATAGACAACGCCCTTTAGATATTGGCCATTGAAATCAGGATCTACCGACGAGAACAGGAAGCCAACCGGCTCTGCTGAGTCGTTTAGATTGGGAAAGAACTGCTCAAAATCATCGCCATAAGCGACATCACCCGTTGCAGATGCTTTGCGAGCTACCTCCGAATTGCGAGTACAAAGTATATTTAGCGTGATCTTAATATCGCTACCGTTGATAGGTTTTGCAATTGGATCAAGCTGCTGGTCTGTAGGAATTGAGCCTCTGGATACGCTGATGTCAACGTTTAAATCAGTGGTATATCCAAGCAATTCAATGCCGGGTAGTTGAAATACTCCGTTTTGATCTGTTGGAATTTTGGTGGCAGCAGCAGGTGAGTTGAACGCACCGATCTCGAAGAGATTAGCGTCTGCGCCTGTACCCGCTAAGGCAGTAATAGTCAGAACCGCACCAGAAGAGGCAAACGAGTTAGCGCCGCTTGTTGTGGTGCCATACTTCAAAGCTACGCCAGCGCCAATCTGTGATTTAGTGGCCTTTCGATTGGTACAGCGATAACGACAATATTGAGGGGGGTTGTCTCCATCCTGAGCGGCCTGTAAGCAGCTAACCAATCGAGCCATAATCGTTGTTAAGGTATCGCCAGACTGGATATCGGTCATAGCTGAGAAGTTCTCAATATTACCTGCGATTAACAAACCATTGAGATTGATACCGACACCAGTACGGGTAACGGGAGTGCCTGTAAGAGTAATATTCTTGCTTGCTAAGGTCTCTGTGCCATTGGCTGTTAGTGTCGCTGCTGTCACATTGGTTAAATTCTCGGTTAGCGTGAAATCTGTACCTGGGGTATTAGCGGTTAGAGTCAAAGTTGCACCTAAACCAGCCGCAGTACAGAGTGTTGATGATGTGTCAGTGTTGATCTTAGCTTTTAGGTTTTGTGCTGCTGCCGTGGCATTAGCACCGATAGCAACCTCTGTAGCCAGAGAAGGAGATGATTTATAAGTGTATGTTTTACCGCCTACAACAACGGTCTCATCTGCTGTTGGAAGGCCAGAGAATGTTAAAGTTTTAATGGCTGCTACAGCGCTCACGCCATCCTCTAAATACTCTAATGGCGGTCTATACTGACCCGCTACTTGCTCACCAACTTTTGCTAATGTACCAGGTCTAACCGCACGAAGGGCCTGCAATGCCTTACCTGTTACGGTATAGCAGAACATCGGCAATCCCTGATTGATGTCTTCTAATGAAGCTCCACTGTGAAAATCTTGAAAAGGCATAGCTATGCCCTCCTTGTTTTAATTTTGGAATTGATAAAAGAAAAATTTGCAGTGATTAAATTGAAGAGAATTGAATCGAGATAAGCTGATTAAATCTGCATGCCAAAGAAATTGACCTGATGAGTAACCTCAAAGTTAAATTCTAAATAAGGCAATTTAGATAATGGCCGATCTTGCTCATTGGTCTGTAGCACACTGGTAGTTGATTGAAAGCCAAGTATTTTAGGCTGTGGAATAAAAGCATCGTTATGGATGACGTTTTTAACTGGTGTGGTAATGGTCAGATCTGCATCGGTAGTTGATTGGAATGGAATGCCAACTGTTTTTGATCCCACCAAGACCTCATCACCATCAAGAATAGCTTTTACAGTGCTGATCTGATTATTAATCTGAGTGACTGCGCTCTTTGCGACCTCTATTGATGTGCCAGCGCTGGTATTGATCTGGCCAGTAGTTGGGGTCGAAGAGAAAGTTAAAGGGATGCCAGCGATAGTTAAGATCTTTCCATTAGCAGGAATTGAATTGATAGCTATTCGATCAACTTGCGCCACCGCATTAGTCCAGCCATAGACGAGTTCTTGAGGGCGAGCTACTAAATAGGACTCAAGGATCTTGAGAAACACTGCTAGATAGGCGTTCGCTTGGTCTGCTGATAGATCAGGTCTGCCTGTCTTATCTTTGACCGCAAAGCCGATCCCGGTTCTGAATCTATCAACCCTGGGTGCATGGCCATTGCTACCGAACGGGTCAGCATTTAATACTGTAGCCACCTGACAATATGGCTGGTTGTAGTCAATTGCATCGCTATTAAACCAAAGAGCATCGGGAATTGGCGGCAATACAATACTTTTCTTTTGTGCGTAGGAAAATAGATAGGCTGCCTGATTTAATTGCAATATCCTGATCACGTTTTGATTGTAATCATTCGCTTCAGGAGCTTCGCAGTAGGGGCGATCTACAAGCCCATTTTTAATATTGCCTCTATTAGCGCCAGATGAAACAGCCATTAGTTTAACCCCCCAATAAATGAATTATCGTGAGAGCGTTTATTTTCTTTTGGCGATGGTATTCCACGAACATATCGACATCCGCAGTCTAAAACTTGTGGTAGCTTAGGCGCTGAAATAGGTTGGCGATATAATCTCTTTTTAAGAGCCTCTACTGCTTCTTTAGGGAGGTAATAGAGAAAAATAGGCACGCCAGTAAATATAGATTCTGTTGGATTATTATTTCGCTCAGTACTCATAATTACTCCACATAATAGGTGATATATCCAGAAATATTATTAGCCCCGTCTAAATTAATTATTAAAGGCTCATTAGTTCCTAGATCCCAGGTATTCAACTTTGGCAAGCCATTGAAATATAATAATTTCTCGCTGTCCTTTAACACCACGCCAGAGCCATTGATTGACGTGCTATCAGATTTAAGGACTACGGTAGTATCTGAGCTTGTGCTGTTATGGAGAAAGAGAGAAACAATTTTAATTTTTAATCCGCTGCCGGGAGCTGCTATAGTCGGCGTATTATCGCCAGAACTGGAGACATCGATAGAGGCACGCAGAAGAGTTTTAGATGTTTGTAGGTTGACATTGCCTATAGTGCTAGAACCCGCTGGTAGTGCGGTCGATAGGCTGACAATTTGGGGAAGATTAGTAGTGCCGAGACCGGAGAAGCGGGGGATCTTTCTTGTGCGCAAAGCAAAAGATCCCTGATTGGTGCCACCGTTAGTATAAACAACTTTATAATATCGGCCACGTCTCGGCAGGATCTCCATAAAATCAGCACTGGCCAGCACTGTAAAAGATTGGCTCATTACCGCATTGGTGCCATCGTCTGACCAGGAGATTACAAGCCCATTCGATGCACTATCCTGATCGACCAGTACTGATATAGCTACTGCCTCATAGCCTGATAGATCAACAAAGCCTCCCGTGAAGGTTGACCCGCTCGTAAGTGTAGTAGTTCGCGTGTTAGTGGCGTCGTCAAGCTCATCGACTAATTGAGCAATATCAGCAGCAATAGCGGTTAGAGTTGCCTCAGTAGCACCGCCAATAGCCTTAATGTGATCATCTGTTAGGATGGCCAGACACTGCTTGGTTAAGCCCGTCCAGATACCGCTACTTCCTGCTGTGCTACTTGCAGTTGATATAGCCGCCGCATCACTAACAGGATCGACTACTGGAAATATTTTAGTTAATACCCTGCCATTGCTGTCATAGCCGCCAAGCAGAACGTATGTAGTTGCCATTTTAATTTTACCTTGTGTTTATGCGGGTCTTAGGGTTTGAGGGTTAAGAAATGTTTACCGCTGGCCAGTTCAATTAATAACTCAATGCCTTGCCTTAATAGATCATCGGCCTCTAAGGAAATAACTTCTTTAGCTTGTGCCTTCTGAACTCTCACGATCATTGAACCAACTATTAATCTGACGATCTTTCCATATATGGACAAGTGATCGGCGGTTAGATCGGTAGGTATGCCATCGTCATTGACTGGTGACTGTGGTACGAAATAGCCCAATCTATGAGCAATGCTGTAAACCACTGCCGAAACTCTTTTAATCCAGATTCTAATAATGGGCTTGCTTGGATAACTAGGCTGACTAACATCATCTTCAGTGGGTTCAAAATCTGCCATTGCCCAACAGCATTCCTCGACTGTGGCCAGCGCGATGGAATCGATTAATTGAGAGCGAACAAATGATTTAATAAACTTGCCAGTTGAGTACCAGTCAAGCAGCATCTTGCCGAACTTCTCTTGAGCAAAGGCATAGCGAATATTTTCTGGCTTTAGATCAGTAGCACGTCTCCGAATAATCGCGGCCTCTGCCAATGGAGAGTTGATCATCCCAAGTAAATCGGATTGATGATCATTCAGTGATATCAATGGATATCGCTGCTTTGATCCTCTAATCTTAGTCGCTACGTCATTAATCTCTGCCTGAATTGAATCACTGGTCACATCAGCAGATGAACCAATAATCAATCCAGGGAGAACAGCAACTAATTGATTAGGGGTGCAATATCCATTAGCCGTGACTGGCATAATTATTCAATCCAATTTGTGCCATCAAAATATAAATCCAGCCGCTTATTGGCAGTGCTAATCCAGTCGCCATCTTTCAGTACAATATTGCCTCCATTAAATATGGTTACCAAATTATCAGCCGCGATGATCGTCAAATGTTGTCCATCTACGCCATTTGAAATTGTGGTGATCCCATTGCCACCCGCGTCCCCTGTAACTGTGATCCCATTGCAATTACTGGCGTCGAGGGTAGTTGCTTCAGCCGCCAGGGTAATAGACTTTCTAAATGGAAGAATTGCTCCAACGGAGAGGTTACCCGCTGTGGTGAGATCAGAGCCAACTACCTTGAGATTATTTCTGCTAACTCGTTTCAGCCCGACATCGATCCCATCGTCATCTCCAATTGCCTGGGATACTGCCGACCAAGGAAAAGAAGACAATCTCGACCAGACTAGAAAAGAGTCTTTCTCCAACCCGACACCATCACCAAGAATGGCAGTGGCCCCGTTCCTTGTCAGCCGCCCGCCTAATGTGATGTCGTTCACGTCGAGCATTGCGGGGCCATCGCTCGCATCTCGGATCTTTAACACTACAGCAAACCCGTCCTTTTGGAGCTTGATGAAGTTTCCATCCGCGCCGACTGATAAGCTGTTTACGCTGGGGTCTGAGACTAGATAGATAGTGTTAGTCTCAGAATCAAAACCTAAACCGTTGCCAATACCCAGCGCGTCAAATACGGCGGCAATGATCTCTTCGATTGTCATACCTCCTGAGCCGCTATTATTACAATTGCAATTAATATTAAATCCCACTGTAAATTGATTTGATCCGAGTGCTTTAGTCATACAACTCCTATTTAATTTATTTTTGATTGATTGGTTTAGTAGGTTGACAACTGCTCGATCGAGGTTCTTTCGACCTTGATCACGAGATCAGCGCCGCTCTCACAAGTTTCTAATGCCAGCTTCAGATCGTAATTGCCGATATAAACTGGCCCTAAAATATAATTCTCCGCCGTCCCATTTGTGGTTTTTTGCTCGTTGCCATCTTTATCTTCTCGATAAATAAGATCGCCTTTAGCGTTAAAATTAGGATCTTCAGCTTCCAGTTTCTCCAAAATCTCTGATAGAGACGGATCGATAAAATAAGGGCGAAGTTTAGGCAGAGTGTCAGCGCCATTAGCTTTACAGTAGATAGAGATCAGAACCCAGTAGAGGCCGGGTTTGCGCTCAATCGTGACAATCCCTGTTTGAGGTGAACCAATCGGCACACCATTAGCGGAATTTTCGTTGCCTAAATAACTGCTCTCTAGATCGTCACTCGTTAGGTTTTTAATTACATGGGTAATTGTCCCGGCCATTGCTGGATCTCCAATCTATCTACTGTAAAGGGAATTAAAAACGGGGAAGAGGGATTAATTAGGATTAACTAACCGTTGCTGAAAAAGGACTTGCTTCCGTGCCGGTCGCTGCCAGCATACCACGCACTAAAAAAAGATTTTCCGCGATATCTTCAATTTCTAGCCACTCTCCTACAGAGGTTGCGCCTTTTGTGGTTCGATTTAGAGTGATCGTGTCGTCAGTGCCGGATGCCTTATAGCCCAATACAGCCGCGCTATCATCAGAGAGCACACTGATCACGCCTGCCATCGTGTCACTGGCATTGGCAACCTTGATGATGTCGTTGCCTGACGCGGGTGCTACCTTAGTCACAAATCGATATTTTGCTCCATTGCCCGTAGAGGGTGGCAGGATAATAGTTGTACCCGTCGAAGAGTCCATTAAAATAGTTTTGCCCGCGTGCTCTGCTTCTGTAAGGGTTTTACTTGTGCCGGATGACACAGGCTCGCTACGAGTCGCGGGGGTTGATACACCGTCTTCGTCGGTTAAATAGAGATTGCCATTAACTGAACCAATCGATCGATTGCCTGCTTTGCTGGCCTTTGGTAAATTAGCCACGCTGGAACTGTCTGCTATCTCAAAATTGTCTGCTCTTAAAAGCTGTAGATCATTTGACATTTGATTACTCCAATCTAAATAAAATTATGCAATTTATTTATTAAATCTTTTTGTTAACGGGTTATCTTTTGATAGGTCGTTTAATTTGCCAATATCGTGAATATCTTCCCCTTTGGCCTCATTCGCTGTGATAGCGCCAAAGACACGACCTTTAGCAGCACGGGAGAAGATAAAATCCAAGAAGTCTAATAAATCTTTTTTGGGAATTGTTTGTAGCTTTGGTACAACGATCTCATCATCATCGTTCAAAACCTGATCTTGGATTTTATGCAGGGCTGCATATGTCACTGTAAAACTTTGGCCCGTGCTAAATAGGCCACTAGGTAATATAAAAACATTTTTCTGCACCCCATCTATTAGCGCACTTGATGATTCTGGGTAGGGTTGTGCTGGTAATGATGGCTCAATTGGATCTTGGATCACACTGCCACCGCTACCAAGCCCATAGCCGCTACCATATCCCCAATCATTGCTGAATCTAATTTGACCGCCGCGATTGGTATAGCCGATAGAGGATTGATTTGCTCCAATCAGTTCAGGATTCTGGCCAGATTGAAGAGCACAGAGAATCTCTGTATTGATCGCTGGACCATCAACCCAATCATCCATTAGCACTGCATATCTACTGCTAATGGTGATAAGTCCAACAGACAGCAATGGTGATACCTCCGAGAATGGCCCGATCAATGCATCGATAATCACGTCGATCTTGTCATCACTACCGATGATATCCCCATAGGCATTATCATCTGCGTTCTGCTTTACCCAGGCGATAAACTCAGTGCGGTCTGTTGGATAGGCCATATAAATTAATTATTTCTTTTTCTCTGCTGGTTTTGGCGTGTTGAGATCTGGCTGTTTTGCCGGTTCTAGATCATCGGACTTATTAATTGCGCTTTGATCTGATACCGCTTTCTGAGCCGCTTCTAGTTCTGCAATACGGGCTAATGCAGCTTGTAAAGCAGCGTCTTTCTCGGCTGCCACTTTTTCGGCTGCCACTTTTTCATCATTGATTTTCTTTTGTGCAGCAGCGGCATAATCAGCCGGAGTTACAGCGCCCTTCATATGGTGGGCTTGGATTCTTTCGCCAGTGCGCCCTTTGTGATCTTTAGTGAAATCTAGATCTGGATCATTATCTTGGGCTGAAACGTCCAGTACTGGCACATACCCAGGCAGTCCTGTTACTTGAGATATCTTGCTCATAAGTTCCTTTCAATATTTTAAGGGCTGAAGATTCAGCCCTTTCTATCAGCTAATCAGATTAGTTACGCAGGCAAGCCCGTGCTTTCCGGTGGATTGACAATATAGATATTGGCATTGCCAAAATTCTTAGGTGCGTCTGTTTGAGGATCTCTAACTGGTATAGTTGCGATTAATTCAGCAACGGTTAGAGACTGTGCGGTTTGAGCAGTGCGCACTAGTTTTCCATCTCTATTGGTCTTTCCGCAGACCTGAAGAGGGCCAAGCATTGGGGGACGATACGGTTTGTAAACCAAATTCTTAGAAGATCCGAGGGTCAGCAGTCTGCTATCGTCATATACAGGATCGGTTGTACCGTAAATTAAACAGCGTCTCAGCACTTCTAAGTACTGCATGTTAGCCACCATGCCAGGACCCATATTGGCATAATCCAATTTATTCTGACCTTGGAAGTGGGAGCCTAAAGCTAGTTGGCCTTCAAGAATTAAAGCAGAGCCAATTAGATAGTCGATGTCTTCAACTTTGACCTGGCGCTTAACTCGCAGATCAGCAATCATTCTGATAATCAACTCAACTAACTGATTACCTTTAATCTGATGGGACTCACCATTGGCTAAAGCGCAATCAAATCTGGTGTAGTTGGAAACTGGAGTATATTGAGAAACTACTGTTGCATTGACGCCATCAAAGTTTGAACCCTCTAGCATCACTACAATACCAACGTGAGGCAATACCAGATAAGTAGGTTCAGGATCGGACTCGTTGATCCTTACACCTTTTTGTAAGTTTCTATCATATTTACCGCGATACTGAGTTTTACCGCCAATCGCTGCCAAGGTAACAGGGTGAGTGTTGATTAGACTTTCCGTTGATCTTTCCAGGAACGGGGAGATACCAGGGGGAACGATTGGACCGAGCGCTAAAGTGGTAGTGCCTGATGATTGGCCACGTCTCAGCTTGAAGTAGCCTACTGCGTTACTAATAGTGTAACCCTCAACTACCTTGGGATCGGAGCCAAATACTACAAAATGGTTTGCCTGGGAGAGATTGAGCGTTTCATTGGTTAATGCCGTTGCACCATACGCACAATTAGAGCGAACATTCTCAGATGAGATCATTAACTCAGTTTGCTTGGTGAGATATTCATTCAGGAAGTAGGCTGCCTCTGCTTTGATATCTCGACGATAAGGATCAAGACCCAGCCAATATAGCAACTCATCATCCCAAACAATTTCAATCTGACGCCACTTCGCGAAGTACTGATGAGGCTGTGAGAAAAACTCTACTTGTGGCAATCCGTCTGTTGGTAATTGGCGCTCTGCTAGATCATAGTCTCTAACTTGAGTGTAGCTAGAAGAGGTAATCTCGACGAATTGACCGACTGGCATATTGCCGCCAGCACTGACACGACCAAGTGTTAGATCGAACTGGGGACCGCTTTGCGCTAATTCGATGATCTTTGAGGGTATCCATTGATTCACGATTGCACCGCCCAGCATTAAAGCAGGGTAGTTACCGTTCTGCGAAAGACCGTTGGAAGTGAAGTCCTCTCTATAAACTCTATTGTAGGATTCTTTGACCTGCGCAACTCGCTCTTGAAACTCTGGCTTTTTGCTATTGGACTCATATTGCGCGTACTGCTCGCGATGATTGCGCTTGATATACTCAAGCATTGGCGCGACCACTCGCTCTTCAGCGACTTTAACGAGTTCGGTTTGCTCGCCAGCCCATCCACCGTTGCCGCTATAGCTACCGATTGATTCAAACTGACCTTTACCCGGTAAAGGCTTATTGGCAGTTCTCATTGCTTCCAACTGGGCCTGCTTTGTGACGACCTCCAATAATTTAGGCATCAGCATTACTGTGCTTTCTTGGGTGGTACATACATCAGCAGCTTCAGCCAACATCTTATCCACTGGCACTTGTGGATATCTTTGGAGATCCCATACTTCATGCCCGTGGAATTTGGCCTTCTCTTTCACTGCTTTATTAAAAGCTTCAGTCAAAGAGGTTAATCTCTCGCCTGATTTTTCTTTTGCGATAGCCGCCTCTTGATCAGCTTTTAATCTATCCACATTGATACCAAGCAGGGTTAGTCCCTGTCTGGCCTCTGCCTCAGTCATCTGTCTAGCGCCTGGCTCTGCCGCAGGTGGATTGTCACGGCGTGGCTGGCCTTCGCTGGCCTCTGTTGTGGTTGTAGTTTTGGGCACAGTAGTAGACTCCTTCTGTGTTTTCTGAACTGCTGCTTTGTGTTTCTCAATGGCTGTTCTGATTGTTGGGATAATGGCTTCTTTGGCTTTCCATAATTTCTGAGCACGGACAAAAGACTCTTTGCCCGTCTCATCGTTGCCAAAGTTTGACTCGGATGGCTCCTCGTCCATCTTGCTCATATCATCAGCAGCCGCATCGTCTTTGACGCCCATTGCTGCCAGCATACCCATAATAAAGATCACGATTGTGTCTTTATCTGGTAGCTCTTTAATCTGCTCAAGAATGTCTGCTGACATTTCTTCTTTACTGACTTTTAATGCTACCGACATTTTATTTTCCTTTCTGCCGGTAGTATTATTTCCGGCCTGCTGAGTTTTAATTTCTTTTTTAATAGAAGTGATTAAATCGTCGATAATGCCCTTAAATAGGGCGCTTTCGGTGAAGTGTTTTTTGATTTGCTTTGCAGCAGATTCCCAACTGGAAACGTTCGACAGCTTAGTACCTGGGATCCCAGGCTGTTCGTTTGGGGATAGCCAATCAATAACTAAAGGGTAGTCGCCTTTGGGGATTTCCAGCGCCGGGGTGTCATCCTCACGCCATTTCCAGTCGGCAGCGGCTCGAATAGAGCAATCAGGCTCAACCCCCGCAGCAATTGCGCCGCCAACCCATAAGCCCGCTTTATTGATCTCTTTTTCGCTGCCATACTGCATGACCCCGTGAAAGGTGACTGACTTATCGCTATTCTCAACAAGAAGGGTTAGCTCTGTGGCAGGGATCATCCCTATCACAACAGGATCTTCCCAACAGGGATGTCCCAAATACATATAGAGTTTTGGCGCACCGCGTTCTATGGCACGATTGGAAGCAGAAACACCATTGGAAACGTCTGTCCATTCTCGGCCATTCTCGGATAGTTTTTCAGCGGGTAGGGTGATCTCGACATCCTTAGGCAGTTTTATTTTCCCGTCAGGATGTGCGACCTCTTGATAAGAGCGCACTTCGTATTTAATTTTTGGCATTGGTTACATTACCTTTTCAGGTTCGTTTTGATCGGAAGGAGCGGGAAGAAGTTTAGGATCTAGCTTAGAATTTAATTGCGGGGAGAGCATGGCGCTCTCAATCTTTGCCCAATCTTCGGGATAGTATTTTCTTAGATCAGGGCGCTCTCTTAATAAATCATTCCACCATTGTTCAGGGTCGCGCTTGAATGCTTGAGCAGCAACAAAAGCAGCCTCTTTAACTGGCATCGTACCTGCACTTACACAGCCATTCGCTGCCTCAACGCGCTTCATTGAGCGAGCCTCGGTGACCTCTCCCACTACGCTGCACTTCATTTTAACTAGATCGGACTCGATATAGCGCCGACCAGAGTCCATGCCCCATCGATTATCAGCAGCAGTAGCAGCTAGATTGGTGATAAAGTCAGCGCGCACTCTTAAAGAATTGCTACGAGTATCAGAGAAAAGAATTGCTAACTGGGCCTCACGCTCTTTGTCGGTCTCATTCAGCCACTCAGCATTGCTATAATTAACCTCATCGGGAGCAATAAGCATCGCCAGAGAACGTCCTAAAACAGCAGCGATAGCACTTCCCCTGTATTTGACATCGTTGTTATCAAAGCCAGTGTAGTAGTTACCGCTTGACTCAAGGCGATCCATTTTGCCTTTACCGTTAATCCACTCAGCAGCATGGGTTCCTAAGTCCTCGCCCCTTTTAATCCGAGCTTCGATCGATTCATACTTGGCTTTATTTAAAGCTGTCGGGTGTATGCCATTGCCAATTGCATCTTCTCTTTGCTGTACGGTGATCGGTATATCCCCAATGCGACCACGCTGGATATGATCCATTGTTTTAATATTGTCTTGAATATATTTAATAATGGACAGCAAGAAAGTAGTGCCATAAATATCAGATCTAAATAATCTATTACGCACAGCAACAACATTGACATCAGCAAACTGAAATATCGGAGATCCCCATTGATAAGGATCAAACTGTTGAAACGCGATCAATTGGCCGTCATCTAATCGCAATTGAGAATTAACCAAGATCTTTACTGTCTGACAGGGGAGGCCAAGTAGATCCGTGATAGTGCCGAACGAATTAAACCAGACACGATCATATATTCCACCGAAAAGAATATATTCGCGCATAATCATTTCAAGCTCAGACTTGGGTGTTAATTTGGCAACTGCCTGATAAGCACGATTGGATCTCTCTGCTGATTGAATAGCGACAGGATTGTTTTCATGGCCCTCGATTGGGACAACTTCTTCTTTGACTCCCAGTCTGCAAGCGCCCTCAACACGGGCATTAATACAGGCCATCGTGGTGTAGTCGTTCTCAAATAAAATTCTTAGTTGACGGCAAAATTCATATCTTTGGGCTACGTCGGCGGATTGGGCCTGCTGTAGTAGATTGTGTATAGTTGGGCTTATAACACCACTGCCAGCAGATTTGGACCAAGCGTCTCTCTCGTCTGGATCTTTGCGCGGAGTCCTGGTATCAGCCCACTTGGTAGCAGTATCAGGATCGGTCAGATCTGGTGCAGGGGCATCAGGATTGCTAGACGCTATCTGCAACGGTGCATCAGGTTGATCGTCCACTGGCGACGGACTCAACTTCTGAGCATCGGGCATACCGGCCTGCTGCCAAGCTGCTTGGAATCGTTTCAAGTAATCAAAGATTGCCATTGTTTTAATTGATTAGGGGCGCATACTGGCCGGGAGATATTCCCATCGGAGATCATCGACAATACTCAGCATCACGTGACAAGCAACGGCCAGTGACATCACCGCTGTTGATTTGCCGCGTAAAGAAAATTTGCTCATTATCGTATTATTATTTTTTAAGTGGGGTGTGTATCTGAGCACTGGCTTTCCATTGCTATCACGCATTGATTCAATCTGATCAAGTATCGTGCTCTGCCAGGCTGTGATCTTTGCTTGCTGTGAGGCACTATCTTTTAATTGATCGATGCCTACTGCCATCACCCCAGGGTAGTCATTCCAGCCAAAATCGCTCTGTGCTTTCACTGCCATATCAATGAATAGTTGATCTTGATTTAACCATTTAAGAGTTTCTAGATCGGCATAGACCGCGCTGTATGGGCGTTTGCCATATTTATCTAAAAGAGCTTTTGATAGTGTGATCCGATTGTGATTATCACTCTCTACCAAATCTAGGATATTAAATTGATCATATTTCGCCCCGCCGATTTCAGCCAGTACAGCGGCAACTGGACAGCCGCTATAATTGGTCATATCTGGTTGATAAGATAGCGCCATAATTGCCGATACTGGGCTTTGCTGAATGGTCTCAAAGCCGAGACGATGGCCTCTAATGCGCTGGTGGTCTGGGTTTGGTTTGGCTGATAAGTCGAAGATCATTTATTTTTCTGACACTTATTAACAGGGCTTGACGTGTGGGCCACCTGGACGTAGACAGGATCGACCATCGTTAATTACTTCGCCTGTACAACGAAAACATCCGCATTGTTTTTGTGGAGGTGGTATAACAGCCGATCTTATTTTGGGCTTATCGACTAAAGATCCGCCGCTTGGTAATGGATGCCAGGGCTTTGGCTGATAAGTCGATTTAATATTGGTCAAAGTAACTGGGGCATTCGATAATCTCTTGAACTCTTTAATAGTGCCAGGTTGCCCGACTGATATATTTTTTAATTTACTCAACAGATGAAATAAATATTTCCTGCCCTCATAACAATAAATTAATGGCAGTAATAAAGACGCGATTATAAAAATAAAATCTTTTAACAGTGTGCCATTCGTGGCCGAGTATTCGATGTTACAAATAGAAAAGATTAGCCATATAAGACCAACGAATACTTGACGCCTATCTTGTTTAGAATAAGGCTCAATAGCTACATGCTTGTGATCACCGTTGCATCTACTACATTGATTCAATGCGGCATTAAAGCAATCTGATTGATGGCATATCTCGCATCTAGTTGGTAGTGACTGATAATTAATTTTCATCGCTTAAATCTTCACGCTCTTTCCATTCAAGCGCGGCTATGCAGTCTTGCAGTGCGCGCTTGAAATGGCGCATCTTTTCCTCTTTAGTATCGCCCTCTTGTTTACTAGCTCTAAGTGTTTCTTGTAGGAAAAACAATGCTCTTTTTGGCTTACAGATTGAAGGGAAAAGAATCGTCTCATCGTAAGGAACGGAAGGCGGAACTTTATTATTACTCATCAAAAACCTTTTTCCTTTTACTATCGATCTTGGCCTGTGCGCGTCTCTGGTGTCTGTTCTGCACTGGTTCAGTGGTGACAACAGCATTCTGATCTGGATCGATGCGTGGTCTGACGATTGGGCCACGATATATTGACGTTGACGATGATAGATCTCTGCCACCACATAATGGACAGCTAATAGAGATCATTCGTAATCGAGAATGTTGAAGGTGTTTTTCGATTAGATATTCTTTTTCGTCGTTCATTTATGCCATCCCCAGGATATTAAAATCTTTTTATCTTCATCATTAATTGGCTTAATAGGTCCAACCCAAGGCGAGCTATCAAAATCATTCAATCCAGATAGAATGGTAAAATTAGTTTTTATGCGACCATTAATAAAAGTAATTATTGATTCTTTATGTTTGTGCATAGTTTTTATTTATGGCGTGTAGTCAATATCTGACTCATCGTAGTTGCCCTCTTGATTGCCTATCGATAAGCTCTCTTTATTCAACTCATTAAACCCACCGCTGGTCGCATCGATCTTATCTTTATGCGCTCCATTCGGGAATTTATCAGCCTGATCACAATACCCGTAGTTCCAGGGCGCTCTCACAATATAAACTTTTTCAGCCTCAACCTTTGCGCCAAAAGCCGTGGCTCTCACCACTTTGTCACCAAATAAAATACCGGGTCGCACAATATAACCAGGCAGTATATTTCTTTGATAATGCTCAACTATATGAATACCCGATGCGCCTTTTTCCTGCTCTATCACCACCACCACCGATTGACCATCTTTCTGAGCAGTGGTTTTGATTAATTGCTCAACTCCAAATGGTGATAACTGAGCCTCAACCACATCGATAATGTAATGATCTTTCGAGCTATCATCTATGCCCTGCAATACTCCAGCCGTGAAATCTGGATCACTTCTCTTTGCGCTCTTCTCTGTAGCCGCCAGATCCCAAGCGCGAACCAATCGCAAGTTTTTAGGAAGATCTTTGAAATCGATATACTGAAAATATTTTGACTTGATTAAGCCGCCCTCTCTGGGAGCTGGTCGCTGTTGGTGCTGAGAAGCAAAGCCATAGCTAGCCAAACTCTCTTTAGCCGCTGCTATCGCATTCTCGTCAAATCTCTGAGGGTTTAATAGCTCTCCCCCTTCTGTGCGGGGATCTCGCCAGCCTATAGAGGTGGCCTTGCGGTTCTCGTCGATCTCGTACTCAGTTGGTAAGCAGAGATGATCCCATCCTTCTTGTTTGAGCAAGTGACCGCATAGGTCCATCTCATGGACTCTCTGGCCTACAATAACAATAGCACCCTTATTGGCGTCATTAAGTCGAGTGGTAATACCCTGATCGAAAGCTTCAACCGTAGCCTCTCTGATGGCCTCAGACTCGGCATCTGCCACATTATGAGGATCATCAATAACTATGCGATCTCCGCCTTCACCAGTTATCTGAGCAAGCATTGAGGTTGCTAATCTAATGCCCTCATATGTGTTCTCATATCTCGATTTAACATTCTGATCGCCCGATAATCTATATAATTGCCCCCAATTATCTCTATACCAATTTGAATTAATTACTCTGCGTGACTTAGTAGCAAAAGATATTGATAGAGTATTGGCATAGGAGATGGTCAACCATCTGGTCCACGGCTTCCAAGTCCATTCCCAAGTGGGCCAAAACACAGAGCAGATTAAACTCTTCATATGTCGGGGAGGCATATTGATAATCAGTCTGGTTATCTGACCAGATGACACAGCCTCTAAATGCTCTGCTATGGCGTCAATGTGCCAATTTGGAATATAGGTGCGACCTGGTTCAACTACGTTCCATGCCTGAGCAATAAACTCACTCAGAGATATATCTGGCTTGGCCAGTGCGTCTCTAGTAGCAGGATCGGATAGTATTAAACTATCCAGCTCTGCGAGTTCTTGCTCTGTCAAGTATGGAAGTAATTCGTTCAGTTCGCTCTGACTCGGTAAGGTTGACATTGTTCTGATTTATCTGGGTTGGTTGCTCTCTCAAGAGCCGCATCTTATCTATTGCGATGGCCAGCGAAGTTGAAGCTTGAAGTAGACTCGCTCTATCAATCTTGGCTGGGATGGCATCGGCTAAAAGGTGTGCGATATTATCGAGTTTCTCTGATAATTCAATCTTATTTTCTGTTCGGAGTTGTTCGATCTTAGGGGTGACTGTTCGTCCCTTACTCCAATCATCTAAAGTAGCTACAGGTATTCGGAGTTGTTCGGAAGTCTTTCTGAGTGACCCGGCGTTCGCGTCGAGTGTTGCGAGTGCTAAAGCTTTGTCTTGCTCAGTATATTTCTTTCTCTTTTTTGACTTGGCTTTATTGCTTGGCATAAAAAATAGGGCAGTCTCTATCGATCAGATAAATTCCGCCCTGCACGATTAGCGTTAACAAAGTTGCAATAGTGTTGTAAGGAGAACGATGATCGAAGGAAAATTGATTACCAGACAGTTAAACCAGCCCTTAGAACAATACCCGTCTCTTCATCTTCGACAGCGGGAATATCAACCCTGGGCCTGCAAGCAGCGCGAAGATCAAGCACGTCCTGTTTACTTAGAAATGGCCCTTCTAAGAGAATTGGGCAGTTAAAGCGATGCTTCTTCATTGAGCCGGTGATAGGCTGTTCAGAATATTTTTTGCGCCGCTCATTCAAAAGTCGCTCTTCAATAGCTTGCTCGTTCTCTTTATTGGCTAAAGCGAGAATCTGAGCTTTAACTATAAGGGCCTGCACTGCACGATTAGCAATGCGCTTATCGCGGGGATGTTTTCTTCCTGACATATTTTTAATCTATGGTGATTTTAGAGACAGTTATAGACAGAGAGTTTTTTTTGATTCGACCTGCAAGCGGTAAGCAACTTGGATACCACGAGATCTATAATTGGTTAAGTGGATCGCGAAATATTACTCAGATTTTTATCAATCCCGATCTTATTGTCAATAGCTATTTTTCCAACATATGGTATTGATAAGCATCGTTTATACTATTAGATCCACCGCTAAAGTACTGACAGTTAACAAGAAAACTATGTTACTGATCGAGGCTTTTTAACCCGGATCTTTTCGTGTTTATGGCCAGCGAATTTATCTTTGGCGATTAATCGCTGGCACTTATGACACCATTTAGAGTTATTAGTATCGGGCTGATGACACGGCTTAAACCTCGGCATAATCCACCTATCGATCTAAAAGTGCCCGGAGATCATCTGCAACATCCCCCAGTTTATTGGCATAGATATCGTGTAAATATTTTTTCATCTCCGCCCGATCCTCTTCAGACAGAGGCTTGTTATCCATAAGCTGTTGCCGCAGATAAACTTGCTCATCTGCGGCCTTTTCAATCTCACCAATCGAGATTTCAACTATTTTTCGTTCAATTCGATCCATTTACTATCACCTCCCTTTATTAAATTTCTGTCCATATTTAGCTCTGGCCGCTGCTCTACTTCTCTCATGTTTCTTTAAGCAGAGATCACACACTTTCAACTTAGCCTCAACCGGGATTCTTTTAATCTCATAGCAACCTGAGCATCGGCCAAACGCCATATTGACCGCTGGAGCGTCAGTTTTAGCCTCAGTCGATGATTGAGCTATCTTTGCCTCAACATGTTCGCTGGCGGGCAATCCTGGCGATTTCTGGCCCTGTTTATCTATTGCAGGGGGAATTGATTCGATCAGCGGCTCACTCTCTGGCGGTAGAGTGGCCGCGATGGTCAGTCCGATAGTGAGTCTCCGTCTTGCTCGGTCTTTCCAGATGAGACGACTAATGGTTTATGCTTTAAGTTATAGGCCATTCTGCCATTGCAAGGATTGTGACAGTACTTCTCATTTTTGTTATGGGCAGTGAATAGATCCTGGCACATCGCGCAAGCTCTTCTCTGGGGTTTATCAAGGGCTGACTTTGACGGTTTTTTACTAGCTACCTGACTGGTTAGGTTTTCAGGGTATATAGCTGCAACAGAAGCCTTAATTGAGGAAGGTGAATCATTAAGTCCGGCGCTTTCGATCTCTTTGTTGATATCTTCTGCCAATTGTTGAGCAGTCTTTTTTGTTCCATCTGGCAGGAAGAGATCAACATAGATGCCATTACCAATCCTGATAAATCTTTCTTCTGGTGATAACTTACTGAGATCTAACTTGAATACACAGGGACGGTGTTTTTCTTTTAGACTGGCCTGAGACGCAGTGGCCCATGCCTTCATCTGCTGGTTCTCATCGAAAGGTGATGGATGATCTAAAAACTCTTTCAACTCTTCAGATTGCTTAACCTCCCTGTGCATGTGTTCGCCAGGAGGCAATACGTAGACACGATCATTAAGAGACTCCTTCTCAGTGTCGCAATTAGCAGGGATCGTCTCTTTGGCAGTGTTTTGCTTATCACTATTTTTCATAGTCAGATAAAAATCTATATGTCTCTTTGCCAACCAGAGAGCCTTATCTGTGCCAATTTTGATCAGATAGCGCGCCGTTGCTATATGAATATTATCTTTACTATTTTTCTTCGACATGGTTAACCTCTTTCTCTTTCAATCGTTTAGCTCTATCACTTACCCTTTTTCTTTCAAGTGCTTTTTCATGCTGGCACTTTTGAGAGTGGAACCGTCTGCCTGCTGTATCGCTCTCAAAATGCACACCGCACCCATCGCAGATATGGAGACCCTGATCGTCAATGCGGGGTTTGATTGATCCGGCCATTATTTATTTCCTTCTAAGGCATCAACACGCTGTTTAAGTTCCTTATTTTCAGCTTCTAATTTTTTAATTAGTGACCAGAAATAGAGCTGAGTTTTTAATATTAATTTGCGAGTGCCAGTCTCGTACTGGGAGAGTTGATCGTTGAGATCTACGCCATTGGACAGATTGGCTATCTCTTCGGGTATATCTTGTTTCTTTGCTGCATTTGACATTAATTAATCCCTCCAAAGTTCTGCGAATTTGGTTAAGTGTTTAATAAAGGCCAGTTTGATTTCATCGGTTGGGCCATTACGCTGTTTAGCAATAATAATTTCAGCTATGCCGTTATTCTCTTCAGTGGGTTGGTACCACTCTTCACGATAGGTAAAGATCACCACGTCACTATCTTGTTCAAGACTGCCGGACTCGCGAAGATCGGATAGTTGAGGCTTATGATCATTAGCGCGCATATCAGGAGCGCGGGAGAGTTGGGCCAGTGCGACTACCGGAACGTTTAGCTCTTTGGCAATACACTTTAAGCCTCTGGAGATAGCAGAGACCTCTTGTTCACGGCTGGGTTTATTTTCATCAGGCAAGATCAATTGAAGGTAGTCGATGATGATCAGATCAAGACCATTTTCGGCTTTCATCCTACGAGCCAAACTTTTAATAGTCTGAATATTTAGCTCTGTATCGTCATAGATCATCAACTGGGCACTAGCTAACTCTTGTTGAGCTTGAGCTAATCTTGACCAGTTCTCACGGGTCATAAATCCGTTTCTGACACGGTGCCAATCAAGTTCCGCGTCAGTGCATAGGAGACGCAATACAAGCGATTCTTGAGCCATTTCAAGCGAAAAGAACGCCACTTTTTTCTGTTCGATCACTGCGGCATGGCGAGCAATATTAAGAGCGAGCGCGGTTTTGCCCATACCTGGGCGGCCTGCGATTAAGATCAGATCTTGATCTTGCAGACCGCAGATCACTTTATCGAGAGAAGGGAAGCCTGTTGAAATACCAAAAGCTTTTTTTCTGCCTGAAGCAACATCATCGATTTTGTCTATAACCTGAGATACTATCGAAGCAAGATCGGTAAACTTCTTTGACTCAGTTCTAAAGGCAATATTATCAATAGTTTTCCTGGCTTTGAGAATTGCATCTGTCGTTGTCTCATCTTCAAAACTAGGAGAAGCGATCAATCTACCGGCTGTTTTCAACTCTCGCTCTGTTGATAGCTCGATTAACTGCTTCACGTAGGAAGCAATATTCGTCGTTCTAATCGCTCCATCAATCAAGCTGGCAACATAAGCAATACCGCCGATCTCTTCCAGTACTCCATTTTTGCTCAATCTGGCGTGTAGATTCACCCCATCAATCGGGGCATTAGATTCACTGAGTTCAACCATTGCGCGATATATCTCTTTGTGATTCGAAAGGAAAAAATCGGCAGGTTCTATTACGCCTATCGTGTGATTTATGATTCGCCCATCAAGCAAAATGGCCCCAAGAATAGCTTTCTCAAGTTCAGTGTTATGCGGAAGATAAAGCTTTAACTCTTCAGAAGAACCAATCTCTTGAGACTCGTTGAACTTATAAACATTATCTTTGTATGCTTTTCTTTTACCCATAAGTCCTCTTGTTTATTTATTTTGCTCTGGTTTAGGACGGCCCATTGTTTCACCACGCGCAAGGGCGGCCTGTTTTTCAGCGGCCCATTGATCGAATTGATCAGCAGTAGACTTCTTGGTTATAGGGGTTGCTTTCTGGGATACGGCTTGCAGTTTTTGCCCTGCTGTCATAAAACGATCAAGGTTTGGTATATTGCGGCAAATTAGCTCGATATCGTTGTACTGGGTATTTCGATCATTGAAGCCCATATTATGTGGAATAGATCGGCAACCGTGGATAGCCTGGATTATTTGTTCTGGAGAATAGCCATCTTCAAGACGTGCCTCGATAGCATTGCCACGTTTAGTGTCTAAGATTACCTGAGACGACTTGTTCATAATCTGCACCCAGGCATTAAACACCGTCTCAACATTTGCTCTGTTTGCGGGCTTTGCTTTCCAGGATGATTTCTTTTTGCCCTTATCTACCTTCTCGACCTCTTCAGGTTTTGAGTTTTTAGAATCTTGCGAGAGCGGGTCAACATCGCCTTTAGGCGGGTTGACATGTTCTCTTGTTTCTTTAGTAGTCTTTGTATTTGTAGTCTCTGTATTTGTCTGGGGAAATTTCTCCATAGGGTGTGGGGAAGTTTCCTGGGAGGGGTCTAGGGAAATTTCTCCATAGCTATACGGAAATTTGTCGATAGGGGGTGTCTTTGTGGAGTAGGTTATATTCGCTAGTTCGTCGGGATTCGGTTCAATGAAAAGTACATTGCTAACCTTAGCCCCTTCTGGTGTGGTAATAGTGCGAAACTCTAAGGTGATGACATTTTTTTTCTGGAGTCTCTTTAGGGCGTCTTTAACCTGCTCTTTGGAATATCCAAACTCTTCGGCCAGTTGATCATAAGACTTCTGTAGTTTGTCTGCTTTGAATCGTTTTTTATAACCGATTACCTGATCTCTATCACGGGCAGTTATGGCACTTGGTCTGTACCAATAAACGATCTCTGATAGTAGCATAATGGCGATAGTGTCAGGCTTCCCGGCGTCAGTCTTTAGGTGATCAAACCAAGATTTAGGGATCACGTTGCCGTCAAACGCCATTCTTGAGATTTTTTCGACCGTTGGAGTTAGATAGTTTTCCATTGTTTTATCTGTTCTGCTCTAAATTGTTACGCGACTAAATTTATGTCGCTCTGTACCTGATTGCCCCATATAGACCAGCCGGGCGCACTACGGCGCGCAAATAGCTCAAGCTTGCTGGTATGTGGGTAGAGTTGGTTGATTCGTTCGTGTACCACTTCTGGCTTGCGTGAGTGCTCTTGTAGTGGTGTAAGCACTGCTGAAGAGACTGTATTGACTGCTGGCTTTAGTCCGTTGCCACGCTTACCTAATAGGCATAGTTCAGCGTTGTGCTTGGTGTAGTAGCCAGTGCCAAAGAATAAACCCTTGCCGCTCTTATTTTGCTTCATCCAGGTGAAAGCAATAGTTATATAGTCAAAGCCCCAACTATTCATTACCTGGATAGCGAGGGGTAGACGGGGACCTGTAGCCCACAAGAAGAGCATAGAATCGAACGCCGCCAGATCTTTGACTGGCATAGCTAAAATCTCGGCGTCGGTCATAGTCGGGTATTTAGCAGCAGCACCACCGCCAAATTTGGTTTTATTCTCTGAGTGATGGCAACGTGAGTTATATCGCCAGGGAGGGTCAGCAAGTATTACCTCATAGCGATGGGCGATATCAAATAGCTCAAGTTGCGTGGCCTTGCTCATAATGCCTCTCTATGCGGTCGCTTTCGACAATCTGACTTTCTCTTTCAGCGCAAGGATCATTGAGTCAAAGAAGCCTTCTTCTTCCATTAATTCCAGTTCTGTGTCATTGAGAGTGGCGATTAAAATAGCTGCTCTGGCGGCAATGGGCTTGTGGATAAAGGCATCTTTGAAGCTATCAGGGATCACGCCAGCGGCAACATAGATCGAGAAATTCTCTTCTTTGGTGAGTCGCAAGCAACTTGAGATCAATTCTATTGTCTTAGGACTCAGCTTAAACGAGTAGTCAGGCTGTAATATTTTGTTTAATCGAGATAGCTCAAAGCCGGTTCTTTCACAAAGTTCCTGTTCGTCTACCCCTTTAGCGATCATCAATTCTTTAATTCGATTCATATCAACCTCTTTATCTAAAGCTGTATCTGTGCTATTTTCTGCTTACTTTTTTTATATTAATCTGGGGTCTATTTACCCTTATCAGGCAATAGCCCCGGATCTTTTTAGTCTCTATTGGGCCTTATCAAATCTTCAAAATTATCAAGATCGCTTATAATTAGTAGCCCGTGATTTTCTTTTCCCTGAATCCTCACAGGCTACTATTCCCCGATAAGGAGCATTCAATAAATGAAAGTTAAAATATTTAAAAACGATCCCGTACCAACTGAAGTTGGATCGCCATTGGAAAACGAGATCAACGAATGGCTACATAACAACCCAGAGGTCGAGATTCTTAATATCAATTTATCCACTGAATTCATTGCCCCTCGCTCATCTATTCCAAATGCATTAATTGCGAACCCTGGCTACTACGTAGGTTTTGCCGTAGTTACCTATAAAGGTAAGACAAATTCCTAAACTTACTGTGTAAGGTTTTCCAGTTCGGCAGATGTCAGTTCGATATCTTTCTTGATATCTTCTGATATTTGCCGAAACTCTGCCTTCATTCTCTCTGGAGAGATCTGCTGGCTTTTAAATATCTGGACGCCGGCATGCTCTGTGTGATAATCAGTCATACCAACTAGACTTACTAAAAACCTCACTCGCGCTTCCTGTCGAGCACCCGCGATCAGGGCGGCGACATGAACCAAGCGATCATCGATCTTGATACGGCGTTTCAGCAGCACGCGATGGCGAGCAAGCGCCAAGCCGAGTCGCGCAAAGAACTTATAGCGGCCATGAATCGCGTTAACGATGCGCAAAAACGAGTTGATGCGCTGGTTGCCGAATTGAAGAAGTTGACGCCGCCCGGCAGCGACTGGAACCGCCCCCAAGGCATTGCAGAACGGTAGCCGTTTTGGCGACATTCAGCCCGAAACAGTTGCGCCCCTCTCGAAGCAAAGAGTTATGAGTCCTCTGCTCTGACCACTGAGCTAACGGCCCTGCTAGTTAAATCAATGACTTACGAACGCTGAACTTGCCGAAAACTTGCCAAATCGTTGCACGATCCGCTGTACGCGCATACAGACACGGCAGAAAAACGCAGAGTGCTGTATGTGTGCTTACGATCTTGCGGCGCGGCGGGTCAATTGGATGAACGCATGAAAAGATCGTTTTTGACTAAGGACTTTCCGTCGGTGATAGCAGCCGGAAAGGCAACCACAAAACAGTTAGAGTTTTACACGAAGATGATGCGCCCAGCGCGGCGCAATCCTAGCAAAGCGTCACGACTTCAGGAGTAAGGCATGGGCGACAAAGCAGCGAATGCACTGCGGAACTGGCGGAACGAGCAGATGGGGCCGGAATGCCTTGTTCATGAGTTCATGCAAGACGACGGCAAGTGGGATTGGTGCGACGTGGTGTTTGACGCGCAAAAAGCCTATGAATTGCTCATGGGTGAGCCGATCGAGCATGGCGGGGTTACTGACCTTATCGCATCAGGTGCGGCCGCCCAGGCTA
>ERZ650304.128-NODE-128-length-47180-cov-8.425464_pt1 | contig 47180 bp, 50 predicted proteins | sample MGYA00376240_ERZ650304 | MGnify/ENA primary metagenome ERZ650304 (study PRJEB26733, sample SAMN07839271) | wastewater metagenome | biome: small river; feature: stream; material: water | place: USA: North Carolina | collected 2016-03-01 ...
ATAAACATAAAAATAAAAAAATTAATTACATGACATTCCTTAATAAGTTCAACGGTCAATAACAAAATTTTATTTAACATTCCAAGTAATCCTGAGTCATAGTATTCAGGATTACTTTTTTTTATTATCTAAAACTATTCAAATGAATGATAAAATGCTTCCAAGCATCCTGGTCAAAATGACCACTGGCAATATGCCAAAGTAAAGTCCCATGTGGCAAAACATCCTGAGTAATCTGTATGATAATGTAGTACAGATTACTCACTTTTATGCGTGCTTAGTTTAATGGTAGAACGAAGCTCTCCAAAAGCTTTAGTTGTGGTTCGAGTCCATGAGTGCGTGCTTATTATTAACAATTTAAAATCATCAAATGATGTTTTAAGTATTACTAATAAAACCTCTTTTGTACCTGAAGATTTTAGTAAAAATTTAATAAAAAAAGAATTAACCAAAATTGTAAAACAAAAATTAAAATAAATGAAAAAAACATCTCTATTTTTATTCCTATGTGGAATCTATAGCTTGTATATTTATTACACAAGTACTTCCGAAACTGAATTATTAGTAATCGGATTAATGGATGTAATCTTTGCTTTATTCTTGTTCCTAGAACAAGTAGGTAAAGATTTATATCTTATTGATAACCCAGAAAATCAAAAATCATGGCAGTAAAAAAAAATCAAACTCAGTAACATCTAAACTATTTAAAACCAAATAAATTTGAATAATATGACTGAACTATCAAAAAAAAATTATTTTAACCATTTAGAAGAGTTAAAAAGTAAAAGTAATTTCAAGCAACCAACTTTCATTTTTCAAACATCTACAAGAGCAGATAAAGAAAGTGAAATTTCAACTCTTGAACATTACTTATACATGAATAAAACTTCTGAACAAAAACCGAAAGAAGTATGAGTAATAAGAAAACAACATTTCATATAGTTTCTATTAAACCTGGTGATGATATATCTACAGGTAAAAACTATGAAGCTAATAATTTAGGTGAAGCTTATAAAATGTGGCAAGACGATGTTGATACTAAAGATAATGAATTTTTAGTAGCATATGGAAATGCTATATTAAGCAGACCTTTATTAATGGCTTCTGAAATAGAAGCTGTAGAATTACAACAAACTTAATACTTAACAGTATTATTCCTGGAAGACTTGCATTTTGATGATTTTTGCAAGTCTTCCTTTTTTTAACCTTAAATCAAAAAAAATGGTTACATTAGATGAAGTATTAAAAATACAGGAGGAAAATCCTAAAGCAATCTTTTTCTTTAAACGAACTGCGGGATTTAATACCGATATGAGTAATGATCTTCCAGATCCTTGTTTTATAAGAATTGCGTTTTTACAAATTAATAATAATGGTGAAGCTGTTTTTGCAGCAAGACATCCTTGGGAACAATCTTTAATTTTTAATGAAAGAGTTCGGTGCAGAGAATTATATCTTAGTGAAGATCATTACATAGAATCTTTAAAAGAAAAAGAAATGATTAAAATAGACAATTATGTTTAATTTAAAAAATGAATAGCTAAAACGATTATGAAAAGAAAAATTACAAACAATAGTGACTTATTAAAATCACTATTTAAATTACAATATGCTGAAGATAAATTTTCTGAAGTTGAAATACCTTATAGAACTTTATGCAATAAAAAACTTACGTTAAGACAAGCACAAGAGATTAGTCATAAAGGATATACTAAAATTGTACAAAAGGGGATTCCTTATTTTATAATTGACAAAATGACAGAACCTTTAATTAATTTTGAAATTAACGATTATGTTTAAAAAAGGACAAATTCTTATAAACAAAAAAAATCCTTCATTTGTTATAACAATAATAAGTGAAACAGGAGAAGCAAGAGTTTTAAAAAGTAAAAATTATCAAAGAGGAGATATAATTCAATGTGGTAATATAAAATTTTATAACATTTGTGAAAACCCTGAAGAATATTTAAAAGACCTTGTAGTCTCAAAATACAAAAAGAATAAAACAACTAAAATTACAACTTATTTATAATTTTTTTTATTTCTAACCTCTACAAAACAATTAAAATGAATTCAACTTTAAATGGTGTTGACATTATGTTACAACACTCTAAGCATCAAGACGAAAACGTAAAGAAAAACAAAAGAAAAACAAGAATCAGCGTAGCTGGTCTTTACGATCCGGAAACTAGAGAATTATCTTTTGGAGTATCACGATGTTCTAAACAAGACAACTTTTGTAAAAAAGTAGGAAGAGAACTGGCAGTTGGCAGATTAGATCTTTTAGGAAAAAATCCTACAATGACTATCAATGTTGAGCCTGAAACAGATCTTCAAAGATTGTTTAGAAACAAATTTAATCAATTGGAAAGTTTCTTGCAAAAAAATGGAATCAAAAAAATTGGTTTACCTTTAGCTGATGGAGGTTTAGATAACTATCCTGGTGCAGAAAGAGCTTTTGAAGTTAAAAAAGCTACACAATTTTCTGAATCAGAAATAAAATAAACTATGGAAAAAATTTTATCGCAATCGCAAATGTCACCTCGAACAGTTAAAAATATAATTGTATCAGGTAACATAAATTTTAACAGAAGAAAAAAAGATGATAAACAACTTGTTATATCTAGTTCTACTTCTACGAAGAATCCTTTTAAAAGTCTTGGAAAAGTTAAATACTTATTTGAAAAATATGAAAAAAACAATAAAAGAGAAAACTCTACCAGTGTTTCAGTCAGTGAGCGAGCACCCGAATTATAAAGGTACAAGACCAGCAACAAGTTTTTATTCTTTCAGACTTGATACAAAAATTTTATCAAAAACTGGTTTTCAACAGGGTTGTCATTCTTTTGTAAAAAATTTGTATTTTAACAATGAAGGTGTAACAAAACTAGGTGTGTTAACTCTTTATGAAGGTATACCTTTTTCTATAGAAGAAATATCTAAATACATTGAACTTTTGCAGAAAATTGGTTTTGATATTCAATTTGAAGGAGTACAAACTTTAGAACAATTGACAAAATCTTCAAGTAATTTTAGAGACGTTGTAAGACACTATCAAAACGATAAAACATCCAGGTTTGTATCATCTTTTTTTAATAATACTTTATATGATGATCTTGAAGTCGAAAACAAAAAAGAATTTTTAGTTTTTACTTTAGGTGAAGATTATAAAGACATGAATGCTTACATTAGATATATTGCTTTATGTCATTTAAGATATTTGTTTACTTCCTCTTCAATGTGGTTTCCAAGAATGTTTTTAGCATATTATGATTATTTCAAAAATATAAAAGTAAAACCTTCTTTAGACAAACTTCTTATTTTTACCTACAACTCTCCTATAAAACATTTGTATTCAAAACAAATTTTTAATAATGATCCTGTATTTAATAAATCTGAAAATAATTGTAGATATGGATACTATAATTTTATAGGTGTTCCAAGTACTGTTTATCGTGATTATAACACATCTTTATCAGCATTAATGGGAACAGATCCAGATTTTAAATTAATTCCTTATTTAGAATCATTCAAAGAAAGATTTAAAAACATATATGACGGTGCGTATTTTGACCCAAGTGTAATTATTGACTTAGCTAGAACAGTTTATATTAATAATGATAATTTTTCTATACAAAAAACTGTTAATGAATTAATTTTAAAAGGTGAATTTCATAAAGCATATGTTTATTTAAGAGATGTTGTTAAAAAAATAAATAAAGCTAAACCTGATGTGTATTTAACACCTCCTGCAGAAAAAATCAAAATAAGGGATCAACTTAATCTTTATAGAACAGGTTATTTATATTTTAGTAAAAAAGAATTAGACGAAATATTAAAATAAAAGAAAAAAAATGAGTCAAAAAATCAATTTAACTTTAGGATCAGATCCTGAAGTATTTTTATATGATGAAGCACAAAAACAATTTATACCTGCATTAGGGTTGATAAAAGGAACTAAAGAAGAACCTTTTGAAATCATTGCTCCTGGGTTTAGTACTCAAGTTGATAATGCAATGTGTGAATACAATATTGCTCCATCAAGTACTCCACAAGAATTTTCTGATAACATTCAGAAAGTTTATGATTGGTTAAAAGATAATTTACCTGGTAATATACAGGTAAAAGTATTACCATCTGCTGAATTTACACCAGAAGCATTAGACAATGAACAATGTCAGCTTTTAGGTTGTTCTGCAGATTATGACGTTTATTCAGGTGAAAACACAAGTGTTACATCTTTATCTCAAACAAATTGGAGATTTGCTGGTGGGCACATTCATGTTGGATATGATAAACCTAACACACTTTCAAATGAACAACTGGTTAAATGGATGGACATCTATTTAGGTTTACCTAGTGTAATCTTAGATGAAGATGACAGAAGAAAACAATATTATGGAACTCCAGGAAGACATCGTTCAAAAGACTTTGGTGTTGAATATCGCACTTTATCTAACTGGTGGACAGAAAACGAAACCTTCCGGAAGTTTATTTTTAAACAAACTCAAAAAGCTTATTATGCTCTTGTCAATGAAGTATCTATTGGTGAAGAGTATGAAAGACAAGTAAGAGATTGTATTCTTTCTAATAATAGAGAGGAAGCACAAAGATTGATGACACATTTCAATGTTGTCACAAATGAAGAATTTAGTAATTTAATAAATATCAAAGTTTATGACAACACCACCGCTCACGCTTAAAAAAACAGAAACAGCCGTAGCAACTTCTCAACATCGACGACCTATTATAGGTATCGCAGGACATATGTTACCTAATGGTAACTCTGTTGGAGTTGCATTTCCTTATTTGAATTATTTTGAAAAATTTGGAGATGTAAAAATTATTATACCAACAGCAAAACAAGTAGATGATACTTTAGATTTGCTAGTAATACCAGGAGGTCCTGATATTAGTGCGTTCAGGTATTTATCACCTGATGAAACACCAAGCTGGTTTAACCAAAAACCAGATCAAATGAGAGAGTATTTTGATACAAATATCTTACCTAGATATATTGAAAACAAAACACCTATCTTTGGGATATGTAGAGGTCATCAATCAATTGCAGCTTTGTTTGGTGCAAAGCTTGAACAACATTTACTTTTTCACGAATATAATAGTGAAGAAAAAAGAAAAGATATTACTCATCAATGTGTAGGTTTTCTTACAAACAGAAATGAAGAAACATCTTTATTGGAAATCAATGAAGAGAATTTAGCATCAAATTTTGGTACAAATTCAATGCATCATCAGGCAGTTTCAACTATTCCACAAGGCGCAGATTTGTTAATTTGGACTGATGAACGATTGCCTAAAAACAGAACAGTGTATTCTTATGATCCAAAAGATCGCTTGATGAAAATTGAAGGATTGTTGTATAAGGAATATCCTATTGCAACTGTTCAATTTCATCCAGAAGAATTAGCTGACAATATGTACAGTGTTGATTTGATCAACGATCTTATAAAGTGCTCAAAGAATCAATAGCGGGTGGTATTTTAAAATTAGAGGAAACAAGTTTACTTGACTAATTTAAAATTAAGTTATTGATCGGAGCCTAGAAATGAAGACTCAGGCGATAAGTCAAAGCATATGTAGCCTCCAAAACTACTACTATGAAATACTTTGCACGTTTGCTCTCAGTATTTAGGTTGCTTGGTAAAGCAGAAATACGCATTTCTACAAAGGTCCTGATAGTTCAAAGGTAGAATATCGGTAAGAAGACGTGTGAGTGCTCGCTGTGCCTCACCAGGACAACTAATTAAAATAAGAAACTAGAAGCTCAGTGGTACGAGCGCTACGGCAGTAGAGGTTCTCAGGGTTCGAATCCCTTTTAGTTTCCAATCCATTTGAAGAGGTGAATTATTAAAATCAGATCACCTAATGTAAATAACGTAAATGATAGCTAAAAAACAAGACAATTCAGAAAATGTATTAAAAAGAATTTATGAAAAAGGATTTAAAGTATTAAGAGATCCAAATGGGATAGCATTGAATGTTTCCTATACAGATGATGGTTTAAAATGGACAACAGATTCCAAAGGTAAAAATTTATATTTTACTGATGGAAACTATGTAGAAGATTTTAAACCTGACCTCAATGTAATACGAAAAAAATCTTTTAGAAGTAAGTGTGAAAAAAGATGGATTGATAAAGCAAATTCAATGCTTTACGAACAAAGACCTTTTTTCAAAGAAGAAAGTATTAAAACAAAAAGTCAAAATTTAATTAATGGATATCCTAATATCAACTAAAAAAGACTTTCCCGAAAAAGCACATTCAACAGATGCGTGTGCAGACTTAACTGCTGTTTCTATAACTGAAGATGGTAAGTACATAGAATATGGAACAGGAATCAAAATGTTACCACCACAAGGTTATTTTGGTGTAGTATTTGCTCGAAGTTCTATTTCTAATTACGATTTAGTTTTAGCAAACTCTGTAGGAGTAATTGATGATTACACAGGAGAATGGAAAATAAGGTTTAAACGATTGAAAAAACCTTTGATTGATTCTTTATATCGTCGATTCAGTGAAAAACAAGAGCAATATATACAATTGCGTAAAATTCTTGATAATTCTACATTTAAGATGTTTCGTTTTTCTTTAAAACATGACATAGAACATTTAAAAAAAGAATTAATAGACATTGATCAAGAAATTAAAGATTTAGAATCTTTTGAAAGATTATATAATCTAGGCGATAAAGTTGCCCAATTCTGCTTTTTACCTAAATATGAATGGAATTATGTTTTAACAGAAACATTACCTGAAACTATTAGAGGTGAAGGAGGATTTGGTTCTACAACTTTGAAAGCAAAAACAACACCTAAATCAAAGAATAATGTCAAAAAATCCCAATAAAGGGTTTAAAGCTAACACTCTTGTAACTATATATTCCGATTGGGAAAACCAAAAGGATGTTATAGGTACAGGATTGTTGGTTAAAAAACTTAAAAAAGGATTACCGTTTATCTTAAAAGATAGTCAAACTGTGAAAACTGTTAAAAAAGAAAGTTTTCATAATACAGATTTTTTTAATTGGACAGATGAAGAAAAAACTTTAGGAGAATGTAATCAATATAACTATGAAAAATGGTTATGTCAAATTGTTCATTCTTCTAATCCTTCATATGAAATAGGAAAATCGTACCGATTTAATTTAAGGTATTTAGAAGGTTCTTTTGAAGATTCACAAATATTTTCTAATTCTAAAGATGATGACGAAGATGATGAAAATCTTTATAAAGAGCATTGGAAAAATAAAAATTTAATAGACGAATTTGTCAAATTTAATGGAGAAGAAATATATTAATTTAAAGTATGTTGTATATGATATTGAAACGTTAAAAAACTGTTTTACATGTTGTTTCTTAGATTATGATTCAAAAAAGAAAAAAGAATTTGTAATTCATAATTCTAGAAATGACTTTAAAGATTTTATAAAATTTCTAATGAAACTTAAACAGAATAATTATTATTTTGTAGGTTTTAATAATTTATTTTTTGATTCACAAATATTACAATATATTTTTGAAAAAAGAAATATCTTTGAAAAATTAAGTGCTGATGAAATTACTTCTAAAATCTATGAAAAAACACAGGAAATAATTGCTTTACAAAATTTAGATGATAAGTATTTATATTTGATTTCTGAATGGCAACAAATATTTCCACAAATTGATTTATTTAAACAAAAACACTATGATGGCAAAGCTAAAAGAGGAACTTCTTTAAAATGGATTGAGTTTACTATTGGTTTTAATAATGTCGAAGAGATGCCTATTCATCATAGTGATGTAATTACTGCAGAACAAATTCCTTTAATATTAAGTTATAACTGGAATGACGTAGAAGCTACTACTAAATTTTTTGAATTAATAAAATTTGAAACAGATTTAAGAATTGAACTTTCAAATGAATATAATCTTCCTTTACTGAATTCTTCTGAACCAAGATTAGCAAAAGAAATCTTTGCTAAAATTCTATCAGAAAAATCAGGTATAAATAAAAAGGATTTGAAGAAAATGAAAACTATTAGAAATAACATAAAAGTTTCTGATATTATTTTTGATTATATTACATTTGAAACAGAACCTCTTCAAAATTTATTAAAGCAAATTAAAGCTTTGAATATAGATCCTAATAACATGAAAAATTCTTTTGAAAAAGTTTTTACTTATCATGGAATTGAAACTGTTATGGGATTAGGTGGAATACATGCCTGTTGTAATCCTGGAATATATAAATCTAGAAAAGATTTAATAATTCAAGACGTTGATGTAATTTCATACTATCCAAATCTTGCTATCCAAAATAATTTGAAACCTGCACATTTAGGAGATTCTTTTATGGAAGTATATAATAATATATTTCAAGAAAGAAAAAAAATTCCTAAAGCTAATCCTATCAATTATGTATTTAAGATTATTCTTAATTCAACTTATGGATTAAGTAATGAACCTAATTCATATTTATATGACCCTTTATTTACAATGTCTATTACTTTAAATGGTCAGTTATTAATTTTAAAATTAGTTGAAATGTTAATTTTAGCTATGCCTGAAATAGTAATTTATCAAGAAAATACTGATGGTATATCTATTGGATATAATCCTGAAAAAAAATATATTGTAGATAGTATTTGTAAAGAATGGGAAAAACTAACAAAGTTAGAATTAGAAAGTGCTTTTTATAAACAAATGATTATAATGGATGTTAATAATTATATTGCAGAAAGTGAAGATGGTAAATTAAAAAGAAAAGGTTTATTTGAATATAAAGTAGATTTTCATAAAAACCCATCTTTCTTAATTATTCCTAAAGCAATAGAGCAATATTTTATTAACAATGTAAATGTTGAAGATTTTATTAAAAATCATAATAATATTTATGACTTTCTAGGTGCAATAAAAAGTACAAAGGATTTCATATTGAATTTATATTTTATTAAAGACAGATCGTTTATAAAAGAAAAACAAGAGAAAGTTTGTAGATATTTTATATCAAACAAAGGTGGAAAATTAATTAAAGATTTCAAAGACAGTAGAAGAGAACGCGTTCATGCTAAGGAATTACAAACTTGTTTAAATAAAATAGTTGACGAAGATGTTAAATCATACGACATAAACTATAAATTTTATATTAAAGAAGTTCACAAGATAATAAACTTAATTGAAAAACCTGTAGGAATACAATCAAGTTTATTTAATTTATAACCTATTAATAATACAAATGCCAGAAAAAAAAGGAATTAAAGTTAAATTTTTAGAAAGAAAAAGTGAGCATTTTATTGAATCATACATGGGTATCAAAGTTACAGAATTTTGTATGCTAGATGATGACTTTAATGCTATACATCCTCAAGTAAGATGTAAAGATTACATTCAAGATTTATTTTGGATTGTAAGAAATCCAAATTTATCAGAAGATAAAAAAAATGAAATAATTTATGGTTTTAAAGTCTCAAATTATTTAAAATATCCTTTAATTGACAGAGACATTTATAGGGTTGGAATTAGGTTTCGTACTGAAGGGCAGGTTTTTGAAACTATTTCGGAAGAACGCATCGCACTGATTGCATCTCGTTTGAAAGATTTAGAAGATAGACTTGAATTTCCAACCTCAAATGTCTTTGTTGATAAAAGTAAACAAATATTGGTTTTTGAATTTAACCCAAAATGGGTTGAAAAACCTTATTTGTTATCGTTTTATCTTTTATTTATTAGAATTTTATTTACAGAAACTGTTGAAAATTTAAATAAAATAACAGATATTAAAGAATATTTACAAAAATATCCTGCTTCTAAATCTGGTTATGATGCTAGTTTTATTAACAAAAGTACATTCTTATTAAATTTAATGTTTAACAAAGAATTTCCTGAACAATTATGGACATCTTACGATGATGTAAGGTCAATGCATAATACTTCAGGAATTGTTTCTTATTCTAATTATTTAAAAGAATTGTCAGCTCAAAAAAGTAAAAATGAAAAAGCGTTACCAGCAAGAAACAATTAATGAAATAATTGAAGAAGAAAAATTAAAATTAAATTCAGGTGTAAAAGTAATTACTTCAAACGATAAAGTAGTTTATATTCAACTTGAAGATTTTATAGAAAAAATTCTTATTCAGTTAAAGAAAAAAAGTTATTTAAAATAAAAACTTCAAAAGTTATGATTGAATAACAGAGAAAAAATACAAAAAGAAGCATTAGATGCTGTATTAGTCAATGGTGGCTCAGGAGTATTGTGTTTAGCTACAGGAGCAGGTAAAAGTAAAATTGCAATTGATTATGCTAAACTTTTTTATGAATCAATGAAAAAAAATTTCAGATGTCTTTTAGTTGTTCCAACAGAAAAACTCAGAGACGAAAACTGGAAAGATGAATTTGATAAATGGAAAGGTAAAGTTATATATCGTGTAAATGTTGAACGTACCTGTTATGCTAGTTTAAATAAGCTAAAACATAAAGAATATGATTTAGTAATACTTGATGAAGCACACCGACTTACAGAAAATAATGTAAAATTTTTTAAACAAAATACTGTTCACAATATATTAGGTCTAACAGCCACTTATCCAAAAGATGAAATTAAACAACTTCTAATGAAAGATTTGAAATTAGATATTGTTTATACTTTAACTCTAGATAATGCAATTGAACAAGGTATTGTAGCACCCTATAAAATTAAGGTTGTTGAATTGTTTTTAGATGATAAAGAAAAATATATTAAAGCAGGTAGTCAAACAAAATCGTTTATGACGACAGAGTATGGACAATACCAATATATGTCTAATGTAATACAAAAGATAATGTATTCTGGTAAACCTGCACCTAAATGGTTATTCTTAAAAAGAATGCAAATGATATATAATCTTAAATCTAAAACAGAAATAGCTAAAAAAATAATTGCTAATTTACCTGAAGATGATAGAACTTTAATATTTTGTGGTAGTATTGACCAAGCAAATCAACTTTGTGAAAACCAATTTCATTCAAAAACAGATGATACTGCTTTTAATGCCTTTTGTAATGAAGAGATTAATAGATTATCATGTGTTAATGCTTTGAATGAAGGTCATAATATACCTAATGTAGATTCTGCAGTAATTGTACAGTTAAATTCTCAAGAATTGAATACTGTACAAAGAATAGGAAGATGTATTAGATATAGACCAGGTCACGAAGCTATTATTTACATACTTTCTGTTGTACAAACTCAAGATGAAAAATGGGTTGCGAAAGCTCTTGATTCATTTGATAAAGATAACATTGAGTACATTAATGCTAAAAATTTATGATAAAACACATATCAGATACTCATACTCTTCATCATGATATAAGATTAGAAGAAGGAATTACTACTATTATTCATAGTGGTGATTCTACTAGTTCTTCAAATCCTGTTACTAATCAACAAGAATTTGAATCTTTTTTACAATGGTATGCAAATATTTATGTAAAAAATAAAGTTCTTATTGCAGGTAATCATGATTGGTGGGCATTAAAAAAGTATAACAAAGACAAAGTCAAAGATTATGGTATTATTTATTTGGAAGATGAAGAAGAATATGTTGATGGTAAATTAATATATGGTTCTCCTTGGACACCAACTTTTTGTAATTGGCATTTTATGAAAGACAGATCTAAATTAGGTAAACATTGGGAGTCATTATATGAAGGAATTGATATATTAGTTACTCATGGACCACCTAAAATGATTTTAGATTTATCTCATGATTTAAACCATAAATTAGAATATTGTGGAGATAGTGCATTATTTAAAAAAGTAATGCAAATTCAACCTAAAGTTCATTGTTTTGGACATATTCATAATTCAGAAGGTTGTTATAATCAAGGATTTAGAAAAATAAATAATATTACTTTTAGTAATGCAGCTTGTGTTACTGATGGAAGATTTGATTTAGGACTAACAAGTCAAGGAAACTTACTTGATTAAAATAAATATTAAAGAATTAATATTTGGAAGAATTAAAAAAATTCTTAATTGATTCAGATCTTTCAATAGAACAATATTTTATAATGTTGTTATTAAATGAAGATCTTGAATACCTTGAAAAATACTTATTAAAAATAAAAAATAAATTAGATTATATTTCGGTTTTTCAAGATTTATTGTTACAAGGATATATAATGTTAAAAGATATTGATGAAGGTTATGTTTTACATAATATTATTCCTATCAAAAATATTAATTCAATAATTGATTTTGATGTTGGTAAAGATTTTGTTAGGAACACAGAAAATGTATCTAACGAATTAGAACAATGTTGGAAAGAGTTTATTGAATTATATCCTAAAACAGTAAATGGAAGACCTTTACATAATACTAAAGAAAAAAACAAACTTAAATATTTTAGATATTTAAAATCTGGAGTAGAACACTCAAATGTAGTTAAAGGATTAAATGCAGAAATTACAGCAAGAAAAAATGCTCAATTGCGAAAACAATTCTTTCCTGAATGGCAGTTATTGTCTACCTATATAAACAATAAAAGCTGGGAACAATTTTTAGATTTGTATTCTGACATCAATGAAAATAAAAGTTTAACTTTTGGAACAGATGGGCGAATTACAAGAACTTTCTAAAGAATCCCATAATGAAATTCTTCAATTAGGATTTCAACCTATTGCAAAAGCCGTAGATCAGTGCTACGCAAACATCATAGCAGGAAAGAAGGGTGAAAGAATAGTGTTTCCTACTAAATGGAAGAAATTAAATTCTTTACTTTTAGGTGGATTACAACCAGGAAAAATGTATGTTATCGGTGGAAGACCAGGGAGTGGTAAATCAGCATTTTCTAATAAAATGTTATTTGATATACTTGACCATCCAAAGAATCAAGGTAAAGCTATAATTCTTTACTGGAGTTTTGAGATGCCGGGCTACCAACAATTGATGAGAATCGGTTCTTCTAATATTGGTAAACAAATGTCTGAAATTCTATCAGTAGATACAGAATTTCAAGACCAACATTTTGATGAGTTTGTTAAATCAATGAATTCATACAAAAAATATCCTATTTATTTTAATAATAATGCTAGAGATATTGAATATGTTGCTAAAATTACCAAAAGAATTGCTACATTAAATCCTGATAAAACTATTATTAACTTATTTGACCATTCCAGATTATTTAAAAAATCAAAAGAAGCTTCAGAACTTCAAATGTTGACAGAATTATCTCACACCTGTATTGAGCTTCAACAACAGACTAAATGTATTGATATTCTTTTATCACAATTGAATAGAAATATAGAAAGTCCTGAAAGAGCTGCTAATTTATATCAACCAATGTTATCTGATATTTTTGGAGCAGATTCAGTAGCTCAGGATGCCCATGTTGTTGTAATTATAAATAGGCCTGGAGATATGTACAATATTACCGTCCCTTATTTAGGGTATAATCCACAAGGATTATTAGCCCTTCATGTTGAGAAAAATAGAGATGGCCAATTAGGTATGTTACCATTTGATGCAGATATGGCTACTTTTACAATTAAAGAACGTTAAAATAAAAAAGTAAATCAACAAGATTGATATTACCAAAAGAAAAAACAAAAGCAGAAATACAAAGTCCTGAAACATTAGTGATATATGGACCACCTAAAATTGGTAAAACTACTTTATTAGCAACATTAGACAACTTCTTAATCTTAGATTTTGAGAAAGGAAGTAAAAAAATTGATGCTTTAAAGTTAGAAGTTAACGATTTAAAGGAATTAAAAGAAGCTGGTACTGAAATTATTAAAGCTGGATCACCTTATACAGGTGTAATAGCTGATACAGTTACTCAATTGGAAGATTGGTGTGAATGGGCAGGTACGGAAGATTATATGAATAGTATAATGGGAAAAGCTTTTAATAGTAAGCAAGGTCAAATATTACCTAAATCAGAATGGAAAAGTGTTTTAACTTTACCTAATGGAGCAGGTTATATTTGGCACAGAAATTCTTTTAAAGAATGGATAACAAAAATTAATAAATTGGCAAAGTATAAAATACATGTTGCACATGTTAAAGATATTTTCTTAGAAAAAGACAATGAAATGACTTCTTCAAAAGATTTAGATTTAGTAGGTAATGTCAAATAATTATTATTTAATTTCATAAATGTTTAAATAAATTTTTTGTATATTTGCAGTATAAATTGAAATAAAATGAATACTACTACAAAAAATGCTTTAAACAATTCAAATTTAAAAAGTAAAGAAAACGGAGAAAAAAGAGTGACATCAGCATATGAAGAATGGGTTATTACAAAAAGTAATAATATTAAATTTCTTGCAATTAAACATAAAACTGATCCTGCTAAACTTACTAAGTACATTTTATCTAAAAATAATATATTAACATCTTTCGATATTAATGTTTTTGAAAAAATAGATAATGAAGAAAAAGCTTATTGGTTAGGATTTTTATATGCTGATGGAAATGTATCAAAAAAATCTAATAATGTAGAATTAAGTCTACAATTATCTGATATTGATCATTTATATAAATATAAAACTTTTTTAAAATCTAAACTTTCAATTCATAAAGATAAAATTAGATGTAGATTTACATCAGGAAATAAAAAATTTAAAAAAGATTTAGAAAATTTAGGATGTGTTCCTGCTAAATCTTTAATTATAACATTTCCTATTATACCAGAAAATTTAATACATCATTTTATCAGAGGATATTTTGATGGTGATGGTTGTATAACTAGAAATAATAAAACTTCAATTTGGAACACTTGTTCTTTATGTTGCGGTTCACGAATTTTTTTAGAACAACTTTTAAGTATTTTGTATAATAATCAAATAATAACAAAACAGAATGTATATAATATCAAAAATAAAAATACAAAAATGTTTGTTTTACGAGATACAAATTTTATTTCTTTTATGAATTATCTTTATAAAGATTCTACTATTTATTTAGATAGAAAATATGAACGATATAATAATTCAATTGCCGTTTTAAGAAGGGATTCTTAAAAATATAAGAGAGCAAAAACGGTGAAGACTGTAATGTTAATACCGTGTTAACTAGATATATATAAAAGGATATTTAGTAATGTAACGCATAGGAAATGAAGAATATAATAATTTTCCCACGAGTGTTCTCCATCTAGACCAGATGAAAATATATGCTGAGCTTATACAAAAAAATAAGTATAAGAATCTAAGGATAAAAAGCCTTAGAGGTAACAAAACTGAAAGACAAAAATATATTATGTGCAGGAGCTGATGCAATTGGTTATTTGTATAGAAATTCTAAAAATCCTTTAGAACTTAGAGTATCATTTAAAAATAATACTCAAGATTTAGTTGGTTCAAGATGTGCTCATTTAAGAAATCAAGATTTTGTATTAGCTGTTAACAACGAAGACGGTTCTATAGCTGAAAGCTATTGGAACAAAATTTATATTGATTAACTTAATCAAAAACACAATGACCGAAAAAGAACAAATAGAAAATTTAGCAAATGATGTTTACATTTTTTATCGTAATTTAGGAAGTGCGCAACGAAAGCATTTAACTAAATCACAAATTTTTAGAAACTTTAACTTAAACAACTCAAATTCTTCAGGTGTTTTTAAAAGATCTGAAGAATTAGGTGTTGTTTTTGCTATAAATGTTCCTAAAATGAAACAAAATAAAGTTTTTGAAAATCCTGTTCAAAGAAGTGATTACCAACAATTTACCAATGATAGATTTTCAAAAAAAATAGATTCTGTTAAAAAAGAACCAACAATAATAACAGGTTCATCACCTTTCTATTCTAATGGAGTATATGGTTCAACTGGTTCACATCAGTATTATAATGATCCTTTTCCAGAGGAATTACAAAATTCAGAAAATTCACAGAAAGCATCTCTTAAAGAAATTAAAAAAGATGATGATGAACAAGAAACATTTAAATTTTAAAATTATTATCAATAGTCAGGTTAAAAGACTTTAAAACCAAACTAATATAGTAAAATATATGTCAAATTTAAATTTTAGTATTGACAGTAGTGTAAAAGAAACTACAAACAAAAGTTTATTTCCAGTAAGAATGCATGATAAATGTTTCATTACATCAGCAGGTTACAATGAAGAGTATGATTGTCTTGACATTGCCATCGAAAGTGATGAATACAAATATCGTGAAAGAATGTTTAATCCTTTAAAAAATGTTCCTACATGGACAACTTCTGAGAAAGAGCTTGCAACATTTCAATCAAGAATTAAACATTTCTTAAAAAGATTTATGACAGAAGAACAAGCTTCTATTACTGCAGATAACTTTAGAGAAATGTGTGAAAAAGCTGCTGATTTATTGCAAATTTATGCTATTGATACTAAACAGTTGATTACTGTAAAATTTGTATATGACAAAGCATTTAAATATCCACAATTACCAAAGAATCCTCGATTCTTAGCTGCTGAAGGAGAACCTGCTTTAGAATATACTAATTGGGAAAAATCAAAACAATTATTAGATACAACTTCTGAACCTGCTACTGCAGATACAGAAGATATTTTCTAAAAAAATTTGAATAATAAAGGGAGTGTGTAAAAGCACTCTCTTTTATTTTTTTTTTATTAATGGTATTAAACAAAAGACAAATGTTTGATTTAACTAAAGTAAAAGATGTTGAATTAACTAAAGATAATGTACTTAAAGAAGTACATGAAAAAACTATTTTTGAATTCTATTTTGGAGAATCCATTAACTTAAACGATTCTTATAAAAATCCTTTAAGAAGTGATCCTAATCCAGGATGTAAATTCTTTATAGGAAGAAATGGAAAACTATTATTTATAGATTTTTCTAGAAAAAATTCTGTTGTAGATTGTTTTGGGTTTATTTGTAAAAAATATGACTGCGATTTATATACAGCTTTGAAAAGAATAAACACAGATTTTAGATTAACTTTAGGTACTGCTGAAGAACAGATTTTAAAAGATTCTATTTATGAGTATACCAAACCTAATTTAGATTTCTTTGAATTAACAAAAGAAAAAAAATCTGAATTACTTTGTTTAAAAAGAAAGTTTGAAAACTATGATTTAGATTATTGGCAAAATGGTTATGGTGTTACACCTGAAACATTAAAAAAATTTAATGTATTTTGTGTAAGAACTGTATTCAAAAACAATAAACCTATTTGGAGAAATTCAAAAGAAAATCCAATATATGCTTATCATTTTCCTAATGAAAACAAAAAGAAAATTTACAGACCTAAAGAAAAAGATAAACGATTTAAGTTTCTTTCTTCTGCAGGTATAGGTAAATTATATCAAGGATTTGATCAATTGCCTGATAAAGGTGATTTACTTATAATAACTAAATCTATGAAAGATGTTATGGTGTTACATGAATTTGGTTATTATGCTATTGCACCTAATGGAGAAGGTTTTCATATTGAAAATGAATTCTATGACATGTTATGTGATAGATTTGATAATATAATTTTTCTATATGATAATGATATTGCAGGTGTTACAGCAGTTGTAAATTTAACAGCTCAGCTTGCAGGATCGGGATATATTCAAATTCCAAGAGATCAATTTGGTACAAAAGATATTTCTGATTATTATTATAATTATGGAGAACTTTTAACTGGTAAATTATTATTTAACTTAATAGAAGCATAATGAAAACAAGCGAAAAATTAAAAAACTATATTGAAGAAGTATGGTTACAGAAATTAACACCTTTTCTTGATTCAAAAAGAATGGATGTTGTATTAGAATACTTAAAAATAAAAAAGAATGCTGGTAAAATTATTTTTCCTGCACAAAAAGATATTTTTAATGCGTTTAAATACACACCTTTTGATAAAGTAAAAGTTGTTATCCTTGCGCAAGACCCGTATCCATCACCTGGATTAGCAGATGGTTTAGCTTTTAGTTCAGGTATTCCAACAACATGTCCTGCATCATTACGAAATATTTTGAAAGAAGTAGAAGATGATGTTTATAGAGGTCTTTCTTTAGAAAGAACTTCTAACTACAGTTTAAAAAACTGGGCTGAACAAGGAGTATTATTAATTAATACTGCATTAACTGTTGAATTATTAACTCCAGGATCACATGTTAACTTATGGAATGAATTCACAATAAATGTAATAAATATTTTAAATAAAGAAAAAGATAATCTTATTTTCTTATTATGGGGAAAAGATGCAGCTTTTTTTGAAGTATACATTGATGCTCATAAACATTACATTTTGCAAAGTGCCCATCCTTCACCTTTAGCAAGAAATGCAGCTAATCCTTTTCATGGGTGTAATCATTTTTCTAAAACCAATTTAATTTTAGAAGAACGATTAAAAACAACACCTATTGAGTGGTAAAATTAAACAATCATTAAATAAAAATTATGGAAAAAACTGTCTTATTATTTGCATATGGTACTCTTATGAGTGGATATGGAAATAATCATTATTTAAGAAATCAAAAATTAATAGGTTCAGGTACAACTGATGAAAAGTATACAATGTATGCTTCAGGAATACCTTTTATTAATGAAGAAAAACAAACTTCACAAATTCATGGTGAATTATGGGAAGTTAATATTAACGCTTTACCTGCTATTGATGCCCTTGAAGGTCATCCTCATTGGTATCAAAGAAAACAAATTCCAGTAACTATTAACGGAGAAAAATATACAGCATGGTTGTATTTTAATAACGAAAATGGTGGAAAAATTGTTGAAAGTGGAAATTATAGAACTTACATAAAAGAAAGATCATTACAACATGGCTAAATTACAAAAAAAGTCCGTAAAAAAATCTACAGCAACTGTAGTTAAGAAATCTGTTAAACAGGTAAAAAAAGTATCTTCTGGATATTATGCTCAAATTAGAAGCAGACATCCAAGTCACAGTGTTGTTAGAAATAAAATTAAATTACCTTTTAGAACAGTAATTCGATTTGGTTCAACAACTGAATTAGAAGACACAATTGACAAAGGTGGTGGCAGAATTGAAATCAATACTGTTGAAGCTATCAAAAATTCAGCTTCTAAATTAAGAATGAAAAATTGTTTTACATTGAAAAATGTAAAAACTGCTGATTGGTATTATGTGAGAAAGAATAATTTTTATCATATAAAAAATCACAACAATCAAATTCAAGAAGTTGTTATTGCTGTTGAAAATTTACCATATCCAATAGTAGCCAAACATCATTTTGGCTCAAGAGGTAATGGAAATTATCTTTTGAATTCTCAACAAGAATTACAAGCTTGGATGAAAGGTAAAGATTTATCTAATTATCTTTTTGAAAAATTCTATAACTATGTTAGAGAGTACAGAGTACATGTTTCTGCCAATGGTTGTTTTTATACCTGTAGAAAGATGTTAAAATCTGATATTCCTAAAGAAGATAGATGGTTCAGAAATGATTCTAATTCTGTTTGGATTTTAGAAGAAAATCCTTTGTTTGATAGACCTGCAAACTGGACTAAAATTGTTGAAGAATCTGTAAAAGCATTAAAAGCTACAGGTTTAGATTTTGGAGCATGTGATGTAAGAGTTCAATCGTCAAAAACAGAAAAAGGTAAAAAAAGAGAAGAAATTGATTTCATTATTGTAGAAATTAATTCTGCACCTTCTTTCGGAGATATTACTGCAGAAAAATATTTACAAGAATTACCTAAAATTGCTCACTTAAAAAAGAATAAATAATGGCTTTAGAAGGCTTTGGCGAAAATAGAAAAATTTATGTGGTTGGTGGATCAACTGGCTACGCAAGTTGGATGAGAGGACATTTAGTTTCTACAATAGAAGAAGCTAATTTAGTTGTATTTACTGGAGGACAAGATGTTTGTCCTTTAGTATACAACCAAACCGATATTCATCCTAAAACTTATTATACTCTAGAAAGAGATAATTACGAAATATTAGCTTATAACAAAGCTTTAAAATTAGGTAAAAAGATGATTGGAATTTGTCGTGGTCATCAATTATTGAGTGTTTTAAATGGAACAACCTTAATTCAAGACCAACCAAATCCAGGAAATCATTTTATGATTACTTATACAGGCGAGAGTATTTTGATTAATTCTTTACATCATCAAGCTGTATATCCCTTTGATTTACCTAAAGAAGAGTATTTAATTTTAGGATATACGAATAATATTTTGAAACATCATCATAATGGTAAATCAGAAGAAATGCATCCTAAAGTAGAAGTAGAAGCAATTTATTTTCCAAAAACAAATTGTTTAGGTATTCAATGTCATCCAGAAATGATGGCATATCAACCTTCATTATTTACTGATGCTTTAAACTTCTTTAATTTAACTTTAAATAGATTTATGATGGATCTTTTATTTTTTAAAGAAGAAAAAAAAGTAGAACAAGTAGAAACCGTCTAAAAAACAATTATTAAAATAAAACAAAAAACATTATGAATGATATTACTTTTTTATTTAGCAACAATGTTAAATCTATATTACCTATTTATTTTTTAACATATTGCTTATTATCATTATTTTTTAAACCTGATAAATCTCGTATTTATTGTGGTGTTTTTGCTTTTTGTGGACCTACTACTTTAACTAAAGGCGCTTATGCAATGATTTTATCTAACATAAAACTTTTAGGTATTTTAAATGATAGTAGAGGCGGCGATAATGCAGGAATATTGATTAACAATGAAGTCCTTCATACAAAAGGAACAGATTGGAAATTTTCTGAATTAATACAACGAGAAACTTTAGAAAATCCAGATCCACAATATTCTACTGTAATAATAGGTCATTGTAGAAAAGCTTCTGTTGGAGGAAGAGATCATAAATATGCACATCCTTTTGAAATTTATCAAAATGATAACGACAACGATTTATTTATGGCAGGTGTTCATAATGGCACTATCTCTAATTGGGAAAAATTAGCAGAAAATTATGCTATTGATGCTAAGCAAATAGGTAATGACAGTAAAACTCTTTTAACTATTTTGTCAAGACAAAGAAACTTAAAGAGAAAACAACCTATTTTTAGAGTTTTAGAACAGTATGAAGGATATGGTGTTTTTATCTGGTATTTTCCAGACGAACCAAGCACTATGTATGTTTTCAAAGGAGGTTCTTATAAATCTGAATATGATAAAACATTATGTGAAGAAAGACCTTTGTATTATTATGAATGCCCTATAACAAAAGGTATTTATTTTAGTAGTATTAAAGAGCCTTTAAAAATGATTTCAACTGATAAATCTAAAGTTGAACAATTACCTGTAAATGTAGTTTATAAAATTACAGATGGTAAATTTGTTAAAAAAGATGAAGTAATAATAAACAGAGAAGATTTAGTAAATTATACAGCTTATTCTAAGAAACACAAAGTAACAGGTTTTGGTCATCAAAAAGATTTATATGAAGAATGTGGAGAAGATGATTATACTTATGGTTACAACAATCCTTCACCTGTAAACAGAATGATTGATGTAGCTGCCGAAAAGATTTTCAACTCCTCTTCGGAAAGTAAAAAAGAAGAAAAAAAGGAAGAGAAACCGTTTCAAAAAATATTAAATTCTGCTTCTAATTATTCATCGTCTAAGTTTGACCATCCTTCAAAATCTCTTAGTACTTTAGCTAAAGAAGGTTTGATTTATCGTTCTGATGGACTTTATTATTATAAAGGAAGATTAATGAATGGCTCTTTTGTAATTGACAAAATTGCTTATAAATGTTTTCCAATTAATGATCCAGTAGTACAAAAAGAATTGCGAGACAAACCTTTCAATTATGAAACTAAACATTTCTTTAATGGTTATATGTTAAAAAATAGTGCAGCTTTGGATAAATTGTCAACAATGTTAATGACTTGTGAACAATTAAATTTAGATTGGAAAACAGATAAAACAGATGATTATTTGTCACATTATTGTAGCCAACCTGTTCCAGGAATCAATGATAAAACAACATATTATATGAATGGTTTAAAAGCTGATTTTAGAGTAGAAAAACCACCTTATAGTGATAATAAAAATTATGTTTTTGAAAAAGGTGCTTTAACTGAAGTATTGTCTGTGAAAACAAAAGAATATCCAGAAAAAACTCCGATTGTTAATTTTATTATTAAAGATCCAAAAGAGATTGAAGCTGCTGCAAAAGAATTGAATATTCCTTTCAAAAAAGAAAATTCTGCTTTTGAAGATAAATCAAGACCTTTTGCTCTTGTTGATGCTGAAATAATACAAGAATTTGACTCTAGAAATTCTGAATACAAAGAACCTATTATAGGTGCTGAAGATGCTTATATTATAGATGCAGGAGAAGAAGAAATTCTGGAAATGTATAATGCATTATTAGAAAAATGTAAAGAACAACAAGAATATATAAAATCTTTTGTTGAAAAAAAGTTAATATCTGAAAATGGTTTATTATCTGGAATATTTATGAACTTCTTTCATGATGGAATTGAAAGTTGTTTAATTAATCCTGCAGGTGGTAAAGATATTAAAGAATATTATAAAAAAGAAGGCAAAGACTTAGTTTATACAGGTCTTAAAGAAAAAGAAGAAACTTTTGAACTTTTTTAAAATGAGTAAAGAAAAAAAAGAAAAATTGAAAACTGTTACCACTGTAAGTGGTAAAACAGTTGATATTAAAAACGCATGTCTTATAGACAAAGAATATTACGAAAAACATGTAGATTGTGTACCCATTTTGGAAAACAGTATTGAAAAATGGTATGCTACTTTTAATCCAAAAATAGCATATGATTTTATTTCTAAAAAATGGGTATTGTCTTCTGAATTTGAAAAAAATCTTTCACCAAATTTAAGAAAATTTTTAATTGGTTTTCATCAAGATAATTTAAAGAAAAGAATATATGGTTGGGATAACAAAAATAATTTATTAAATGTTTCTGTTAAATCTCATTATAACGATGATTCTAAGAATTTAAAATCATATGAAAAAGAACTTGAAAATTATAAAAAAGTTCTTTTAGAAAAACAAGGTCGCTTAGAAGAAGAAAGTATTTTTCGTAATTTTTATGGAAGATTTATATCTTTTTTATCTAAATTAAGATATTATGTTCAAGTTATGGAAAAATCTTATGATATTGATGCTTGTCAACAAAAAGAGTTTGTAAAAATTATTAATGAAGTTGATAATTTCATAAATTCTTCTTCAGAAGTTCATGACACATTTACTGATTTTGATTATTGTTACAAACTTTATGTTGATACTAATCAACCAAAAGTAGAAAATTCTACTTTAGAAAAATTATCATATGAAGTTTTACAAAAAAATGAACATTTGAAAAAAGTATTTAAATTGTTTATTGATAGTATAGGTGTAATAAAAAGCATTGAAAAAGAAATTCAACAATGTGAGTTATATATCCGAGATTATCAAGCAGCAATAGATAATATTACCAAAAAAGGATGTTTTTCGGCTAAATGTAGAACTAAAGAAGAGGCAGTAGAATTAGGTTTCACAGATTCTAACAAATCTGATGATATGTACTTTAAAAATAACTTAACAAAAGATCAATTAAAAGATTTAAAAGAATCTTTTCCTGTCTTTTCTGAAGGTGTTTATAGAAATATAAAAATAAACTACAATGCGTCTGCTGAAGCAAGTACATTTGGTAAAATTCTTAATGAATATCATCTTTTAGAACCTATTCGTAAAATAAATAAAGAGAGTTACAAATTAGCAAAACTTTTAAAAGGTTTATCCTTTGGAATTGAGTTTGAAACTTCTTGTGGAAGATTACGTGAACAGGACCTAAGTATTTTAGGAATTATTCCTTTGAGAGATGGTTCAATTAAAGGTTTTGAATATACTACTATTCCTTATGGAATGAAGGATTCATCTTTAAAAGAAACTGATTTTAGAGCTTTAGGTAAAGATTTAAATACTTTAAAGAAAGTTTGTGAGGAATTGCAGAACAAAACAAAAATAAATAATTCTTGTAGTATGCATTTACATATTGGAGGAGCCAGAAAAGATAAACTCTATCTGATTGCTTTATATATGTTAGCATATCAATTACAAGATGAAATGTTTTTAATGCAACCTAAATTCAAAGAAGATTCTATTAAATATTTAGGACTTCATAAAAACTACTGTCAGAAATTAAATCATTTAGATTTATTTAAAAATTGTATTTTTGATAAAAGTTCTATTTTGAAAAGTAACTATTGTGATAATGTTGATTTACATTTCAACAACATTTTTAAATTTTTATCAGGTGGATATGATATAGGTTCTAAATTTAATAGAAAAAATCATGTCCATCCTTATCAAAGAAAATGGGAAAGAATGGCTCGTTATCATTGGGTTAATCTTGTTAATTGTGTCTTTAGTGATTCAGGTACAATTGAATTTAGATTACATGCTTCTACATTAAATTTTACAAAAGTTTTGAATTGGATATTAATTTGTTCAGCTATTGTGAAATATGCTGAAACACATACTAAAGAAATAGTTTCTGGATCACTTGGTAAAATTGATTTAAATACTATTTTATTAGGATATTCAAATAATTTTAGAGATAAAAAAACTGTAAATTCTTATGGTTTATTTATTTATAATTATTTAACAGCTTATGTAAAAGAAAGAAAAAATTATTTTAAAGAACAATTTCAAAAAGGAGAAATTGATGGAAGTGATGATTTGAAAAAAGATTCATCCTACAGTTTTGATTTTAATGGTATTGATTCTTTAATTTCTAATTAAAATAAAACTTAAATGTTTTAAATTTGTCTGGTAAAAAAAACAGAAACGCAGGACACACTTTTGAACGATTTTGGGCAAAAACCTTTAGAGATGCTGGTTACATTTATTGTAAAACAACTCGACAGGCTAGTAGGTTATTAGATTCTTGTAAAGTTGATTTAGCTTTTATTCCTTACAATTTTCAATGTAAGAAAGTATTAGCAAGTATTAATTATAAAGAATTAATTTTATCTATTAAAAAATCTTTAAAAGAAAACATTCCGGAAGAAGATTTAATACACGATTATCCTATTGTCATAGCACATAAAAGAGGTAAGACTCCAGAAGATCATTTGATTATTATGGAAGCTTCCTCTTTTATTGATATGATGCATAAGATAAGAGAGTATGAAATTATTCAAAATGAAACAATGAAACAAAAAAAGAAGAATGCAGAAAATTCAAAAATACTATAGTAGTCCTAGAATTTCTCAAAGTGCTTTAAAAGATTTAGCTTATCACCCTTTATATTATAAAGCAAAGCATATTGATAAAAAACTTAGTGAAGAGTATGGTGATGAAGCTGAACATTTTTTAATAGGTTCTTTGGCAGAATGTATTCTTTTAACACCTGAGTATATTGAACAAATGTATGCAATTCGTACTTTTGAATTAAGCCCACAAATAAGAAAATTTGTTGATTATATTGTTAAAAATAAAATTGATTATTCAAATTATGATATTTTGTTTGATATAGGCAAATCTTTAAGTTTGTTTGGAAATATAAAAAGTATTGATACTTTTAAAAACACTCTTGAAAAAGAAAAGTTTGAAGAAGCTGTATATTTTTATGAACAAAACAGTGGTAAAAGCATTGTCACAGAAGAATTGTATAATAAAGCAGCAGAGATTTCTAATTCTTTTTTACATTCTCCTTTAACAACACAATATTTCACTCAAGGTCCTAATGTTGAAATATTAACATCTTTAGATATTTATTGGTTTTATGAAAAAGTTGCTTGTAAATCTTTACTAGATTTTGTTTGTATAAATCATAGTAATAGAACTATTGCTATAAATGATTTAAAAACAACAAGAACACCTGTTTCAGATTTTATATCAACTGTTATTAAATACAGGTATGATATTCAAGCTGCTTTTTACATGGATGCTTTTAAATGGTGGGTACAAAATATAAGAACTGATTTAGCAGATTACGAAATTCTAGGATTTAGTTTTTTTGTTGAATCAACTAATAATATTGGTTCACCTTTAATATATCATGTTCCAAAATCAACTATTTATATAGGTAAGTATGGTGCAGATATTATCAACAATGGTGTTAAAAAAACTTTAATAGGTTTTGATGAACTTATTACAAATTTTAAATGGCATATGGAAAATAATACTTGGTCTTATACTAAAAAACAATATGAAAATAAAGGTATAATAGATATTAATATTGAAACATGTTAGCGAAATAGTTGAAAAATACTCTAAGAAAAGGTTGACAAGATCAACTAAATATTTATTTCCTTTACTTTATGATGGTTTTAATGTAATTGCTTCAAACGTTACCACTTTACAACAAAATGGTTTTGAAATGGTAAATTTATATATTGGAGATTGGGAAAAACATGATAATTCTAATTTTGAAAATAATCTTAATAAAATATTTATGTTACTTTATGTACAAGATTTTGAGAATGATAATTTTAAACTCTTTTTTGAAGATGTTAAACATCATTCTTTATATTTTGAATATTATAATGTAGATGTTAATTATATAATGATTGTCTTTAAATTAGATGAAGATGGTTCTAGTATTTACAGAAATTTTCGCAGAGGCGAATATAGTAAATTTCCAGAAAAGTATAAAAATATTTTTCAAAATAGTTTTGAAGCACCTTTAAATTCAGCATATAATGTGATTATAAAAAATCCATTATTGCGCCATAAATTAGAACAAGATTTAGATATTCAATTACCTATAAATGCTGAACTTGATGATAAACCTTATTTAAACGAAGAAATTTTTCGATATGATAACAACTAATGAAAATAAAAATGAACAATTTAAAGAAATTGTAGACAAAGCTAAAAGAGTTTCTTTTATAATTGTTATTACAAAAGGTGAAATAAATGTACAAACATCAGGTGCTCCAATGGAATACTTAATTATTAACGAAGATTCTCAATCAATGATTATCAAAAAAGTTAAAGATGTTTTTATGCTTATTCCTTTTATTGTTCAAGAATACATTAAAAAATGGCAAAAGAAGCTATAAAAGAAAATTTAAATAAATTATCATTTGTTGATATACCTATTGAAGCAGTTGAAGCTCTTGCAAAAGTTTTTCAAACTTCTAAAAATTCAGGCAAATATCCAAGAGATAATCATTTTAAACCTATTAAAAATACTGAACTTATTGATGCTATCTTTAGACATTTAATTGAAGTCATAAAAGGTAATGATATGGATAATAGTGGTAATAGCCATTATTCACATATCATGTCAAATGCTGCAATGCTTCAATATCATTTTGAAAAAGGTAGTTTAATAGAAAATCGTTGTAAATTTTTAAACAATGTTAAAAAATCACAAAAACGTGTATTGGACAGAAACAAGAAAAAAACAAGATGAAGAAAATAAAAAAAGATTGACAGATTTACAAAACAAAATAAGAAATAAAATATCATCAGAAGCAGAACAAAAAGAAGTTGTAATTCCAAAAAATGTTTTTTATGACGAAGAACTAATAGATGATGTCTCTACTGGAAAACAAAAAGCTATCAAAAGTATGGAACAAAAAGTTGTTGATCAATTCTATGATAGATATCTTAATTCTACAAAACTGTTTGAACAAAAAGTTAATGAAGCATTTGCTAATACTTTAGTTCAAGAAGCAAAAACAATTGTAAATCAAAGTTTAGTGGAAAAAATGAAAAATTATAGTGATAGATTTGTTCCTAAATATCCCGAAGCAACTTCTTATAATAATCTTACTCCTGTTTTTGTTGATCCTTTAGTATATCCTCATGAGTCTTTTTTAAGTGTTTTTAAAGGAATAAGATTTGCATCTTTTGATAGTCCAGAAAGAAAACAATTTCAAAAAGAATGGTTAATAATAAGAAGTTTTGATGAATTTGTTACTATTATCCCTGAACTTTTTGGAACTTTTGAACAACCTACTAGAATTCCACTTGCACTATCTTTGTGTTTTTTCTTTGAAGCTGCTTCAATACCAAGACAGCTTTTGACTTCTCATGAAGAAGAAGATCCTGAAATGTATAAATACGAACAAGATCTTATTGATAAAAAATCAAAACAGAGATATAAGCCAAAAAATGATGAAAAAACTGGACTTGATTGTTTTCACTGGTTAGTTGAAAATAATTATGTTCCTGAATTCGTAAATCTTCATGATTTTAATTCTCGTAATCTTGAAAATACCAGAGAATTGCGAGCATTATTTTCAAAATGGCAAGAAAAAAATAACGTTCTTCCTAAAGTACAAGAACATTGGTTTTAATCATTAAAACATTAAAATGAAAATTACTTTTAAAAATTTTAAAACTCAATTTGGTTTATTAGTTAATGAATACAGAAGAATATTATCAGATGATTATAAAGATTATGTATTACATTTAACAAATCAATTAAATTTCAGTATAATTTCTAAAAATGTTAGTGAGAAAAAAGTGTGGACAATTTGTAAAGGTAGTAATGAATCACTTCATGCAATTCCTGGAAAACATACACATTTAAACCATGTAGGATTTTTTGTAACAGAAAAACCTTATTCAACTCATCAATATGAAACTCTCAAGATTATAATTAATCCAGGTTACGAAGATATAAAAGCAACTGATGTAAGTTATTTAAAACTTATAAAAGAACAGCTTGAAAAAAAAGAAATACCTTTTTTAAATACTGAGAGTTTTGACAGACTTATATTTAATTTATCCAAAAAGTTTTAAAATGTTATTAAAATAAAGCAAAATAGCTTTTAAAAAATTGGTACAAAAAAAGAAAATTAATTGGGGAGAAATAGGATACATTGTATTTAAGAGAACTTACGCAAGAAAACTTAAAGAAAATGATCCTAACTCAAAAACAGAAGAGTTTGAAGATGTTGTAGAACGAGAAATCGAAGCATCAGACAAACAATTAAAAGTAGGATTTACTGAACAAGAAAAAGAAAGATACAGAGAATTACGAAAGGATTTAAAGTGGTCCACTGCTGGTAGGTTTATGTGGCAATTAGGTACAAAAACAGTTGATAAATTAGGTTTACCTTCTTTACAAAATTGTGCTTTTACTATTGTTAATGAACCTATCAGACCTTTTACTTGGACATTTGAACTACTTATGTTAGGCGCAGGTGTTGGCTATAACATACAAAAACAACATGTCTATCAGTTACCCAAACTGAAAAACAAAATTAAAATTGAACATAAAGAAGACAATGATGTAGATTTTATTGTACCTGATAACAGGGAAGGATGGGTTAAATTACTTGGAAAAGTATTGAAAGCTCATTTCTATTCTGGAGAAGGGTTTACATATGCTACACATTGTGTTCGTAAGAAAGGTGCTCCAATAAAAGGATTTGGAGGAACTGCTTCAGGTCCAGAAGAACTACTATGGGGAATTGATGAAATTCATAATATTCTTAATTCTAGGTCAGGTAAAAAACTTAGACCTATTGATTGTTTAGATATTATGAATATAATTGGTTTTATTGTAGTATCTGGAAATGTAAGACGTTCTGCGCAAATTGCTATTGGTGATTATGATGATAAAGAATTCTTAATGGCTAAAAGATGGGATTTATATTCTATTCCTAAATGGCGATCAATGAGTAATAATTCTGTTGTTGCACCTGATAATATAGATGACTTAACTGAAGAGTTTTGGCAAACATATGAACAAGGAGAACCTTATGGATTAATAAATATTGAGCTATCAAAGAAGATAGGTAGAACAGGAGAAACACAATATCCTGATCCAGATGTAGAAGGATTTAATCCTTGTGCAGAACAATCTTTAGCTGACAAAGAAACTTGTTGCCTAGGTGAAATATTTTTACCTAATATTGAATCTTATGATGAACTTCTCGAATGTTTATCTTTTTCTTATCGAATGAATAAACACTCTCTTGCACTACACTGTAGTATTAAAGAGACAGAGACAATTGTTCACAAAAACATGAGAATGGGTATAGGTATAACAGGATACTTACAAGCAACTGAAGAACAAAAATCATGGTTATTTGATGCCTATGTATGGTTAAGAGAATATGATAAAAATTATTCAGATGCTCATGGTTTTCCAATTAGTATTAAACTTACTACTTGTAAACCATCAGGTACTTTATCATTATTGCCAGGTGTAACTCCTGGTGTACATCCAAATCCTGCAGGACCTTATTATATAAGAAGAGTTAGAATTGCATCTAATTCTCCTTTAATACAAACATGTAAAGACCATGGTTATCATACAGAGTATCAGGTAAATTTTGATGGAAGTTTAGATAGATCAACTATTGTTGTATCTTTTCCATGTAAAGTTCCTGAAACTACACCTATTGCATCTGGTTTTAGTTGGGTTCAACAACTTGACAATGTAAGAAGATTGCAAAAAGAGTGGTCTGATAATTCTGTAAGTTGTACTGTATATTATAATAAGGAAGATATTCCTGGAATAAAAGGATATCTTGCTCGACACTTTAAGGAGGAAATGAAAACTGTTTCATTCCTATTGCAAACAGGACACGGATTCAAACAAGCGCCATTTGAAACTATATCTAAAGAACAATATTTAGAAATGTCTGCTAATGTTAAACCTATAACATCAGTAAATATTTCAGAATCAGATATGGAATTAAATGATTGTGATAATGGATCTTGTCCAATTAAATAATGCTCATGAGAGGATTTCAATGTCATTATTATTTGAAAGATAAAAATGGTAATTTAAGTAATAATTATGAGTGGATTCATCCTTATATTAAATCACCACAAATTGCTGTTATTAGTCAAGCCTGCTGGAGTTCTGTATCTAGACTTCCAGCAGGTTCTTTCATTTATATAGATAATTATAAAACTGAAAAAACAAAAGATAATATTAAGTCTTTAATAGATTTAATAAACGAAATAACACCTTGTAGTATTGTTAAAATTAAAGACAAAGATTATATAGAATATAAGCTTTTAGAACATTATGATCAAAACTTGATTCTTTTAAATTTTATAAGAAACTTATGGAATCATCCTGGTGTGTCTCATACTGAAGGAGCACAAGAACTTCCTCTTCCAAAGTATATTGATATATTTTTTGATGAACTCAAAAAATCTAAATATAAAGACCCTTTACAAAAATTAACAGATGCAAATAAAAAAGCATGTGTTGATTACCGTAAATGCAATTATGGTTTAGGACATTCTAATGTTCATACAGCTAAAGATTTAAAAATTAAACATAGTACATCTTTATTAACATCCATACCTTCTTCAACAAGAGACTTTTTAATTACACAATAAAATAAAATTAATGGCAGGAATAAGAGCAATTAATACACAATTAAAAACAAATTTCGCAAAAGATTCGTTAAGAATGGAAGGTCTTTTAAAAAAAAGACAAGAAACATTAGAACAATTTTTAATAAATTTTTTTAATGTTCATAACAATAACAAAAATACCCTTTTTGCAGAAACAAAAGAAATACAAACTATTCCAGGTAAAAGAAGAAGTATAGGAGATATTTATGCAATTTGTAAATATTATTATCCTACTTGTACTATAAGAGATGTTGTAAATATTGTGTATAATGTATTACCTACAGAAGTACCAAGATTTAGAAGCTCTCTTTGTAATGAAATTAAAAAAAGAGTATTTTACCAAGGAACAGAATATCAACAAAGTGCAATGTATAATACATCAAATCCTGATGAATTTGGTTTCACAATTGAAGATTGGAAAAATTTATAACACATGCCTATTAATATGAAATGGCTCGATATTTATCTCAATTTAACAAACAAACATTATGAACAAAACAACAAAAAATCAAAAAAAAGTGGTAGCAGAAGTACAACCCCAACCAGTAAAAACCTCAAGAAGCGAATTAGTAAAACTAATTAAAAATTCCGGTGGTAAATTTGTTACTGTTGATTTCAGTACTAAAGCTGAACCAAACAGAAAAATGAATTGCATGTTTCCTAAACATTTAAGTGCAGATGCACCAGCAGCTCAATTAGGTTACTTAGTTGTAATTGCACCTAAACAAGGTTGTTACAAAAGTATTAATACACGCACTATTAAATCTGCAAAGGTTGGCGGTGTAGTATATACTGTTTAAATTTTTATATCCTGTACCCTTGAGAAACTCGTATTATTAATTATAAGGCTTGGTTGCGCCAGAAAGTAACGACAATTATAGATAAGCAGGATAATGTGATATAAAAGGGTAAGAGAATTAACATTGTCAGTCAAGTGATGCAATCGGTAGACGTCTAGAAAAACTAGTTGTACAGGTTCGAATCCTGTCTTGACTGCTAAAATTAATATTATGAAAACAAAAAAAATAAATTGTTGTAAAGATTGTCCATATTATGATGGTTCTGATAGAGAAATTGCACAATGTTTGCATAAGAATGGAAAAACAGGTTATAGATATGCTTTAAGTAGAAGTCATTTTAAACCTGATCCAATGCCTAAATGGTGTCCTTTAAAAGATAAAAATACAAATCACATGTTTGTAAAAAGAAACATAAATGATGAAATTATTCAACAAATATTGTTAGTACCTACAAATCATTATGAGAAATAAAACATAAAAATGAAGAGAAAAATAATAGTGTTTAAAGCAGAAACATCATTACATGAATTATTAATGGAATTAATTATAAACTTTTCTTATGGGTTTGTAGCTAATTCTATTACTGTGTTCATTCAGAAAGAATTAGATGTGCCAGTATTAATGAATTTATTGGTATATTATACGTTTGTATCTATTATTATCAATAGAGATAAATACGAAACAGCATTTGGAAAATTTGTTTATATGCCTGTAGGTTGTACATTAGGTGCATTCACAGGATATAAATTAGCATTATTAATCTGTAAATTTATATGAAAAACTTAATAATAGGATTCTGTATAGAATGTATTAGTCTCTATCAATTTATTAGACCAAAAATACGAGAAAGAAATAATGTGCGAAATGCACAAAGAAGTAGACATTCATAATGTTTATTTAGATGATGATTGGTAAGGAGTGGGAAACTACTCCTTATTTTTATTTATTTTTAAAAAAGCTTTATGAAAAATTTAATACAGACAAAAGATTTAGAAACTTTAAATGACTTACCTAAAAAAATTACAGGTAGAAAATTACATAAATTAAATCATAGTTGGAAAAGCTATGGTAAATCAACATATCATTCAGTTGATAATGTTCATCCTTTTAAAAGAATTGATAGAATTCTTGAAAAATTTTTAGGTCAACATGTTAATGATGCTTTTTCTTATTATTGTAAACAAGTTCCCTTGTACCAACAAAAAGAATTTTGGGAATATCTTCAAAGAGATTTAAAATATTCTTGGGTATTTTATTTTTATAATAGCGAAGGTATTATAATAAAAAAGGATAAAAGAGTAAAAAGAACCTATGATATTAAATCTGATGATTACACAACAGAATTAAGGCATAGATTGACAGGTCATAAAAAAACTGATTTTGAAGAAATTTATTCTGAAGTAAGGTGTAAAGTAAAAAACAGCAGAGGTTATTATTCTCCAAAAGGAATTGTTTTGCATTATGAATATGGCGCGAAAAAATGGAGAGAAAAACCTGCTCATTGTAGATATATCGCATGTGATTCTGATTTTGTACCTGTAATTATACAAGGTTATTATAAAACTTTTGAATCATATAAAGATCCGAGATATGTAAGACACTATGCTGAAAAAGCTAAACAAAGAAAAAAAGAACATAAACTTTGGAAGAAAAAGAATAAAGAAGAATCTTTGGAAAAACTTCGTCTTATGTATGAGAGAGAAAAAGAAAGAAGAGAAAAAGAAAAACAGGAAAATCTTTTAAAAATTATTAAACATGGTTTTGATCCTATAACTTCTTTTAGGACAGAAAAACAGACTAATCCTGATTTAATTCAATTAAAACAATGAAATGAAAATATTTTTAGATGATATAAGAATACCATCAGATTGTGTATCTTATATGTATAAGCGTATTGGTCCATTAAATCCACTTTATTTAGAAGATTGGGTTGTTGTAAGAAATTACACTGAATTTATAAAACAAATTGCAGACAATATTAATCAAATAACTCATATAAGTTTTGACCATGATTTAGGCGGAGATGTGCAAGAATCTTTTAGATTTGATCAAGGTTTTTCTAAAAGAAAAGCAAGAAAAGCAAAACAATTGTTAGAATTACCAACTGGATATGATTGTGCAAAATGGATGAAAGACTTTTATAGGTCTAAAGATAAACAATATCCTACAATGTTTGTTCATTCAATGAATCCTGTAGGTACACAAAATATTATTAATCTTTTTAAATAAAAAACATGGATGATGTTAAAGAACCACAAGTATTATTAAAAATAATTTGTAAAAATCCTGAAGGATGTAAATGTGACACATGGTCATTTATTAAGGATTGTAAACATTCTGTTGAAGAAATATCAGATAGTCCTGATTTATGGATGATTGATGGAGAAGACAGAGAAGGATAAAAAATAAACCCAAGTACGTGAAATACTTGGGTTTAAAAAATTTGCTAACCTATTATTAATTTCGGTATCTATCATCACTTGGATTAAACCAGCCATATTGATCTACATTTATATTTTTAACTTTATTATAAAAGTCTTGACCAAATGCAGTATAAGGTACTGATTTCAAGAATGTATTTAATCCTTTCAAGTTATCATCTTTAGTATACATATCTTCAGGATTTCCTGTTACATAATTAAATCCATTAGCAAAAAATAATTGAGTTCCTGAAGTTGCAAAATCAAATGCTTTTCTTAATAATACAGGTTGAGCAATAGTTGTACTTGTTCTTAATAAATCTATAAAGTTATATTGTTGAGATGTATTATCTATTAAATAATTTTTATAAGCTCTTTTAAGAGTATCATCATCATCTGTATCATTAAACATTAATGCAAATCCTACATAAGATACAAGTACTATAGTTGCTGTTACAATTACATCAATTAAATTTAATTGTTGTTCATGACTTAAACTTTTCCAGTATTCAGGAAATCCTCCAGCTTTTGCTATATTATCATTTATTCTTAATATTGCACCTATTGCACCAAACAAAGTTCTCCATTTACCTTCTATATCTCTTGCATTCCATTCAAGAACTTGTTCTCTTGTACCATCTTCTTTAATATGTTCTACTTCTTCATACCAACCTAATGCTCTTGATTTAGTTTTACCTACAATACCATTTAAGATTAAACGAGGAAAGAATTTCTTTAATACAATTGTTATTTTACCTAAAGCATATCTTTCAAGTTCTATAAATTCTTCTCTTCTGTAGTCACCTTGCATTCTTGCAGATACAGCTTTAAATCTATACATTTCATCATCTGTAATACCATCTACTTCTTCAAAAAGTTCTCCTTTTTTTATTTTTCTTTTAGGGCCTTTCCAAACAAGTTTATTGTATTTACTACCTGGTTCTACAGGTTCAACATCATATAAATCATATATTGGAATATCTTTACCATCTACTTTAACTGTATAATGTTTTAACTGAGCAGCTAATGTAGTATATGATAAATATTTTTCACCTATTGTGTGAAATATATACATGTTATCACTACTTAATAAAGGATTTCTATCTGATCTAAATCTTCTTGCATTAGAACCAAATCTATAATTGTCTGCAAGATATCCAAATTTTTCTGCAATTAAAAATAGTTTATTTGAATGAATTTTATCAGAAACCATAGAATCTTTAAATAATCCTAATACCTCTTGTTCACCAAATAAAGCATCTTTAAAAGTATAATCTATTTCTTTAGCTTGTAAATCACTTATTATTCTTTTACCTATACTAAACTTTAATGCTTCTTTGTATTTTACAACATTACCCATTAAAGCATTACCAATACCTGATATAGGTTTAAGCCACATTACTGTTGCAACAGCACCTTGAGAAGCAAGTAACATTGATTTATCTAAATCAATTTTTTTATCACCTACAATCATCTCTTTAGTTAACCATTCTGTTTTAGTAATAGGATTATCTTTTATCTCATATTCTATTCTACCTTTAATAAATTTAATTAAATTAGAATATTTCTTTTTATATTCATTAGCTTCTACATCAAATTCTGTAGCAGCACCAACTAAATCATTATTTTCTTCAAGCAATAATGTTAAACTTCTACCTGTATGATATACATCATCAAGATGAATCTTATTCTCCATTGCTTGAACAAACTTCTCAAATACCTGATCTAACTTAACAGAATATAATTGTTTTTCTTCAATTTCTGCATTACCTAAATATTTAATAGGAATTGCAGCAGTATCTTCGTTTATGTTAAATAAATTCTCAAAGTATTTTGTTAACTGATGTTCCCCCCAATTCTTTAATAAAGATTTAGCACCTTGCACAGCACCTGATTCAGCTAATGTTTTTTCTTGATATTCTTCTAAAGTAATAGGTGTCTTAGGAAACCATCCTTCATAGTATTCAAATTTATCTTTACCTTTATTATAGGCTTGTAAATGTGTTTGTCCTTCTACGTTTCCAAATTGATCTACATAGAAACTTCCTGTACTATTTAAATAAGAATCTTTCGCAAAATAAGATGCAAAAACATCATTCATATAATCAACATATGCTTTTTCATCTGTAGATAATTTATCATATTCTGTATCATCTTTCTTTTTATGAACAAGTCTTTCAACTTCTCGACCTAAACTTGATACATATTCTTTTTTAATAAATTTACCAAATATACTTCTCTGAGTTCTAAAGTTAATAGGTAATCCTTTTTTAATAGCTTTAGATTCTTTAGATATCATTAAATTAACTTTTTCTAAAGTAGCATTTCTTGCTTGTTGTTGTCTACTTACTTTAAACTTATTCCAGGTAGCAAATATAGGATTGTTATCTACATCTTTGTTAGACCCGATTGTTAAATGTAATAAATCAATATCTTTAGTTGAAAGATAATTTAATCCAGAATCTCCTGTCAATTTTACCCACTGTTCTATTAATTCTTTTAATCTAATTTTTCTATGTTTCTCTAAAGAATCAATTTCAGTTTCTTCACCATATCTATTAATCTTAATCTTATCTTTTGTCGGTTTTGCTATTTTTAAATCATCTCTTTCAGAAGCACTTAATAAAGAAATTTCTTGTAGTATTTTTTCTTCAAGACTCTTTGCAGTTAATAATTCTTGACCATATCTTGAAGTACTTTTAGAATTAAGACTTGACTGATTAGTATAGTTTTTATAATTAAATAAATCTTTGATATCTACTCCACCATTCTCTTTGTATTCTTTTTCTAATTGTTCGTATAAAGATAAATCATCTTCTTTAATTAAACCTAATTCTATCTGTTCAACTTTATTAGTTAAAAAAGATTGTATCATCTCTAAGTAAGAAGCTACTTCAACAGTATCTTCTGCACCTGTAGGTTTGTCTAATAATTGTTGGAATCTTGTTTTAGAAGAAGTAACAGGTAAATGTAATATAGATAATTTTTTAAATTTGGCATTAGGATTATTTAATTTAACCATTAAAGCATAAAACATAATTTGTAATTTTGCTCTATTTCTTGATGTGTTAAATATATTATTTTCATGAGTATCTCCAAACTTAAATAATCTTGTAAAGTCTGTTTCAAATGCAAACTGAGAAGTCTTCATATCAAACAAAGAATATTCTCCATCTTTGTTACGAATCATTACATCTATTGTACCTGCGTGTTTTAATGCTTTTGAAAAAGTAGGTATAGAAAAATCCATTTTAGAACCATCACCATTTAAGATATTTGATTCCATTTTATTAAATACAATTTTTCTAATAGATTCCCAGTCATCAAGTACTAAAACTTTTGCAGCAACTTCAGGCGGTAATTGTTTAATATAATTATTAACTTCCTCATGTTTTTCTGGACTCTGTGTTAAATAAAAATTAAACAATGCTTCAGCCATTTTACCTCTGATTTGTGCTTGTTGTAACACTTCTTTTCTTTCCTTTATATAATCTTCTTTATTTACATTTTTAGAAAGACTTGGTATCCAAATTTCTTCGTCATCTTTTTTCTTATTCTTTGTCCAAATATTATCTGCTTCAAAAGTAATAGGATCTTCTTTATATTTATTAAAGTTATAACCTTCGACAAACCAAGTATGATAACCTTTTAAATTATTTGTTGATCTTTCAAAATTCATAATATTAGAAGAATAAAAATCTTTTTCTACTCCCATTGCATCAAGATCTAATCTTAATCCTATCTTTTCAGAGCTATTTCTAATTTCAACAAAAGGTTCAACTATGTTTCTTGCAATTGTTCCTTTTAACTCTACTTCAGAATCTTTCAAATCTGTTTGAGAACTATTTTCTGATACTAAAACTAAAGTAGTATTAATAACATCATATAACATAGTATTTTCATCTATACCTAATATTTTAGAAACAGCATCTTTAAATCTTGTCCATAAAGATTTTTTGTTGATTATTTTAGAAGATAACCATTCCTGAAACTTCTTGTTAGAAAATGCTTCAGAAACAAATTCATCTAAATTAGTTAATCCATACGTGTTTTTAGAATTTTTACCTTCTCTTTTACCTTCAGCTTTAGCAGCATTATATAAAGATTCTAATCTTCTCTTAGCTTCTTTCTGATTAGTTGTTAATAAATTTTCATTTTTATGTAAAGAATCATATACAACATGGTGTAAAAGTTCATGTAAGAATATCCAAGACAATTCACTTTGTGTTTTTGTCTTCTCAGAAATTCTTATAGTGAATGTGCCATCAGTATGTTTTTTCCAATAACCCATTGTGGTTGCACCTCTTAATTTTTGATTAAATAATACAGTAGTATTTTCTAATTTAATAAAAGGTTTTAATTCTTGATATAACGCATAGTGTAAAGGGTCTGCAAATTTATCAAAATTATTTAATACTTCTTCTAAAGTTTGAGTAGGTTTATTAAACAAAATAGGATTCTTATTATCAGCATCAGATTTAACAGTTACGATCCCTGTCTTTAGACCTATTGTTTCGGTTATTAAAGGTACAGGTGGTTTTTCAGCAACTTCCTCAAAAGTTATTGTTCTTGTTCTTTGATCAAATTCTACAACTCTTCCAAATTTAACATCCAATCTTAAATTATCTGTTGCTTCAGAAAATGAAATTAAACTTGGCACATTATTAAAAATATGATTTACTAAGAAATTTGCATTTGCTTCGTTAGCTAATACAATTTTATTACCCTTAATATTTGAATATTTTACATGATAATATTCAGGTGCAAATCTATTATATAATGAAGAATTATCTTTAGAAGAAAATACTTCGCTATTACTTTTATAAACCTTATTATTTTTAACAATTGCAACTGATTGATAGTATGCAGTATCTTCTGTAGAATATACTTTTTTATAAATTTTAGTTTGATAATAATCAGGTTTTTCTTCTTCTTCATTATCTACATGAGAAGCGTTATCAAATATTTTATCTTCAACAGATGATTCATCTTCAAACTCTTCTTGAGTTTTAAAATTCTTTTTATATACAGGATGTTTAATTTTGATATACTCATCTGCATTTTTATTTGCTTTTGTGATTATATCAAAATATATTTGTTGTCCGTCAATATTAGCAACATGATTAGTTGCAGATTTAAATTCAATACTTTGTCTAAAGTCCATCATTTTATCTGCATTATTTAATGTTATATTTGTATTAAAAACATTAAATAAATTAGATAATTCTTCTAAAGAGAAATTATCACTTATAATTCTATTCATTAGATTTTCGTATGAATAATATTGTTCTCTATAAATATAACCAGGTAATAATTGAGAATAAGATGATGAACTATTTCTCATTCCTTCTGTCAATATATTATATTGAACAAACTCTCTCTGTAAATCTGAATCTCTACTTTGTTCTAAACTTAAATCTCTATATATTATTCTATAATGATTACCGCCATATTGTCTTTTTAAATCTTTATTATTTATTTTATCATATTCTTCTTTAGTAATATCTTCAATATTAAAAACACTTAATTCAGAAAAAGCACTTTCGTATTCTGCTTTATCTAAAGGAGTGATTTTACTATCTAAATAAAAAGCTAGTCTTTTTAAATCAGGAGAATAACCTAGGTCTAAAGAAGAAAATCTTTTAACAAAATAATTTTCAGGAATTATGTCTTTTAATATTCTTATTTTATTTACAAAGTGTTGAACAAAAGCTTCTTGTTCTACTAATTCTCTTTCTGATTTAAAGTTTCTTATTTTATAATTAAAAGGAACAACACTATTATTTTTTTTAGTAAAATATAAAGAAGAATAAACAAATTTTACAAATTCATCTTGTTTATATTTTATATCAGAAAAACTATTAACATCAAATGATAAATGATTTAAATTAGTAAAGAAATCTTTTATTTTTTTAGAATGTTTAAAGAAATTATTCTGTAATAATTCTTTTTGCAACATTAATACTTCATCTGATTTTGCAATGTGAGGATTTGAAATAAAGAAGTTATCTACATTTATAGGGAATCCTTTTTGTGTAGTACCATTATCATCCCAAATTTGATTCTTTAAATCTATTAATTCATAAATTTTATTTGAGAATACAGGCATATCTCTTACAATAGAAAGATATCTTACTATCTTATTAAATTCTACTACAATAGCTTCAGTTCTTTTATAATTTTCTAATACTTTAGCTTGAGATATTAATACTTCAATATCATTAATATCTGAAATGGTTATATTAGCTGAACTTATAACTTCAGGAGAAACAGAATGTAATAATTCTTCATTAGATAATGGTAAATTATTTTCTGCAAAATTATTACTAATAAATTCATTTACAAATCTTAATTGTTCAGATGTTAAACTTTCTTTATTTAACTCTCTAAATTTTCTTTTTAAAACATTAGTTGCACTTATTACACCTTTAGATGTGCTTTTGTCTTTACCTGAAATACTACTTAAATGTTTTATAATAGGTTGCACCATTATTAAATTAGCAGTATCGAATTCTACACCTAAACCTAACATCATAGCATAGGTAGGAATAGTAACACCATTAAGATTAAGTTTTGGTAAAGCTTGTTCTTTTACGTTATCAATTGCTGCATTTAATAAAGAGTCTAAGTCTTCCCAAACATTTATAACATCGTGTAAAGTATTTAATGGTACACTACTTGTAAAATAAGGAAGATTTTCTTCTTGTTTTAAAAGTAAAGGACTCTCTGTATTAGAAGATGTATGTAAAGTATATGCTAAACCTTTTGCAAAGTTTGCAAATATACCTGTACCATCTCTACCATTCATAGATGAAGAATGTACTTTTTGTTTATCAATTGCTGAAGATTCATCTATTTGTCCAGATGGGTCTAAAAACTTATTAATCTCAAATAAATGATCTATAGATTCTCCTAATCTTTTCATACTAATAGGAGAGATCATTCTTTCTCTATTCTTGGCAGAAGATGTAACTTTTATAATAGTATTAGTAACACTATTTTTATAATATGCTTTTGTCATTTCAGATCTTTTAATAAGATCTTCGACTGTATTTAAAGAATTTAAAAACTCTTCTTCTGATTGAAAAACATATAATCCATCTTGTTTTACATATCCTATTGGTAAATTATTAAACCCTTCTCTATATAATTTATCATTTGTATTTTTACCTGATGCATATACTTCAGGCATAATAGCAAATAAAGCATCAACGTCAAAATCTGAACCATGTAATGGAACTATTTCTTCAGGTGCAATAATAACATTTGAATCTAAATCATGAAATCCAACTATTCTCATTGGAACAGCAGAGTGAATCTCAGAAGAAGGAATACGAAATCCTAAGAGTTCAGGTAAATAAAATAAATTAGCATAACCTTTTTCTTGTATTTCTTTTTCTAAATCTTCTCTTAAGAAGTTCTTAGGTAAATACACTTCAGCATAAATGTTTCCTTGTTCATCTTTCTTATATTGAAGTCTTTCTTTTCCAGCCATTGTTGCACCAACTTGAGACATCAATACTAATTTAGTACCTTTGAATTTAGTTTGTACAATATCATTTTGTAATGAAGAAGAAAACTGCGTTACAATTTTATCTTCAATTCCAGGAAAATTCCAAGGCTTAGGATTTTTACCACTTCTAATAGCTTGCTCATTATAAAGTTCTGCAAGTATTTCATGATATATTTCTGTTTCAGATGCTGCTCCTTTCTTAGTTAAATATTTTATAAACTCTGTAACTTTAAAAGTGTTATCATCATTTATATATTTTGTCCTAAAATCTTTTAACTCTATATCCATTATTTTTGCTAAACTATCATACACAGAAGTAGCTTCTCCAAGATTACTATTTAGAATTTTTAAGAAGTAAAATAACTGTGTAGGTTTAGCAACATGACTTTCTAATTCATGCTCTGGATTTAATTGTAATTTATATCTTTCATTAGAGAGTTTAACTACTGATTCAGGTGCAATAGAATATTCTTCAGAAGAAAATAATTTATTAAATTCTTCTTCTGAAAACTTACCATCTTTCATTCCTAATCTATTTTTAGGAGCACCTACTTTAAATGCAGATTGATATACTATTTCTCCAATAGGTCTTATTTCACCTTTCTCATCTTTTGCATTTCTCATTTTATCTCTAAGATTTGCAAGTTGTGGAAAATCTTTAACTAAATTATCTGTTAAAACAATAGCAGAATACTTTACCATTCGAGGAATACCTAATGCATCTATTTCATAATGAGCTGGTTTTAATACATTACCTATCTGATAAGATTCACCAAAACCTTTTTGAAGTTCTGATGCTCTTTCAGGTAACATATATCCTTGTGCATCTGATGGATTAAATTTATCAAATTTACTAACAAAAGTTCTATAAACTTTCATTTTATTTTCTAAAGAATCTGTTTTATTAATAATTCCTGTAGAAACTAATAGCTGATATAAATAGTTTTGTTCATTCTCAGATTCTTTTTCTGATAATTTTTTAGATAGTTTTCTTGTAGGATCTTCAATGACAGCAGTATGGAAATGTTTACTCATACCTATTGTATCATTAACAAATCCTTTCAGACCTGGAGAATAAGCACCTTGTCTACGTTTAACTCTATCTACAGAACCTTTAAAGTATTCTGTACCACCCATATTAATCTGGTCTAAAAAATAAGAGTTAAGATAATCATTTTGAAGATATATTTGAAATAGGGGTAATAATGCCTCTTTTAAAGAATCATTGATTTTATATTGCTTTTCATAACCTGCTTCTCTCAACATGTCAATTGTAACAGCTTCTTCTAAAGTTTTTTTAGAATCATATTTTGTATCTTGATCTTTAGCATATCTTTGTTTAACTTCACTCCATGTTTCAAAATATCTATTAGAACCAAGAGCATCTTCTATTTGTTTAATTTTTCCTTTTACATCAGTTGTATCTAAATAATCTTTATTGGACTTTGCAAGTACTTCATATGCTTTAATTAAACCATTCTTTTCAAATGTAGAGGAAAAAGTAACTTGATTTTCTATCATTTGTTTAAATAATATTTCAGCATCTTTTGCAATTTGATTTCTAAAAGAAGTCTTAACAGCATTTAAAAAAGCTGCATTTGTTATATGAGAGTGTTCTACGAAAAATCTATCTTCAAACTTATTTGGACTTACTTCAACAGACTTATATACTCCTGCATATTTAGGAGTTTTACTTATATCTTTTAAAGCATTTGCAATCTTATCTAAGTTTACAAGTTTGTTTCTATCATAACCTTGTATATTTTTATAATCAGGTCTAGAAACAATTTGTTTTAATAAAGATTCAATCATTAAATTTGCTTCTGTATTAGAAAGTAAATCTAATAATACTCCTGGAATATTAGGTCTGTTAGATACAGGAGATGAAAATTGTATATATTGTATACCTTCAATACTGGAATTTAACTTAGTTAAAAAACCCATATTAAAAGTTCTATTTATAAAGCCTGATAAATCTTCTTTAGTATAAACTTCAATTGATTTATTTTTACCATAGGTAGATGTTTCAATTATTCCATCATGAATGTATACATCATGAATATATCTTTTTATATCTGAAGTAAAAGGGTTAAAAGGATTATTCTTAAAATAATCAGTTTGTAAATATTCATAACCTGATTCATAAGGTAAATCAGGATTCTTTTTAGAATTTAAATAATTGTTTTGTGAAAGTCTTCTATATATATCCATACCATTAGAAGATGGTGTATAGTTATATACCATTTTACCATCTGCTTTCTTACTCATACCTGGTCTATCTGACTGAAGAGTATGTCTAAGAAATTTACTAATTGCTGTTATTGTAGAACCTTCATTAGATAAAACATTTTGTATTGTTTCTTGATATTGCATTTGACCTGCATATTGATCTTTACCTACAATAGATATTTTAGAAGAAACTTGTCCTTCACCAAATAATAAGAAAGTTAATGAGTTGTATAAAGTATCAACATTGTAATCATTAATATTATCATAATTGTATGTACTAAAACCTAAAGCATCTAATACTTTTTTAACAGCTTCAAGTTTATCTCTTCTATCTCTTATTCTTTTACCATTACTATCTAAAAATAAATTGTGATATTTATCAGTAAATTCTTTAACTTGTTTTGATGTTTCGAATCTTGAAGATAATTTGTCTATAATATCTGTATTAACAGATTGTTCAATAGAATCTTTTAATGCACTAAAATATCTATATTCAGTACCTTTTTCATTAGTATCTTTTGTACCTATTAATCTATTATTCTCTTTTTGAGAAGTTATATTTTGTAACAGTTCTGTTAAAGCTTGATTGTTATATTGTTTAACACGAAGAGCATTTAATAAATTAAAATTATTTATAAATTCTTCTACATCATGATCTTCTACATCTTCTAATTCTAAAGAAACAGTTTGTAAAAAAGCTTTTGTACTTTGTTTATCTTCTTTTTTAACTTTTATATACTCGCCTTCTTTTAAATAAATATTTATATCTTCTTCTCTTTCTATTTTAGAAATATCAAAAGAAGGATCAAACGCTAATAAAAATAATTCACCTTTATCTAAATTTAAGAACTTACCATTTTCTGGAAGAACTTGATTAACACCTTTATTATCAGAATAGGTAGAAAGAGTGGCATTCTTTTTTAAGAATAATATTTTTTCTACAACTGCTTTAAAACTACTTTTACTGTAAAGATTAGTTCTTGATTTTAACATACCTTCCCATTTATTTAAATCATGAGCAGGTAAATCATTTAAAAGTTCTAATGCTATTTTATAGGATTCTCCCCAAGATAAATAAGCACCTCGTTGTTCATCATAAACATTTGATAATATAGTTTTTACTTTTGTACTTGTCTTTGAAAAAGAATCATATACTCCTTCTTGAAAAAAGAATGCTTGACCTTTCTCATATTCTTTTCCTTCTTCTTCTGTAGTTTCATCTTCTTCAATTGCATCATCTAAAAATAAATAATCTAAGTTAGAAGTATCCTTTTTAAATTTCATTAAACTATTAGGAAACATTTGTTCTCTAATAAAATCATATTGTTTTTCGTAAAATAAAGCAAATCGTCTTTCACTTTGAGCTTGAGCGTATTGATTAACAAGTTCTTGATTATCTTTATCTTTTTCAAGTTGTGCTCTTAAATCAACAATTTGTTTATTGTATTGGTCAATCTTAGCTTGTAAGTTACCAAGAATTAACTTTTTAATTTCATTATGTCCTGTTATAATATATTTACTTCTTTTCTTAGTATCAAAATAAAGACCACCTTCTGATAGTCTATTATTATCTCTAAGAAAATCTGTAGTAAGTTTTTTAAAGTTCTGTAAATAATCAGAAGACTTTCCATCTATCATTGTTTCTGAATGTGAAAACTTTTGTTTAATTTCAGATATAAATTTACCTTGTTCTACAGCAGACTGTTTCTTAATAGAAAATGTTTGATTTTCTACTTGTTTAAAGAATTCATTAATAGAAGAAGTGTTTGCTTTTAATAAACCTAAGAATCTTAATATTTTGTTAAATAACTTTCTAAGTGTACTATGTTTAATTTCAGAACCTGTATTCTTCCAATGTTGGAATTTTAAAGTTAATTGTTCTTCAAACTCTGCAATATTAGTTGCACCAAATTCTTTATTAAAAGAATTAAACAATTGTTGTTGTTCTTCTTTAGTTAAATACTCCGTAAATATTTTATGAAATAATTCATGTCTAAGAATGTATTCTTCAATAGTTCCTTTACCGTTTTTATCTATAATAAAGATAGAACCTTTGCGGTACATACCCATAACATCTACTCTACCTGTCTCACCAAACATAGCTTCTTTAGTTATGAAAGCTAAATCTTCTTCTTTAAAGTTAGGTAAAAGTTCACGAGCTTTCTCTAAAGCTTGAGAATAAGTTATATGATTAATATAAGGTTGAACCTTTACTTTCGATTCATAATTATACTCACCACTTGAAGGGTTTTTAATAATACCTAAAGATACTCTTGCTATGTAATCTGTATAAGCATTTAAAGCGTCTTGTTTTTGTTGTGGGGTTATTTCAACAGGAGCAAGTTTATCAGGATATTGTTCTTTATATTTTTCAACAATTGTATTGTCTATTGGTGTAGCATTTTTGGCTATTTCAGACGTAACTATAAATTCTGCATTAGTAGCTACACCCCCTTTTTGAACATATTTAGATAAATCAGATGTAGGTACATCTATGTAACTTAATTGTCCTTCATAAGACATTAAAAAAGGTAATGCTATGCCCTCTAAAGAATTTGTGAATTGAGGGTTAGATTTTAAATCAGATGGTCTGTTTCCTCTATATAATCTTGTATAACCTTCTTTTACGCCAGGTAAAGATGCTCTAACTTCATCAGCTATTTTAACAAAAAATCTTATTCTTGGATTATTAAAATACTCTTGACCTTCTCTATTAATCATTTTAGGCACAAACCCAGTAGCTTCATAATAAACATTCTGTAATTCTTCACTACTTTCAAAAGCATTTTTAGCACCTTCTAAGAACTCTTTATTATTAAGTCTTTCTTGTAGTTCAGCAAACTTCCTTGCTTGTTCTTGTTGAATAAAGTTTGAACTACTAACTAAAGAATAAAATTCTTCTTTAGTATAATCTTTACCTTTATATTTATATATACAGTTTGTCATTATTGTTCAGATTTATTTTG
>ERZ650304.129-NODE-129-length-47078-cov-7.173426_pt1 | contig 47078 bp, 60 predicted proteins | sample MGYA00376240_ERZ650304 | MGnify/ENA primary metagenome ERZ650304 (study PRJEB26733, sample SAMN07839271) | wastewater metagenome | biome: small river; feature: stream; material: water | place: USA: North Carolina | collected 2016-03-01 ...
ATACGAGATATGCCTAAGTGACTGGAGTTCAGACGTGTGCTCTTCCGATCTCGACGAAACCTCGGAACCGCGCTCGCCTGGTCGCTTTCATTTCTTCATAAGTCATTGATTTTGTTCCTGTTGAGTTAACCTTCCCACCAGTGTAGCATATGCTTACGGCAAACGGCAAGCGAATTAATTCGCAGAAAGGTGTTGACAGGTCTGGTAAGCAATTGCTAATCTACGGGTGTTGGTTAACTACAGGAGTGATTGAGATGGCAATGAGCAAGAAAGACTACGTGGCGGTGGCCGCGGCAATCAAAAATGAGCTTGATCGCAACGCGGTTGTCGACCGCTTCGGTGCCGAGTTCACGGTGACGAAGGAAATCTCGGAGTCGTTGGCTAAAGTGTTCGCCGCCGACAACCCCCGGTTCAACCGGGTTGTGTTCCTTGCTGCTTGCGGGGTGGCGTGATGGACGACAAGAAAGCAGCAGCCCGCGCCGTGATCGTCGGCGAACTCGAGGCCGCGATTGACATCTACGACAAGAAGATCGGCAGCCTCAAGAACGTGCTCCTCGGCGAAGGCTACATTGTGATGGTTGCCGGCCGCGGTGTGGCGTTCAAGATAGTCGACAAGATGGCCTTGAGCCCGTCCTCTGTGAGGGTCGACATGGCGCCCAGGTTCACGAAGCGCGACGCTGAGATGCTCGCCAGCGGGATCACGAACGGCAATGGTGAGAAGGCCAAGGCCGTCCACATCGTCGAAGCCCTGATGGGCGCAATCGAAGAGTGCTCCGCCTTGCGGGCCTCGATCTTGGGAGCGTGACGTGAACTCGAAAACGAAAGCAGAGATAGCAATCCGCGCCGCGCGCAACTTCAAGTCCTGGGGCCGGTACGCTGCCTGGCGCTACTGCGAGAAGCGCGGCGTGTCATTCAGCCTGTACCGGCTTGCCAGGGTGCTCGAGGCCGCTGAGGGAGCGTTCGCGTGATCATCGACGGCGTGTGGATGGACAACATCTCCTGCAAGAAGTGCCGCCGCCGGCACCCTGCAGGGGTGACGTGCGCCCTGGCGCGCGAGGTGGCAGCCACCGGCAGCAGCAGGGCCGACGCTGAGCGGGTCCTGGCCGAAGAGCGGGAGCTTGCCTACACCAACGCCCTGTTCAACGTGGACATGGCTACCAGGGTCGCGATTGAGGCCCTGCGTGAACTGCTGGAGAAGAAATGATCTGCCGCATTGCCACGATCAACGAGACGGGCACGCTCTACAACCTGTGGCGCGAGACCGACGCCAACGGCCGTGACTGGTTCGAGGTGGTTGGCGCCCACCTGGACCCACCCAGGCTGTGCATATGCCGCGACATCCGCAGCGCGTTGGCTGTGGGCCTCAAGTACCCCAAGCCCAAGGTGTTGTTCCTTTGCAACATCAAAAATAGTTGTTGACACTGTGTTAAGCAATCGCTAATCTGACGTTGTAGTGCTTTCGCAACCCAATACAAGGAGCTTCAAAATGATCGGTCTTCTCCTCGCCGGCTTCGTCGGCGCCCTCTACCTCGGATACTCCGACTGGCGTGATGACCCCGCCGTGCTCGAGCCGGCCAACAACAGTGTCTTCGGAGCCTGAGATGGCCACGAAGCTCTACTACGAAATGTTCGATGCTTCGGCGAAAGTGAAGCGTCCAACGATGAAGATCGACATTCTCAACTTGCTCGAGAGCGGGCGCGTGAACGCTGATGAAACGATCTACGGTGAGCGTGCCTCCCCCGAGGGGGAGTGGGAAGTGATCTTCAAAGGTTCCATCGCCTCGTTGCTCGCCTGCGAAGCGCACGAGGCCGTGGTGGTAAATTTCTTCGGCAGGTATGGGGTGAAAGCATGAATGGCTACGTGTGTTTCTACAACGGCAAGCGGATCGAGGTCCACGCTGACTCGCTCTTCGCGGCCAAGGAAAAGGCAGTCTTCATCTTCAAGGCGCCGAAGTCGAAGCGCCACATGGTCAGCGTGATGTTGGCTGAAAAGGGCGGCAGGGTTGTCGTCCACAATCCGGGAGTGTTGCCGTGAAAATCGAAATGAACATTGGGCTCGACGTGGCTGGCAGTGCCAACAGCCTGGCCGACATCGAGCGCCGCGCGATGGTGGCGGTGAACCACCTCAAGGCGACGTTCGGTGTGGTGTGGACCAGGCGTTACGAAAGCGAATACGAAGGCCCCAACGGCATCGTGCTCGAGAGCGGGCTCTTCGCCTCGATTGACGTGCTCTACGGCGCGTCGTCCTGGATGGCCTACGCGGCCGAAGGCCTCGCCAAGGCGCTCGAGCAGGACTGCATCGCGGTGTACATCCCGGCCTGGCGCAAGGGCCGCCTGATCGGGCCTAAGGCGGCTGAGTGGGGCGACTTCAACATCGAGTATTTCAAACGCTTTGAGAGGGAGGTAGCATGACCCTGCAACCAGCATACGGTCGCGACTACAAGTCGCGCGCCGCGGTCCTGGCGGACCTGAAGGCGGGCAAGGATTTCTTGACGGTCGGACGGGGGCCGTTGATCAACCTGCCGCAAATCCTGGCTGAACCCGGCGGCGACGTCAACGTGCGCTACAGCGCGAACCGCAAGGTTGCTATTTTCAAGAGGAGTGAATTGGAATGAACAACCAGACCGTACGGCGCAACGACACCAAGCACTCGACCAAGCTCGAGATTCACATCCCCGACAAGAAGCCGTCGTGGCTGCGCTACGGCAGCGGCCACGCACACTTCGCGCTCGAGAGTTACCACCCCTCAAACATCGCCTTCAGCGCGTGTGAGTTCAACGCCGAAACTGGCCGCGCGCGTGAGGTGATGTTCAGCTTCGACCGCGTGTCGGCCAAGGCAATCCGCGACTACCTGAACGAGGTGCTGGCATGAAACCACGCGAGCGCTACCTGTGGCTCGCCAAGTGGGCCAAGCTCCACGGCAACATGGACGTGCTGAACGCTGACCTGGTAGCGGACTACATCGATGCCACCGGTGCGAAGTTCGCTATGATGATGTACGGCGCCGACAAGTGCCGGCAGTTGGGCACGGACCTATCGCGCATGGCAAGCCTGGGGTACCTCACCCGCCACAGAACCGGCCTGGAGGGGCTCGCCGGGATGGGCTTCCCCCGGTGGGTGTGGGTCTACGCGCGCGGCGAAAACATCAACCTGCTCGAGGAGCAACCATGAAACGCCAAGTCACCTTCAGCCTGTTCCTGAACCCGTTCCGCCCACTGCTGCGGGCGCCCTGCGTCAAGTGCAAGGAGCATATGTACTCGCCCGACCTGATGCGCGCCGGCAGCCTGGTGATCTGCAGCAACTGCGTGCCGCCAGCGCAGCGCGAGGCCATGCGTGAGCACGCCATCCTGGCGTTCGACGACCTGACGGCCGACGAGAAGTGGGACGCGCGCGTGGCCATGTACGGCCCGGAGAAGGCCCGCCAGTTGACCGACCAGGCAGAGGCCCGAAAAAATATTTCACTAAAGGGGTTGACGAAGCATTAAGCAGTCGCTAATCTAGCAACTGTAGTGCGAATGCAGTCCAATAACTGGAGATTGAAAATGGCAAACGGATTCAAGTTCGACCCCGCAGCGGGCAACCCTGGCGTGAACATCTGGTCGCGTGGCGACATCTTCCCGCTGGTGATCGTGCGCAAAGAGCGCTACAAGGACGTGTGGGTGGGTGCTTTGTTCGAGCGTGCTTTCGCCAAGGACCGCCTTGTTCGCAATCTGTATGCACCGGTGCTCGACAACGTCTCCTACGACGTCCTCAACGCCGACGACGAGATGTCGGGCTTCGCGTCGTACGACGACGCGCTCGAGGCGGCGAAGGGTTGGCTCGAGAACAAGGCGATGGGGGCGTGGGCCTCGCGTGTCTGGGGTATGCCGCCGTTCAACCCCGCGGCATTCGATGCGGAGTTGGCCGACGACCTGGTCGAAGACGAACTGAACCGCGACTTGCGCGCTGATGCCGTGGCCGCGATGGGTGGTGTGTGATGGACGGTGAATTGAACGTGGTCGAGCGGGTGCTGACTGACGGTTCCAGTGTCTGGAACGTCGAGGGCCGCGTCGAGAACGGCAAGTACAGCCTCGCAATCGGTTGCACTTGCTTTAACCAGGCCTACGATTTGTCGGCCCTCTTGCGGCGCGTAGTATGGATAGAGGTGTCTGGTGCTTAAAGTCCCACCCCGCGCTGGTGCCATCACCGGCGCCCCGAACATGAACTGCGGCATCACGCCCATGCAGGGCCGGGTAATGTTCCACAACGAACGCCTCTGCCGGTCAGCCGGCGGGAGCGGGCCGAAGTGCCACGCCAGGTTCATCGAGCTTGCTGCTGAAGCCGACCTGCGCGTGATGATCGACACCTGGTCGGACGACGAATGCCGGCTGGGGCTGACGTTGCTCGAGCGCGCGGCGCGCGATGTCGGCATGAACAAGTTCCGCGATGTGAGGTGCTCGTGAAAGCATACATCTTGCCGACCAGCGCGTCGACGTTCGGTCCACTGCCGCACGGTATCGTGTTCAAGACCAACGGCACCGAGCCTGACGCCGTCTACCTGAAGCTGAAGGCCAACACCCGGTTCTGTGGCCGCACCAACGCGGTGAACCTCAAGACCATGCTGCCGGCGGTGGTCGATGCGGACCGTGAAGTCGAGGCCCTGGGCCGTCTGGTGGTGGCTGAATGACCTGGACCATCGACAGGCTGCCCAACGGGCCACGCACGCTGCGCAATGCTGGCCGTACGCTGGCGTTCTTCACGGCACAGGCCACAGACCAGGAGTGCGAGACCGTGCGCGACGCCCTCCTGACCACCGAAAAACTCCAGCAGAGCGAGGCCAGGCTGCGGGAGGCTGAAGCGCAACTGGCCACCACCACGAAAGGAACCAAAGGAACCAAATGAACCACACTGTAGTTGACACAGAGAACAATTTCGTGCAGCCGAAGATCACCGGCTACCGGCAGTTGTCGCAGGCCGAGGTCGACCTGATGAACGAAGGCAAAGCGTTGGCGGAGCAGTGCGGTGCGTACATCGCCAAACTGCGCAGCTATTCGGCCGAGCCCAACGGTGCGGCCCCTGGCGCTACGCTCGACCAGCGCTGGATCAGCATTGGCGCCACGCAACTGCAGCAGGGCTTCATGGCTGTGATTCGCGGCGTCGCCAAACCCACCACGTTTTAACCGTAGCACCCACAACGCAGTAAACACGAAAGGAAACACCCATGTTTGAACAACTCCTTGCAGCGCTCATGGCAATCGCCGCCGGCCTGCGCGATCTGAACACCAACCTGGCTGCCCAGGCCAACGGCAAGCCCGCCACCGCACCAGTGACGGGAACCAAGGCCCCAAAGCCCCCGCCGGTGGCTACTGGTGCCGGCGCTGTGACTCAGGCCGATCCGCCTGTGACTGCGGCTACGGCAAGCATTTCGTACCAGGACCTGGCCCAGAAGTTCACTGACCTGCTGTCGGCGAACAAGGACAAGGCGCTCGAAATCTTCGGCCAGTTCGGCTGCAAGAAAAAGCTCACCGAGTTGAAGGTCGAGCAGTACGACGCCTTCAGCGCGGCCATCGACGGCGCCACCCCGGCAGCAGCGGACGAAGGCGGTCTGGTGTGAGCGAATACCACGCGGAAGCCAGCCCCTCTGGGGCTGCCGGGTGGTTGTCGTGCCCGTCCTGGCAGAACGACAAGGAAGGCTCGGTCTACGCTGACGAGGGCACGGCGGCACACACCCTGTTCGCGTGGTGCCTGACCGAGAAACGTGATGCGCTGGCTTACAAGGGCCGGCGCATCCCGGTGGGCACCAGGACGTTCGAGGTCGACAACGACATGGCCTCGGCCGTGCAGGTATCCGTCGACCTGGTGCGCCACCTGGTGGCTGTCACCGGCGGCGTGCTGTTCGTCGAGCAGGACCTGCCCATCGACCACATCACCGGCGAGAAGGACGCTACCGGGCGCGGCGACGCAGTGATCGTCTGCCCCGAAGAGATTATCGTCATCGACCTGAAGTACGGCTACCGGGTGGTGTCGGCCGTCGACAACCCACAGTGCAAGATGTACATCGCCGGTGCGGCCCGCAAGTACGAGATGCTGGGTGACTTCAAACGGGGCCGTGTGATCATCACGCAGCCGCGTACGGGGTCGACGCCCTCGGAGTGGGACCTACCCCTTGACGAGCTTGTCGAGTGGCTTCCTGAGGCTCAGCGCGCCGCACAGTTGCTGTTCGCAACGCGCAAGGGGCTCGAGGTCGAGAAGTTCACGCCGTCGGAGAAGGGCTGCGAGTGGTGCGCACGGAAGGCGACCTGCACAGGGCTCGCTAACTGGGTGCAGAAGACGGTCGAAGCGGAGTTTGATGTGTTGGCACGGGAGCAGCCCACCGCGCACGTATCGGACGACGTGTCGAACGACCTGCTTGCTGTCAAGGCCAACGCCGCCGGCTTGATCGAGCAGTGGATCAAGGCAGTCCGCGGTGAAGTCGAGAAGCGCCTGATCGCTGGCCTCAAGGTCAAGGGGTGGAAGCTGGTGCAGGGCAAGAAAGGTCCGCGCAAGTGGTCCGACAACAGCGTGGTCGAGGATTACATGAAGCACACGATGCGCTTGAAGGTCGAAGAGATGTACGACCTGAGCCTGGTCAGCCCGACCACCGCGGAGAAGCTGGTGAAGGCCAAGGTCATCGGCCCGAAGCAGTGGAAGAAACTGCAGGAAAGCATCACGCAGTCGGACGGCGCGAAGAGCGTGGCGCCCGATACCGACAGCCGACCGGCGCTCGAAGTCAAGCCGGCGGCTGATGATTTTGATGTGCAACCGGAGGAACCTTTGGTTTGATCCCAAGATCCACCAACATCGTTGTATCGAACCAGCTTCCCCCGCTTCTGCGGGACAAGCTGGTCCAGGCAAGTCTCGTCGAATGGCCAGCACTGGAACTCGGTGAGAGCATGGCCCGCAGGGTGGCGGTTGACTCCGCCATCGAGTGGGGGAAGGCGACGTACCCCAGCCTGTTCAAGGCTGACTAGCAGTTCAATCCATTCAAACCGAAAGGCAAGACAATGATCATCCGACTCGAAAATGTCCGACTGGCTTTCCCCCAACTCTGGGAACCGAAGGCCCGCTCGGAAGACAAGCCGAACGACAAGGTATTCTCCGGCGCGTTCATCTTCCCTGAAGCCAACCCCGTGGTGCTGGTGACCCCGCACGAAGGCCCGAAGTACAAGGCCAAGCTGCAGGACGTCATCGTCAAGGTGGCCAACGAGAAGTGGGGCGCCAAGGCCGGCGACGTGCTGAAGGCAGCGAAGGTCAACAACAAGATCTGTCTGAAGAACGGTGACGGCAAGGCTGAGTACGAAGGCTACGCCGGCAACTACTTCATCAACGCCAACAACAAGACCAGGCCCACCCTGGTGCGCACCGTCAACGGCGTCAACGTCACCTGTACCCAGGAAGACGGCGTGATCTACGCCGGCTGCTACGGGCGTGTGAGTCTCGACATCTGGCCGCAGGACAACAAGTACGGCAAGGGCATCAACGCCTCGCTGCGCGGCTTTCAGTTCGTCAAGGACGGTGACGCCTTCAGCGGTGGCGGCGCGGCCGACGAAGACGAGTTCGACCCGACCGACGGCGCCGATGGTGTCGACGTCGGCGAAGAGGGCTCCGACTCTCTGGTGTAAAAGGTTCCTGCCATGGCATCCATCACGTCTGAATGTGATAGACGCTAAACCTGGTGCCCTCTGGCAGGGCTGTTGTGGGAGTGGATTTGCGGCCGTGCAGGGGCACTACCCGGCGGACATAGTCAAACGTGATTCCATTTCCACAACAGTGTGAGGTCCACCTCCAACGACTAGGCCGTGTCGACCTGAGACTGATCGCTAACCGAGTAAGTGCACACAAAGACGCTTATCACTCTCGGCATGCGTAAAACCTGTGGACCCGCCGCAAGGCGCGATACTGGGAAAATCATTCTGGCCCGCTTCACAATAACCTACGACGGAACCGATGAAAAAATACTCAAGCATGATCGACCGGCTGCTGGCCAACAGCATGCTGCGTGACGACGACGACTGCTGGACCTGGATCGGTGCGCGCAAGGTGAACCGCTCCGGCATGTTCTACGGCAAGCTCAACGTGCGGATGAAGCGTGGCCCACGCAAGGGCAAGGTCGTCACGCTGCAGGCGCACCGCGTTTCGTACGCCACGTTCTTCGGCGTGCGCATCACCCCCAAGACCGTGGTCCGCCACACCTGCATAGGCAACAGCCTGTGCATCAACCCTGGCCACCTGATCAAAGGCTCGCAGCGTAACAACGTGCGCGACTGTGTCAAGGCAGGCCGGCATCGCAACCAATACTCGGAGCCATCATGCGCATGAACGTGCGGTGCTGCTGTGACCCCAACATCGTGATCGGCACGCTCGAGGTGCCGCCGGGAAACTACAACCTGCTCCATTTGCCACCGAAGTTATCGTGGACCCGCGCCCCCAACGACATGGTCGAGGTGGTGACGCTCACGGTGGGCGAAGTGTGGATCGGTGGTTACACCGAGCGCGCCATCAAGAGTGAAGACCGGCCTGACGAATTCTGGGACACGCTGCCGTCGTTTCGCAGAGGTGACTGTGTCTAGCATGCTCTGGCTCGACTGCGAGACGTACTCCGAGTGCAACCTCAAGACGAAGGGTGCGCACGTCTACGCCGCACACCCGACGACCGAGATTACGATTGCCACGTGGGCCATCGACGAAGGCCCGGTGCGCACGTGGGACGCCACCACCGGAAGCGTGATGCCCGTCGAACTGTACGACGCGCTGCATGACGACGACTGCCTGGTCACCGCGCACAACAGTGCCTTTGATCGGAACGTCTTCAAGTACGTGCTAGGTATCGACGTGCCACTCGAGCGGTGGCGCGACACGATGCACCAGGCCCTGGCGCATTCACTCCCCGGCGGGCTCGACAAGCTCTGCGACATCCTCAAGGTTCCATACGATATCGCGAAGCACAAGAGCGGCCACACCCTGTTGATGTTCTTCTGCAAACCGAGACCTGCCAATGACAAAATCCGACGCGCTACCCGACTCACACACCCCGACAAGTGGGCCGAATTTCTCGCCTACGCCGGAGCCGACATCACGTCTATGCGCGACGTTGCGCGTCGACTACCCCGATGGAACTACGGCGCAGGTGAGATTGCCCTATGGCAGTTTGATCAGCGTGTCAACGACAGGGGATTCGCTATTGATACCTGTCTCGCTGAACGGGCGCTCGATGCTATCGCTATCGCTCGAACGCAACTCACCGCTGACGTTGCAGATGCCACAGCCGGGGCTGTAACCTCGCTGACCAAAGAGCGCGACGTGTTCCTCGGCTACCTGCTCGAGGAGTACGGTGTCGACCTGCCAGACCTGACGAAGGCTACGCTCGAGCGGCGCATCAATGACGACACCCTGCCGCGTGAACTGCGCACGCTGCTGTCGATGAGGCTCGAGGCGGCGACGACCAGCGGCGGCAAGTACAAGGCCGCGCTCGACGGTGTCCACCACGGCAGGCTGAAGGGCACAGCCCAGTGGCGCGGCGCCATGCGCACAGGGCGGTGGGCGCACCGCAGGTTTCAGCCTGGCAACATGATGCGCCCGACGATGAAGCAGTCGGACATCGACTTCTCCATCGACATGATCCGCAAGGGCCACGCGAACCTCGTGCTGCCCAACGTGATCGGCGCCTGCAACAACGCCGTGCGCGGCTGCATCATCGCGCCTGAGGGGCGCGTGCTGCACGTTGCCGACTTGTCCAACATCGAAGGCCGCGGCGCTGCCTGGCTCGCGAATGAGGAGTGGAAGCTGCAGGCGTTCCGAGACTTCGACGCCGGCATAGGACCAGACCTATACAAGCTCGCCTACGCGCGCTCAATGGGCATCACCCCGGATATGGTCGACAAGCTCGGCCGCCAGATTGGCAAGGTCATGGAGCTTTGCCTCGGCTTCGGCGGCGGCGTCGCTGCGTTCCTCACGTTCGCCATCACCTACGGCTTGGACCTGGTGGCGCTCGCTGCGGCTGCGCGCGACACACTGCCCGACTGGGCGTACCGCGAGGCGAAGGGGTTCTACGCGTGGACCGTCAAGAAAAAGCGCTCGACCTTCGGCCTGCCGGAAGACGTGTTCGTCGTCTGCGACGCGCTCAAGCGCATGTGGCGCGAGGCCAACAGTAACATCGCGGCCATGTGGGGAGAACTCGAAGATGCAGTGCGCACGGCCATCAACAACCCGGGTGAGGTGTTCACCTGCCGGCACCTGCGCGCCATCCGCACAGGCCAGTGGCTGCGTGTCGTGTTGCCAAGTGGCCGCGCGCTGTGCTACCCGTCGCCGCAACTGCACAGTGACAAGCAGGAAATTTCCTACATGGGCGTGAACCAGTACACCCGGCAGTGGCAGCGCATCCGATCATACGGCGGCAAGTTCTTCGAGAACGGCGTGCAGGCGTTCGCCAACGACGTGTTCTGCCACGGGCTGCTGATCGCCGAGGAAGAGGGCTACGACGTGGTTACAACGATCCACGACGAAGGGCTGGCCGAGACCCCTGCCCACCCTATGTGCTGGCCTGCTCGTTCGCTGGCGGACTGCCTGGCCCGCCCAGTGCGTTGGGCGCCAGGCCTGCCGCTGGCAGCCGCCGGCTTCGAGGCAACACGCTACAGAAAAGACTAGACGTTGTGATAAGCACGTGCTAATCTATGCGTGTGGTGTGGAAGTGCGGTAGTTGGTCTCGTTGAGGACGACGACATACCCCGCGGGGTGTTCGCCAGAATCAATGCCACGACGGAGTCACCCACCGTCACGGAGCAGACGAGGCCAACTACTTCCAGTTTTTCGTGGCTGTGTGTAGCTCAGTCCGGTAGAGTGCTAGGTTTGGAACCGAGGGGTCGCAGGTTCAAATCTTGCCGCACAGACCAGCAACCCAATGAGGTGATGAAATGCTAGCGACGTTGAAATTAGGCAAGGACAGCAAGGGCAGGACGACGTACGCTGTGTACTACCCCGCCAGCAAGCGGTTGGTGAAGTGCGCCAACAGTCGGGAAGCTGGTGACAAACTCAACAAGGCCAATCGGCCTAAGGTGAAATCGTGACCGAGAACGAGAAGAAACTGCTCAAGGCGCTGAAGGATATCCTCGAGTGGTACGCCATGGCCGAGGCGCCGGTGAGCCTGGCGTTGCAGCGCATGCACAACGCCGAGGTGGTGGTCAAGGAAATCGAGGCCGAGCATGGACCGGGTTGAGTCATTCGTCGCAGGCTTCGCTGTAGCCGCGATAGGCTTCGCTGTGTTCTTCCAGGTGGCGGCCCCGCCCTAGGAACGTGCCGTCAACCGCGAAGCCTACGGCTGGCTGCGCTACACCGAAGGCGCCACAGAAGGCGCGCGCATCGCAACGTTGAAGTGCCCCTACAACTACAGGATGAAACCGTGATCAACTACACCACGAAGGAACTGAAGGCGATGGAGCCGGCGGCGCGCCTGCTCTGCGCCAAACAGGAGAAGGACCCCGACCTGATGCTGCAGGAGCAGCACCCCACCGTCGCCGGTGTGGTGACGCCCATCCCGCAGTGGGCCATCGCAGCGCGCGAACTGGTCTACCTCTCGCAGATGCTCACGTCGCTGAAGGAGGCCGCGCTCGCGCTGCCGAAGGTGCACTGATGGCTACAGTTATCCACACCGGTTTGCCGAAGGGGTTGGTGGACCGTATCCGTAAAGCTCCAGCGTTCTTCAAGCTCAAAGAGAGCGACATCGAAGACTACTTCGTCAACCGAGTGCGGTCCATGGGTGGTGAGGTGCGCAAGGTGAAGTGGATCGGGCGCAGGTCAGCACCGGATCGCGTGGCCATGATACCGATGCAGCGCGACGAGTTCGGCAACACCAAGGTGATGCGACTGCCGTACCCTGTCACGTTGTGGGTGGAGTTGAAGCGCCCTGGCGAAGGCCCCCGCCCTGACCAGCAGCGCGAGCACAAGCGCATGCGCGACGTCGGCCAGCACGTGGTGGTGATCGATTCGTTCGCTGGCGTGGACGCGTTGTTGGCATGAGCGAGAGCATCATCACCCTCCTATGCCTGACAGCCTACAAGGCTTACTTGTTGAGCCTGGTGCCACACAGCCAATCGGCGAAGGTCTTCTCCGATTTCAGCAAGGCATGCACACCCGGCGCGCTCGTGATGGAAGTCAGTACAATATACGTTCGGGCGAACGACCCGATCCGCATTGGGCACCTCGAGCGGGTCACGGAAGAACCTTTCTACACGCCGGAGCAGTGGGCTGAGTTAGGGGAAAAAGACGAGCCCGTCCCGCTTGAGCGCGTTTGGTACATCAAGGCTCTCGTGAGCGGTGACACCAAGCGTTGGACGAACGCTGACTTCATACGGGTGATCGGCAGCATCGGTGATCCTTGGCGGATATGATCCTCGAACCACCCAAAGACTACGTGCCCCGCCCCTACGGCAGCCTGATGACGCGACACATGGTGCGTGTCCCGCGCGATGCGGTGTGGGCGCCGCCAGGCTTCGGCAAGACGGTGACAGCCCTCACAGCACTGGACCAGGTGAGCTTTGTCGACGACGTGTTCCCGGCCCTGGTGCTGGCCCCCGTGCGGGTGGCGCGCGACGTCTGGCCGAAGGAAGTCCGCAAGTGGCGGCACCTCAGCAAGATGCGTGTGGTCCCTGTGATCGGCACTGCTGAAGACCGGCTGTGGGCACTGCGCCGCGAAGCCGAGGTCTACACCATCAACTACGAAAACCTCGAGTGGTTGGTCGACCTGATGGGCGACGCGTGGCCGTTCAAGACCGTGATAGCCGACGAGGCTACCCGGCTCAAAGGCTTGCGGATGGCGTACAAAACCCACCCCAAAACGGGTAAGGTGTATCTCTCCGGTCAGGGTGGTGTGCGCACCCGGGCGCTGGCCAAGGTGGCGCACGCCAAGGTGAAGCGCTTTATCGAGCTTACTGGCACGCCGTCGCCCAACGGGCTGCAGGACCTGTGGGGCCAGATGTGGTTCCTTGACGCCGGTGTGAGGCTAGGCCGTACGCATGATGCGTTCAAACGCCGGTGGTTTCAGAAGTCGCATGATGGCAACAACCTCGAGGCCTTACCCTTCGCCGACGTGCAGATTCACGATGCGCTGCGCGACGTGTGCATGAGCCTGAAGGTTGAGGACTGGTTCGACATCGACCTGCCCATCGAGAAGACGATCTACGTAGACCTACCGTTCAAGGCGCGAGCCCAGTACCGCGAGATGGAAAAGCAGATGTTCACCGAGATTGACGGCCACGAGATTGAGGCCTTCGCTGCCGCGGCGCGCACGCAGAAGTGCCTACAGCTTGCAAACGGCGCTGCGTATGTGGGTGACCCGCTGGCACCCGGCGAGCGCAAGTGGGTGCCGGTGCACACCGAGAAACTCGAGGCTCTCGAGAGCCTGCTGGAGGAAGCCGGCGGCATGCCGCTGCTGGTGTCGTACGAATTCAAGTCTGACCTGGCCAGGATCTTGGCCTGGTTCAAAGGCAAGGCTGTCGACATCGGCACGGCCAAGGGCATGGAAGCATTCCGCGCCGGCAAGGCGTTGATCGGCTGCGGACACCCCGCCAGCGTGGGTCACGGCGTCGACGGTCTGCAGGACGTCACGAACATTGGCGTGTTCTTCGGCCACAACTGGAACCTCGAAACCTACCTGCAGTTCATCGAGCGTATCGGCCCGGTGCGCCAGGCGCAGTCAGGCCACAAGCGGCCAGTGTATCTGTACCACATCGTCGCCCGCCACACGGTGGACGAACTCGTAATGTCGCGGCGAGAGACCAAGCGCGAAGTGCAGGACATTTTGATGGAAGCCATGAAATGCAGAAACGACAATTAGACTTTTCACCGGTGGACGGCAGCCGGATACACCCCTCGTACGACTGGACTGCTGAAAGGTGGCGCGCCACCATTGAAGGGGCGTGGCGCTTCAACCCGTGGACCGGGGCTCGGCGAAATACCTTAGATGTCGAGAGTGACCCAATCGGCCTGCTGATCGTGCCACCGGGTGAAGACTGCCGGCCGTTCGATGTGGCCGCCGAGCGCAACCACCGCCGAGTCGAGGGTGAGCTTAACGTCTTACGAGCCCGCAAGGCGGCCGAGATGTCGTACGTGCTCGGAACGAAGCCGTTCACCGCAACCGACGTAAAGGTAGACGTCGCCGCCGCGCGCGAAGCGCTGCATGATGCCGCGGAGCGTGAGCAGGTTCAGGACCTGCGCAACCCCTCATTCCCCTACAAGCAGAACGCCCCCCCGGCGGCCGACCCCATTGAGGTTCAAACCTTCGGCCCACTGAAGGACACGCTCGACACCACGCTCGCTGACCGCGGCGCCAAGTACGGTAAGTTCGACCGACACGCTGTCGTCACCCAGCATCTGAAGCGGATCATGTATACCTACAAGGACCGCAGGGAACTGGCCGACGACCAGGTCGAGGCGCTCGACATGATCGCGCACAAGATCGGGTGCATCCTCAATGGTGACCCCAACTATGCGGACTCGTGGATCGACATCGCGGGGTACGCCAAGCTGGTGGCGGACCGTCTGGATGGGTCAGCTAGGTGAGCGGCGAGTGGTACGAACCGGAGCAGGCGCGCGAGGATCGGCGCCGCGACTGGAAGCCCAAGGAGAAACGGGCGTGCGAGCGGTGCGGCGCGCCCGGTCTCCACTGGGTGGAGTACGCTGTCGGGAAGTTCGCGCTGTACAAGGGTGCCACCCGGCACGTCTGCAACTTCGGGAATGACTTCGATGGGTGAATATGCTGATGAGGCTGTCGACCGGTTGCTGTTTGGTGGCGGCCGACGTAGCCGGAGGCCTACACCTACAGCGGTGTGCAAGCGCTGCGGCAAGGGTGACCTGACGTGGCGCTTCGACGACACTGGTGCGTGGCGCCTGTACGACAACGAGCGGGTACAGCCTGGCAACTACAAGCCGCTGCACACCTGCGGGCCTGACCCCAGCACCGACTTCGACTAGCCCTTGCGGGTGGTCGTGGTCGTCGTGCTGACGGGCGCTGTGTAGCCGGCGTCGCTGGCTTGCATTCGTCCACGGAACCATGACGCGATGCCGAGGATGGGGCTCACTACGCCGATGATGCCGGCCACTGCCGCCAGGATACCCGGCAGATACTGCAGCCCTTCCTGCCTGTTGGCGATGATTGCAGCCCCGTACGCGAGGAACACGGTGAGCACCGATAGCACCACAGCCAAGGCCACTGCAAACCCGATGGCGGGCCTCCAGGAGTAGGTCGGCCAGTGCTCGCTGTCGGCTTCGGCCTGCATGGTGGTGTTGACCTGACCGGCGTTCTGGACAGCAAGCTCCTCCAGGCGGATGCCGCTGTCGAGCGCGTGCTTCTTCAAGTCAGCGTCAATCTCTGCCAGCCTGACCTTCCCCTCAGGAGTAGTGCCCAGGCTTGCCAGGACGTCGCCTATCGTGTCAGGAGGAGTGCCGAGCTTGTCGCCTATGAACTTGGCGGCAAAGCCCGCCAGCGGGCCGCCTAGCAGCGTGGCCGCCACCGGCATCAGGGATTTCAGGAAGTCGTTCATCGTAACCCCGGCAGGTAGCCTTCGGCCGCGCTGCGGATGGTGAGCGTCTGCCGGCGGGGTTTTTCACCAGGCAAGCTCATCCCCAGGTGGACCCACCGACCGAATTCGTGGATCACCTGGTCAAACGGTAGGTCGGACTCCGCGATGCGCTTGGCCACCGCCAGCGGCGAGCCGTACCCAGGCACTGTGAAGTCGGCCGCCAGGCCCAGGACATGGCGGGAATTGGCCGCGCCGCCGAGGGCCTTGTTCAGTTCTTCGGATCGATACCCACTGCTGATGAGGATCGGGTGGAGCACCAGTTCCCGCACTTCCTCCAGCGCGCAACACAGGTCGGTCAGGTTGGTCATGACCGTGCGGGACGGCACGTTGTTGATCCCGCGGCGTGCGGCTTCCTGCGAGAAGGTGAGTTCGTCGAGCGTAAAGTGCTCGGTCAGGCGGATCATTTGAAGAAAATCCTTTTCAGCAGGGTGGCGATATCGATGTGCAGCAGTTGGTCACAGGCCACCAGCAACGCGACAACCGGTGCGGTGTACTTCGCGAAGAGCGAGATGCGCTTCCCCCAGCGCGAGCACCAGGCCCAGAACGTAGCCGGCGCCTCGAGTATCTCCGCCATGCGGTTGGTCACCGCAGTGTTGCGTGATAGCTCGTCCTTGACGTCCTTGATGTCGGACAGCATGGCGGCCTGCCGCGTCTCGATGGCGTCGATGCGCTGCGGGTTGACCCGTTCGGCGCGCCGGTCTGGCCCCTGGTAGGGGGCGCTGGACTGCGACATGCGCCGCTCCTCAGATCTTGCCATCTTGCTTCACCTGCGGCGGCTGCGCCACCACGGGTGCGGGCGGCAGTGACTCAAGCATACCTATGGCTTCCGCAACCTCACGGTAGGGGCGGCTCGCCAGATATGCGAGCAGACCATCGCGAAATTGTTCGGTGATAAGCAGCATCATCAGGTTCCAATCAGTCCGTGGGTGGTGAGCGCGTCCTGCAGTGACTTCACGCGGGATGCAAGTTGTGCGAGGGTGATGGTGGTGGTGTCGTAGACGGTCGCCTTGTTGGCGGTGTTGGTCATCGCGGCCCAGCCGGTGTCGCGCGCGCCAACGACTTTCACGCCGCTGACGGCCCAGCCGTTGGTGCCGGTGCTGATCACCCCCGTGCCTTTGGGTGTGAGGATCAGGTTGGCGTTGGCCGACGCGCCGGCTACCGTGATCGCAGCGTTGCCGGCGGTGTCACCCAGCGAGATGGCGCTTTCGTTGATGGCCAGGTAGGCGCCCTTCAGGATCTGGCCTGCGAATGTGAAGCCGGAGAAGTTGATGCCGTCAAGCACCGGCATCGCGGCGCCCGACACGCTGCCGATGATGGTGCTCGTAGCGGTGAACGGGTTCGCGCCGTTGACGTCAGTCAGGCAGATGCCATAGCCCCAGCCAGCGTGCGGGCCGTAGCCTGCGGCGGCAGCCTGCGCGCCGATGGTGATGGCGGCGTCGAGCGCGGCGCCGCGCGTTGCGTTGCAGCCGGTGATCGCGAGACCTGCCAGGTACTTCGTCGTCGCACCAGCTTTGGTGAACGTGTTGAACTCGTGGGCGTAGAGCCCGTACATGTTGGTCGCCGCAGCTTCAGCGTACATCGCGCTGCCGCCACCAAAGACCGCGCCCTTCGCACCGGCGCCCGTATTCGTGCCGCCGTCGCCAGTGCTGGCAAAGGCGGAGAGTTGACCGGCGACGTAGTTGCGGTTCGCGTTGGCGGCGTTGGTCGGTGCGGTCAGGAACAACGAGGAGTGGAAGCCCAGGCGCCCGCCGGTGGTGGCAGCGCCACCGAACAACATGCGCGACTGCAGGCCTGTGCCGAATCCGTTGACGCCCACATCCGAGTCGTCGGTGAGCACGTCGAACAGGTAGCTGATCGGGCTGTACCCCATCAGCGGGCCGGCGCCGGTGGCCCGCGCGCCGGTGAGCTTTTTGCCCAAGTACCAGCAGTCCTTCTGGGCACCCTCACTCCAACTCATCACGGTGTCTCCTGCAACACGCGTCACCGAGCCCGCGCCGGAGAAGGACGCCCCTGGCAGTAGTTGGAGGGTCTTGCCATTCACCGTCGAAAAGCCGGCAGTGTTTTTGTAGACCCCCGCCGGCACGGTGACGTGACCGTTCGCCGCCAGCGCCTGCGCAAAATCGGCCGCCGTGTCGGCGACGCCTGTCTTGTCCGCACCGTAGTCGACCGGGGTAGCTGCCTCGCGCAGCTTGGCCTGCACCGTGGTGGCCACCGCACCAGCGCCAGTCTGGATGTAGGTGATGTTCATCGCGTCGCCTACCCCTGTGCCTTCAAGGTTGGCGAGCGCGGTGCCGTCGGTGTTCCACCCGATGAAGCGCAGGGGCTCTGGGTCTGGGAGACCCAGCGACGCGCTGTCGGCAGACACAGGCAGCAGCAGGGCGCGGTCGATCTGCTCCTGCTGCTGGCCAATCAACATCACAGCACGGTCAAGCGCGGACTCGATGATCGAGGCGTTGAACGCGCCCAGGTCAGGGATGTCGGTCTGCTGCTCGATGGCCAGGTTGCTGATGATGGTCAGATACTCGCCAAGCGCGAGCGGCGAGCCGACGATGGGGTAGGTGATGGTGCCACCCGGGGACGTCTCCTGGTCAGCGTTCAGCGTGACCGAATAGTCCGAGTCGAGCACCAGGTCCGACTCGACGATGGCGATGGCGCGCACTACACGCAGGTCTACCTTGTCGAGCGTCTTGAAGTTGAACGCAAAGGACGTGGCAACACCGTTGCCCTCAAAAGGCCCAGCGCGGCGGTTGGATTCAGGCACCATAATTTCATTCTCCCATAGCGCGCCAGCGGTAACGATACCTACTTGGCCGACCCGACCAGCAACGCGCCGGGGTTCTCAGTCTTGCCGCTGGCCAGCGCGAATATGCCGTCGAGCGTGGACGCCACCTGGCCAGACGGCAGGTGGAACAGCACACCGGCGGTGCCGGCGGCGGCCTTGAACAAAGCCTCATCCGCTTCGCCTTGGCCAACCTGCTTTCCGAGGTTGGCCAGTTCGCCGAAGATCCGCACACCGGCGGGGCCGCTGTAGTTCGCCGGTAGGCCGGCAGCCATGTTCACCGCGGCACCGACTTCGCGCGCGAGCACCACGGTGCCGAACAGGTAGTTCAGTTGGTCCGCGATGATCTTGCGCAGCAGCTTGTCTTCGTCCTCATACTTGTCGGACAGCGCGGCTTTCAGCAGCGTGCCCAGCACAGCCGGCACGGTGTAGAGCAGCAGCATGTCGACAGCCAGGCCGCCGACCGATGACACGCTCTTGAAGTCGGTGCGACCGACCGACTCGCGAGTCAGGTTGTAGGTGGTGTTGAAGAACGAGTAGAAATTGGTGAACAGCTTCAGCAGCGGGCCGCCGCGCTGCACCGCTGCCAGGTCCTTGATCTGCCCACCGCCTTGGGCGTCGAGCACAGCCTGATCCGCCAGGGCGATAGCGTCAGACTCACTGGCGCCGCCCGTGATAGATTTTTCGTATTGCCCAAGCCACGTCGGAACGTCGGCCACCATCTGCATCTTCTGGATCATGTAGAAGTAGCTGCTCTCGATGGCGCTGCTACGGCCTGCGACAGTGTTCCGAATCTCGCTGATTTCGCGTTGCTGCGTCTTCGCGCGCAGGCGCATGAAGTCCGACTTGCCGTGTATATGGGCAACCGTGTTCTCCATCTTCGCAGCATCGCCCAGCCACTGCGCCACGCCCTTGGCCACCCACTTCGGCCCGATGCGCACCATCGACTGTGTGAGGCCGATAGGCTGCAGCAGTGCGGTGGTCACGCGCCACCCCAGGCCGGCGATGGTGGCGCCGGTGCGGACGTAGTTGAGCCCCGCCTCGACAGCGTTCTGCGGGCCAACTTCGCCGGCTGCTATGTCGTTGAACGCGTTGCGCATCTCTTCAAGCGTGACAGGCCCGTAGTGTTCACGGATAGCGTTGTCAACAGCAGAGGCGTTCAGCAGCCTGGTGGCGTCGTACAGATACTCCTGCCACGCCAGCCGGTGTGTCACCTCAGTGACGTGCTGGGTGATGACGCTGAACTCCTTGCGCAGCGGCCGGTTGACCACCTTCTTCGCGCGCTCCTTCGTGAAACTGTCGCGCGTCTTTGGCCGTCCACGAGCAGCGCGCCACTGGTCCATGATGCCGGCTGCTGCTTCGTCGTATAGCGAGCGGGTGCTGCGGTCCGTATCGTACTTGGCAGGAATGTAGCCGCCTCGGTAAGTGCCGTGGCGAGTAATAACCGGTGTAGCCTCAACCCACTTGGGCTCGATACCCGTGAGACGTTTCTGCTGAGCACCGATTTCACTGCGGAACGTGCCGACGTAATCCCAGACAGCTTGGACAAAGTCCATCTCCTCTTTGGTGAGCGTGTCGACGATGGCCTGCACCTGCGCGGCCGTCCACTTGTCACCGTCCATCAGGCGCTGGAGGTTGCCCTCGGTGCCTGTGTTGAGCGCAACCATGATACGGCCTTCGCGCGTGAGGCTGGCCTTGATCGCGGGGACGAAGGTCTTCTCCGTCATCTTGCCGTCGATCATCTTGAACAACTCGGTGAGCTTGATCGTCGCAGCCTCGCGCATCACGGCCTCGGCAGCCGCGGCCTGGTTCATGCCCCACCCGAACATCTGGTACATGACCCCGTTGTCCTTCCACCCATCCATCTCGCGCAGCGTGTTGGCGAGCTTGACGTGCATCGCGAAGAACTTCTCGAATCCGCGCTGCGCCTTGCCGATGAAAGTCTTGGGCCGCTCGATGCTTTCCTTCACCGTGGTCTTGGCATTGTCCGTGATGCTGGTTGCGATCTTCTCGACAGCAGCACCGAACTCGCGCGCGGCCTTCGCTTTGAGCAGCGTGTTCTTCAGCTTGCCGAGGTGCTCGATGTTGCGCACGGTGTCGGCCAGCCCACGGAACTCTTCGATGCTCATGTCCTTGTAGGACGTACGCTGCGCTTCGATCAGCAGGTTCTGGGGGATGATCGGCGGGTTGTCAGGGTTGGCGGCAACCTGCTCTTCGTACCACTCGAGCAGTGACTTGCGGCGCTCGAGGTCCGTCAGGCTCGTGGCCCTCAGGTCGTAGCGCTCCAGCAAAGCCTGGATCTGCTCACGGTAGTCGCGCGAGATGGCTTCGCTATCGCCGACTTTCTTGAGGTAGCGCAGCGTGCGTTCAATCTCGCGCTGCGCGTCGATGGCCGCCTTATAAGCCTGCATGTTGATGAGTTGCGTCCGCTTCAGGGCCATCTGCTTTTCGGGGCCTTGGGTTTCGAACGCTTCCTTGGCGGCGCGCGACTCGGCCACCAGGTAGGTGTTCGGCCGTAGGTCGCGCACCTTTTTCTGGGCCACCATCTGGCGGGCGTAGATGCGCGCCATGTTGAAGAACACGTTGCCGCGCGCCTGGTACTCGATGAGCTTGCCGGTCTTCGCGTTGGTGTACTTGATCGTCTTGCCGGTGGGCTGCGTGATGCTGGTGGCGCCTTCGAGCATGGCAAGCTCGGTGGCCACGAAGCGGATACGCGCCTCGTTGTGCACAGCCTCGTTGGCGGCCTTCTCGATAGCGTCCATGCTGGCCAGGTCGCCGTAGCGCTCAAGCATGCGCTGATCGGTCATGCCCTCGATCACCGACTTCGGCGATTCGGCGGCGAGGATTTCGCGCACCAGGTGGTCGCCCGACGTGAAGCCGAACAGTTCGGCGATGGTCTCAGGCGACACGCCCTCAGCGGCTACCAGGCCGTTCTTTGTGCCTTGCGGAAGGTAACGCCACTGCGCCGCCGGCCCTTCGCCGTACATCTCCTTGAGCACCGGCAGCGAGAGCTTCAACTTCATGCCGGCGATGGTGTCGATGATCTTGCGCTGCGCGTTGTTCACCGCAGCCGGCAGTTCGCCGGTGCGCAGGAAGCGCTGCGCTGCGTACACAGGCATGGCGTTGACTTCGGCCGCCACCTCGGCGCCGACCTGCTTGCGCTTCTCTTTAGCCTGGGCCTGTAGGTCCTTGATCGCACGAGTGCGCGCGCCGGTGGTCCACTTCAGGTCCTTCACGCTACGGGTCTGGAGCTTGTCGACCGCGTCCTGCGTCGCCTCCTGCTCGCCCTTCAGGAAGGCTGCCCACTCCTCGTCCGACACATCCTTCGGCTTCGTCTTGATGGACGGTAGCATGCCCCTGGCCTGTTCGGTCTGGGTGATTTGCTCGTTGGTGGCCAGCATGCGGTCGAACACGCTACGTACCTCTGGCGTCAGTTGCACGCTCAGGTTTGCCAGGCTCTTGTAGACGTTGATCATCCACGCGCGGAAGCGGCTGAACACGCCAGCCAGTTCCTGGTTGGGGCTCTTGCCCTCGAACAGGTACGCCTCGAAGCCGCGCGCGTAGGTCTCGTGGTGGGGGCGTTTCTCTTCGAGCGTCATGGCTTGCCAGGTCGCGATGTCCTTGACGCCGAACCACTTCATCAGTGTCTCGAGGTCGCCAACAATCTCTGCCGGCGCGTTCGGCTGCTGCGCCATGTGCGCGAGCACCTCGAGTTGGAAGTGGCCCATCTCGTGCAGGAAGGTGGAGAGGTCCGCCTTCTCGAGCAGCGTGATGACCGTGGCCTTGGACGTGATGTCGTCGGCGAACGTGATCTGGCCGCGCGCCTGCTCGCCTTGGCCGAACGTGGTTGGGTCGCCGGTGGCGGTCTTGATCTGGTCGGGGTTGAACACAACGTACACCGGGAAGCTAACCCCTCTGGGGTCTTCTCGATCTACGATCTTCAAGCCTTGGGTTTTGTGTACCCTCGGTAGAGTCGTCTCGCGTGTGATGATGCCGTCGTACCCTTGTTGCTGGATTTTCAGGACCGCTTCAGGTGGTAGGTTGCCCAACACGCCGCGCGCAACACCAAATTTCTGACCTGGGTCGAGGTAGGGTTTTAGATCGTCAACATGGTCGACTATGAGTGGGTTCCTGATGTCGAGATACACCGGCAGGATGTTGACGGCTTTTTCCTTGCCGTCCCAGCTTCGGTCCATCTGGAACTTTGACCCGTACTCGGCGAATATGCCGGCGCCTGTAGTGTTGCTGAAGTAAAACCCGTATCCGGCTTTGCCGAAACGCTGCTGCGCTTTGCTGAACTGCGGCACTTCACCGTATGTGGTCGCGTGGTAGACCACCTGCTGCACCACACTGTCCTTGAACGGGTTCTCGCGCGGCCGGTAAAAAGTCTTTACAAACTCGTCACGGTACACAGGCTCTTCGCTCTCGCTATCGAAGGCGCCCTTCTCCTCGAGCCTGGCGTGAAGCTCAGGGTCGACTGCCTTGATGACAGCGTCCCACTTCGCGATGGTCATCGACCCAGACGGCAGGGCCTTGTTGTTCACCACTCGCAATGCAAGCTGCTTGTCGGGCGTGTAGTTCGACGGCGGCGGCATAGACAACGCCAGCCGCTCGTTGGCGGCCTTCTCGTCCCCCAGGGGCTCGACCATCACCGGGTTGTTGCCGAACACCACCGCGGTGCCCTGCTTGCCGAACACGCCCCGCGCGTAGTAGCCGCTGTAGCCCGCGTCGATCACCGCGGCCTCGCGTGCGGCGTTCGCGCCGTTGGCGCGCCACAGCTTCAGCGGGTCTGACTCGGCGTCGTACAGGTTCGTGAGGCGCGCTCCGTGCGCTACCGCACCGACATCCTTCTCGGCCCGCACACCGCTACCCTCAGGCACGTAGAAGAACACGCGGCTCTTCGCGCGCGGGTCGCCCGCCATCACCTCGGCGCGCTCGGCGCCTTTCATGCCAGTGCCGTACGCGCTGCCGTTGAGCGCGCGGCGCTCGGTCTTGCTGAAGTGCACGGCGTCGACGTCAACGGACCCGATGCGTGAGCCATCGCGCGGCAGCGCCAGGCGCTGGTCGAAGTCGATATCGATCTGGAACTTCGTGCCGTCAGGCAGCGTGGTATAGAAGTCTTCCGGCGTGGTGTCAAACTTCGTGACCTTGCGAGCGGGGTTCACGCTGCCGTCCTGGTAGATCAGGCCGTCCCGCGTGAGCACACTGTCCTGGTCGAAGAGCTTGCCCAGTTCGAGCGCCTGCGCGCCGTCTATGCCGAGCACCAGCACCGAGTTTTCGTCCTGGCCGTACTTACCCTTCACCTCGACGAACTCGAGCCCCTGCTGCTGCAGCGCGGCCCGCAGTTCGTCCATGCGTGCGGCGTTCTCTTCAGGCGTGGCTTGAACGCCCTTGGGGTTCTCGGCCGTGAGCAGTGACCACCCAGTTTTGCCGAGGATGCCGGTGATGTTGGCCGGCTTGAAGTCTTCGGTGGTGGCGGGCGCCGGCTGCTCGGTGGCGGGTAGGTCTAAGCCTGGACCGGGGATTTGGCCTTGCTCAAAAGTTCGTCCGCCATCTCCGTTGCTTGCTGCGGCGACAGGCTTTTCAGAATTTGCTCTAAGGGAGCGGAGTTCGCCCCCGTTGGCGCCTTCGGCAACGAGCTTGGGGATGAGGATTTTGGCTGCGTCTTCATAGCTGTCCGTGTTTGAGGGTTTGGCTCCGAAGGTCGGATACAGGCGTTTCTCATAGTACCACAGCACGGCCTGGATATCGGCGATGGACATGTCGACGCCGCGGCGCTTCAACGTCTGCTGGGCCTCGTTGGCAGTGCGGATCATGAACTCACGCTCGCTGCCGTTCAGCGGCGCATCGCGCGTGCCGCCGATGGTGGACGACACCCGGTTGGCCGAGGTCTCGATGGCTGTGAGGTTCTTGAACTTTTTGTCGGTCGCCGAGCGCACGTACGGCGTGATCCACTCGCGAATCTCCGCGTCCGTGGGCTCTTCTGTCATCTCCGGGTTCTCGGAGTGCATCGCGTCCAGCACAGCGTACAGGTGCTCCGGCGCGGCGTCTTCCGTGGTGAACGTGAGGTTGCCACGGTAGCGGTTGAACGTGCGGGTCCACCAACGGTCCATTGTCAGATAGCCGTGCGCTCCCAGCAGGTTGGCGCCGAACGCGCCGATCTTCGGCCCAAGGACGATAGCGGAGATAGGCAGCTTCGTGCTGGCCAAGTAGTCGCTCGCGGTCTTCATGCCTTTGGCACGTAGCACTGCGTTGGCTTCCTTGACGGTCGTCTCCGCCAGCAGCACCACGCGAAGCTCTTCGGGTGTGTGCTTCGACAGGTAGTCCTGCAGCTTGGCCAGGTGGCCTATGATGTTGGGGTTCTTGTCGGCCATCATCAGCAACGACAGCGGCCTGCCGGCACGGTACTCGCCGTAGGCACCAAGAGCGAGTTTGTAGTTCGCGTGCGCCTCGACGCCGTCCGACGTGCACGCGAGCGTGAGCGTGAACACGTCGCGCGCGCCCTGGTCAGTCTTCAACTCCGGATACACGTCGCCGGCTGCGTCGATGGCTCGCTGCAGCTTTTCGGAGTACCACCCCACGCCGGAGTCTTCCGGGTGCAGCATCTCAAACTGCACCTCGTCGGCCATCCACTTGGCGATGCGCTTCGCAGCCTCAGGGCTGTAGTCCTTCAGGTCGATGGTGCCGTACTTCTCGGCCTGGCGCTTCTCGAACGCCACCGCGATTTCACGTGTGGTGTGCCGCTTCCCAGGCAGGATTCCATACTTCCGTAAAGACTCTTTACCGGCACGCAGGTTGACGGATTGTGATAAGATGTTGCTGGAGGTTCCAATGTCAAAAAGACCTGAAATTCCCGCCGGTTCCAAGTTGTTCGATGTCGAGGGTGTGCCCGTCGCCAGAACCCCGGATGGTGACTGCATCGCGTTCAGACCAGACCCTGAGCCGTACCCCGACTCCGCCGAGGTGTTCACGTACGGCACCCCGTTTTCGGAAGACAAGTTCGCGGCCCTCGTTTCGGACTGGACCAAAGTGGCGCCGTAAAGTTCGATCTGCATCTTCTGCAGCGGCAGCACGCGAGCGTCTTCCTTGGGCAGGCCACGCTCAATCTCATACAGCTTGTGGCCGACTGCCTTGGCCTCGATCATCTCAGGGATATTGATCTGCAGTTCCGCCAGCACACCGTTCGGCAGCCGTAGCCCGACAGCAATGTCCATATAGCCGGCTTCGGTCGGCGACGCGAACCGGTCGTCCACACGCACCAGTTCCACTCGTTGCCCAAGGGCCTTGAGCGCGGCGTAGGCAGCCGCCTTGTCTGCGACAACCAGCGTACCGCGCACCAGGTCAAGCATCCTGGTGGTGTCACCTTTGTACTTGATCCACAGTTTCTCCGAACCGCGGGTGATGCTTTTCACCGGCGCGAGCTTCACGTCGAGCGCGCCTATCTCGGCACCTAGCTGGTTAAGCATGGCGTCGTACCCAGGCTTCGCGGCTTCGGCCGCCTCGAGCTTGGGTTTGAGCAGGGCGTCCATCTTCGCACGGACATCATCGGGTATGGTCGGGGGCTTCTCCACCGGCTGCGACGCAAGCTCATCACCGACAGCTTTGTAAAGCTCAGGCGACAACCACGCCGGCCTAGGCGGGAAGTCGATCTTCTCGAGTTTCTTGCGGCGCTCTTCGTAGGCTTCGAATTCCGCCATGTCGGCGAACACGTTCACAGGCATGGATGGCCAACCGTAGTTCTTGAACGCGCTGAAGGTGCCGTTGCCGTCCAGGACGCGATAGCGGCCGTCTGGCATGGGCTGCACGGCGATGGCGTCGCGCGGCTTGAGCACGCCGTGGTAGGCCGCCAGGAAGCGCTTGGGTGCGTTGGTAGCCCCTTGCGTGTTCTCCTCCGCCGACTTGCTGGACTCGATGCTGCTGATGTCCACAATCTGCGTGCCGTCGTTCATCGCGAAGAAACGCTCCGGTGCGTACGGCAGTTCCGTTGGCGACGGCATCGTGTCGATGGCGCGCTTCATGTACGTCTTTAGGTCTTCGCCCGGGAGTTTGTCTGCATACTCTGGCCGCTCGACCTGGTCCATCCGGTTGGCGCGGTTCACGCCGGCTGCCGCGATGTTGATAGGGTACTTCTTGAACATCTCCTCCGGCGTGATGCCGAGACGGTGCGCTTGCGCCGCGTAGAAGGCCGACATGATCGTACCGTAGGCGCGGTTCACGTCCTGCGTGAAGCGGCCTGTGTCCTGCAGTTGCTTGACCAGGTTGTCTTCCACCGTTCGGCGCGAGACGGTGAACGCGTCGTCGACCTGCTTCTCGTTGAGGATGCGCTCTGCTTCCTTCACGAACTTCGGCATCTGGTCGGACTGCATGAACGTGCGCGCCTCGTCCTGCGTCATGGCGTCTTCCGCCGTGCGCAGGTGAGGGATCAGCGCAGCCTCCAGGCCAGTGCCTGGCATGTTGGCCATGAACTCGCCGATGGGGATACGGACGTCGTGGCCAGCCGCCAGCGCGTCGTCGAGTTGATCCCTGACACTTGGCATGGCCTGGCTCACTTCGTCGGCTGTGAGCCCCGCCTGCTCGAACGTCTGCATCAACACCTGCGGGCTCACCCAGACGGCCTCAGGCACGGCGCCGCCTTCCTCCGCTGCCACAGCCTGGATGAAGTTGCCAAAGCTCGTGGCATCGCGCTCGCGCACTTTGCTGGCTTCGGCCGCCTTGACGATGTTCTCCAGGTTCACGCCAGAGATGTCGGCATCGAGCGCCTGGCGTTGCACCATGCCGCGGTCGTAGGCTGCCTTCTCCAAGGCCTTCATGATGACCACCTGGCCACCGCTGCTCACTGCGGTGGACACCACCGTCTGCAGCGCGGCAGCCGGCCGCTCAGCCAGGAAGTCCCCGAAGGTCTTGCCCTTGTTGCGGTCGATGGTCGCCCACTCGTTGAAGTCCTGTAGGTGGGTTGCGACTTGCTCGGTCCATTGCTCCTGCACCTGGTTGGTGAGCAGCATCTTCAGCATGGGCGAGCCCGCCTTCAAACCCTTCAGCAGGGTGAGCGTCGGCGCCATCTCGGTGGCCACCTCGATCACACCGTCCGTGGTGGCGAAGGCCAGGTTGCGGGCAGGCCCCAGGCCCGCCTCGAAGCCCTTCGTGGCCGACGTGCCGGCGGACGTCAGGCCCATGAACGTCAGGGGCAGCGCGGCCCCGCCGGTGGCGAGCCCCAGCCCCAGGCTCGGTATGTTCTGGCCAAGCGACTGGAAACCGCCGTAGACCCACTGCTCGAACGGTCCTGCGTTCGGGTCGACGTCGGCCACGCGCTTCGAGTAGTCGCGCCACTCTTTGCTTAGCTGGTAGAACTTGCCGGCCTGCTCTTCCGAGAACGGCGCGGTGATGGCACCCGACAGGCCGTAGCTCCCCGATAGCAGGCTGGGCCCCATACCGGCTGCGATGGACTGCACCATCTTCCACGGGGTCTTCACGAGCTTGGTGAGGGTCGACACCTCCTCAGGCACGTCGACCGCAATCGACATGAAATTCGGATCTGCCAGACGGTCGGCCACAGCCGGCGAGATGGCACCAAGCTCGCCCATGCGGCGCGCGGTGTTGTCAGCCTTGATGCGCGCACGGTTGCGCTCGATGACATCCGCCGGCAAGCCGAGGTCTTGCGCCCAGCGCAGGTTCTCGCCTGCCTGGTCTGGCGCCACGCCGGAGTCGATCACGCGCCGAGTGGACGCGCCGATGGCGGCCTCGCGCGCGGCAGGGCGCAACGTCGGCGCCACCAGTTCGTGGAGCCGGCTCTCTTCGTCAGGGTACAGCGCGGTATCGTCAGCCATTATTTCGGGATCTTGTCAGCCATAGGGGATGAGCCAGGGGTGGCCAGTGAAGGGAAGCCCCCGGGCCGTGACTTCAGGAAACGCCATTGGTCAGCGATTGCACGCTCAGTCGGCTGCACGTTGCCAGCCTTGAGCACGCGCTCGACAAAGGCACGCTCGACCTTCGGCATGATGTTGAGCGTCTCCTTGTCGTCGAGGGTCCCCATGATACGTTCTTTGTTGCCGTACCAGTGTTCCTCCAGGACCTTGTTGTCGACGGCCTGGTTGATGATCTGCTGCTTGCGCTCGGGCGGCACCGGTTTCTTGGTGACCGATTGCTCGGCGTTGATCAAGCGCTCCACCTCACTCTTCAGCAGCGCGGCCCGGTCCTTCTGCTCCGGGGTGCTCTTCGTGTTGTCGAGAGGTAGCACGCCGGCTTTGATGGCCGACGCGACAAACATGTCGTGGTCCACCTGTGCTTCCTTGAGCTTGTCGCCGCCGGCCGCCAGCGCGCGCTTCGAGCGCATCAGGTCTTCGACGTTGGCGAGCCCGATCTTCGGCTGCAGCGCGAGCACCTCGTTGTCGGTCATGGTGACCAGGAAGGAAGGGTCCATCATCCGCCAGGTGTTGGCGCGTTGGTCTTTCACGAGCGCTGACTCAGCGCGCTGCTCGCGCGTGTACGCACGGGACTCGGCCGCGGCTGCCCGGGACTCACGGCTGGCGGCCACCGATTCCTGCATCTTGTTGAACTCGAGTTGCCACGCCGGTGAGGTGCTCTGCCACTCAGGGAGCTTGCGCAACTGCGACGGCGGCATGCCTTTGTTGTAGGCATCGAGCACTGTGCTGGCCGCCTTGTCCGTTACCTGCTTCTGCTCAGCGTTGAAATACTGAGCACGGTGCGCTAGCTCAGCGCGCGCGAGGCGGAGCGCAGCGGGGTTGTCCTTGAACTGCTCCCGCAGCTTCGTGTCCATCTCGTCGTACTTGAACGCGTCCATAGGCCCCTTCGGACCCATCGTCTCCATCAGCGTTGTGACACTGTCGAGCCCCGCCTGCTCGTCGCCGGCTTTCTTCGCGCGCGCTTCAAGCTCAGGCCGCTCCTTGACGTCAATCTCGGCAGAGTTGGCCTTGAAGTAGGCCAGCGCCTCGAGGGGCCGCTGCGACGCGAGGATGCCGATGCGCCGCGCGTGGAACTCGGTGAGCAGGTTGCGTTGGTAGTCGGCGCGCTGCGCGTCGTCGAATTTGCGAGTGGCGGCGAAGGCCTCGAAATTCTGAAGCAGTTCTTTCTTCGCGGTGTCGTAGGCAAACGCCGTAACGGCGTTGGCGCCCTCGTTGATCTTGTTGTCGACGGTAGACTTGAACGTGGCGTCCTGATACTTGCGGGTCTCCGCCAGTTCAAAGGTGCCCACCTCTCCACGAGAGGCCAGCGCGTGTTGCCCCGCGGCCTGGGTGAACGCACGTTTCTGGTCTTCGCCGGTGAGGTTCTTGCTGATTTCCTCGACCTGCTTCGCATGCCAGTCGCGGAAGCGCGTCGTCGCGCCGGCCGCCAGCGGCCCCGTTTCTTCGGTCTTGGCCTTGGTGATGAAGTCGAGCGTGCGGTTGCCCAGTTCGTTCCGCGCCTCCTGCACCTTGGCGACAGCGTTCTTCTCCGCTTCCTCGAGCGCGATCTTGGCCAGCGGGTCTGTCGCGCGGCCGAGGGCTTCACCGAACGCAACGTCCTTCGCGCCGGCTGCGCCGAACAGTTCGGGCGACGCGACAGACGTCTGGCGCACGCCGGGTAGCGCGCCGGGAACGGTGCCTGTGAGGTCGAGGCGCGGTACGGTCGGCATTACGCGAACACCCCTTTGTTCTTGTAGGCCATCCACGAACTGGCCACGCTGGATCCACTGGTGAGCAACGTGCTAAACGCATCGCGCCCGGGGGTCTCAGCGTCCGCGCGGTCCGCCAGCATGGCGGCATCCGAGTTGAGGCCCTTAGCCTTCTCACGGTGGGCCCACGCCTCCTTGGCTGCGTCGTCGCCGGTGGTTGCCGCGCGCACTGCCGTGACGTAGTCTGTGCCGGCCAGCAGTGCGAGCGCGCTACCGTAGTCGAGAGACACGCCGCCGGCTGCGGTTGCCGCGCGCTGTGAGCCCTTCACCTGGGCGCCTTTGTGCAGCACCTCCTGGGTGGCCACCTGCCCGCGCGAGAGCGCGTCTTGGGCCTGGTACTCCTCAAGCGCAGCATTGTTGCGCGCGACAGCCGACTGGTACTGGTAGCCGGTGCGTGCGCCCTGTGCGCGCTGATAGGCCCCCGCGGCGGCCGTCACGGCGCCGAAGGACTTCATCCCCAGGTCAACCCCAGCCATTACTTTCCCGGAGTCTTCCATCATTCACCCCGCTTCTTGATCATCGAAAACCCGTGGGAGTGGTAGCCCAGGTACTGGTACAGCTTCAGCGTTGTGTCTGGCGTGACCATGGTGCTGCTGCCCACCACAAGCTCCATGGCGCCACGAGAGAAGGCCCAGCGCTCGAATGCGCGCACGAGCTTGATGGCAGCCCTGGCGAACGTACCGCGGTGCTGTGGCGACACGTAGAAGAGCACCTCGCGCGCGACAAGGTCGGGCCCGAATATGTGGTCCTGGAGGACCCCACCAAAGACACCGGTCACATGATCATCTTTCTCAGAGACAACAACGCAAGCTCCAGCAGGCGCCCCGGTAGCGTAAGTGCCGACCATGGCCTGGATCGTATCCTCCACTTTAGCCGGGTCGAAGCGCAGTATCCGATACCGGGGGGACTCAGCGTGTGCCGCACGGCATAGCTCGAGCAGCGCTGCGGCGTCGCCAGGGCGCGCCGGCCGGACGATGGTGGCGGGTCTTTGGGTGGTGATCACGCGTACTCCACAGCAAGTGCCAGCACGGTGAGAGGCAGTGGGTCCTGTTGACGCACGCACACGTTGCCGTCTTCTGCCCACGTCGGGGTCAGCGCGACTTTGAACTTCCCTGTGATCAGCGCAGGCGGCGTGCTGAAGGCCTCCGTGGTGCGCTGCTTCATCAGGGTGAGCTTGTCGAACGTAGGCCCGATGCGCACGCCGGAGGATTCGTTCACCCGGATGTGTACCTGGCTAACGTTCTTGCGCTCCGTCTGCCCGTTGCCTTGGCCCTCGTCCGCCAGCGGCAGCGTCTCCATGTCGCAGTTGTAGCCGAGTCCCACGTGCACCTTGGAAGCCGTGGTGGGGGTGGGCAATGTGATCTTGCCGGTGGTGGCGTCTACCACCAGGTCCGACACCACGGCACCGTCGGCGAGTACCGACACGGTTTCGCCGGCCAGGTGCCACAGGTTGGACACCGTGCTCGTAGCCGTGCCGTCGTAGGTCGCGCCAGCGTCGACACAGAACGAATCCTCCAGCGTGCCGAAAGCCCTGCTGTGCAAGCGCTCGACGTACCGCACGGCGCGCCCGTTGATCGTCCGCTGCACGATGAAGTATGCGTAATCCTCGCTGCCTTCCGGCGTGACCGACACGTGTTCGAACAGGCCGTCCGTGGTGTGCTGGTGCCACGCGAGCACCTCCTGCTCCGGTACGTAGGTCACCCCCAGGAGAGCACCATCGCTGCGGGTAACCCACATCACCGGCGACGGCGCGCGCGAGTAGGCCATGGCCGTGATGGTGTAGCCATCGAACAGGTGAGGTGCCAGCAACGAGAGGTCGTTGGTGCGGTATCCACGCTGGTTCCATTCGTACTTCAACTCGCGCACGTGGCCACCACGGTCCTGAGCGTACAGCACTGCGCCAGCGGTGACAGCCGGCGTGACGTTGCTCGCGCCAATGAAGTCTTCGGGCTTGTAGCTGATGGTGAGCGGGTTCAGCACGTCGGAGTTTTGGGTCTCGACCTTCCACTCGGCGCCCGACGTAAGCAGCAGCAGGTCGCTCACAGGCAGGATGTGCCGGATGACGTTGGCCTGGCGCGCAGTCAGGTTCACCGCGATGGCATCGTCTTCCTTCAGCGGGATGGAGTAGGTGAGGTTGCGCTCGGTGCCTGAGCGGGTGGCCCACAAACCCTGCGGCTTGTTGTTGGTGCCGGCGAACCACTTGCGCCCGCTGAAGTAGCCGACGGCGGACGGGTAGTTGTTGGCGCCGACGAACGGGTCATTCACGAGCGGCGGGGTGCGTGTCGTGTCGGGCGTGATGTTGTCGTCCTTGAAGCCACTGCCGTCTGTCTGGCCGATGTAGCCATAGAGCCCGTTGAGCAGCTTGAACACGTTGTAGCGCACAGCGCCGGCCGTAGCCGGCGGGGTGATGGTGTTGAACGCGCCGGCTGTCGACAGCACCTGGCACGCGGCGTTGGTGGTCACCACGCTGGCCAGGGACTCCTCCAACGTGCCGGTGGCCACCGCGGTGGTAACGTAGCTGTAGCTCGTCCCGCCGGCTGCGTTGGGCACCACAGTGGCCGCGCCAGGCGCCACCTGCGTGGGGGAGAACGACACCGCTGTCAGGGTCCAGTTGGTGAGCCCAAGGCGGGCAAGCTCGCGTTGCTGGTAGCCGGGGTGGGTCAGCGTCATCACGTCGTTCGACTGCGTGTAGTGCAGAGCCGCCAGGTCAGCTTCCAGGTACGGAGTGGCTATCTCGTACACGCGCGCGGCGGAGCCCGCCGTGAAGGCGCCCTTGAGCGTGCTGTCGAACGCAACGCCGGCCAGGTCGGTGAGGCTGAAGGTGTCGGCCGTGAGGCGTATCACCTTCATGTAGCGGCCTTCCAGGTCCGCCATGCCCGTGACGGTCGGCCAGTATATCCACTGGCCTGTGGTGAGCCCGTGGGCCACCTTCGTGAACACACCCGGGCTGGCGTTGGTCGCGCTGGTAATCACCTGTGCCGACTCCAGCACCGTGCCGGCGTTGGTGTGAATCCGCATGTACTGATCGCCGAACTCTAGCTGATAGGTCTGCGTGCTCGAGAAGATGAACGGGATGAGCACTGACCGCTTGGTGCTGTCCTTCGTCTCGATGACGTACTCCAGGCCGGCGCGGCTTTGCGCGGGGCCGTGAGGCAGGATGCGGAAGTTGCTGGCGAGCTTGAGCCCCGTCTGCATGCGCGACAGGTCGATGCGGCCGAATAGCTCCGGGGTGATTTCCCCTGAGCCGAAGCTACGCCACAGCCCTTTCTTGCTCATAGCCTGGCCGACACAGACGACGCGACGACGTCAGCGTAGACGTTCTGCTGCCGGCGCTGCCCGTCGTCCGACGTGGCCTGCGGGTACTCGGCCGCCATGAACGCCTGCAGTTGGCCTTTGGCCACCGCCATGCCTTCCGTACCTTTGATGATAGGGCCTGCAAGGTAGGACGCGAGCAAGCGCGCGAGAGCGAGGATGGCGAGCGGGGTCCAGCGGGTGGTGTCCGAGGTCTCGTGGATGTAGACCAAGATCGCGTTCTCGATGTTGGTGTAGAGCACCAGCGCGCCGGTGCTGTCGGCCTCGATCACGAACTGCTGGTGGTTGTTGTCGGGGTGCCCTGCGGGGAACAGGTCGGCGGTGTCGCGGCCGATCATGCTCATGAAGAACGCCTCGCTCGCGTCTTCAGGTGCTAGCACGCACAGAGGCTTCAGGCAGCCGTTGGGGAGCGAGTAGGCGTAGAGCCAACCCACCGGCGGTGTGAGTGTCAGCAGCGCAAGATCCACGCGGCGCGTGGCGAACGACCAGGTGTACTTGGTCAGCAGCGCGTTGCGCGCCATTGGGTAGAAGCGTGCGCAGTGCCCCGCCTGCGGGCTGCCCTCGGGCGGACTGATGGATGTCACCGTCGCCTCGTCGCCGATGTGCGACAGCGCAAGATTGCAAACGTCGACGACTGAACTCATAGGGCCTCACTTAAAAACATGGGGGCTCGTGGCCCCCATGCGGTCATGCCCACCGAAGTGGTTTACACCAGGGACTCGCCCGCAGGCTCGGTGTCGGCCTTCTCGCCGGCCTTGCCCTTGCCCTTCACCTTGCCGGTCAGCAGCGCGGTGAGTTGCGCGACCTGTGCCTTCAGGTCTTCCAGTTCGTCGTTGACGGTCGCTGGCTGCTTGGGCTCCGCACGCGGCGTGACGACGAACTTGGGGTCCACCGGCTTGAACCACGAGGAGTGTTTCCGAGCGAGCGCCTCGGACACGTCGAAGGTGTCCCCCGGCTGGCGGAGGAGGAAGCCGTCGAAGCCGACGGAGGTGGCCTTGACCTGCACTTTTTTCATGGCGGACACGGTAGGTTCCTTTCGTGTTGACGGTGTTACGCGTCGATGCTGTAGTTGTTCGGGTACTGGATGTTGCGGTCGACGTTCGGGGTCAGGAACGCCTCGATGCCGAACGCAGTGAAGCCAGCCGACACAGTGTAGCGCAAGCCCAGGTAGCGCTCGTAGTTGCCCGGGGGCATACGGTAGCGCCACGCCACGTAGTTCGCCACCAGGGTGGCGCCGGTGATGGCGCCAGACGAGCCGTGGTTGGTGACCGAGGTCGACAGGCCGGCGTCAACGTCGGACTCCAGCGTGATGGTCAGGGTCTTGGCGGCGTCCGCACCGTTGGCTGCGGTGGTGGTCTTCACGATGAGCGTGAGGTTCCACTCGCCGAGCGCTTCGTCGACGATAGCCGGCGTGCTGCCGGGTGCGCGGAGGTCGAGCACGTTGGTGGAGATGGCGGTCGCGGTGATCGCCTGGCCCGTGATGGTGGCCGCGGCGTCGTTCGCGATGGCGCCAGAGAAGCGGAGTTGGGTGTCGAGAATCATGGTGTTTCCTTTCGTGTGCGTTGGGCTGGACTATGGGGCCGAAGCCCCAAGTCCTAGCTTAGGCGAGAGCCGTTTCGGTGGTCAGGATCTGATCGCACAGACGAACCGGCACGCCCTGGAACGTCAGGGTGCCACCCGCTACCGTGCCTGCGCCGACCTTGCCGAACTGCTCGAGGCCGTCGCTGAACTTCAGCACCGAACTGGTCTTGTCCATCGCGGCGATGCTCAGCATCTCACGCACCGTGCGGTTGGCGTAGAACACCGGGGTGCCCATGCCCACAGCCGGGATGCGCGCCAGGGCCTTGACCATCCCCTTGAGGATGGAGGTGGCCGCGGTGACAGCCTGGGTGCCGGTGAGCGCGATGAGGTCAGGCACGTCGATGTTGGCAACGCGCACCACGTAACGCCAGTCCTTGACCGTCAGGCCGCACTTCCACTGCCACAGGTCGCCCAGGGCGCGGTAGCGGTAGCCGTTCGCGTCGAACGCGTCGTACTCGCCGAGGTCCTTGTGCTGCAGGCCGGCGATGGACGCCTTCGGGTAGACACCGGTGACGGTCTCGCGGCCCCAGCATACGAGCCACACGGACGTCTGGTCACTGCCGCTGCCGCCGCAGTTGATGACGTTCTCGGCGCCTTCGTAGCCCGACAGGCTCGGGAAGCGCGGGGCAAAGCCCATGAAGCGTTCCGGGTTGGCAGCGGTGTTGCCGTAGATCAGGGTCTGGGCAAAGGTCTGGTTCAGCGACTCGAAGAAGGCGCGCGACTCGGACAGACGGAAGTCCTTGTCGTGGCCGTTGAGGGCCACCGCTTCGACGTCAACCTCGGCGCGGGTTTCCAGCATGCCGCACGCGTCGGTGACCTTCGCGCGCTGGCTCTTGGAAGCCGGCACGCCTTGGTAAAGCTGGCGCCAAATGGACGTCGGCATACCGGTTCGCACCGTGGTCTCATGCCCCGTAGGAAGGTTGCCCTCCATCCAGTTCATGTCGGTGATGATTTCGTTGGTCTGGTTCAGCAGTTCAACGACCGTTGCGGTCTTGCCTTCGGGGTCGAGAGACTTGGCCACGTCATGCAGCGTGACCTTGCCTTGCAGGCCGAGCGTGGCGCCGACCATCGACATGTAGGCGAGCGTGTGCGCGTCGACGATACCAAGCTGAAGGCCGGCGACGGCGAGGATGACGAACAGAATCGCCTGGAAGTGAAAGCGCTTGTAGTTCATGGTGTGTCCTTTCAGGATGCGGGTGTGGGCCACAGCACTTCGGTGGCGGTCTTCTCGCCGCCCGTCTGTGCTGCACCAGTGAGGTGTTTTGAATCAGGCACCATGTGCTTGCCGACGCGGTACATCCAGCGGACGACTTCGGGATGGTTTCCGAGGCCGCTGTCGTCTAGCAGTTTCCGGAGCGCAGGCGTCGCGACTTCCTTGGACATCGCCCGGTGCGCAATCGCGAGATTCGCTTCCAGGTTCGCTCCACCGAATTCGGGGTCCGCGCTGGTTTCCTTCAACCACTGGGCAACAGCTTTCTTCTGGAGGGCGTTGATGGCCTCGCTATTCTGCTTTGCGATGACCGGCGCCAGTTCGGTGAGCAACTGCTGGGCCTTCTCTTGCGAGAGGTTCAGGTTCTTTGCAGAGCCCTTGAACGCGTCGAGAACCGCAGACGGCAACTCCACGCCTTCCGGCGCGGTGAAGTCGGTGTAGGCCTCGGGCGCGCCCTCGACCTTCGGTTCTCCCTCAGTGGGTTGTTCCTTGACTGCATCTGCAGCCGGCTCGAGGGTTTCGCCTTCCGCCGGTGCTTTGCTTTCCAGGCCCTCCGCACTTGAGGCCGCTTCAGGAGCAACGCGCGTGGCAAGCGTCGGCGCGGAGGCCGCTGCTGGTGCTACTGCGGGGGCTGCTGCCGGAGCGGCTTCAGGTGCGTTCTGTTCGGGTGGCATTCATTTGCTCCATCATCATCTGGTTGTATTGCTCAGGGCACAGCGCGTGGATTTCTGCGAGTTGCATCTGCCCCACGTACTGCATCCCTGCTCTGAACGCGTTGTCTTCCGACTGCGCTCCAATCTGGTGTGGGGTGCGGAACACCCCTGCTTCCGACAGCAGCTTCCACATTACGCGGCGCCCCTGCCTGCTACCCATGAACCACTTGAAGTCTTCAATCTCCCTGACTCTTGCAACTGCCTTAGCCTTCGCGTCGGCTTGCTGCTCTTCCAGGGTGTCGTCGAGGTCTTGGTCCATGTACATCACAAACTCTACACCGATAGCTTTACCCTAACGATACCGGGGGTCAATCGTTGGTGTCGCCCCACAGCACGTTGCTCGCGCTCTTCGCCGGCATGCTCAGTTCCATGTCGGTGATCTGCAGGGTGAGCCGGCCTTCGACCTCGCCGTCGTTCATCACGTCGCTGCTCGCGCTGGTGACCATCACCTGGGCCTGCAGCAGCATGGTGCTGCCCGCCACTGGAGGGGTGGCAATGCTGAGCTTCTGCAGCGCGTCGTCATCTAGGCATATGCAAAGCCCGTACGGGTACTTGCTCGGTTCTGGGTACGGCTCTTCCGTAGAAGAGGTGTCGTTTGCCATGTTGATCATAGCGTGCTCGCTAGGTGATTACTGTGTTCACGCCCGATGCGCCAGTACCAAGGGCCACCCACCCGCCCGGCTGCTTGATGGCGGGCCCGAGGTTGACTGCGCCCGCGCGCGTGCTCTTGATTTTCTGCCCGTTGTTCGCGCTGATGGTGATGCTGGCAATGCCGGTAATCGGGTCAAATGGCAAATCAAATCCATCCAACTCCAGTGTGGCCGTGCCGGCGGAATAACTGGCAATGACGGATGTGCCGCTGAAGGTATTTGTGCCGTCCGACTTTACGGTCACGTTTGCCGTTGCGTTGAATCGCACCACACCCCTATCAACGTTGTGCAGACGATTGCGGCTCAGGGCGATGGTGCAGTTTCCGCTTGCCGCCACCAGGCAGAAGAATCCGCCGGTGGTGTTCACATCGTTGTTGACGATATTGATGATCGGCGCGGTTGCCAGGCTAGGCGATACGATGACCAGTGCGGAGGCGTTCGGTATATCGCCATCCTCGATGGTGACCATCTTGCAATCGCACGTCGCGGTCGCCAGCGTCAGCATCGAGCCGGTAGCCAGCGATGCGGAATTGAACAGCGGCTCGCGGATGACAATGTGAGATTGCGGCCCCTGCACGGTGATGGGCGATCCATTCCCGCTCGCCAGCCAGCCAGCCGCCGTGAAGTCGGGGCGAAGCAACGTCACTAGCGGAATCGTCGCTGTGGTATCCAGGTTGATGACGCCGGTGGTGGTGTTGGCCAGCGGATTGTGTTTCCACCCCTCCAGGATCAAATGCTTCATCTTGGTCACCGAGGCGTTCAGATCGCCTGCCGTGATACCCTGACCTCCAAACCGGTTTAGGTGGACCGTCCCAAGTGGGCCGTTGGCCTGCGACTGCCCAGTGATCCCCACTGCGCCGGCGGTCGCAAAACCATATATGTCCTCGCCGTACACCCGATCCATTGGGATAGTGTCCGCGTGGTACACGCTCAACAGGCGAACAGGCGTGCGCCCTTGAATTCGGCGCGCGGAGCAGTTGTAAATCCTGCCACCCGTTGACGGCTGGGACGGCTGAAACGCGCCCACCCATTCGTAGTTGTGAATCGACACAATGTCGTCGCCGAACGTGCCGGTCACATCAAACGCGTGGCAGTTGACTGCGGGGCCGTGAATCTTCACGCCGTCTGAAATAGTGCCCGGCGAATGCAGGCTGGCCGTGCAGTTGATGGTTCCGCACATTTCCACGCAGTACTTCGCCACGTTTTTGAGTTGCGTACCCTTCTTGACGTGCACATTGGCAGCGAATGCCACCAGAATCGCGTGTGCATTGAGGGCGGTTCCCGCGCTAGCCGGATTGTTGTAGTTCCACATTCCGCCTTCAATGTCGGTGTTTTGCACCGCAGTGATCATTTTCCATGTTCCGCTTGGCGCGGCAGATGGTGTTTCCGGCAGGCGGATCGTGAAGTTGTCGGCATCGGTGACGGTCTCGACCAGATGAGCGCCAATAAAGTCCCACCCCGTTCCGTTCCAAATGTAAACGGCATCGCCAGCCTGCTTGCCGTGCGCCACTTTGTTGACACTGAATTGCGTGCCCGACGACCAGGTAAGCGTGACAGTCGATCCACCCGCCTGAAAATCGGCAAGCGAAGACGGCACCAGCATCGAGGTATTCGAATTGGCGCGCATCTTGATTTCGAAACCGGGGTGGTGCGGCCCGATGCGGCAGTTTGAACCGTAGATAAGCGCGCTATCGATTTCAAAAACACCTGGTTGGTCAGAACGAAACAACCCGCTATCTATGGCTGCCTGCATGGTGATGCGGTTCGCCGCTGCTGCAGCGGAGCTAGTCGTCTGCAACTGCAGGCCTGTATCTCCAGATACAAGCTGTTCCTGACCCTTGTTGTCGATAACACCAACCCACTTTCCAGTGTCCTGGTCGTATATGTCACCATCTCTACCTATGACTCTGCCCATGGCGTTCTCCTACAGTTGCGACGAATAGCCGCTGAATTGCGACATGACGTCGCGTAGATTGTTCGGGTCCACCTGGCCCATCGTAGCAGCCGTCTGCGCTGCCTGCTCGACTTGAGCGGCCTTCGCTTGCGCTGCCTGCTGGTCTGCGCGGTTCTGCCTGATGATGGCCACCTGCTCATCGGCCACGATCAGGTTCGGGTCCACACCCAGCATCTCGCTGTACTGGTCGACAATCTCGTCGGTGTTGAGCTTGTCGAGCACGTCGGGCTTGTACTGGGCCATGCCACCGACTGTGCCGATCAGTCGGTCAATCGACGACACGCCCACCGCGCGCTGTGCCTGGGCCAGCATCGAGACGAACTCGACGTTCAGGTCCTGGCCTTGCAGTTCGTCGGGCGGAGGCGGCACCAGGTTGGCTTCGATCATCTTGTCGAAGGTCATGTCGATGTACGGCTTGAGCAGTTCGTTGTGCAAGCGCTCGAGCACCGGGCCGAGCATGAGCAGCTTCTCTTCGTGGCGCTCCGCTATCTCGCGCGCGGTCGTGCCGCTGCGGTCGTCCTGTGCCAGCATCAGGAACAGGTCGACGTACATGGTGCTGTTGATACGCGTGCGCACGTCCTGGATGTCTTCGAGCAAGTGCGCCATGTTCAGGTTGACTTCAAACATGGACTTGATGGCCTCACCCTTGCCGTTGACGTCCACGTAGGCCACGCCACCAGGCAGTGTGCTCAGCGGTTGGTTCTTCAGGGACGTGGGGATGGCGAGCGGTGGCTTGACCTGGTAGTCGATGCCGAGGGCCTTGCGCGACTGCTGGTGCTGCAGTTGCTTGGCGTCGCCCAGCGCTTCCATGGCCGGCGAGTTGCCGTAGATGTCGCCACCCGACACGTGCCACCGTGGGCACAGCGCGGGGAACGACTTGTAGCCTGACTCGCGCATGAAGCCGCCACGGTCGAAGCCAATCTCCAGGTAGTTCGAGGTGAACGCCATGTCGCGCGCCATGGGCGATGCAGTATCGCGGCCGAGGCGGGGCTCGATGGCGTGCAGCACGGGGCGCCACTGATCGCGTCCGTGGTTGTCCCACAGGTTCTTGATGCTGGGCGAGACCAACGACCAGTCGAACATCTTGGTCGTCGGGTTGTAGACAAACTCGGTGACGATCTGCGAGACGCTCATGTCGAACTCGCGATACAACGTGTCGACCACGCCACGGTGATTGGTGCTGATCGCGTACTCGCCGGCTGTCAGCGTGTAGTGGCGCAGCACGTCGTCGAAGTCATCGAGCACGATGTCGGCCGCGGTGCCGTAGGTGATCAACTCCTCGTAGATCGAGTGCAGGCTGCGGTATGTGTTGGACCTGGCGAAGATGGTCCTCATCAACTCCGTGCAGAAGTTGATCCACTGCTTGACGTTGGCAGACTGCATCAACTCCTTGTCGGCAGTCTCCAGTCTGAACCAGGGCCGTGCGGGGCTTGTCATGCCCGCCATCAGGCCGGCAGCGCACACACGCACGGCCCTGGACACAGTGGAATCGATGACCTTGCTGTGCCGCTTCGTGCCGCGGTTGCGGTCTTGCACGAAGAACCGGCCCGTGCGCGGCGCGAAGTTCTCGCTTAGCTCACGGTAGTGCGTGAACCACGAGTCGCGCTCAGACCACAGTGAGCCCTTGCGCGTGAGGAAGTGTTTGGTCTGCTCGCTCACTACGCGCCCAGGGTCTTGGACTTGCCGAGCGTGCCGGCGCCCAGGCCAGCCGAGGTGAGCAGCGTGCTGCCGGCGCCGCCGGCCATGGGCCCTTCGGCTTGCGCGTTCTGCCGTTCGAAGGCTTGCACGGTCGGGGTCTTGGCTGCCTGGGCCTCAGGCGGGGTGGAGGCTGCCTGCGGTGCCTGCTGGCCCCCACCACCCTTGCCACCACCGATCATGCTGCTCAATGCTATTGACGCGGCGCCGCCTAGCGCGGTGGAGAGGACTGTGCCCCAGCTAATCGGTTCCATAGACGGTCTTTCGCTCAGGTTAGATTTGTAGCGAAGGGATCATACGCATCCACGGACTGCTGAACGATACCGGGCAGCGGGATGCGCAGGCCAGAGGGCAGCACCAACTCGCGAGGCTTGAGCGTGACCGGTGCGGCAAAGCTCAGGGCCAGGGCATCGCCGCGGCCTGGGCTCGGCAGGTTGCGGTGCTTCATGTCCTTCTTCGACTCCAGTTGGATGACGCCATCCACCCTGGCGATGGTCTCGATGCTGGTCAGGTCTGTGCAAAGAACCTCATCCGGTGGCAGCGCGCCGCCGGCCTTCAACCAGTCGCGCACGCCGCCATACATCTGGGCCCGCTTGTTGAGATAGCCTGGGTCGCTCGAGGCGCCTGCGAACCACACCAGGTGCCAGTCGCGGCCGAGCGTGGTGCCGTAGCTCTTGACGCCAGTGCCATAGCCTGCGTCTATGAACACGGCGTCGGCCATATGCTCATCCTCAAGCTGCATCAGCTTCTGGCCGATCACCATGTCGTTGTCGTTCTTGTCGAACGTGAACAGGATGCGGAAGTGCAGGCCCTGACGCAGGCCGATGACGCCCTCGTCGTCGCCCTCCCACGCGTTGTCCAGCGTGAGGATCTTGGGCGCGAAGTTGTACTGATCGATACGCAGGTGGCGGCCACGCGCTGCGTCGACGTCGTTGGTGCCGATGAACTGCTTGACGCTCATGGATGGGAACAGGCCGCGGATACGCACCTTGACGCGGTCACTGTCGATGCCGTGGTCGTCGATCATCTCCTGCAAGAACTTCTTGTTCGTGATCTGCACGTTGCGAGAGTCAATCTGCACCGTGTGCCACCGGTGGCGCTTCGCCCTGAAGCACTCGCGGAACTCGCCGCTGGCCTGCGTCGGGTTGCCGAATGCGAGCCAGATGGGCTCACCGTCGGTCATGCCGCCATCGCTCACCTCCCATATCTTCGGGGGGATGGCGGACGCCTCATCGTACAAGTAGAACGGTGTGCTGTTGACAGCATGCAGGCCGGCGAACGATTCACTGTTCTCTTCGCGTGACGTCTGCGCATCGCAGCGCCACGAGTCGGGGAAGACCTTGTGCTTCATGCTCATCGAGCCGCGGCCTGTGTTGACGTCGAACCAGTGGCCAGTGATGCATCGCTTGGTCCACGTAGCCACCTGGGCCCATGTCTTCGTCTCTAGCTGCGGTGCGGTGTTGGCAGTCACCACGCCGCGTGCGTTGGGCCTGGTCGACATGATCCAATTGACGATCCACGCGAGGAAGGCCGACTTGCCGATACCGTGGCCGCTGGCCACCGCGATCTTGATGGGGTCGACAGCATGCAGCCCATCGAAGCCGCGGAGCTTGACCTGCTTGCCTATCTCGACCAGCAGGTCGCAGGCCCACTTGTCGGGGCCGAACTCGCTGTCGTAGAGCATGTCGTAGGGCGACTCGAGCTTGCACACCTGCAGCATGGGATCGGTGTCCCACTCGTAGGCGAACATGACGAACCCAAGCGGGTCCGCATAGAACTCCGCAACCTGCTCTGCTAGCTCGACATCAACGCTTGTTGACACGCGCGCGCCCCGCGGTGAGCCGCTGGACCAACTCATCGCCCAGGTTGACTTGCACGGCCGCGGTGTCGCGATACTTGGCGGGGTTGCTGGCCTTCAGCAAGTTCCACAGCAGCGTGTTGTCGTACTCGATCACCTCGTCGACCTGCACGCCTTTGTAGTGCAACGGCTTCTTCACGCCGTGCACCGCACGCTCATAGGCTGTGGTCTCGAGCGTCTCATCCTTCGCCAGCAGGGCCTCATCCCAGGCCGCGGCGAACTCTTTGTCTTCCTTCTTCCACAGGTACACCACCTGCCGGTTGGCCCCCGACTGCCGGCAGGCAGCAGATACCCCGCCACCGTTGCGTTCGAGCGCTTGGAGGAACTGAGCCTTGCGGATGACCGTCGTTAAAGCGTCCATCAGGCCATGATACCGGCCCGTGGCGCCACGAACGATACCGGGGCGGTGCTGCCCTAGCTCAGAGCCTGTGGCGCCCTGTCACGAGCCGTTGCACCGTTGCCCGTGGTATCTCGAATAGCTTGGCCAGGCGCCGGTAGCCGAGGTGGTCTGGATGGCCGACTGGGTGCTCAGCGTGCAATTTGCGCATGCGCTCCACCTCCGAGTCGGTCAGTGTGGCCTTGTGGTGCCGCTCACCCCTGTTTGCAAAAGAATACACGTTGCTGTCCTTCCGGTTTGGTGTGTTATTTTCTGCAGGTACTAGGTACAAGACAAGAATGGGTACAAGAAACAAGAGCCCTATAGGCTGCTCTTGTGTTTCTTGTAGATGTGCTGCCTACAAGAAATGGGTACAAGAATCTTGTAGCAGCCATTTCTTGTACTTGTACCCATAGCAGTCTGCAATTTTTAGCATGCTACAGGTGGGTAAGACCACGAGCCCTACGCACTGCGAGGGGGTCCAAATGCTCAGTAACCAGGGCAAACCGCGCCACGTCACCAGGCTCAGCGTAGTTGGGCCAACCCCTGATCAGCACCCCATACCCACCCCACACCACCCGCTCGTAGGTGATCTGATCGAGCGTCACTGTGCGCTCGACCACCCCTGGATCGCGCCATACATACACCCCCGCCCACCACGCCCGCCGCAGTCTCGTCCACCAGTTCATACCATGTCCTTCGCGTAGAGTTTCGTCCCATCCGCGGCCACCATGACCGGTTCCTGGGGCATTACGTACCAACCTTCCACTTCCCAGATGAAGCCACCCGCCACCAACCCGTCAATCGCATCACGCGCCCGCTGGCGCCTCGTGTCCTGCTTCTTGCTGCCCGCCTCGCGGGTGTCCACCAACTGCGCCGCGCTGTCCGCCAGCAGCGCCTCAGGGGCCACCCGACCGTCGTCAGCGTTGCGCAGTAGCTCGATGAAGGTCTTAAACACCGGTTGCTGGTTGCCGCCCTTCGGCCCCTTGGCGAGCTTCGGGCTCTCGTTGTTGTGCAGCACCACGCAGGACGTCTCGCGGTCACCATCCTCATCCTTGGTGCCCAGGTCCACGGTGTTGAGCCTGAACGGGAACTCGCCGCCATCCTCGCCGTCCTTCTGCTTGATCACGGTGAGGCACCGGTTGTCGCCATCCCGCACCACCTCCAGCATCACATCGGCCGCGCCCAGCAGGCTTGAGTGGCCCCTGGCGCCCTTCGCAGCGTCCTTGCCTGAGTGGTGCACCAGCATGACCATGGCGCCCGTCTTGCGCGCCAGGATGTCGCAGTGGTAGAGCAGCTTGCCCATGTCCTCGGAAGCGTTCTCGTTGGCGCCTGGGGTTACCCTGGCCAGGGTGTCGACCACGATCAAGGCCAGGCTCGGCACCCGGTGGATCGCATTGAGCACTTTCTTGACCATCTCCTTGTCCAGCATGTTCGGCGCGTGCTTCATCATCAGCAGGCTGTCACCGTCACCGTGGTACAGGTCATAGGCCTGGATGCGCAAGGCAAGCCCGCTGGCGCCCTCAGCGGCGATGTAGACCACGCTGCCCTGCCTCACCCGGTGGCCGCGCCACTCGGTGCCACGCTGGATGCACATGGCCAACTCGAGCGCGATGAAGGTCTTGCCAGATCCCGGCGCGCCGAACAGCACAGCTAGGCCACCGAGGGGCAACAGCTTCTTGACACGGTAGCCTCGGGCTACTTGCGTTTTGAACTGCGACGACGGGATGAGGGTGTAGGGGTCGGCTTTGGTTTCCGCAGGCTTTCCTTGATCACCTGGTCCAGAATCCAGTCGGGTGACATGATCGACGAAGTCTCCCATGCCCTGCCCTGGAACGTCGTCAACACCTGAGGCACTGGGTCCGGTGGGATCGAAGTCGTCAAGACTGTCAGGTCGATACCCAACGGCCTCAATGAATTCTGCAGTGCTTCTATCTTTGCAGGAGGCATGGAGGCAGACAAATGCTCCTCCAGCATAACCACCCGTGTGCGCTGGCCAGTAGCTGGTGCTGGTATCGCCGGCTTCACCCATGCTATGCCCGGATTCCCAGGGGCATGTGATATCGATTCGGCCGTCCTGGGCGATGTGGTGCGCTTTGCCCTGATCAACCAACCACGAGGCGACAGGATCGTTGTCGACTGCCCCCAGACGAACGCTTCCTCGAGGCTGCGTTGACACGTCGTCCACGAGTGAATCGCCAATGCCAAATGCCTCATGTAGCGCCGCCCAAAGCCGCTCGAAGTCATCGAGTGATACCGTAGGAAAGTCGGGCGTGCCAGGCAGCCAGCGATACCTCTCCCCACTGGGATGCGTACCGGCGGCAATGAACTGCTGCCCCGTCCCGAGGAATTCAATGATGCCGTGGGTGGTCTTGATGGTGCGCTTGGCGGGCACTGGGCCGTCAAGCCGGAAGGCCACCAGGAATTTGTGGCTATTGTCGCGGCCACGAGTAGGTAGGTTCGGTAGGTATTCATCAATCATCTCCCTGATGCGTGCAGCCAGTTCCTGGTCGTTGATGTCGCCATCGATAGACGGCAGCACCTCGGTGCGCAGGCATATGCCGTGGTCAGGATGCCGGCGCCACGCAGCCACCTCCTCCGCGGTGGTGATGTGGTTGGGCCAGTCCTTGATGCCGCCTGCACCCTCCTGGTACATCCTGCTGGGCACCTTCCCCAGGCTCTTGAGCTTCGAGCCTGGCATCACCCTGGCCAGCGGGTTGCTCACCACCGGCAGCATGGCCTCGAGCAGACCCTGCGAGAGAAAGCAATCCCATTCGGCGCGCGTGGCGCCGTACTGTGTCAACGACATGGTGCTCCTAGCGGGTGAGCAGGGTTTGTTTCTTCGGGGACCAGGTTGCGGTCGTCTTGCTGGGTGCTGGCGGGCGTATCGGCTGCAGGTTGCGATCTGGGATGGCGTGGACCGTGTACTGGTGGTAGACCCCATGCGAGATGCACAACGGTTCACCCTTGTAGTGCCAGGACCTGTTACCGGCTTCCGGGCACGTGGTAGACACCACCACCATGAAGCCCTTGATGGGCCCCAGCAGCAGGTTCATGTCTTCGATGGGGCCGTCGACGATAACACACAGGTCCCCAGGCTTGCATCGTAGTTCAGCAGCGCGCGCAGCCGGCACACCGTGCAGTTGTGGGGGTCGTAGTGCGAATGGTTGCCTTGGTGCTCTTTGCACAGGTGCTCGCCTGGTAGTGCTCTGCTCATTTCGCTTTCCTCCTGGCTTTGCGCCGCCGGTTGAACTCCGGCAGACACGGCCCGCACGCAGGCTCGGCCTGCTCGTACGGGTTGCCCTTTGACGTCGACGACGGACGGAACGGCCAAGCGTCCCGTGTGAAGACATCCTCGCAGATGGGGCACGTGAAGTGGGTCTTGCGGGGGCGGGCCATCAGCGTGCCGATCCCAACGAGATTGTCTTGCAGCGTGAGCACTGGTACAGGCCCACCCGGATCGAGCGCGTCTCAATGTTCGAGATGAACCACCAGTTGCACTTCATGAAGAGGCACCACATCAGCGGAACATCCTGATCAGCACATCCGCCACGTGCTGGGCCACGTCCAGGATAAGCACCTTGCCGCTGTCCTTGCGCGTGACGACAACGTGTACCTCGACGTTACCCTCCTCGACCATCTTGTGCTGCAGCGTGAGAATCGCGTCGTCGATCTTCATGCTGCCACCCGAC
>ERZ650304.130-NODE-130-length-46882-cov-6.687552_pt1 | contig 46882 bp, 66 predicted proteins | sample MGYA00376240_ERZ650304 | MGnify/ENA primary metagenome ERZ650304 (study PRJEB26733, sample SAMN07839271) | wastewater metagenome | biome: small river; feature: stream; material: water | place: USA: North Carolina | collected 2016-03-01 ...
CACCAACGTCTCCGGGGATTAGGACAGAGGTAGTCGCAGAGACGCGCATGAATCGAGCGAGCCCGCCCGACGGAGGACGCACGCCGTCGACGCGCGAGGTATGCCAGACACCGGCCGTCGCGTATGCTGCGGGTATTTTGAATGTCTCAAAAGTTCTAGCCGTCGTCGTGAAGATCGGGCCGCGGTGCGACAATAGGTGAACACCTGCGGTCCAACCCGCGTCGACAGATGTTAGCAAAGTTTTTGCAGCGTCATACCAGTCAACGCGCAGCGTGACAGGGTGCGGATCTGCACTCGACAAAACGTCATATTTCCAGACGACAGAAAAAGAGTATGTGTCTGCGCTGTCGCCGTCGACTGCAAACATTTGAGACGACAACGCAGCATTTGACGACGTGACGGAGCCAGGCTGCAGAACGATCGCCCTGTTTCCTGACCTCTGATCAACCGCAGAAACCTTCACGCCGCGAACAGCAAAGCCAGAAGGGTTCCACACGCCACCTGCGTCAACAGACCACGAGTCTGGAGGATAGGCGTCACCTCGTGAGAACCGATTAAAATCGCCGTTTTTCACGTTGATGAATTTCGCAGTAGAAAGCCAATTTGTGCGATCGACCATCGACATAAACGCAGGCAGCAGCGTGCCCATTCCCTTTTGCTGGATCGCCTCGCTAGGGTTGCGCATTGGATTTTTGCCAGTCTTGCCTGCCTCGAAGTCGAGGAAGCGCGTTTTTCCTGCTTTCGGTTTTCCCTCACACTCGATCGACGTTGTCGACTCTTGCGCGCTTGTCGCGAAAGAATATGACTGCACAGCCGATGCCTGATTTGATGTCGAGTCGACGCCGTCGGCGATGAAGTAGGCGAGGTCGCCTGCGTCGATCTCTGGTAGTGCGACGATCTGCTGTGATGAGTCGCGCAGCGGAAGCGCAAGGGCTTGAATCACGTTGTCAGCGAGGCGCGTTGCTTCCGCCGCTGTGTTGATATTGCTGCCCGCGTCCTCGGTCATATCCATTCCGCGCGTACCGTAGCGAGAGCGCGAAGTGATGCTGTTGTCTGTGTCGAGTCGAGTGCTGCTGCCTGGCAACGGGTTGTCATTTGCGTCTTTCGTCGCTGAGTTTGGAAAGTTCACCGTGACTCTGTTGCGCGTGTTCTCGAGGCTGATCTTTGCTGACTGTGTTTCGATCAGATCGTCTGCGCTGATCACAAAATCAGGCGCGACCTGCAGCGCGTTAGGGTCAAACATGCAAGGGCGAAATTGCTCCAGCAGTGGGTCCCATCTTTTGAAATTAAACTCCCACCCGATCGACGCCGCCATCTGCCGCAGCGAATCCATAACGCGACCGCGAGGCAATGGCACATCTCGAAGCTCAGGTGCTTGACCCTCTCGCATTGGCAGAACACACGACGACGACGGGAATGGAACCCAAACAGCAGTGTTTGTGCCTAGAACTTCTGCAGGTAGCGCAGGAGTGAAATAGCTGCGCTCGTTAAATGGCGCGAATGCAATCACCTCCAAGTTGTCCTGCAGAATTTCCTCAACGACAATCTCTCGCGCTTGCGCAGAGCCGCCGCAGCCGCCGCCGCCAAAGCTGCGAGGATAGACGATCAGCGTCTCCCCGTATTTATCCTGCAGATAGCCGCCTTGATCACGTGACTCGACGCTGACGCTCTCGCTGTCCTCTGTGATTGCATCCGTTCTGCCACGTTGCTTGATCCACCAATCCGTTGAAACAGGATCGAGCCAATGGGGCACGCGCGCGCATTCGATGTCAATGCGACGGAATGGATCTAGGAACGGCGTAAACGATCCCGCCTGCGTCGGGTTATTCAGCTTCGAATCGCTGCGCTGCATTCCGATCGACAAGTCTCCGACGAGAGTCGACAGCGTCACATTTGACGATGCACACGGCGCGTCTGTGGAATCAGTAACGGACAACGCCGTCAACATGTCGTCTTGCACAGACGCCGGCGCGCTCATGTTGACCATGACGTCAGATTGATTCGCGAGCCACACACGCGAATGCAGCGACGTTGGCAGAGCGTATCCAGCAACGCGGCGAAAGTCCTCCGCGCATTCATTCTCCGTGTAAGCGCGATTGGAAAACAACGCAGAGCAAACTTGAACCGCTGCCGGGTTGACTATCGCAACGGCTGCGTTGACCGATGCGCCAACTAAAATTCTGTTTGTACCTCCGAGGTCTGCGCTGCCAGGTGTCGTCTGCGGAAGGTTTGTCCCGACCGTCGTGATCCGTCCATTCACGCCGATGATCATATCGAAGTTCGCGCCGTTGGTTTTTTTAATGAAGTGCGCAACGTATGTTTGACCGACGAGCAGCGGAACAGTCGTGAGTGATGCACCTGCGGCCGATGGTTGATCGACGCCAGCGCCCGACTCCCAGCGGAAGTTAAGCAAAGGCGCGTCCGTCGACAGCGCACCGCGCACAACACGCGCGCAGAATGTCTCATTGAAAGCAAGCGTTTCGTTGTCCGTTGGTCCGCCGATGCGAAACAAAATTTGATCTGTATTGAACGGAGCCGCTGTCATGCGAAAGGCGATCGCGAGTGTGCATTCACCTAGGCCAAGGTTTTGATCTGCGCTCGTCGTGATCGATCGCCCGATCACTTGCGTCGATCCGTTGAATGCAAACGCATTGCCTACGCGGCCAGTCGTGATCGATGGCAGTGCAAGCGCGCCGACGACGGCAAGCGTCCTGTTATTTCCGACCTTGTCGACAGTGCTCGTAGTCGAGGTTTCGTCAAAGTGCCACGCCGACAAACTGTTAGCGTCAATCTTATGGTGCAACCCTCGACCGTTTCTAGGCATCCGCATTATGCACCCCAAGTCAAAGAACGCTGCAAAGATCCGAGGCGATAAATCTCACGCACCTCGGTTTGCGTCAATTCGACAGGCCACCATCCGACGCCGTCGACACTGCCTGCAAACAACCTCGACGATCCGACATCGTCGCTGCGTCCAATCGTTGGCAGTGTCGCGCTCACAAGCGACCCCGGCGCGGTGTCGAGAATTGCCGCAGCGTTTGCGATGCGTTCCCCGTCGACATAGAATGCCCAGCCCGCCGCCGACGATGACCCGTCATAAACCCACGCGACATGATGCCAGCCGTTTGTCAACAAGGCAGCAGACGCCGTCTGTGCGTAGCGCCCTGCTGTTGCTGCAGCGTTTGTGAGGTCGCCTCGAATCGTCGCCGCTGTGCCGCCTGCGTTTGTTGTGATGTCGAGTGACCAGCCTGCAGTGACGCCGACGCGTGTCTTGCCGATGATCGTCGAACGCGTCGCGCCTGCGACCGGCGACGTTGGCAAAATCCACGCGCACGCCGAAAAAGGCAGCGCCTCACTGCGATCGAAGTCTGTCGACGGTGCCAGCGTCACGCCCGCCCCCGCGGCAAACCTTAGCGCCGTTCCGACTTGACCACCTGCCAGCACGACAGGGGCGCCGAGAATGGCCGTCGTGTTGACCGGCGACGCTGTGTCGATAGGGACGCCGGCGCTCGCGTTCTCGGGTGAGGCCATCGTTATGAAAACACTAGGCTTGCGCACGGTGAACGTGGGGATCGCGTCGCGCGGTGTCAGCTCAAACTGAACGGCTCTTGCATTGTTTCGCCAGTAGACGCCAGACGCCCAAACGCTGTCGAAAAACTGAGTCACGTTTTGGTCTGTGTCGCATGACGGTGTGAACGTGCCGACGCGCTCGCAAAAGTCTCCGTCTGCTGTCACGTGCGGCATGTCAGACCATGGGTTGTCGTCGATCTGCCAGGCTGCTGCGGCGATTGCTTGCGCGTCTGACGGCTCTGCGAAAATAAATGACAGCCCATCGACGGCCGCGCACGCTGGCGACGTGCCTTGCCTGATCGTCAATCTGCCGTCGATCACGGAAAACCATGTCGCGTCTAGCGTGTCATCGCGAACGCCGTTCAAAAACAAAGCGCCGTCGCTGCGTGCCTGCCAAAGATTCCAGCTCGCCAGCGTTGTTCCTGACGATCTCCAACACTGCAGAAACCATCGATCGTTAAGCGCCGCCGATGACTCCGCAGGCGAGTTAAAATCCCAGGTAACAAACGATCCACCGCCCGACAAAAGCAGTCTGTTCGCACCAAAGCGCGGGGGTGGCGCGAGATTTGTGATCCCCGTCCCTGAACTACTGAAAGGCCCGCGCCCTCGCGATGTCCACAAGTCGACGTCGAACGATGCGCGATGACCCTGCCCGCTCGTGAGAGCCTCGATAAAGTTTGCCTCGCTAGGCGGAAGTTCTGGCGTCGTGAATTGCCACACGCGACGCACGCGGCGACGGTTGATCGATTGACGGTTTCTCTGTGTCGTGCGATCTGCGTCGATTGTGACGACGTTAAACCCTGCCTGTCCAGCCTTGACTGGAATCGTCACGCCGTTGATTCGCAAAAAACTCATGAACGCCTCACGTTCATCATGCCTTTGGTTGTCAGGTAAACGTTTCTGATCTGCGCGGCTGTTAGAGCAGACCCGAAAAAGCAGGCGTGAGCGTAGGTGCCAGCAAGCGGCGCCGACGACGCGGCAGGGACGGCTACGTCTCCGATGCCAAGTGCTGCGGCTGTGTCTTGAATTGCAGCATAGACGCCCGTCGTCGACAACGTCTGCCCGCATGGTTCGCCGTTGACCATCGTCGTGAGTGTTGGTGTTCCGCTGTTGTTCGCAAACGACACCGCAAGAAAAACCCAAGCGCCGACGGCAACTGCAGGCGCAGACCAAACATAATTTTTGAAGATCGTTCCTGCTGCGTTGCCATATGCGCGGAATGAAACGGCACCGGCTGCCAGCGTCATCGACCATTCACGCAAGGTGCCGTCGTCCTTACCGAGAAACTGCCCAGTTAGCGCCGCAGGTTTTACCCAAATGCACGCCGTGAACGCGCCGGATGCACCGGCCGCAGCGGTGAAAGCTGCGGAGTCTGCTAGGTTGTAGTGCGTTCCGCCGCTCAGCGTGATCGCGCCGTCGATCTCGAGTGCTGGTCCCGCTGCAGTGACAGCGCCCGACCCGATGCGGCTTGCGTTCGCTGTTGCTGAAACGACATCGCGCGCCGTCGACAGATTAGCTGCGCGCGTCTGCGTGTTCAGGGGAAGATAGACAGCAGGCGCCGTCGTCGCGTTTGCCGCGCTCGTCAACGTGCGATCTTCGTCAAGGCCAAACGAAAGATCCACGCCGTTGTTAATCCAGTTCAAGTCTTGCGGGAATGTGCCGCCGTCCGCAGGCTTCGCGCGCGCCGACCGATTCGCGTAGCCGCGTTGCACATAGCTTGCGTTGTCGACGTAGCCACGTGCGACCATTCCTACGGGGTGCTCTAGGATGTCGCCGGACACTTTGACGAAAGGCATTGCCGAATGCGTCTGATCGTTCGCGGAAATTTGGACCGCAATCGAGTTAGGACAAAACCACGGAACCGCCAAAAGCTCGTCATAGAATGACTCCTCAGCGACGTTGGCAAGCGACCTGCCAGACAATGTCAGAACGCCAGAGGCGACGGCGATGCAATTGCCAACGCCTGCAATGCTGTTGACCTCGTCTAAAAACTGTTGCCCGTCGCTGCGCAAAATCAGACGCTTCCAAATAAGCGAAACAGGATCACGACGACGGACAAAAATTGTCCACTCGTCGCCAAGCTGCAGCGACCACGAGGCAGAAGATCCACTGCGCACTACAAGCGCGTCGCCAGACCAGCCCGCACCCATTGCAAGATGGCAGCCCGCGCCAAGGTCTGCATTTGCAGACGTGCTCAGGTTGATCTCTCCGTCGAAATTTCCGACGTGACCAAACCCCATGATCAGATTCATGATCGCGACAGACTCTGCGTTGTCGAGGGTTGAAGTCTCACCAACAAAAGCAAGCCGCCCGTTTCTGCCGCTGTCGCGCATGACTCCGAGGACAGAGCGCGACGTCGAACCCTTGCGCACGATCTTGCGCCTAACGCTTCCATCTTTGATCGGGATTGTGACGCCGTTGATCTTGAGGAATGCCACCCTTTACCTCGACTCGCCGCGACCAAAATAAGGCTGCGCGTCTTTTTTGGTTGATCCCGTGCTGACAAAGTTTCCACGACGTGCGCGCTGATCAAGCGTGCGCGCCAATTCGTCGGCGTTATTCGCGAAGACGTTCAAGTTGTCAACGCGGATCGCTGCCTGCTGATTCGCGCTCAGCGTAGCCGTGGACAGCGATCCATTTCGCGCAGCGGCGGAAGGCTGCGCGCCCGACAAAGCATCGCCAGCGCCGAACCTAAACGCCTCCGCCTTGAAGTCAGACGTTGCGTTGCCGATGGTTTCGCTCAGATTTTGCAGCGCCTCTGCTGCGTTGTTTCCTGAGTCTGCCAGGTTGTTGTTCATTTTTTCTTCAAACGCATCACGCGCGGCTTCTTTCGCAGCCGCCTTTCTTTCGTCGCGTGCGCGCTGCTGCGCTGCCTTGATTCGATCTTTGCCGCCACCAAAAGACTCGGCCGCTGAAATTCCGATCGCCTCGCCTGCCAGCTTTGCGCCACTCTCGACGCTGTTCATTGCATTTTTCCAGGCGTCGTCTGCTGCTTTGCCAAAATTGTTGGCTTGTTTGATGATCGATTTGCCAACGTCCTCGAGGCCGGGGAGCGACTTAACAAAGCTGCCGATTCCCCTGAGTAAAAATTCCAACGCCTTGTTGATTCCGAAAGCCGCGAAGCTAAACGCAGCAGAGAGGAACGAAAGACCAGAGGCAAGGCCTTTGCCGATAAAGTTTAACGTCGTCGTGATCAACCCGAATTCCTCGAGCAAACCGATCAACGCAATAACAGGAAGACCAAGCGCGATCAAGATAGGCAGCAGAGGTGCGATTGCAGAGAGCAGTGATTTAATCACCGGACCAAGCGCCTTGAGAATTGGTTGGATCGCGCTGCGCATGATGCTGATAAACGGTGCCAGCGTTTGCGCCAGAAGCCCGAGGATCGGAGCGATTGCCCCGATGATTCCGCCGACAGCGCCTGCAAGCGACGAGACATTTTTACCGACCTCGTTAAACACCGGTTTGAGCGAGACGAAAATTTTTCCAAGAGATCCAAGCAAAGATCCCAGCGCACGCTTGACGCCAGAGGCCAACCCGTCAAGCGCGCCGCTCACCGTCGCTGCATTGCCTGCGAGCTCGCCAAGCGCCGATCCAACCTGCCCGCCAATCTGCGGAGGCAGACCAATGCTGGCGCCTGCGATTGCGCCTGCTGCTCCACCTGCTGCAGCACCAATGGCGCCAGCCTGAAGATCAACCTTCTGCCCTTTTTGCGGAATCTGCCCGACGACAGTCGAGACAGATCCGAGGATCGAAACAGCAGCCTGCGAAATTTCATTCGCTGCAAACTCAAAAGACTCCTGCAGCTTCAAAGCTGCATTTGCTGCGAGCTCGTCAGCTCTTACGGTTTCCGCTGCTGCGCGTGCGCGAATCTCTGCGCTCTCTTTTTCGCGTGCTGCAATCTCAGGGATCAAGTCTGTATAGTCGCTCAGGCCAGCCCCGCTATTTCGCTCAGCGATCGCCTTCGATGCGTCAACAGAAGCACCGGTGAGCGTTCCAAGCGCACCGTTTGCGCGCTCGATCAGCGAGCCAAATTTCTCAGCGCCTGCGTTGCTTGAAAGAATTTTTTCAAGCTCAAGTTTGAGTGAAATTCCGACTTGCTTTTTGTCTCTCTCGCTGATCCCGTTCTTGCCTGTTGCTTTTGATTTTTTATTGAGGTCGTCGATCGCGTCTCGCGCGCGTTGATATGCAGCTTCAATCTGCCCAGCGCCGGCGCCGTCCTCCACCTCCGCGCGCGCCTGTGCGAACCTGTTGCGCAAGTCTCTCTGCGCGGTGGCAAGCTCAAGAGATGCTTTCGCCATTGCCTCTGCAGCTTCTTTTGAAAGCTGCAATTTTTCCGCTGTCCTCTTGCTTTCGTCGCCGAGTCTTTTCGCTTCGTCGGCGGCGGATTTTGCTGCGGCTTGGTTCGCTTCAAACGCTTGCGCCGCGCGCGTGCTCGATCTTGACTCTGCACCGATCGCGATGTTTTCGCCGAATTGCTTCAGCCCTGGGATGGCTGCGATCAACTGCCCGACGCCGGCCGTCAGTCCACCAAAGAAATTTTCGACGGTGTCTTTTGCCGACGTTGCGCCGCTGCCAATGTCCCTGATCGCAATCGCAATCGCGTCGAGAGGCCCGACGTTTTTCGACATGTCATTGCCAGAGAACACGCCAAAGAAAAGTTCGCCGACTTTGTATGCCGATGCAAACGCGATCGCCAATGCGGCAACAGGCAAGGCAATTGCTGACACCGTCGTGCCGAAAATCCCAAGCGCCGAATTCGCTGCAAGAAAAGCTGCCGTCGTTGCAACAGTGATCGATCCAAGGATCTTGATCTCATCTGGCAAGGCGATGACGGCGCGCAATAAATCGGTGATCGCATTTGCAACTGCAATGGCAGCAGGCTTCAACACGTCGCCAAGCTGCGCAGCGAGTTGCTCCGTCGTCGCCGTCGCGCGACCTACTGCGCCTTCATAGGTGTTTAGCTCGTCAGCGGCCTGCCCGTTCAACTTGGTCGCCTGCCTCTGGATTGCCGACGCCGTCACCAATGCTTTTTGTTGGTCTGTCAGCGCCGACACTGTCGCGCCAAGGCCAAGCCGCAGCGACTCTTGTGAAAGTGTTTCCTCGCTGACGCTGATTCCAAACTGCTGCAGCGCCTTGACGCTACCACGCAAGCCAGCCTGCAATTTCGATGTTGCTTCCTCGACGGAGATATCGGCGAACGAGGCAGAGATATTTGCGGCAATCGTCGAGAAATCTTGCGTGAGCTTTGCAACCTGCGAGTCGTCGAATCCAAAAGACTGAAACACGCTGCCGAACTTGATCGCAACTTTTGAAAGCTCGCTCTCTGCGATGCCGAAAGAGTTCACGGAATCTTTTACAAACGCTGCGATCTGTGGAGCACCGGCGCCGAACGTGCGCGCGATGTCGCCGCGAAACTCAGCGAGCGAATCTGAGACTTCCAAAAACTTTTGAGTCAGTGCACCGAACCCGATGGCAGCGATGCCGGCCGTAAACCCCGACGTAGCTTTTTCGGCGTCCTTAAATCCAGAGATTAACCCAGACGCATTCGCCGTGATCGTTGCCCTGAGTGTGCCTACGTCGATTCCGCCTGCCATTAGGTTTCACCTTTTTTCTGCACGACGAGGCGCGCCTTTGCTGCGCGCTCTCGAAGCTGGTCGACGATCGCCTTTGCTCTTGCGCCTTCTGCGCTGAGCCCCTGTCCTTGTGCTTTGATCTCGCCTGACATTTGACGGAAAAGGGATTCGTTTTCGTCTGCAATCTTTCGCGCGCTTTTTTTCTGCGGCTTCAATCCTAGCAGCTTGTCGATCGACTGTGGATTTTTTGCACCGCCGATCGCTTGCGCATGACGGACGCGCCAAGCCGCGCGCGTCCATTCGTTGCGCTCGATCTCTGCGTAGCATTCGCAGCAGCTTGCGATCTCCCCCATCGTCATATCCCAAAACTCCCAAGGTTTGATCCCGACGGCGATGCAAGCCGTCATGAGCTTAGGCCAGTCCGTCAGCTCGTCGCTGCTGCCTCTGCGAGAAAGCTGGCGAGTTGATCCGCCTGCGTCTTTGGTGCCTCGACGATCTCGACTGGAGGTGGCGTCGTCGCCGTCGGCGTCGTCGTCGTCACCGTCGATTTTTTTTCAATCACGCCAGGCGCGCCGCTGCCGATTGCCTTGAAAAGTTTTTGGCTGAGCGTGATAAAATTTTCAGAGTTCTCCTCGGGTGGATCTTGTTGCGAAAGCCCGTCGATCCATTCGTTGATCTTTTCCTCGTCGATTGTTGGATCTTTAAGGTAGACGAAACCACACTCGAGGAAACGGGAAATTTCCTCGAATCCAATTTGATCGGGGTTGGCTAGGACGCGCTCAAAGCTTTTTCCAGTCAGCCGTTGAAACTGACGCGCAGCCGCAGCACGCATCACAATTTTGCGCGCCTTGCCGCCAAGAAAAACAGTCGCCTCGCCTCTCATCAATTCCTGCATTGTGTCTCCTTTTTATGGCGCCAAAAAAGACGCCCGCCGATTTGACTCGACGGGCGAAACCTAACACAACCCCGGAAGGAAAGAAACCAAAGCAGGCTAGGGAGTCAAGCTATTGCACGCCGAAAGCAAATTGATTCATGACGAGGGTTGCAGTGAATTCTGCATTGTCCTCGTTAGGCATTGAAAAAGATTCCGACGTTGCAAAGGTGCGGCCGATGATCTCTTGCGCGCCTGCCTCGGTTTTGTTGCGCCAGCGGCAAGCGTAGTCCGTGCCATTGATCATCGCCGTGGTAATGATCCGTTGGCCGGCGTCTCCGTCGTCATACAGCGCGCTCAGATCGATCGACGCGCTGCGGAATGTTTGGTGCTGCTGTCGGATTCCATTTGAGTCGTGAGTCGTGCAGTCGCTCGTCTCAATTGAGAACGAGATCGTAGCGTCGACAAGGTTGCCGATCTTGGTCCAATTAAGCATGTCCGTCGACAGTTCAATTGTGCCATACCGGCCGAGTAAACAAGTTGCCATGAGTGACCTCCGTGTGTGTGGCTAGAAGCTGCCAGGGTTAGAGGGGCAGCGTCCGGAAGGCGCTCAGGAATGTGGTCACGGCACCTGCAAGATCGACGTTCATCTTTGTGCCATTGCCTTGGTTCCAGTGTTGCTGACGGAATGGGCCAGCGACAGTGACAGAGTTCTGTGTCGCAGAATTGTAGGTCGGGATGGTGACGGTGATGTCGCCCAAACGGCCGTACTCGTCGGGGACAGAAACGATCGTCGCCGACGTTGCGCCTGCCACTGTGTTTTGAAACAGCAGAAAAGTGCGGCCATCGTTGATCATTTCGTGATCGTTGGTGGCGTCTGCTGCGACGGTCGTCAAGGTAACAGCGCCGCCGACGCCGCCGCTGAAAGACGGGATCAAGGTGACAGGAATATTTGTACGTGGCATGTGTGTGCTCCAGTTTTGGGACACACGACGTCGACGGTCTGTGTCCCTGTTGCATATGCAAAAGGGTTACAGCCGTCGATCAAGTCTTGCCGGATCTCGGTATCTCTATGCTACCCGACGGCGGCACTATCGCGCAAGCTAGGGTGCCGCACGAAAGCGACGATTCTTTTGTCGGCGACGCGATGCCTGTCGGGCTTTACGCCGTTGCCTTCGTTGCCCTCGATCGTGTCGATCATTGGCACTGCGACGCCGTCCGCCGTGACGTCCATGAAAACATTGTTCACAATGCCAACGTGCCACCCATCGCCGGCGTCGCTGTTGCCTCGTGAATTGAAGATCACGAGGTCGCTACGCTGTGGCTTGTCGACGATCAATCCTGCGGCTTTCGCTTTCTCCCACATCGTCTTGACGCGTGCGATCGGATTGTGCTGCGCCAACGTCGGCGCGATGTGGCCGGGGAAAAAATATCCCAGCACGCTAAAGCACCACAAAGCGAAGTGCATGCACCATGGCTCCTTGCGTCCACCCATGTAGCGCGTCGAAGGCTCGCCGTCGTTTCTCCCTGTAGCCTCTTTGATCCCAAGCTGGGAAACAGCGACGTCTGCGGGTGTGATCACTTTGGTGCCTTTTCGTTGATCGCGTCGACCTCGTCTGCCGGTCGGTTCATCATGTCGATCGCAGAGCGCGCTAGGCTTACGGCGTAGGCTGCCACTTGATCGTTGCTTGGCATGCGGCTGTGTTTGTTCTGCGCGAGTTTATGCGCAGCCGTCATCGATCGCCCGACGAGATCGACAAAGTGAGCGGCTGCCTTGTCGTCGCCAAGCGCGCGCGCTCGAGCCCACGCGGTAAAGGCGCGGATGTCGTTTGGCCTTGGCGGCATTGCGGCGCGATCGTTTGCGAAGTTGTCGAGGATGTCGGCGACAGCGAGGACGTCGGCGGCTTGAATCTCTGCGGGATTGTTCACTACTGCACCCTCACAATTCGACCAGGAATAACAATCGTTGCCGGATATTGATAGATCGCGCGAAGCACTCGATCGCTGTCCGTGTAGGAAATTGAAAAAGACATATCCCCCATCGGCTCGCCTGCTTCTGTCCAAAGCTTCGGGACACCATAGGCCATCGGCTCGTCAAAATAAATGCTGTCTCCTGCGATCATGCCTCGAATATCGATCACAGAATAGCGACTCGCTGACTGGATTATGTCGTCAAGGGATTCACCGAAAGCTTGATTCACCACGCCAGGAACCGCTGTCGCATTCCCGCGCAGCCATGGCAGAGACGCTCCAGGCGTGCACCGCTGCAGGGTTGCGTTGATCGTGAAGACAGGGCGCCCTTCTGCGTTGACTCCTGCCCTGTTGTATCCTGAGCCAGTCACGACGCAATTCTCGAAAGAGCCAAAGACAGCATAGGACAAAAGGTTGGCGACTCGATCTGCGATCAGCTCCGCCTGATATGGGTTGTCCCTGTTGCCTTCGATGCGAACAAACAAGCCAGGACGATCCATGCGAGTTCTGCCACCGCCGTCGACAATCGGCGTCGACGGCAAGCCAGCTACGTTCGCGAGAACGATCCGAGGCAGCACATCGTTTTGCCTGACAGGCTTTACGCCGTCGCCGACGAAAACCGTCACGAGGCCAAAGGGGATGTCTAGCATCTTCGACGTCAAATAGGCTGCAGCTTCATCGGCAGGTGTGCTCATGACTAGCCCGCCTTCACTTGGCTTTTGACGTAGTCAGCCATTCGCTTCGCCATGCCGTTAATGTTTTCCCTGAGTGGCTGCTCAAGAAATTTTGATTGCGTGCCAGGCGCATGAAAGTTTGTGCCTGCTGGCGCCTCGTGAACATAGACCGCGTACTCTGTCGGGTACGTGATCACAAACGTGCCATCTGCGTTGTCCTCGGTTGCTTGCACCGTCGCAGTCCCGCGCAGGTTGTTTGTGTCGACGGGCGTTAGCACCTGAGACTTGTTAAAGACGCTGTAGCCCTCGCGAAAGACGGCGCGATTCATTGCAGCGGGGTAGAGCTCTTGATATTTTTTCAGCTCTGCTTTTAGTTTTTGCCCGCCTGTCAGCGTGGCTTTGAATTTGATCGGGGCGCCCATTAGAACCACACCTCGAAGTGCCCGCCGCCGCCGCTCATTTTTCGCGCGTTGCCGACGAGGACAGGCGATCGCGCATTAACGTCTGTAAATTCATAATTGACAGGGAAAACCCTTGGTGCATCATTGCTCACAAACGGAGCGAGCCAAACGCGATCGCCGTCTTTGATCGTCGTCGTCGTCGCGATCACGGTATTTACTTTTCTCGATGTGCCATCTGCTGCTCGAACGGTGCTGATTTTTTCTTCGATGCGCGCACGCGAAATCACCGGGTCCGCGTAGTTTTGAAATGAATGCAAGTCGTCAGGGCCGCTGCTCTGCAGAACCCCAACCGCAATCTCGTCGACCATGTAACGCACGATAGACAATGACTAAACCTTGTAGACGAGCGTGACGCTAACGCCGCGCTGCTGATCTTGGCGAGTGTAAATAGTGTTCACTGCGTCGATGTCATCGTGTCTTTTTGTTGGCATCTCGAGGCCATCGTTGATCATGTCAGAGAGCACAAGCGCAACTTGATCATCTGGTGCGTCGATCGGGCGCACCTCGAGGTGATCGAAAATCTCCTGCCACTCTTTGTCAAACGTCGACAGTAGGTGATCTCGTCGGTATTTTTCAAACGGCGGTGGGTTATTTTTTTCCATGTGTCACCTTCTTGTTGATCAACGTGATCATGCGTTTCTTGATCGACACTACCTCAAGCTCCACAATCGTCAACCTTCCGATCAGTTTCGCCCATTCGTCGTCAGCGACATCTGATCCAATAGACGTGCGATCTGCTAGCGTCTTGGTTCCACGCGTGCTCACGACTCCACGTCAGCTTCAGCCGTCGACGTCGACCGACTATTCACGCGCACGACAGCTTGAACGACGCGATCTAGCTTGTCTTCCATTCGTCTCATTCGATCGTCGATCTTGTCATTGTTTTTCTCGAGGCGATCGAAGTTCATTTGAAAGCCGTCGACGCGCGTTTCAACGCGAACAACTTTTCTAACCGTCTCATTTGACTGACCCTCGACGATGTCAATGCGGCCATGCACAGACGACACGCGCTCAGCGGCACGCCCCCACGCCGTTGCGGCGCCGACGATGGCGAGTAAGAAAGAAAGCGTCACACCCAAAAGAGCGAGGAACCAAGTTGGCGGCATGCATAAACCTCATCCCGTTGGCATTTTTATTTGTCGACGGATCCGGCGAGCTCTGCTCTGGCTTTGATCGCATTGTAGACCTGAGCGTGCATGCTCACATCAGCTTGCTTATCAAATGGAATATCACTGAAGCGGAGCTCGTCAACAGGCGGCAACCCAAGGCTGAACGCATCCTGATCGCGATACGCGCGGATGATCACAAAAAGAAATCCGCTGTCCTCTTTCCCTGATTGATAGATCACATGCTCAACGCGCCAGTATGCGTCGGCGACAGAGAGCCCAGATTGTGTCACAAAAGATTTTTCCAATGCCATGATTTTCTCCTACTAAGTCAAAGTCCAAGTGCCGTTCGGCGCGCCGACAGCGTGCCACTCTGTTGCTGAAACTTTCTCGATTGTGAGTGTTGATCCCTGAGCTGTGTTTGTCGCTGTTCGGGCAGCTCCTGTAACAGCAGCGGCAATACGGATCGACTCACCTGCACCAGCGACGACGTCCCAGCCGTTTGCGTTCGTGCACATAAACTGCAGCACCGTGCCGATGGAAAGACCAGCGGCGACGTTGGCGACAATCTTCGCACCGGCGCCGGTGTTGGTATACACCTGAAAACTTCCGCTTCCTGCGTTGATCGTGATCGGTCCAGAGGTGTTGTTTCCGTAAACCTTGCGCAGATAAGTTGGGCGCTGCAGATCGATGTACGCCGAAACAATGCGCATCGCCTCAGAGCCTGCGATCACTGCTGCCAGCGTGCCGGCCGCTGGCCTGAAAAGCCCAGTCGTCGACTCACCCACTGCGAGACCAGGAGCGCCAGCGGTGCCGGCGCCAGACTGCACCGACCCAGCAGCGACTAGCGAGCCAGTCGTGCCAAGCGTGAGGATCTTTGTCGCGTTGTCCCATGTGAGGTCTGACGAGTTTCCGAGTGCATTTGCGCCGGTATAAAAGGGAATTCGGTTGGCAGATGATGCAACATGCGTTGGCGTAATTTTGTAAGATTCGTCACCAAACAGGGCCGTCGTCGCGCCAGGCGATCCGCTGCCAAGCTGTGCAGGAAAAACTCTCGTGCTCGTGTTAAGTGATGCGACTCCGCTCGCCGCTGCTTTTTGCGTGAGAGGGATTGCAGCGTTTGCCGTGACAGCCGCAGCAGCAGCCGCCGCAGCGGCAGCAACTACGTCGCCGTCGAGCTCTGCGATCGCAGCTTGAACCGTCACAGCGGAGACCGTGCCCGCGGGGACGTTGGTGATGTTGGCTGCGGTGTAGTCACCATTCGCGGCGACGACGGCGCCAGTCCGCGCAAAGACAGAAGACACTGCACCGCCGCCGTCGCCAGCCAATTCGTCGTCGACCTTCGTCGTGTCTTTTGCTGCATACCAAGATTGCCGAAAAGATGTTGCCATGATTTTGCTCCTATGCCTGTGCTAAAACTTGGTAGCGCGCGAGCGCGTGCTGCAGTGGCGCGGGGATCGACATTCCGATCCCGACGTAGCCGACGCCGAATCCAGGTGTCGACTCAGATGCGCTGTCATATGTGACAGAGTGCGACATGAGTGACTCTGATTTAACCTCGCCGCTCGCGCCTCCGCCGATCTGGCTGTAGGCCGACGCAGCACCCTTGATCACAGCAAGCCTGATCAATCCAGGCAGCATGACGACGTTAGACGGCAGGCCAGTTTGACCAGGCAGACCCCACCCGCCTGCGTATGTGACGCGGCATCGTTCAAACTCTGTGCCTGGCATCTGCTGCGCGTTGATCCACGGTGACGCCAATCCAGAGTAGCGAGCGGCATGCTCGAGGTAGATGATCCCCGTTCGTCCTTCGTCGTCGATGTTCGCACAAGAGATGTCAGCCCAAAGCGTCTGCGTTACACCTCGATCATAGGAGACTGACGTGACGGAGTAGATCGGAAGTCGATTCAAAATAATGCGCGGCGATGTGCCATATCCTCGGATAGGCTGCACGATCGCCGCGTTGTAGCCAAGGTATCGGCCACGTCCGATGTATGATGAAACGGCGTCACTGTACGTCGTGATCAATTCCTCGATCATGGCGATCTGTGATGGCGACGGCGCTGCAATCCCAAGCTCAGACGCGACGTCGCTGACTGTCGCTAAAGCGATGTCAACATTTAACGTCACGTCCAAGCCGTTCTGCTGTCTCTGCGACAGCGGTTAGATTTTCTGACTACTGACGTGGTTGAGTCGAGATCGCTTGCATCACTGGCGCCCTGTACGACGACTTGGCAGCCTCGTGATCCACTTGGTACGGAGTCCCGATCTCTGCTTTGTAGAGCTCGTCTGCGATCAGCTTTGGAAAGCCGGCGCGTTCGCCTGCTTTGTAGCCTTCGTAGTTTTTCAAAAACTCGACGCCGTGCAAAAGATTTTGTGGCGTCGACACTTCGATCGCTGCCTGTTGTTTTGTTTCTGCCATTTTGTTTTTCCTTTTTCGAACAGAGAAAAACGGCGCGCTCATCACGCGCCGTCGACCAGCAAAACTACAGCGAGTAGTTAGGTTGGAAGTCAGTCGAGCCGTAGGCTGGCGCGTACTGTGGTTGAGCCACGCCGCCGCCTGCGATGCCGACAAGCTGCATGCTGCCTGCTGCGGTGCCAGTCAAGTCGATCGCGCCCTTGATGCGAACGTAGCGACGGCATGAGCTAGCCTTAAAGTCATAGCGCTTCACAGTGACCAAGCCAACGCCAACGGGTGCGCCGACGACAACGGTGATCGCCGCTGCAGGTTGAACCGATGAGGCAGCGGTTGCCCATGACGAGTTGTCGGCGGAGTCCTCGACGACGAGCGACATGATCGCCGTGTCAGCGCCTGCGAAAACAGAAGGCGTGAAGCCGAACAGAACCGAAATGCTTTCGGTGCTTTGACCACCGGGAGGGGCGAGATCAAACGCCGTCGACGTTTGCGCGACGGTGTCGACGACAGCAGCAGTGCTGAAGTGAAAAACCTGAAACAGAGCACCAAAGTTTTTGTGATTTGCAATACCACCAAGCATGATTTACCTCGTGAAGTTTTTTTGAAAGAGAGAAAAACGGGGCGAGCAAGTCGCCCCGTGCGCAGCGGCTAGTACCAATCGACCGTCGTCAAGACGCTGATCGAGGAACCCTGGCGAAGATCCATGATGTCGTGCGCCATGATGGCGCTGATCAACGTGAAATCCTCCTGCATGCCGTGGTGATGCGTGCTACCCAGGAGGTAGCTTGCGTCTCCGCTCGATGCGATGCGAAGATCCACGCCTTGACCGACGACGATCTGCGACATGTCGGCGAGGATGATCTCGCTCTCATCTGCAGGGCCGCCGAGGTTCACGGGGATCGACGTCGTGTCATACACGGGGTAGCCAAGCAACATTGGCTGCGGCAAGTTCAACGACGAGTAGCGCTCGATCCCGAGTGCGTTTTGCAGTGCTTGCAAAAAGCCCAAGGTGCGAGGCGACATGAACCATGCTGGTTTGATCATCGGAATGTTGAGCAAGCGAAGGTTTGTCTTCATCTTGTTCAGGTCTGCTGAGATCGTGTCGATCGTCGACAGGCCACCCGACAAGGTGCGCGCGTTCACGTTCGCGGAGATCGCGAGGTAACGCAGACCCTTTGGCGAGTCCTCGCTGCCAGTGCCGCGCAGGAAGGCTTGATCCATTTTGGTCGACATGGCTTGAACCATATCGTCACGGACAAACGCGTCTGCGCCGGCGCCGGCGTAGTCAAGGAAGTCATTGCAGATCGGCACCAACGTGTGCAGCTTTTTGCTGACAAGTTTTTGACGGGCAAACTTCTGCGACGATGGCACAACCGCTTGGCAGTCGCCGACGTAGTAAGAGATTGCCGAAACCGTTTGCAGGTTGAATGACCAGTTGCCCGACGGCATTGGCAGCACGCGCGGACCAGCGAGCATGACAACCGAACGCGGGCGCAGAAGCTCGATGATCTCGTCGCTGACAGGCTCAGGAATCAGAAAGCCACCGCTGACGGCGTCATATGCCTCGAGTGCCTTGGTCGCAAAGCCGCTGCCATCTTTGTCGAGTTTCTTTGCAGCATTCGCGAGAGTGCTGTGATCTTTCTTTGCGATCGCAGCAGCGCGCATGAAACGTGCAGCGCCTTCGCCTTTGCCGTTGTATTGGTCATACGCTGCGGCGCCGGTTTTCTTTTTGCTGTTCGCGAGTTTGTCGACGAGGCGATCGCCTTCGACTTCGCCAGCCTTGGTCATCGCTTTTGCGATGGCGTCGCCGACCAATTTTTCGGCAAGCGCGGTGATCTTTTCCTCAAGTGCAATTTGTGCTGCGTCCATTTTCAAAGCTCCCTGTTTTCTGCTGTAGGTTGACCAACGGCTACCGCGCCGAAAGTCTTTTTGTGACGATGGCATCTAAGGCCTTGATAGCCTCAGCATCTAAGTTGATGTCGGTAGACGTCGGGTCGGCGGCTTTCGCAGCGTCAACACCCTCGTTGACTCCAACGGTATCAGACGGCGGCACTATCGCGCAACCGTCGGCCGGATTGCTTTCGGCTGCAACAGCTTCTGCCGGTGTCTCTGGCGCCTGTGCGTCGACGGCTGCGGCATCGGCGAGCGCGGCTGCGATCTCCGACTGCGCCTCGACTGACGCGGCCTCGATCTTGTCCTCGTCCTCGACGTCGATCTTGCTCGCTTCGATCGCATCCTCGACAAGTTCAGGCGTTGCCTTTGCGAGCAGCGAGAACGCGCGTTGCCAGTGAGTCACAGTGACGCCGTCGTCTGACGGCTCACCTGCAAGTTTGCGTGCGACGCTCTCTGCTGCAGCCTTGCGCTTCGCTGATCGTGCCTCTTTCATGGCAGACTTGACCGCAGGCAAAATGCCGATCGCGCTGAAAGCTGTCTTCGTGTTGAGCAACTTCCAAGCCGCCTCGAGATCCGCACGAGGGACGCCGACTAGGCCAAGCTCGTCGAGTTGCTTTGTGATCTCGGAAAACAGTGGAGCAGTGTCGATGCCGAGTGACTTCGCCGCAGCGAGCGCGCTGCGATTGCTGCCAATGTTGACCGCTGAGAACTCCAAAAGCTCCCAGGATTCCCACGTGATCCCGCCCGTCGGGATTCCTTTTGCGTCGACAATCAAAGATCCATCGCCCATAAATCCGATCGAGAACGCGCGCAGAATTTTGTTCGCGTACATCTGGCCGATGCTGTGCGCGAATGGGTTTAGCTCTTGCGAAGTGTAAGCAGCGAGCGCGCGGATCTGGTTTCCTGCCAGCGTTGGTAGTAGGCCGTTTCCGATCGCAGGCTTGTCATCGCTGTCGTGACCCCAAAGCATGACAGGGTTGCGTTTGTATTCCTCGAGGTTGCCAGCGGCAACGGGGACAATGTCGCCGTGGCGATCTTCCTCCTCTTGAGAAATGACGACGGGCATGATCGTTCCGAACTTGCGGAAAATATCTTCATCAATGTCTTGATCTTTGACCTCGTTTTCGGTCATGAATTTTCGCACGCCGTCCATATCTTTGATGACGGTGCCGACTTTGGTGCGGATCTCTTTTGCCCACTTCGCCGTCACAGGCTGCTTTGTTTCGAGCATTGATTTTCGCGCGTCGTCGAATGCTTTCGCAGTCGTGATGATCTTCATGGTCATGGCTACTCCAACAAAGCAAAGACGCTTTGCATCTGTTTTTTGAGGTTGGCGTTAATGTCGACGAGCAATTGCGTCTCGTGATATTTAACATCGCGGCTAAATGACTTGTGCACCTTGAGTGCAATCGATGTGTTGTTGCCAACAGTGAAAGATTTTTCGTCGCCGTCGAGGACAGGCAGCGACGTGCATCGGCAATTGATGTCTTGCTGTGGGTCGCCGGAATTGCATGGGCAATCCATCTCGACGCCGTCGATCTCGAAATTGCCGTCGAGTGGAACGACTGTGCCGGTGTAGCTCAGATGCGATTCACGGTTGCGTCCGTCGTCGCCGACCGACAGCCAGCCTTTGCCGACAACGAGGCCAGGCGCTTGCTGTGAGAACGCGTCGAGGCGGGCGACGTTGGACGCGCGCAGGGTTTCCGTGCGAGCGATGGTGCGCGCACGTGCTGAGATCGCACGAGCGTTCGCGGCTGTTGCATCGGGACCAAAGCCAAACGCCCCGCGCACGCGCGCCTTGAGATCGGGGATCGACTCGCCCTCAAGGTAGCCTTCTGTGAGCTGAATCTGGATCAGCTCTGCGGTGTGCTCGTCGATCTCTTTGATCTTCGATGACGAGTTATTTCGCAGGTAGTTTGCCGTCGACGACTTCCAATCGAACGGCGTTGGAAGTGTGCTCTCTTTGACTGCTGCCTGACCCATCGCCTTGATCGTTTTTTTAGCAGCAGGCTCGATCACTTTCGAGGATGCGTTTTTTTTCAGCGCGGCTTTGATCGACTTCTCTGACGGCGCTGCGGATTTGATCACGGTTGCTTTTGTCGTGCGCGGAGGCAGAGACTTTGCAGCCTCCGTCGCCACTGCCGTGTCACCTGCGATCGTGGCTGCTGTCGACGCTGCCTCTGCTGCGAACGCTGCAGGGTTGAACGATGACACCGGCGCAAAGACAGCGGTGTTGAGGACGTAGTTTTCGCCGTCCTCGGTTGGCGTCTCGCCTGCGAGTCGGCGCCAATCGTTGATCTTGAACGCCGACGGCTGCGACTTCATCACGTCAAGCTTGAAAGTTTTCGATTCAGGGACAGGGTTATTCGCTTCGATGACGACGACGCTGCCTTGAAACTGCCCCTGTATTTTTACATTGACCGCAGACTGCAACAAATCAAGCAACGGCTGCACGACAAACTCAGCCATGATCTCTCGACCGGCTTCGATTGTAGATCGATTGCTGTTGACGACGTGACCAACGATCTCAGGAGGAATGCCGATCGTCTCACGCACTAGAGTCGCTTCATACTCGCGAACGTGAATGATTCCTTCGTCGTCGAATTCGTCCTCGAGGCGCGTCGCTGTCAGCTTACCGTTTGTCCAGTGCACGCGGTTGTTATTCGCAGGGCCTAGATTTTTTTCGCGGAAGCCTTGCGCCGCAAGCTCTGTTGCTTCTTTTCCTGCGTTCTCGAGGGAGAAAATGTAGCTAGGCGTGCAGTGATTTAGAAACCACGCCTTCAGATGCTTCGCCGCAAACTCGTCTGTGTCGAGCTCGTCTCCGAGTGCAGCCGCAACGCCCGTGCCTCGGCCGTATGGGTTGACAGGATTCGGATCACGAACCCAGATCATGTCGCCAGCTTTGACGTCGACAGAGGCAGGCGCGCCGGGCATGCGCACCTCGAATGAATCACCCGCCATGTCAGGCGTCGAGATAACCCAAGTCGGCGGAATAACCCAAAGCTCCGCAGGACGCCCGCGCTTGTCGCGCTCGATCGAAATGAACGCCTCGCCGATCAAGAGCAAGTGAGCGAAGATCATCTTGCGTTGTTCGCTGCCTGAGAGTTTTGGGTTTGGCGCATCCCAAAGCTTCTGAAATTCATGCGAGGGATCTGCAATTTTCTCGAGGCCGTTTGCGCTGACTCGCTTCACCTGCCAATGGACAGCGGCGGCGATGCCTGCGGTTTTCCCGACGACGCTGCGAATGTGCGGCAGGCGAGAATAGGAAAGCAGCAGCTCAGGACTACCACGACGAGGAGCCTCGCTGCGCCTCACCATTCCAACGACGTTTTGCAGGACGCGACCTAGCTCGTCGTCGACGGCGCGCGTCTCGACGAGGTCAAACGTCGCCGACGCCATAGGCATGAGCTGCGGGATTTTCACCGCAGGAGTTAGCCAATCGCTAAGCTTGTTTAGAATGCCCACGCGCGCAGCGTATCGCGTCGCTGCCATTCTGGCAAATGTCTTTGCCAGCTTGGCACAGTTTAGCGATGTCCGACGGGGACACCCCACCATTTCGCGCGGTCATTATCTGCCATGCCGCAGAGCGTGCCATAGCTCAGGCCGAGGACAGTAGCGAGCGGACGCAAGTCAACGATCGCAGGATGCGGCGGAGGCGCGTTGTTTCGCAGGATGCTGTCTGCGCGATGCAAGGTGATCCCCGTGTGAGACGCAAGAGACTCTGCGTCGATCTTTCTTTCAGTCAGCATAGCGGCGATGCTGCCAGCGTAGCGGGTCGGCTCTTTTGTCTTTGTCACTTCGTCACCTTGGCGAGTGCGGCCGTCAATTGTTCCGCGATGTCTTCAAGCATCGCGGCCGGGTGGCTGTCGCCTATGTCGGCGTGCGCTCTTTGGTTTGCCCGTGTCTCATCGCGAATCCGTTCAACGTCTACGCAAAGCTCAAGCAGTTTTTCGATCGCAGGCTTGCGAGGTTCAACGTCGCTGTTGCCTTGTGCGCATGCCGCTGCCTTGTCATTCATCTCTAGCAAGCTAACCTCCACGATGACACTTTGCCATTTGCGTCGACAGCATGTATGCCGCGCGCGCTAAATCTTTTTTTGACGCTGTGCCCTGTGCTCCGCGCAGCAGCGCGACGACGGCAAACATTGACGCATCATAAAGCCTTGACGCATCGGCGAAACAAATGTTTCGGGGTGCGCGCTCAGCATTCATATCAAGCAAGCAAGCTGCCATGCCTGCTGCATGTTTGCTTGTCGCCTCATCATTTCGATCCACCATTGGATTCCCCCGATAGACGCTGCAGCTTTTTGCGCTGTCGCGATTGCTTGTTAAGTTCTCGCTCTCGCTGCCGGCGTTCTGCTGTTTTTTCTTTCGAGGTCAAGCGCCTGTCCTCGGTTGCCTCTGACTGTCGCGCCTCTATCTCAGCGAGCAACAAACCTGCTGCAGCGCGCGCCTTATCCCAAAGCTCAGGGGCAGGTTTGTCGCATGTGTATGCGACTAGCTCGCCCTTGTAGGATTCATAGCGGTTCTGACTTTTAGGTGCGTGATCTTTCGGGGCGTCGTCGTCAAAAAATAGGCAGGCTATTTCGTCGCGCATTCGAGGGGACGGCGTCATTGATCAAACTCCGCGCCTACAGGTGATCGATCGTCATCGGGTGCTGTCTCTTGTGTTTGATTCATGGCGCGCAACATAGCACAAGACCTAAAAAAAAACACCACTGAATCGACGGGGTCATGCCTTTGTAACGTAGCCGCTTTTGACTTTGATCCCCGCGCGCCTCACGACGACGGGCAGAACGTCGAGGCGCTGGCACAATGCGTCAAATATTTTTTGCAGCTCGTCGATCCGCTTCTGCGTTGCAAACGCATCGATCACGACGTGCCGCACGGCAAGGGACTGATCGACAAAGATCCCACCTTCCTCGAGTGCAGCAGCGTCAATGATGGCGCTAGGGCTTTTCGTGAGGACAATGCGCGCAGCGTTGCGCATTGCCGCCATGTCGGCGTCTTCTGCTTTGCTCATCGCGGCAGCTCCGTGATCGTGATCGTGAGTGAGGGTGCGCCGTCGGTCCAACGCTTGACAACACCGCCGCCGCCGCAGACCTGCGCGTCGTCGTGGTACGCGACACCGTTCAGCGCGTCGCGCACCAGCTTGCCGATGTTGTCGTCGTCGGGTTTCTGCAGGTGCCAGCGATTGCCGCTCATGCGCTGCGAAATTTCTTCTTTGTCTGCAGCCTTGCTACTCGCTGCCATTTTTTCAGGCAACGCGAACAGCGCGAGGCATTGCATATTGACGGCGCCGTCTATCACCTCGACGCCCGCTGCACGTGCTGCGCGTCTCACCATGCGCTGCGCTGCGGCTGTTTCCTTCTGTGTGAAATAGGTGGCGCCGCTGCGTCCTGCGCGTTGCCAGCCCATGGGCTTACCGTCGACGCGGAATGTCCACGCGCGCAACCCGTCGACGTTGGTGATCTCGTCATCTTTGAAGTCATCCATTGCTTTCCTCGCCGGTGTCTTCTATCTCAGCCACGATGCGTCGTCTATAAATCTCGCCGCAGTTTTCGTTCACGTCGCAGCCTGCGAAGATGCGGCCGAGTTTTGTGGCAGCTACACCCGTCGACCCTGAGCCTGCAAATGGATCGATCACGATGTCGCCTGCGTCGCTGCTTTGTTCGATAAGGACGCTCAAGAGTTCAACGGGTTTCTGTGTCGGGTAGCCACCACGCACGCGGGGGAATGGCAGGACGTCGGCGACGCTTAGGCTGCGCAATCGGCGCTGTCCCTTTTCAAAAAACAAAACAAACTCGCTGCGCGCACGGTAGTGGTAGCCCATTCCGATCGTCATCTTATCCCAAACAATCGGCTTCCAAAATTTGAACCCTGCTGCCTCTGCAATTGGCTTCACCACAAACATTGTCTCTGCGTCGCAGAGCACATAGCAGTGCGAATCATTCCTGAGCACGCGAAAAAGATGAGCGAACAGCAAGGGGAATTTTTCGTTTTTGAAAATCGGAAACCAATTATCGAGGCGCGTCGTCGTGCCCCTCGCTCTGTGTTTCTCGAGCGACTCATATGCGGGATCTGTGACGACGAGGTCCACGCTTTGCGTTGGCATATTTTCCAGCCATGTTATCGCGTCGAGGTGTTGGATCACTTTGATTCCTTTTCGTTCCACGTCTCAGCCGCGCGGTCTAGGTCGTCGCTTGCAACGTATCGCCCGCACACTTCGCAGCTCAGCTTGACGGCGACGCGTGAAATGTCGACCCTGACCTTTGTTTCGCCGCAGGTACACGGGTTTATTGTGGGGAAGTTCATTCCGTTTCCTTCAGCTTCAGCGACTCGACAGTAGACAGCAGATCAATCGCTTCTTTGTTTGTCTTTTTTCCTGCGTGCTTTGTGCGTCGCAGAAATTCGCCGGACCTAACATGCTCAGCAAAGTGATCGATCAGATAGCCGTCGAATCCACCTTCGCGAAAGCGGTTTGCGAGTCGCGTTGTGCACGGGTGTTTCACGCCGTCGATCTCGATGTAAGATTTTTTGTGATGGTATTCTTTTTTGCTGCCAGGATTTTCCATCACGATTTCCTTCATGTCGACGACAGTGCATAGGTTTTCCGGGTTTTGATTTTCTGTCGGACGGTCCACCTTGATCCACACGTCGTCAGATGGTCTGTAGACCCAAAGCCCTTTTTCTTTTGGTGGAGGTGTGATCCCTGGGATTCCGAGGAAGGTCATTCGCTTGCGTCTCCGTAAGTGTAACCGTCGGCGATCTCGTCGAGTGTCATGTCCTCTATGTCTTTTTTGTAGTCGTCGGAATAGCCGTCGCTGGGATCATCGTCGACACTCACGGGCGGCGGCTGCCACGCGATATGCGTGGACTTGTCAGCGATTGCGAGAATTTTTTTCAAGGCCTCTGCGCGCGCTTGCTCTATTTTTTTTCTCACGCCTCACCGTCCTCTCGCATCATGTCTTCCCACCTGTCTGCGTCGTCGTCGATCTCGTCTTGCTCGTCGTCGGTTTCGTCTGAGTCGCCTTCGCCGTTTGCAGCAGCGCGAATCCGTGCGCGCTTTGCCTCGCGCTCGATCTGCTCTTGACGTCGCTGCCAATAGGCATCCTCGTCGAATTCTGTGTAACGCATGGGATCTCCTATTTGCTGAAGTCTAGGAAAGTGTCAGGCCCGACGACGCGCGCGGCGACAGTCACGCCAGACATGTATGGGTTTGGCGGTGTGAGTGCGGACATCGCCGTCAGCAGTGCCGCAGTCGCCGCTGCGCCTGCTGCGTGGTACGCGCTCAGCACCTGATAAGAAAACGTCGGCGCTGCGTCTGCTTTGAAGTTTTGCAAAATTTGCACCATTGCGCCACGGAAGATCATCGCGTTGTGATCGGTGCGCGTGTCTGCTGCTGCACAACGTGCAATATCTGCTGCGATTGCTGCTGTTACGATTGCCATTGATGACCCCTATTGAATGTCTGCGGAATTGCCCAGCTTGTCGACAGCGATAAAAATTTGCCGCTGTTGTTTGCGCTGCAAGTCTAGCGCGCGTGCGCGCCAACAGTCGACCCACTCATTTGCGCTCGCTAGTTCATTGTCGAAATATGCGATCCGCCCCTCGTGAAAAAGCTCCATCACCTCGATCTTTTTTTTGAGGTCGTCGATCTTGATTGCGCAGGATATGCAAACGCAGAACAGAATGAATACGACGACAGTCATAGAGTGCTCCTGTTGCCATGCGGGCTAGGGATGTATTCACGCTTGGCACGCATGCGCGATATGTACTCGAGGGCGCTTGCGTCCTCGGGCGCGACACCGTCTGGCGCACCTGCCAGCGTCCACTCCTCAGCCTGGCTGCGCGACGTAAACTCCACACGCGAGACAGGCTGCGAGACGCCGTGCGCGTGCCCAGGGAGAAAGCCTGCGTGGATTGCCCTGCGGATTCTCGCGACGCTGCGACGTGTCAGCGTGCGCGCATCTGCCATTCCTATGATGTCGCTATCATCTGTCGCCGTCGAGAGTAGCTGCGCTGCCTTCTGTGCTGTTGCTTTTTTTTTCGTCAACGCTGCGAGGGATCGCAGCGCGGCGGCTTGTTTCTTGTCTGCCATGTCACTCCCTAAAAAACACACGTGCAACGGTGCACACTGAGAAAGCACAGACGGCGCGCGCGTTGGCGTCGCAGTGGTCGGCTGTCGCAACGCAATTGCCTTGCACGCTTTCGAGGTCGTCGAGCATGTCGGCTTGCGAAACGCTGTTGATCGCGCCGTCGGGGCAGGCGCCGCACGCGCGCTCAGCGGTCCACGCTAGGACGCAGTCTGCGGCCGTGTCGCACGCCGTCTCATACTCGCCGAACACGCGGCGGCCGTCGCCGCTGTCGGCGTCGATGTCTGCTGCAGTGGCGCCGCTGCACGATGACAGCAGCAGCGCGAGGAGGATGGTTTTTTTCATGCGCGCGACTCCTCTGCGCGGACCCACGACGTAGCCCAGCCGACTGTCTCTGCGTGGTAGCGGCGGCAATTGGCTGCCAGCCTGAGCGCGAGGTGTTGCAATGCTTGCGCGAATTCCTCGACAGTGACGGGCGCGCTCGAGTCGCGGCGAAGCTCGAGCTCAATGGCACCGACGTCGATAGCAACTTTTGTGCGCGCACGGCCGTCGACAATTGCAGCCACGTAAACATAGTGGCTGCCACTGCCCAGCGTCGACACGCGGACGCCTTGCCCTGGGGCAAAAAGGATTTTCTCTGACGGTGTCTTGGTTTGGTTTGCCATGGTGTGCCTCTCGCTTTCGCGTTCCCGCAGCGGCTTGCTGCGTGGGTTAAGCATAACACGGGCGCTGGGATTGTCAAGCATAAGGCATGAGACAGCACGCAAACAAGATGGATTTGCATGGTTTTGCAGTGACTTAGCACGCAAAATAGATTTGCGTGATCTGTCTCATGGGGCGCGCGTGACACCTGCAGCGGCACCACGCGAGGCAGGCTGCGCAGCAGGAGCGCGCGCGAAATAGTCGCGCACTGCTACGCGTCCTAGCTCTTTTAGCTTTGCATGCTTCGCCGGTGTCAGTTCAAAGTCTGTGGCCGCGTCGTCGCTTCTGACGATCACCGTCGCTGCGTAGGCTGCGTCTGACATGTGCTTGCGTGTTGCGCTTTCGATCATGCCGTCGATCGACGCCGCTGCGATGTCGACAAAACTGCGAATGATCCTGCGATCGCTTGTCGGTTGAAAGCGAATGCCGATGCAGTCGCGACCCTCGCTCATGAGATCGATCGCAAAGTTGTTGCCCACTCCGCCGTCACAAAAGAAACCTTGATCTCTCTCGACGCCGTCGCTGTCTTTGCACCTTAGTCGACGGGAATCAAAGATGATCGGAAGGCTCATGCTCGCCATGATGAGCAATGGCAGATCCATGTCTGGCGCAAACCTCGATGTCAAAGCGCCGCGCTCGTTGGTCCAGATGATCGTCTTCCCGCTTTCGAGTTCATAGGTCACGACGTGCAACGGACGCGCGCAGTCGCCTAGACGCTTAGGCAGATGCCGGCGAAGCTCTGCTAGAATTTTGTCGCCAGCGTAAATCCCCTTTGGCATTCCTCGAAAGCCCAGCAGCAGCGTCGACGCAAAGCGCGGCAAGCCGCCGTCGAGTAGTGCAGCAGGGTTGATGCCGTCGCTGATTTTTTCCACGCGCTCGAGCGGCAAACCAGATGCGAGCAACGCGGCAATGAGTGAACCGCCCGATGTGCCGACGTACCTCGAGAACGTGACACCGCCTGCCATGAGCTCGCGCACGGCGCCTAAGAATGCGGGATATTTTGCGCCGCTGCCTGAGAGGATCAAAGTCTGCGGATTCACCAATCACCTCCAACATTGTCGATCAGTTGTTTTCTGCAAAATGATCTCCAATGGTATGCGCACGTGACAGCCAGCGGGTCAACGCTCAAGTGTTTGCCGTGTGCGCCAGCATCAACCCTGGCCACTTCGACAAAACGCTTTCGCCCAACCATGTGGCGACTGTTGACGACAACGCAGACTTCGCCGCTGTACCTGCCGTTGGCTATGTAGCCCACGCCCGTCGAGAGGAACACATCACCCTTGCGGATTTTCATTTGTTCCCCCTTTTGCTTTTGCGATTGCGGCGCGGGCTATTGCGATGAGCCGCAGATAATTTTCTTCCATACGTTCAATGCAGGCAACTGACTCATCGTCGTCGGCAACCTCGTCTGCGATGTGTGAAAGCATTGCCTCACACGCCGCAAGCAAATCAGGGGAGGCCTTGGTTAGATCTGAGTCAGAAGACTTGCGCTAGTAGATACATGGCTCGTCGTACTCGTCCATGTCGGCTGACATTATGACGTGACAGGCGCTGTTGACGATGCAACCATCGCTGTCGATTACCCACGGCCCCGGCGTGTGCTTTGGTTCGGTCATTTTCCACCCATAAGTGCGCCGCATTTTTCGCACTGCTTTAGCCATGTCGTTCCCGTGATAGCGTCGAGGTGATGGCATGGCTCTGATTTTTTAATCGCTGCGCGCGCCTGCCTGATCACGGCGCAGTCAGTGTGATCGCACGTTGTCGCGCATTCGTGTTGCTCGAATCTTGCGAGCATTGCTTCACATGCTGCGCGGACCTCGACGTCAACGGCGCGGCTGCTGTGCTTGTTATGGCTGAACCCAAAAAGCGCGTTCGCTGCTTTCGTCATCGTCACTCCTCTCGCGTGTCTAGCACGTCGTCGCCGAATGGATCTGCCCACACTACGCCTGCGTCTGTCTCGAGTCGTGTGACGCTGTGCCACCTGCCAGAGCGGTTGCCTTCGACGGCGCCTGGCAATCGCTCGCCGCGTGCGCATGCTTGCGCTGCTGCGTGCCATCTGTCTGCGCGCGCTTGCATGTTTGGCGTTAGGATCTCGACATAGAGACGGCCGCCTATCTGCCTGCGCACGAGAGTTCCTGCGTCGACGCGCGCACGGACTGTGTCTGTGCTAACTCCGAAGTGCGCTGCGGCTTGCGTGACTGTGTAGAGTTCAGGGGGCACGCGGATCTTTTTGTAGCGCGGAGGTTTGCCAGTGCGCGGACCTCTGTCGCCTGTCCACTTGTCGCCGGTGTCTGGCTTGCGCATGCGTCCTCCGTGCTATGGATCTGCGGGTGACGTCGGCGACTCTGGCGCACCTGCAAGCGTCCAGGCAATGAGAGCAGCGCGGGACGTGACCTCGCTCGAGGACGGAGGCGCGCGCTCTGCAGCGGCGATGCCAGGGAGGATGCCGGCGTGAATTGCGCGACGGATGCGCGAGACGCTTTGACGTGTGATCGCTGCGCCTTGCTGTGGTGTCACTAGGTCGGAATCAAGAGGCGCTGCGCGTGTGCCGCGTGCGCGTTTTTTCTTTTCGGTCATGGGTCTCTCTCCTAATGGCGCGAGGCAGAAAGCCCCGCCCCTGTCTGTTTGCTATGCGAACAATCGGCCGTTGTTGTCGTCGTCGCGTTTTGCCAGGATGTCGAGTCGGACGGCTTTGACGGCTGCTGCGCGCGTTGCAAAAATTCCGATCTCGCGTTGGTCTTGATCGAGGTATGATGACACGCGCCAGCCGCCACGCGTCGGCGCTTCGTGCACGGTGTAAACCCTGCTGCACGCTTGAACGTCATGCGCCAGGAAACGGAACGCGCCGTCATAGCCGGCATGTGGAACGCGCTCGTCGTTTGCAAACTTGGCCCACTCCACTGCGCGGCCGTCGACGTTTTCGATGTGGGTTTCTGCAGCGTTTCTGAAAAACATTTTTGCCTCGCTCTCGCGTCTGCGCAGCGGCTTGCTGCGTGTTTCTATTGTAGCACCTGTCTCGCATATATCAAGCGTGTGCGCTGCGCATGGTCGCAACTATTTTGCAATCGGCATAAATTGCGCACACTTACGCGTGCAAATAGTTTGCGCGCAGGTGTCCCGCCCCCTCGAACGGGGACGGCCGCCAGCGTCTAGCCAAACGTCGGGCGGTGCGCGGGCGACAGGGACAGATAGAGTCCGATCTCCTGTTCGATGGTTTCGGCGAGGTTTTCGCAGAAGACACCGGCCGCGATGCGCGTGGTTTTGAAGTCGACGCCGCTGATCCGTGTAAAGGTCACGGTGTAGGTGTCGTCGCCTGCAAGCTTGATCCCGACGTGGTTGGGCTTGCTGCGCGCCGACTGCGGGAACCGGAACGAGACGCCGTCCTCGCTGGCGACGAACGACTTAACGCCGATCATCGCTGCGACGCGGCGAGCGCCGCCAAGCTGGGAAAGGATGGTGTTTGCAATTTCGTGTGTCATGGTGTCTGCCTCTCGCTTTCGCGTGTGCGCGGTTTGTCCGCGTGTTCTAAGTGTAGCACCCGTGCGGCGGATGTCAAGCATCTGTGCCTCACATCCTGGCAAATATCTTGCAAAGTGTCGCATTCTCGCGCGGTTAGCTTGCAAGAAAGTTGCGCGGTTAGGTGTCCGCCTTCTGCCCCGCTCGAGCAAACTCCGCCGCGACGGCTTCGACAACCATGAAAGACGCGACGCGACGATCGTCGCAGATTGCCTGGATCGCGCCTTGACGCACGGCGATCTGAAGGGTTGTTTTTGGCGCGCCGAACCGTTCACAGAACGCATTGACGACGCGCACAGTGATCCCGTCAATCTGCGCGCTGCTCGTGATCTCGCTGGCCTCGACGCCCTCGCGTGAGATCACGGCGTGGATCTCGCGGGCGACTTGCTGCACGGCTTCCTGTAGGCATTGCTTGCTGTGCTCGAAAAGCTGGCGCTCTAGTTCTGTGTTGCTCATGGGTTGTCCTGCGTGTGAGAGGGAGAGGCCCGCGCCGGACGGCGCGGGGAAGGCAGACTAGGCGCGACGCACGCACCATGAGGCGCGCTCAGCCATGCGGGCGCGGGCTTGATCTTCTGTGCCTACCAGGTAGATGCGGTCGCAGTATGCGCCGGAGAGCTCAATGCCACCCGTTGAGACGACGTCTGGCGTCACAAAACCTTTTGAGGTGCTGAGCAAGGTCGCAGCGTGCGCGGTGTCGTCAACGGGGCTGCCGTTGCGGCAAGGGTTGTGCTCTTGCATGTCGCCATTGTCGCAGATGATCCACATCTGTGCGCCACGGTTCAAGGCTGCTTTGACGGTTGCTTTGGTTGGCTTGCTCATGGTGTCTCCTGCTTTCGCATCTGCGCGGCTTGCTTGCCGCGTGAGATAAGCATAGCACAAGCCGCGCAACTGTCAAGCATATGCACTGCGAACGGTCGCAACTTTCTTGCATTGCATCGCAATTCCGCACACTTAGCGCGCAAATTAATTGCAGACGGTGTGTCTCATTGCTTGAAATTAGGCAGGCGCGAGGCGCTATATAGCGGCCGCCGTGTGTGCTTTTTTTGCGCTATGCTGCGCAGGTGTTGGCTACAGGATACCAAGCCTTGCAAGCGTTTGCAATACCCGTCCGGCATGTTTTTTTGTGATGCGCAACACACGTGCAAGCGCCTGCTGTGCGCCTGCTGCCAATTTGTCACGCGTCCGAGTTTACATATTTCTAGTTATGGCGCATTCAAAAACAGGCCTGCCAAACTGTCAAAGCCCATGGCATGGGGGCCGCAGCTCGATCGAGCTTAGAAAACCCACACAACCGTTGCGCGCATTATCAATATGGGCGCGCGCCCGTTCTCATTATCAACATTGTTCAGTGTGTCAGCTTGCCGCATGCAACACACTTGCAAGGTGTCTCACGCCAGGTGCAGAGCGTGTGCAACTATTTTGCATGCTAAGTGCTCGACATTGCAGCGATAAAAAGGAAGTTTGCCAGGAGCAACCTGGCACATGTTGACCGTTTGCACGTGGCATGGTATGATGTAGTGCGGATCGGGGATCTAAAAAATTGGCACCGGCCGTCAGATGGTGGCCGTCGACGTCAACCTAGCCACTCGCCCTGCAGCTACTCTCGCCAGTGTCCCTCTCGCAACGTGCTCCCGCGCAGCGTCAAGCGCGCCAGGCTCGAACCAATACCACAGCCCCGACCGACCGCGCAGCCCTCGAGGACGCGCCAGCATATCGCCCCACGCAGGAAGGTCGAGTAGGTAGCCGTCGAGGTCTTGCGCGCGCAGCTTGCGTGTCGTCACAGCGTGCACAAGCCAGCGCCTCGGGACCAGCCCGTTCCACTGCTCAGCCCTCAAGCCAACGGCGTGAGCATGCCCGCGCAGAACACAACGCCCGATCAGCAGTCGCTTTATCGTCTCATCCATTCCGCCGGCGTATCCCACCCGAGCTCGAGCGGCAACAGCAACGCGCAGCCGCGCTCATCATTGTTCACTTACATAATGTGTGCAGATGTAGGATGGAATCTTGAAGCCCCCCTTCCGGTGGGAAGTTTGGGCTATCCACCAGCCAACCCAGCCCCCACAAATTTTCAGGCAAGCCAATGTGCGGCATCTTGAGAATGATTCTCATTATCACAACCAAGTTGAGAACGATTCTCATTATCGATTCACCGATGGTGCAAAATGCCACACCTGCACTATACTGCATGTAACCAAAACACCTACACCGAAAACCACCCCACCCATGGTGATAACCCCCTTTTCGCCACTTATCGCCACCCTTTTCACCACCTTTTCACCAGCCTCAAAAAAGCCCCAAAAAGCCCCATTTTTAGCCTCTAGCCAAATCTAACCAGTTTGCCATTTTGGCAACCCTTGCTATGCCATTTTGACATTTTGGCACGAAAAACCCCTGTTTTTAACCTAAAACTGCGGCAATATGACGCAGAAGCAAGAACAATGCCAAAACATAGTTATAAAAGGATACCCCTGGATATTTATATAAATAAGAGAACCTATTTAGACCTATTCAGACCATTTCCACCACTTATTGCCACCCGGGGGGGGGGCACCCACTTACTCCCCTTCTAAATTAGACCCCTTATCGCCACCCATACCCATATGCGCCAGGGGGGTGTGGGTGAAAAGCGGCGAAAAGGGTGTTATGCTGCGAAAAAGCCTAAAATCAGCCACTTAGCCATGTGTGAAAAGGGTCGGCGATAACCCTTATCGCCCGATCTCCGAAAACCCTGACCCAAAACGCTGGCAAACTAGGGCGTCAGCACCACACTTCCGATCAAGTTGACATAATTCCAGCCGCCGACCGCTCCGACCGCTGCCAGATGCGCCACGCCGCCAAGTTGTAAGCAACGCTTACAGGTTGCCCCGCGCGCTCAGCCAAGCCCCTGCAGCTCTCGCCTGCGTCCCTCCAGCCATCCGAGGCAAGAAAAAACCCAGCGCAACCGCTGGGCCTCTCCTGCTTCGATCCTAAGCCATCCTGCGAAGCCACGCGGCACACGCTGCCACGCATAGCGCGCCCCGCCGCCCGCCGCCTGCGTCCTGCCTAAGCCCCATCCTCCACCCATCGCCATGCGCGCGCCTTGCGCCCCGATGTGTCGACCTCCTGCAGCTCCACGCGCCCGTGATCGAGCAAGTCAAACAGCGCCTTCGCGCGAATCTCCGCAGGGTGCGCCCGAACCGCGCGACCGATGTCGCTCGTGGAGTGCCAGCCTGGCACTGCCATCATAAAGCGTTCAATTGCACGCATCGCCCGCCCGTGTGGCGTCCCCTGCAGTTCAAGCTCAGCGACCGCCGACCGTTGCAAACTGCCAGCAAACACCACCGACCGCTCAGCAATTTCGATGGCAGCCACCACCGCCTCGATCCCAACCGTCGGCGCCTCTGGGCAGTCCATGACTGCCAGGCAAACGCAGATTTTCTCCACTTGCTCCTGGCATCGTCTCAAAGCCGTGCGCTCAGGCCCCTCGCCCGCCTCGAGCGCGCGCCAGGCATATTCCGTCATGGCAGCGTCCAACATTGCCGCCGCCTCCACCGTGTAGTGAGGGGGTTTTGGGTCATATGGTAAGGCAAGGCCAACGGGAATCATCGCGCCCGCCGATGGCAGGCCCGACCACGCGGCTTGCGCCTCGCGCGCGCGCTCGAGCAACGCGGCACACTCCGCCGGCATCGGACGGAACAAGCTTCCGCCGACGCGTGAGGGATCGTAGCCGTCGACGCCAGGCAAGATCAGACACCGGCCCAAAAGTCCGTCCTCGCTCCCATCGCTCGTGAGCATGCTTTTGAGCGCCGTCGCCGTCGTCGTGCCGTAGATCGACATGGCAGGGGCGACAATTTTTTCGATCGCACCATTGCCGTCTTTGATCGAGCGCTGGTAGCTGTAGACGCCCGAAAACGGCATCGGCATGAGTGCTAGCGTCGCGTCAGTGATCTCGCTCCGAAACCCGCTCACGCCCTGCGACGTGAGCGCGCTCAACACCTTTCCGAGCTCCGCCGACCTAAAGCAGATCCCGTGTGACATGATGTTGGTCGCGTCGTTTAGCGCCTTGTGCAAAGCCTGCACGCTTGGAAAATTCGCCGGCGCAATGCCAAACGGCGTCAGCGCGCACTGGTCAAAGATGGCCAGCGCCGGCGACTTGCCCGAACCCGAAGGGGCAACGCCAATCTGTATCCCGCCGACGAGCATGCCCTTTCGCGTGATCACGCGACGCCCCGCCCACATCTGCCCGATCGACACCAAAGCCAGCGCGCTCAGGTGCGGCTGCGGAATCAACTCATTTCGCAACCATCTGACATAATGCGCAACCTCGCTGCCAATCGCCTCGATCTTGTCGAGGACAATTGCTTGGTGTTTGACGTCGCGCTCGATGTTCGCGACCAGCCGCCGACGACGCTCGATCTTCCCTTCTGCGCTGTTCAAGTCGACGGCCGCGCGCGCCTGCCTTGGCGCAGCAACCTCGCGAACGTCCCGCACCTCGCGCGCAAGCGTCCCTTCAGGCCCGTCAGAGACTTCCCCCATGACGTGCCGACCGTCCTCGAAAACCACCGCCGACGACTCGCGTGCGGCAACCGCAACGCCCCGCGCCCCACCCGTCACAATACCGACGATCCCCTTGCCCTCGAAGTCCGCGCGCGGCGCATATGCTGCGCGCACCCTTTCGTCCCGCGCTGCGACGTCATCACCTGCAGCGTCGCCTGCGTCGCCGTCGACTTCTGCCACGACGCGCAGCGGCGCCGCCTTGCTTGCAGCGTCAAAGCCCACGACATAGTGATCGAACGACGGACCAAACATCGATCCCTTTGCGCCCTCGTCGTCGTCATCCTCGCGACTCCGCCTGTCGCCATTGGCTGCCGGCGCGACGGCGTCGACGCCCGACCAGTCGCCGTCGACGTTCGCGAGTAGCTGAGCGATCTCGTCCTCGCTTTTTGGGGTCATGCTGAGGCGAATTTGCGCGCGCGATGGCAAGTCCCGCTCGTCGGGGTGTCGTGGCTTTTCTGCGCCCGACTTGAAACCGCTATCCATTGTTGCGAGCGCGCCTGCAGCATCTTTGACGCGCGCGCCCCATTCCGCGATGACCTCTGCGATCGCGCCCTCTGCCTCCGCGTGCGTCACCGCGTGGCCGATAAGCTGCCCTGCTTTGTAGCTCGCTGTGCAAAGTGCGTCGTGCTTTCCGCCGTCGCTTGCCAATCGCAATTGGCTCACGATGCCAGTCAACGCAGCACGCCCCCATGACTGCAGGCGCTTTTGATCGATCTCATAGTCTGACAGCTCCCGCACGCGCGGCGCCGTTGCGCGCTCTCTGTGTCTGTGTTGCTTCACGAGGTCGACAAGCCACGACGGCGCCGGGACAGGAGGCACCTCGCGCGCCCATTTGTATTTTTTCCCGTTCGCGTGTGTGCTGCCGACGCCGACGACGTAGCCGCCTTGCCCTTTAATGTCGACGTGCGCAGCGACTGCGCGCCCGTCTGCGTCGACTTCGCCAGTCTTTAGCGCGTGAGACGATGGCAGATCCACACTTTCAGGCCACAAATAGAAGTGATGTCTATGGGGCTCAGCGATCCCGCCATCGCGCCCCGTCGCCGCCTCCAATGTCGGCGGCAAGACTCCGCGCGAATCAATGAACGCCTGCCCTCTTGCGCCGTCAATATCAACGACGACGATGCGCCCTGCGTCGCAGTCGCCGCATGCAACGCCGACGTTGCTTGCTTTTGTAAACATGGTTGCAACGTCCGCCGCCGTCGTCGCATTTGTGTGCTGCCAAGCAAACGTGCGCGGTTCTTTACCGTCCGCGATGCGCTCTTGTCCTAGCTTGTCGCGGTACGCCTCACCAAAGAGACGCACGGGGAAGACGCGCAAGCCCTTGCGAGCGAGCGCGTTTGCCATTGCCCGTGTTTCCTCGAGGGTGTTCACTTGCGCGACGGGCGCCGCGTCAAAGATGTCTGCAGCCATTGCCATCGCAGTGCCTACAGACTCTTTCGCCTTTTCGCGTGCCGCCCGCGTCGTCGCCGTTTTGTTTGCGAGACCTTTCGTCGTCAAAATTGCTGCTGCTGCTCGATCTGTCTCGCTCTTGCTCACGATACCCCCAAAGAAAATGCGGCCAATTTTTCTAGTTTTGTGCAGGTGCAACGTCGCTGCTCTCTGCGACGATGTCGACGACGGGTGTCGCGTCTTCTAACGGCTTGACGCGCACAGCGAGCATGAGGATTAGCTGCAGCGTGACGACGCCTGGCGCCTCGTCGTGTGCGAATTCATGAACGCCAGCCCAGACAGCGCCGGCGCTCATTTCTTTCGCCTCATGTGCGAAGTCATAGACGCCGCGCGCGACCTCTTGCGCTTTTTTGAGCATCGTCATCGATCGCCCGTCGCACGTGATCGTGATCAGCACCTGCGGAGGGTCGCGCTTTAGCACCGCCTCGACCAAACGAGCGACAGTCTGCGTCCTCTCGACGACAAAATCTCTGTGCAGCCGCTCAAGCATGATCGCATTGGTGTCCCATTCCTCGCGCTTAGGCAATGCGACCTCAGCGAGAGACGGCGCTTTATCCTCCGGCTCCAAAATCGAAACACTCGATTTGCTCCCATTCTGTTGGTCCGCCATCGCCTCCGAGTCGCTCTCTGATTTGAGATCCACAGTGAGGGCATCGACCTGCTGCGGGTTCGATGTCGACGCGTCTTGCTTTGACTCTTGCTCGTTTTCTTGCTGCATTCCATTGCTCCCGCTGTTTTTCGTCTCGTTTTCGTTGCTCATCTTCCGCTCTTTTCTTTTGTGTTGCCGTTGCCATCGCGACACCTCACCGCAGCGGCTCATAAGCCGTAACCAACTGCGCATAGTTGCTGTCGACAGAGCGGCGCTTTCCTGCGTCTCCGACTTTTTCCACGTTTAGCGTTAGGCTGTTAACGAGCCATTCGCCGTCGTCACCGACAAGCTTAACAGTGTCACCAACGCGCGAGTCTTTCGCAGCTTTCGACTCTCCGACAAATTCAGCGACGGCGATCGCCTTTGCGTTGTCTTCGCGCAGCGCGTCGCGTTCTTTTGCAAGATTTTGGTTCCATTTCTCGAGTCGCTCGACGTCGCCGCTCAGCTCCTCGATTTTTTTCGCCTGCTCTGCTTCACGTGCAAGCGACGCCATAAGGTGCTCACGCAATTGCACGCGCTCAAGTCCGAGATCGATCATCACGCGGTATGCGTTTGCTTCGAATGTTTCTTTTTCTGTCGTCATCATTCCCCCTTTTTTTCAGTGTTATCTAGCGTCCAACGGGTCAAATTCCGGCGCATCAAATAGCGCGATCTGCTCTACAGCGTCCACATAAACTCGATCGATGATCTGCGGATATTTGCTGCCAGGCTTGTCGCGCACAGTGATGCGAGTGCAGACGCGCAGAGTGCCGCGACGTGTCGCCAGGCGCACAGCCTCCGCCGTCGTCGTCGGAAATGGTGTGTTCTTTTTTTGCACCCACCCAAGCCAAAGACGTTCAGCCGACATGCGCGGCAAACTCTTTGCAGGATGCTCAAAGCAAACCCATTCCGAGTGCACCTGTCTAAACTTCGTCGTCGCCAATCCCGCAAGCTCCCCATAATAATCCACGCGCATCGTCGTGAACGGCGATCGGTCGTCGGGTCGCTTGCGCTGCACTGAGAACGTGCAAGATGAGATCGCATAGGTTGCGTCTGTCTCGCCATTGCCGTTCGATATGATCGCAAGCTTGCTCGCCTGCAGCGTCATTCCGCGCGGGTCGTCGGCGTTTGGCTTGTCTGCTTCCTCTTTTTCAGGGAAAGGATGCAGGCACTCGATGCACACTGCAGCGGCGATCGCGTTTTCGCCGTCGCATTTTTCGCAGTATTTTTTTGGTGTCTCGCCGTTGTTCTGCCTCGCCTGTTTCTTTTTGACCTTTGGCGCGTCCGCTGTGCCAAGTCGCAGCACATTGTTTCCGTAGTCCAGCGCAACACAGTTAGTCTTGACGCTGCCATGGTCGACGCGAAACCCGCGCCCAAGAGTTTGAATCCACAGCACGCACGAGCCAAACGGCCGCACGATCGCGAGGATGTCGACGTTTTTGGCATTGAATCCCGTCGTCAGAACTTCACACGAGATCAGGCACTGCAGCCGCCGCGCGCGGAAAGCCGCGTAGATCATCTGTCGCTCTTGCTGCGGCGTGTCGCCAGTGACGACAGCAGCAGACACACCACGCGCGAGCATGCCGGCGTGCAGTGCAAGACAGTGTGCGACGTCCGCGCCAAACACGAGCGCCGACGTGCGCCCTTCCTGCAGCGCTTTGTGCACATCGCGACAGGCTGCCTCGTTGACCTCCGAACGATTGGACGCAAGCGAAACTTCGGCGGAGGTGAATTCGCCCGACGATGTCGCCTGCAGCTCGTCGGTTTTGATCGTGGCAGAGTTCACGCCTGCGACCATCGGGGCTAGGTAGCCTTCCGAGATAAGCCGGCGCATGTCTGTGCGATAGATGACGCTGTGAAAAACGCGATCGCGCCCCGACGTCAGATAGCCTTGATCTTGCCTAAAGTCCGTCGCTGTGTAGCCAGCGATACGGATGTCTGGCGAGTCTTTCGTTAGGTCGTCGATCACGCTGCGATACATGCTGCCAGGCGCGCGGCTCACGCGGTGTGCCTCGTCAACGATGATCAGGCCAAATTTGCCCGCGCGCTTTAGCTTCGCCGTGTGGCGATAGACGCTGTTGATCATGCCGATGACGATCCCGCCGTCGGCGTCGCGCTTGCCTTGCTTTGCTGAAAAGACAGACACCGGCGCTTCAGGCCAGTATCTCAAAAGATCATCGGTGTCGCCTTGTACGAGCTCGTCGCGATGCGTGAGAATGAGAACGCGAACGCCCCACGTTTCCCAAACATATTTTGCGAGCATCGCAATCGCGATCGACTTGCCCGCGCCTGTGTCCATCTTGACGACGGGGTTACCGCGTCCGCGCTCCCAGAATTCGATGCACGCTGCCAACTGCTCTACCTGATAGTAGTGCGGCACGATCAGCGATGGCTTGCAAACTTTCGACACTAGATCCCCGCTCCGTGCTCTGTTTCACTGTGCTGCATTTCATTCCAAACAATGCCCAGCCGTTGTTTTCCGTATCGCTGCGAAGACGAATCTAAAAAGCTATCCACGTCGACAACGTCGCCACGGTAACAGCAAGACGCGATGACGGTGGCAACGTAGTCACCACGCGACGGTCTGCGCCCCATCTCGAGGTCATAAACAGAAAAGCTAGACGAAAATTCAACACAGAGATCAGGCGGTACGTGTCCACATCTACTGCAAGGTAAAAGTTTTTCGCTCATCGCTTCGCCTTGTTCCAGTCCGCGATAGCTTCTTGCAGAGACAAGCAGTGAGGTCCGTCCGCTCCGCATGATCCACAGTTAATCCAACTATAACCATCTCTCCGAGGCCCAACGATATGCCCAGAAATGCCACAAAACGGACAAGGCAAAATATCACCATCATTTAATTTTTCAGGCGCCTTGACGCCTGCACTTGCCCGCAGTCCGTCGTCGTGATCAGCGTGGCGCTTTTCGATTGCGTCGATCCGTCGGTAGTTGCTTTCCGTGCGCGCTCGCTGTGCGTCCAATTCCCATGCGAGCATGTGAATCGCGCCAACGATGACGTCAGTTAGGTTGCCTTGTGTTGCAATCGTGTTTGCGACTTTCTCTCTGATTTGTGCATGCAAAGTCTGCCCGCTTCTTGGTTTGTCTTCATGTCTCATCACTCACCATCGCTTTCAGTTTTTCCGACTTTGATCGCATGCGCGTCGAGTGTCAGCGACAGCGCGTGCAAGTTTTTATAGATTGCGCAAAATGGCGCCATCTCCTCGACAGTCTTGCGCTCCTCGCGTGCGCGCATTTTTTTCTTGTCGATCGTGACGATGCAAACGCCGTCGATTTTTTCGCCTAGTGCAAGGCACATCAGCAGATAGCCTGCAAGCTGAATCCAATGCTCAAGGCGCGCGTTGCCCTTGCTGCTAGTTTTCCAGTCATAGATCCAACGCCCTTGAAAGGTGCCGATCGTTTCGACTCCCTTGGCATCCGGTGTGCCATGCGCGCACATTTCCTCGAGGATCATTTTTTTTTCGATCTCGACCATTTCAATATCGCGCGCGAAAGCCCACACCTGCCAAGCCTTGAAAAGCGCGCGCACGTTGTCGTGTGTCTGCGTGTCGAATGGATCGACGCCTTCCGGCTGAGCCTCGCCTCGAAAGTGTCGCGCAATCCACTTGTGAACGTCTGTGCCTAGCTGTGCTGCGTCCTCGCGATCGCTCTCGAAGTCTCGCCCACGATAGACACACGACGCAGCCCAGCCCGTCAGATAAGCTTTGTTGGACCCAAAAAGGTCGACAACTTCCGTCACGCTGCGGCGCGCAATGCCGCCGATGATCACCGGCTCACGAGTCGACATCACGCCCCCTAGAAAACCGATCACCGTCGCCGATGATCGGTAATACCTCACAACCTAGAACCCGAGATCGTCTTTTGCTTTTTTCGGAATGCCGGTGCCTTTTGGCGCGACGTCCGCTGCTTTCGCTGCAGGCGCCGATCGTTTTGCAGCAAGTGTTGCGTCGACTCCGCCGGTGTTGAACCAGAGCGAGTTCTGCGGTTTTTTGTTGGGATCTTTCGGAACGTAGAGCCCGACGAAGGCGTCAAAGTCCCTGTCAACAAGCTCGTGCAAGTCTTTCGAGATCGGACCAGTGTGCCCGATGTAGTCGCGCGCGAATGCGACAAACTCAGCCTGATTTTTTTCCATGTCGGCGACGGCTTTCGCGCGCACCTCCTCGAGTGCATCTTTGCTCAATAGGTTCGATGCTGCGCGGACGTAGAAGCGTTTCCACAGTCGGCGCCCCGTGTGCTCCTCGTGTTGGATCACGCGCACCTCAAAGTCATAGCGCACCGATCCGTCTTTTTCTGGCATCTTTGGATCGCGTGCTTTGCTTGCGTCGTCGATGCGCTCTGCCTTTTTCACGTAGAGGCGATAAACAGCCTCTGGAATCGGCTCGAATCCGCCTGCGGATTTTGGCTCAACCTTTCGCTCTGCTGCAGCTTGCCAGTTAAAGTCGTCAAGCTCTGCGTCTGCCATGTCGTCGTCAGTACGTGGATCGATCGTGCTCATTGCTCACTCGTTTCTGTTTCGTTGTTTGTTTCGTTGTCGTCGTCATCGGGCATGTTTTCCTGCAATGCTTCGTCTGACATTGCAATCGAGCCCCCGATCTCTTTTTCTGCTGCGTCTTTCAAGAGCGCCAGCTTTGTTGCGTAGTGATCTCGAGCGCGCGTCAGCGGACCCGTTGGTCCGTCGCCTTTGATGCCCTCGACCTTGCGCATTAGCTCCGCCTTTTCTGGGATCGCCTGCAGTCTGTCGACCCACTCAAAAAAGATCCCTAGCAAGCGCTCTTGCTTTTCTTCTTTGGCGCTGAGTTTTTTCGCTGACTCTGCCTCGACTTCTGCGACGCCTCTTTCGATCGGCTGCGACTCGCGCGCCTCGTCGCGTGCCGCTGCTGCTTCCTCTGCCATGTATAGCCCGCCTAGCTCGTCGGGGAATGCCTTGCGGAACGCTTGCGCCTCTGCGCGCACTGACAGCAGGTGCGCGGGACGCGCCTTCCACTGTGTCGTGTTCTGCGAGAATTCTGAATACATCACGACGCCAGACACCGGCCGAGTGAAGTCAGATCGCAGCACCTGCACGCGGCACGCTGTCGGCGGAGTCGGGTGCATTGTCCACGCCTCTCGCCATTCGCCATCCTCGCCGCACCACTCGGGGCCAATCTGCCCGACGTAACGCCCTGTCCGCTCTGCCTTGAGTCGCAGTCCCTCGATCGACACGTGCGGCGACACTGTGCCTTTGTTTTTTTCTTTGTCGAAAAACGGCATGAAGTGCACCTGCTTTAGCAGGGGGTTCAATTGTTTTTCCTCACAGAAAATCACAAGCTCGTCGAATTCCTGATCGCTCACGCGAAAGATGTTTTTTCCCGCCGTCGTTTGGCGATCGCAGAGTGCGCGAATTGCTGCGCGGTCCTCGTCTGAAAATCGTCGGATCTCATTTGTCAAAATGCGCCTCTCCTTCTGTTGTGTCCGGCTCTTGGTTTCGTGTCTTGCCGTCAGGCGATCCCCTCGCCACCCAATCGTCCATTGCGTCAACAAACGTCACGCAACCGCCGCTGCCTGCAGCTTGCTCACCTAGGCCGCCTAGACTTCCGTCAAGGTTGCCGCTTTTGATCCCGCGCTTGATCCGCCTGAGCGAGCGCATCCATTTTTCAGACGCCTCTTTTCCGGTGATCGGTTTTCGTTTCGCTGTCGTCATTGTTTTTCTGCCTTTCCAAAGCTGCTCTGAAATTCACTCATGACCCCAAGAAATTCGCCCATGAACTTGCCGCACAGCTCGATCGATTTTCGATCGCCGCTCAGCGCCTGCGTCACCTTGTCTTCCATTGCGTCGTCGCCGTTTCGACGTGCGAGCGCCTTCAGTGTTTGAAGCTCGCCAATGGTGATCGATTTTTTGCTGCTGTCTGTCATGTCCGCTCCCGCGTGTGCGCGGCGAAGTTGCCGCGTGCAAACACCCTAGCGCGAGTCGAAAACAAAAGCAAGCAAAAGGAAACAAAACAGAACAAAAAAACACAATAGCCGTCAAAATCTAGGGGGATACCAGAGATCACAAGGTGTGCGCTATGCTGGCAAACATGACAACAGAAGCGACAACAGAGATCGAAAAATCCACAACAAGCGATGACAAAATCTGGCGATCGATCGTCAGGTATGGACTAGACGGCGCTGTCGACAGGGAAAAAATTTCACGCGCAGAAGCTACCGCCATCCTAGAAAAAAAATGCAAGCGCGCGCTCGTAAGTCAAGACGTTGTGAACCGACTTCGAGGGCTGCGATTGGCGCAAATAGACGCAATGCTGCAGCCGCAGATCACGGGTGCGATCGAGGACGGCGAAAAAGACTATGTCGACGCGGCCGTTGCGCTAATGAAACAAGAGCAAACCTACGTGCCAGGATTGAAAGTCGCAGACAAGCAAGAGATCACCGGCGCCGACGGCGGAGCAGTTCAAGTCGAGGCAAAAGTTTTGGCGTCTGTCATTGAGGCTCAAGACATGGTCGACGATCTGATCGGGGCGCTACGTGCAAAGGCTGTCTGACGCCGAACGTCGCGAGGTCCGCAGGTTTCGCGCGGCCGTCCTCGAGGGATTGATCACGCCTGAAGCATTGCTTGCGCTCAAGCCTGAGCAAGTCGCGCGGATCAAACGCTGGCGAAAGTTGTGGGCATATCTCGCGCGCGATAACCAACTAGAACCAGATGGCGCTTGGCGCTTTTGGCTCGTCCTAGCTGGTCGTGGTTTTGGAAAGACGCGCACGGCTGCGGAATGGATGCACGAGCGCGCAGCGAGCGGCCGGATGCGATATGGCGCGATCGTGGGGCGAAGCACCGCCGACGTCCGGGACGTCATGGTGCGCGGTCCTTCTGGCATCCTGGCAACGCAGAAGCCCGACAACCCTTGCACCTACAATGAAGGCTCACGCAAGATCACATGGGCAAACGGCGCAACGGCGCTTTGCTATTCCGCGGAGGAGCCCGATCAGCTTCGCGGTCCTGAATTCGACACCGTGTGGGGTGACGAACTCGCCGCGTGGTTCTATTGCGAAGAGGCTTTTTCTAACCTTGACTTTGGCCTGCGTCGCAGCGACGGACTAGGCGGAGAGCCAAAAGGAATTTTCACGACGACGCCGCGTCCCGTCAAGGTGATCAAAGAATTGATCCGCTCTGCTGTGTGCAAGGTTGTGCGCGGGTCGACGTATGAGAACGCCGCCAACTTACCAGCGACGGCAATGCAAACGCTGCGAGACAAATACGAAGGCACGCGAATTGGCAGGCAAGAGCTATACGCGGAAGTCCTCGAGGATACCGACGGCGCAAATTGGACATTGCAGATGGTCGAGGATGCGCGCCGGAAGTTCAAAGAGAGCGGCGACAGTAAAGAGTGCATCCGCATTGTTGTCGGCGTCGACCCTGCAGGATCGGCAACAGAAAAAAGCGACGACACCGGGATCGTGGTTTGCGGTGAGACGCACAAAGGTGACTACATTGTCCTCGAGGATCTCTCGTGCAGGATGTCGCCGACGGGTTGGGCATCGCGCGCGATCGATGCCTACAACCGCTGGCAAGCCGATGTCATTGTCGCAGAAAAAAACTTTGGCGGGGACATGGTCGAGGCCATGATCCACACTGTCGATCGCCGCGTGAACGTCAACGTCGTGACTGCGAGCAAATCAAAGATGGCACGCGCAGAACCTATCGCCGCGCTCTATGAACAAAATAAAGTTGCGCACGCCGGCGACATGATGCAGCTCGAGGAGCAGCTAACCACGTTCACCGGAGCGCGCGGCGATAAATCTCCCGACCGTCACGACGCCCTCGTGTGGGCGATGACAGAACTACTCGACAAGCAACCGCCTAAAGTCGAGTTTGTTTGGGTCTAGTCTTCTTTCGGCGGTTTCACTGCTGCGGAGACGGGTTTTGCCGGCGCGAGTGCAGCGATCGCAGCCTCGATCGACTCACGATGGAAGTCGTTTTCGCAGTAACGCAATTGACCGCGCAAAAATTCTGCAGCCTCTTGCTTTGCGATTGCGTCTTTTGATTCGATGCCGTCGAGAACTGCTTCAGCGGCAGCGCGCGATGCGCCGTGCTCTGCTGCGTTGATTGACAGAACGGCTTGTTTGAAAATCAAGTTCATTGTTTCTCACTTTCTTTTTTTTGTGGCACGGACAACAGCGATCGCCGGTGAATCGACTTCTTTTTTCGGGTCCTCTGCGAGAGGTGGAAAGCTAGGATCGAGGTGAAGTGACTCGACAATTGCACGTGCGCGCGCAGCTTCTGCGTCCGTGATGTCATATCCCTCGCCGCGCAATTCGTCCAAGGCAAGCGCAACAACGCGCGCCGACTTTTCTTCGAGGTTGCCTTCTGCTTTTGCGACGACGTGAAACTTTCCACGCACAGCAGAAACAAGTCGCTTGCCCCTAATGTGCTTCACGATCTCAGACACAAGCGTGCGTGCGAATGCGATCCCGATCGCGCCGATCGCGCCGTTGATCAGAAGCGAAATGTTTTCCGCCTCGGTCATGGCACCACCACAACAGGCGCATAGGATTGATCTGCCTTTTCGATTGCTACAATCCCAGCAGGCTTCGCGGCTACGCTGTCGCCTTCGTCTTTCGATGGCAGTTCGAAGCCACCTTTGATCCAAGCCGTGAGCAAAGCGAGAGCAAAGAGCAAAACTGCGGAACCGATAGCAGCGATACCAACTTGTCGATTTGACATATAGCCTCCGCTCCGATGGTGTCAAAATTTACGCCATAGCGCAACCATTGCGCGTCGTCATTGTGCCGCCACCAACTCAACAGAAAACTGACTGATCACGTTTCGCGTCAGCGCGGCGCCGTCGTCTTTCACGATGGTGGCTGCGGCGCTTGTTCTCACCTCGACGTTGATCACCTGCCCGACGGAAAGGTCGACATAGCCTGCGAGGACAACTGCGCACGCATTAACGCCGCCTGCTGCGAGAGGGATGCCGGCGTTTGCCTTTGTCATCACCGCCGTCGACGTCGTGCCATTGACGATCGTTGTACCTGCAGCGTTGACCGCGCCCGTTGCAAGATAGGTTGCGCCTGTCGTCAAACGCAGTGCAGCCGTGACGCTTGCAGCAGCAGTCAATGTCACGGATGACTCGACTTTGTATCGCCCTGCGCGCTGACAGATAAATCCGTAGCCTGTTCCTGCGAAACCATTCGCATGCAGGTTTCCCCCGTAGTCGAAAAATTTTCCAATGTTGACGGTGTCGAATCGGACGCAAGTGAAAGCAGCCGCGACAGATGCGTTATTCACGCTTGCCTTTGACAGCAGAGAGTTTGCCGTCTTGTGCACCGATACGCTGTCAACGACGGTTCCCGCTGTGTTGGCAATTGTTGCAGGCACACCAACGTCTCCGGGGATTAGGACAGAGGTAGTCGCAGAGACGCGCATGAATCG